>Ga0315546_1001303_pt1 | contig 16044 bp, 14 predicted proteins | sample SalMarSW160170MG_FD_203833 | JGI IMG/M metagenome (GOLD analysis project Ga0315546, IMG submission 203833) | Salt marsh sediment microbial communities from the Plum Island Ecosystem LTER, Massachusetts, United States - Salt Marsh Sediment SW1601-170 ... | reverse complement strand
TGCGAAAAGTGATTATTCCAGACAAAAGCTGTTGTTGGCTTGAGACTCGACAACATTTCAGACAGGCCGCCTAAAGACGGGTTTTTAGAGTGGACTCATAGCTGTTTTTGATATAATTGTTGTGTGAATTGCTTTATAGTTTGAAAAATCCTGTCTAATTCACTAAAGAGAGCAAAGAAAATGAAAAAGAACACCTTTGTACTGCTCGCCACTGTAATAATAGGTAACTTTCCCTTATTTCTTCTATTTCCTTTGTTGGCGGCAATGGTCGGGCTGGTCGCAATAGCGGCGGGTGAAAACACTGTCCAAAGCTCACTGCTTGATTCAGAGGCTGAGGCGGGCAGCTCAGTTCGGTATCGGCTGATAGAGGGGAGCTATCTTATCGATGATTGCACTATCTGCGGTCGGCCTACGATACCGGTTCCTATTTATGGGAGCTTCCGGTTGAAGCCGACGGGGGAAAATCCGCTGTTCTCATATTATGCGGTGCGCGGGTTAAAATTTGAGAGCGGCTCGCCATATTTCGAATACGTAGGCTGGTTCAACGGCACGTATCAGATTGGAGGGGAGGTGGCGCTGGTTCAGCAGATGACTCTCAAGGGTCGTATCGACGAATTCGGGGAGATGGAGTTTGACAGCGGGCTGGTAGCTCTGCTGACGTCGTTTCCTTGGATCGAAATCGACCTAGCGCAGTTGCCGCCGGCGGACCCGCTGCATACTTTCAGCTTGCACTTAGTGGCGGCGCCGTGGCCTGAGATGTGGTTCTCGACGGAGGTAGGGTTTACTTCGTCGGCGATGGGGATGTCGCATGTGAGTGAAGGTGACCTACTGAGCTCGAGTGGAAAGGTAGTTCGCACAAATCACCAGCTCAGTGAGAATCTCGGCATCATGCCCATGGTCCCGGATATTGGGCTTGACGCGGTGGTCGGACAGGCGCCGGCAACGGGTGGGGCAGCGGTTTCGCAACGATGCCGGATATGGTTCTCATCGCGGGAGGACATTTTGAGCGAGATGCTTGGGCCGCTGCGCAATGGGGACCTATTGGATAGCGTAGGGGCAATCGTGCGGCGACATGATGAACTGATCGGGCCGTTCTCGCCTCAGCCGCCGATACCGGCGTTTGGGCTGGATGCTGTGGCGATTGGGCCGGATGAGCAGATACTGTTCTCCACGGAGGAGGGATTCTTCTCGGAGAGCTTGGGTGTGATGATTTCGGATGGCGACCTTCTCGATGAGAAGGGCTTTGTCTTCAAGAGCAGCAGCGAGTTGATGCGAAATTTCCAGCCGATAGACCCAATTCCGAAGATATTCGGGCTTAATGCGGCATATGTCTGGCCGCATGGAGAGGTGTGGTTTTCGATAACGACGAGCTTTACGGACTTGCGACTTGGGCATATCGGATACGGAGATTTGCTGAGCGACACAGGGCGGATTGTTATTCGCAATCTCGAACTTTTGGGGCCATTTGCCCCGGTAGAAGACCTTGCCGATTTTGGGCTGGATGCATTGACTATTGTATGGCCCGGCTCGAGCAATATCAATCAAACCGGGCGGGTCGATATGAGAGATTTTGCCGTCTTTGCTCAAGACTGGCTGCACGAGGTTGCCTGCCCGTGCGAGAAGGCGGATTTGGACTGTGACGGGACGGTGGGCTTTGGGGACTTGAGTATCATTAGCCTGGACTGGTTGGAAGAGAAATAGCACAGGACGGATTGATACAGAATCGAAATAGGGGACAGTTAAACCTATTTTATCACAACACGTTACTTACTGCCTATTTCACTTAACACCTCGTCGGGGATGTCAAAGTTAGCGTATGTGTTTTGAACGTCTTCGTGGTCTTCAAAGGCTTCCATCAGAGAAATGATTTTCTTTGCGACCGTTGGGTCATTAACGGGTACAGTACTCTGCGGCACCATAGAAATTTCAGCTAACTGAGTAGGTATCTCTTTTTCTTTCAGGGCCTCTTTTAGCTTCTCGTAAGCAGCCGGGTCGCATGTTATTTCGTACACATCCCCAGTATTTTGCATATCATCTGCGCCGGCGTTAAGGGCGATTTCCAAAAGCTGCTCTTCGTCGGTCTCTGCCGTATTGACAGTGATGAGGCCCTTCTTAGTGAACATCCAGTTGACACAGCCGCCCGTCCCTAATGAGCAGCCGTGTTTTTCGAATATTCTCTTAACTTCCGGCGTCGTACGATTGCGGTTGTCCGTGAGTGCTTCCACCATTATAGCTGCTCCACTCGGTCCATAACCTTCGTAGAGCACCTCTTCGTAACTAACACCCTCTATCTCACCGGTACCTTTTTTGATTGCTTTCTCAATTGTGTCCTTTGGCATATTTGAGACTTTGGCCTTGTCAATTGCGTATCGCAGAGATAAGTTTGCCGCCGGGTCGCCGCCGCCGGCCTTGGCGGCAACTATTATCATTCGAGCTACTTTGCTCCATACCTTGCCGCGCTTCGCATCGGCGGCTGCCTTTTTGTATTTAATGCCCGCCCAGTGTGAATGACCTGACATACCTGCTCCTGAAAACTATGTAAGTATCAATCTATCAAAACGAAAAACAATAAATCATTTTAGCTTTTATGCCTGGAAGATGCAAGAATCCAGCGGACGATATAATTTTTATTCTTTTGCCTGCCTTTTCTGCCAGACCTCAGCCATTATAGAGGCGGTAATAATACAAATAAAGACGAAAATGGCAGCCGGTATTGTTGCCTCCTCGCCAAAATGCTTCAAAGCCAAAACTGTTCCCAGGCCGGCGTTCTGCATTCCAATCTCTATTGCTAAAGTTCTTCTTCTGTTTGCAGCCATTCGAAACAGCGAGCCGACGCTATAGCCCGCTATCATACCATAGATATTTAGAATCAGGCCGGCGGCTAAAATCGGGCCGGTTATCATAATCAGACGCTCCCTGTTTAATGCTATCACCAGAGAGCAGATAAATATTATAAACGTAACTGATATAGCCGGGAATATCGCAACGACTTTCTCAATCTTTTCTCTGAGGTAATGCCTAATCCCAAATCCCACCAGCAACGGTACTATTACCATTTTTACGACACTAAGCACCATCGGCCAAAAATCAACATCCAAAACCGAACCAGCCAGCAACAAAGTCAATCCAGGCGTCAATAATGGACAGAGCAAAGTTGAAACGGTTGTAAGGGAGACGGAGTAGGCAGTGTCGGCCTTGGCGATGTAGCTCATTACGTTACTTGCCATTGCTCCCGGAGCCGAGCCGGTCAGAATCAATCCAACCGCTATTTCGGGCGGAAATGCAAACAGTTTGGACAGCAAAAATGCCCCTAATGGCATGATGGTGAACTGCGCACAAGAGCCTATTAAGACAATAATTGGTTTCTGGGCAATACGCCTGAAATCATCAATTTCCAGGACTGCGCCGATGCCGAACATTGTCAAAGCAAAGAACCATTCGTTGTAGGGCTTTAGAGCTACAAAAGGGCCGGGGAGAAAGTAGGCCACAATCCCGAACAGAATCACCCATACGGCGAAATATTTAGTATAGAAACTTAATACTTTCTCAAACATAGTGTTTGAGAGTATAAACGGCTGTCCCCAAACTGCCAATATGTTTCTTCAATCCTTCTATATCAGGGAGATACAGGTATATTTATTTTAACGGCCAGCCGGTCGGGCAATAACAGAGCCACTCTTCTACAAAGAGCTTTAAATCCAGTTTGTTTACACCATCAAGGTAGTTCAGGTCGGCCCCGTTACACCAATCATTGCCTTCGTCACATTCCTCCCATAACCACCATTCGGCGAACTTAGCAAAGTGCTTGAAGTTAACAAAGCATAAAGGGCCGCCGGGCCAGAAGCCGCCTAATAGTTCATAATCACCGCCGGCTGAGTAGGCTGCATCGGGCTGACCAATTGTGCCGGTTAATGTAAAATCTCCGCCGCTGCTTCGCCCGCCGCCGCCGTCAATTGTGTACCAGCTTAATTCATATTGGCCATTGGCGATTGACTCTGCCAATACCATCAACAACATTGTCGAAACAGCCAATCGGGCTATAGATGCTATCGTTTTATTCTTCATAGCTGACTCCTCACTTAGTGAAATTTCATTTGGCCGCCCGAGTACAGGCTGATGCCACCGCTGTCAGTACGTATCCCTTTAGACGCGTCGCCACGGGTGAAAAACCGGCTATTGCCTCCGAACCTTATGGTCCCAGTGGAGGTTACTACTATATTGGGCAGAAACTGCAGGTATTGGCCGGCATCAAATGTCGCGCTGCTGCCCGATGCATCCTGGTTAAAATACCGGAAATTGAAGCCTTCTTTGGGGTAGGTTCCTCCTATGGCGTGTCGCACCGAGGTAACGGGAAATATATTTACCATCATGTATTCCTCATCATAATCGCCCAGGTGCAAGGCGTCCAGGGTATACCACGTCGTATGAGAGTCGTCCCAACCGTAGTTCATGTGGTATTGTCGGGTGCCGAGTACCTTCCATCCATCCGCTACGATTGAATGACCTACAACTCTATACTGGATTGGCTGGTTAGAATTGATTTGTATCTTTACTTCATTGAACCATCCTTCAGCAGTGTAATCGTCCCTGTCCAGCCTGCAGCAGTACCCAGAGTAACGATACGTCCCTTCATAGACAGCCTCTATGTCTTCAGTGGGGACACTTGATTCACAGCCCTTACCTCCACAATAATCCATGCCGACTGCCACCCCAATCTCGTGGCACAACTCAGCGACTGCCGGTGAGCCTCCTGTGACGACATCAGGCATGTTGACCCAATCGTAAGGGTCATCGTATCCGATTCCTACGCCATAAGGAGGCCAGTACCAATAACGCATAATCTGAGCAGCGGCAGTGGCCACGCAGCCCACCAGGCACCGCGGTTGGTCACAGTCATCACCTGACGGCGGCGCCGGGCAGTCTCGGTTGTAAGGGTCGTGCTGATGCCAGCTCGTGCTTAACAACCACTCGCCTTCCTGATAGTTCATTGTGATCACACCCGACCCCAGACCCTTTTCAAATTCATCCTCGTCTCTTTCCAGCTCTGCCCAGGCGCTGCGGTAATTGATATCACAAATCTTGCTCACGTCCTCTGTTTGGGCAGAACGGACCGGCCCAACCTCTTTTTCTATCGTATTCAGGATACGCTCCATACAATCTTTTATGAGGTCAGCCATGCCTTCTTCAGACGCCGGATCCAAGTCAGAGGTCGCCGAGCATGCCTTCACCGGAGCAAGCTCCTTGCGCAGGGAGACAATGATGTAGCCCTTCGGCCATACACGGCAGAAATAACCGAGTATCCGCCCATCACGCTGGAATTCCTGTACATCTTCCACATGAGCCGTATTGGCATCACCCCAGTCTCCTTTTTGCCGCAGCGTTAGAGTAATCCAGTTGTTCGCTACGGTTATAGCCTCGTCCACAGTCACTACCTGAGCCTGGACCGGTGTTATTAACATCATCGCAGCAAAGGAGGCAATCAGGATTGTTATTTTTAAGTTTTTCATAATAACCGTCACCTCCTATTCTATTGCAGGGTTACAAGCACTAAAATCCGTGCCTTTTGTCCCAGTTCCAGTTTTTGCATCGCCTTACCTAAAATAGCTCCGCGAGCCCGGTCATAATCCGCTGCTTTCATGGCGTAGCCGGCAGTGGCGGAAGTAGTGAGTAGGTCACCGGCCTGCACGGCCGTTTGTGTTGCATCTACGTTGCAGTACACGCGTCCCGCCAGGGCCACATCGTAATCAAACTGACCCACGCCAAGGCGAACACCAGACCCCATTCCTTTCGCGCCGGCCACGATACCGGCAACCTTGCTATCGTAGGCCGACCGGCTTGCTGTCAGCTTGCCCGGATTTTCAGAATCTATCACCAGTACCGTACCGGCCTCGATATCGGCTTCTTCCGTCACGTCAAACCCCTCTGCATAATCAAGACCTTCACCTATCTCGACGATTGGATCTCCGGCGGTATTCGATACTCTTATTCTACCCGCAACATCAAGCTTGGCTCCAGGTGACGTCGTCCCGATGCCGACGTTGCCGCCTTCTTTAATAACAATTCGATCACCACGGAGGGTTCCCACATACTCAGCAATACGAAAGTCGTTATCATTATCCCCATAAAGGGTCCACCTTCCAGTTCCCGCCCAATTTACAAGGTCAAGAAAAGGGAAGGATGTGTTTGATCCTTCAATACGAATCCGGCTCTTGACGTGCAACTTATCAACCGGTGCCGTCGTCCCGATGCCGACGTTGCCATTTTGCTGGAAAGTAACTCGTGGAGTCCCGGAAGCATGGCCGGAACGGAAATGAAGCTTATTGTCATCTGTATTGTCCGAAGAGATAGTCCAATTATTCCCTCCGCCATCACCAAAGATTACCTGGGCCTTCGAGGAGGTATCTGCTGTTACGATGCCCACCTGGGCGGGACCAGCATTGCGATAAATATGCAAATCTCTGGTCGGACTCTCCGTGCCGATGCCGATGTAGCCGCCGGAAGCAATTACCATATGCTTCGTACCCACACTCCCCGAAGCTCCACGCTCCTGAATGTAGTAACTTTCGTCTGAGTGAACTCCTGTTACCCATTGATTAAGCCTATTACCAGCGCCATCACCCAATTGAATTATAAGTCCTGGATTTCCTTGAGGAGAGGACAACAGGATCTGGGACCCATTTGGAGTTGATCCAGGGTTTCGAGTCGCTAAGTCTCCAATTATATCAAGTGTTGCTCCTGGCTCCGTTGTGCCAATGCCGACATTGCCGCTGAAATGGCCATGTCCGTGGAAGTAGCCCGCCCAACCGTCGGGGCTCTGGCTCTGACCATAAATCCCGTAGTTTTTGCCGGTACTCATCGCGGCGATGCCGAACACGCCAATACCGTCGGTGCTGTAACTCGTGCCATAAACACCGACCCCCCCGCCGCTGAAGTTGCTGGCCTGGCCTTGTACCCCAATTCCGCCGGAAGCGGTGTTCTCGCCGAAAACGGCCTTCGCACCTCCGCTTTCGACGTGCAACTTCGTCCCCGGCTCCTTTGTGCCGATGCCGACCTTGCCAGCCTCGTCTACGAATATCCCGCGGGTCTGCAGTGCGTATGGCGTGGGCGTTAGCTCCGTTCGCGGACTGAGGGTGACAAAAGCGTTAGGGTCGTTACTGTCACCCGGCCGAACACCGATGTCCAGCCAGCGAGCGTCTCCATTGAAAACACCCACATCATTGAAATCCAGCGCAACAGTGAAGTACCCATCAATCACGTCCACATCGGGCGCATTGACGTCGATGCCTACCTGGTTGCCGTCGCTCAGTTCATCGAAAAGCTTGAACCGAAAGTCATAGATCTCATCGGCAGGGAGGTTGGCATCCATCAGACGTCCCTGATACGTAAACGCCTTACCCATCGGCGCTGCGTGGCCGACCTGAGCAAAACAAACTATCAGGCACAAAGATGTTATTAAAATTGTTAACATTTTGACATTTTTCATCTGTTTCTCCTTTTCCAAAATAGTCCCTGTGCAAGCAGAGAACCGTTAAATTTGACGGCGAACACTTTGCGTACCGCTCTGGTTTCGTGAATTATTGCGGAAGTGAAGGTATAGAATCGTGTTTTTTATCACCACTTCTCCAAGTTGTAAAATTTTTTAAGCAAGTCAGTACAATTATACGCTTTAGCACCCCCGTTGTCAATAGAGTTTTGTAGTTCTGAGTAAAATCTCTATAAGTACAGTTTTCAACTATGGATACGTGTTTTTAGAAGAATACTCCACAAGCTTATAATGGCAGGGGCATCATTGAGCCAAATTGCCACGCTATATGATTCCTTGTGTGCATCGATGCCGACATAGACATCGCCGTCTTTTGTTAGGTTGATTTTGTTGAAGAACATCTGTTTTTTTGATAGTCTTTTTTTCATGGCCATTCCTTTCGATTTATGGTTACGATTTTTTTTGAACAACTACATATCATAACCGTTGAAAGGATGGCCTACATATTATCTAAGTTACTGTTGCGGAAACGGCGTTTGTCATTCCTGCGAAAGCAGGAATCCAGTTTTTTAGGCGTACACCCCTGCTTTCGCAGGGGTGACATTTCCAGTTTCGGTTTTCCGCAACAGGAACTATCTAATTACTTATGTTCAATCCGAGTTGTATGTTTCCCTTGGATTTATTGATGATGCGTTCCGAACCTGTGAATATATTCTCGGCGATTATGGCACGGTCAACATCCTTTCCAAGTTCAATTTGTGGCCGGTCCTGTCGAAATTCACATCCCCTAATGAGAACGGTTCCACTTTGGGCTTGAATTGCCGGGCGATTTCCTTCTTTGCCGCCCCATTGGGTAAACGTACAGTCGCTAAAACCAACGGTCCCCTTCCCTCCAATCTTCGCTATCTGATTGCACGGACCCCAGAATGCACAGTTCACGAAACGAATGCTTCCCCTATTGTTCTCAGAGACTTCTATCATAGTTGGGTCCGGCCCGTGGAAAGATACGAACTCACCATTGGTTATCAACAATCCAAATGGTGCACATTCTTCCACGAGCAGAGCAGTATAACAATCGTCTGCTCCGATACCGAGAAAGTTGCCATTGCATACACCCCTTCTGCTTTTTATGAATTTATATCCGATTTTGTAGCCGAAGCAGAAGGTATTATAGACATACTCCCAGTCGGAACGGCCAAAGATAAATGCTTCACCGTTTTCCATTTGCCACTTGAACAACTTGGGTCTGGTGCTCCACCAGGGATTGAAGTGAACATTTTCGATTCGTCCGATGTCATAGATGGCATCGACCATTATACCCCGCCGGATTGGCTGGCCGTGTACGTCGCGAATCAGGTGGCGCTCGTTCCGCGTCGCGTCGATGCCGTTATATGGATTGAGCATCTCTACCGCAAGGACAGCCGGGTTTTTCCCCCGCATAGCGATTGCCCAGGGATATGGTTTGGGTTCGTCATCTACGTTCTGCTGGGGATAGTATAAGACAACACCTTTAAGAGTACTGTTCGTGTTGAGTGTAATAAAAGCAGGTCCGTCCTCGCGCCCGGCATCCCCTGTCACTAAAAATGTGGTGCCGTCGTCCGTCGGTTTGGGCGTGCCCCGGTTACGTATGCCATTATGGGCCGGAACCGATTGCCAGATACCCGCCAACGTGACGGCCTTGGGCACGTTCAGATGGCCGGTAAAAAAATAGTTGCCGCGAGGAGCATAAACAACCCCCCCGCCGGCTTTTTCAGCGGCATCCAGAGCTTTTTGAAACGCTGCTGTGTCATCCGTTTCGCTGTCCCCTGAAGCGCCGAAGCTGCGAACATTGAAATAGTCTGAAATAGCTGCCTGTTTTGTTTCTTCTGCGAAAGTGCCGGTTGAACACACAAATGACAATCCCAGAAAAAAAACGCCAAACTGTTTTAAGATTCGTGCCTTTGTACGATTCATTTGTTTTACTCCTGTTGAAATTTCCTCATTTATAATGCTTAGAAACGTTTCTACTGCTTTCAACACCAAAATCAGGCAAAAAGCTGTGTATGAATGTACCTAATTAGCCTCGCTATGTCAATTGTAATAAATGTATGTCCTGACGCCTGTATGGACGGGAAGGTTCGACTCCTCTCGGCCTCTATAGTATAGACAAAGAATTACGACAATTTTTACTTGAACTTCTATGACACTTTCGCCATTCCGGTAAGGTATTGCTAAAAATATCATCTGTGATGTTTCCTGCCCCTTCCCTGCAGAAAAGTTTGAAAAGTGGAAATGATTCTGGTAGTCTCTGAGAAAAGAAGGCACATAGTTGTTACTGTACTGACAAAGGACGTTAATCAATGGCGGTAAAAACAGGTTTTGACAACGAAAAGTATTTAAAGCAACAAACCGAAGCCATCCTTGAGCGGGTCAATAAGTTTAACAATAAGCTTTATCTCGAGTTCGGCGGTAAACTGCTCTTTGATTATCACGCCGCACGCGTGCTGCCCGGTTTTGACCCCAACGTCAAAATGCGACTCTTGCAGAAAATACGGGACAAAATAGATGTTATCCTCTGTATTTATGCCGGCGACATCGAGAGAAAAAAGGTGCGGGCTGACTTCGGCATTACCTATGATTCAGATGCGCTCAAAACAATCGATGACTTCAGGGAATGGGGCATCGACGTTACCGCCGTGGTCATTACACGTTACGATAACCAGCCCTCGGCCAAGGTGTTCAAGAACAAGCTTGAACGCAGGGGAATAACAGTTTATACGCACAATTCTACAAAGGGTTATCCTACGGATGTCGACACTATTGTAAGCGACGAAGGTTATGGTGCAAACGAACCTATACATACCAAGCATCCAATCGTAGTTGTGACCGGCCCCGGACCCGGAAGCGGAAAACTCGCCACCTGCCTCTGTAATTTATACCATGAATACAAAAACGGCAACGAGGCCGGCTTTGCCAAGTTCGAAACATTCCCCATCTGGAACCTGCCCCTGAAGCATAAAGTAAACGTCGCCTACGAGGCCGCAACGGTTGACCTCAAGGATGTAAACGGAATTGACTATCACCATTTGGAAGCATACAATGAACAGGCAGTCAACTACAATCGCGATATCGAAGCCTTTCCGCTGCTGAAAAGAATAATAGAAAAAATCACAGGCAGGGATTCCTTTTACAAATCTCCGACCGATATGGGCGTCAACCGTGCCGGTTTTGGAATCGTGGATGACGAGCTCGTCCAGGAAGCCGCCCATCAGGAGATCATCAGACGTTATTTCAGGTGTGCCTGCGAATACGCAATGGGATTCGTCGAAAGAGAAATACTGGACAGGTCCGAGCTTATCATGAAAAACGTGGATGCGAAGGTAGAAGACAGGTCCGTGGTATTACCGGCCCGGCAGGCTGCCCAAAGAGCACAGGAACTTGGCAAGGGAAATGAGGGCATTTTTTGCGGCGCTGCCATTGACCTGCGCGATGGAACCATTATTACGGGCGAGAATTCTCACCTTATGCACGCGGCGTCGAGCCTTGTTATCAACACCACAAAGCACCTTGCCGGTTTGCCGAAAAAAATGCACCTTTTGCCCCAGAACATTACCGATTCTGTACGATTCCTGAAAAAGGAAATCATGAACGGAAAAATGATTAGCCTTGACCTCGAAGAAACATTAATCGCCCTCAGCATCAGTGCCATATCGAACCCCGCCGCCCAGATGGCTGTCGAGCACTTAAAGGAGCTCAAAGGGTGCGAAGTTCACATGACCCACATTCCCACAACGGGTGATGAAGCCGGATTAAGAAAGCTGGGTGTCAATCTCACCTCAGACCCTGACTTTTCCTCGAAAAGCCTTTTCATCACCTGAGTGCCGTGAAGGCGGTGTTGTTTGATGCAGGAATCCAACTACAAGTAACACCACGAACCATAGTAGTTTCTGTTCAACCAACTTCTCCCGGAAACAAACCTTCTTCCCTTGCTCCCATCAGATAACGATGGTATCCTATGGGGAAATGCTCTCGGTATAGTATTGCTCTCGGAGTGTTTGGAGGAGTGCCTGACTACTTCTCAGTTGATAGAATTGGATTTGTTAGTCTATAGAAGTATGATATATGATAGGAGTCTTCTCATGAAAACCACCCGGTTGATAATAGTTATCACAGCACTTTGTCTTCTTCCTTCTTGTGGGGCATACGCCGGGGAACTGCCCATCACTTCGGCGGAAGATGTGGGGATGTCCCCAGAGAAACTGGCTCAAGTCAAACCTGCCGTACAGGCTCTTATAGACAATGGGAAAATAGCAGGGGCAAGTGTTATCGTTGCCCGGAAGGGGAAAATTGTTCTGTTCGAAAACTTCGGTATGATGGATCGAGATGCAAAGAAACCCATGCAGCCGGATACTATCTTTCGTATTTACTCCATGACCAAGCCCATTACGAGTGCAGCTGCCATGATGCTGTATGAAGAGGAGAAGCTGAGCTTAGATGACCCTGTGTCAAAATATATTCCGAAATTCAAGTCACTGAAAGTATATGCCGAATCCGGCAAACACGAAGATCAAGCGCGGGAGATGAGCGTTCGTGATTTGTTTCGGCATACTTCGGGCCTAACCTATGGTTTCTTCGGAAATACTCCTGTTGACAAAATGTATATGGCCAGGAGCGTCTTTGATTGGGACAGTTCCCTCCAGGATATGATAAACAAATTAAGCGAAATCCCACTCCTCTATCAACCGTCAACAAAGTGGCATTACAGTGTATCGACCGATGTGCTCGGCTATATTGTACAGAAAGTCTCTGGTCAACCCTTGGACAAATTCTTCAGGACAAGAATCTTTAAGCCTCTTAAAATGAAGGATACAGCCTTTCACGTACCTGCCAGCAAAGTTGACCGCTTTGCCGCCTGTTACGGCCCGAAGCTTAGTGGCGGGCTAAGGATTGTCGATGAGCCGGCCAAAAGCCAATATCTCAAAAAACCCACATTGTTTTCAGGAGGAGGAGGCCTGGTTTCCACGGCAAGGGACTATATGCGATTCTGCCGGATGCTGCTTAACAAAGGACAATTGGACGGCGAACGGCTCCTCCGCCCCGAAACCGTAGAAATGATGACAACGAATCAACTTCCCGATTCGGTAAAAAGAGATAAGGATGGAGGATTCGGGTTAGGCTTTTCTGTACGACTCAGGGATGATAAATTTCCGAAGGGAGAATACGGCTGGGGAGGAGCCGCCAGCACACACTTCTGGATTTCTCCCAGGGATGAGTTGATCGTAATCGCCCTGTCTCAATACATGCCCTACTCGGCCCGGTTGGAAAACACCGTAAAACCAATCATCTATGATTCGGTTCTCAGCCCGTAGCCAATCTCTCAAATACTACTAACATAAACACAAACAGGTCGGGTCTGATTGGACCAGACAAAAACAAATCAGAGTCAATATTGTTGTGGAGACATGAAATCGAAAAAAACGGTTTTTGATCTATTCTTGGCTGTCACAATACTTGTCCTGATTACAGGCTCCGGTTGCTGGGACATAATATTGGAAAGATAGCTAATTCAAGAATCATTTCTTAATGCCGATACAGTAGAGGTTCTTCATACCGACCAGAAACATTCGCCCATTCGCTACCGCAGGCGATGGATGGTTGCCGTCCCCAAGATCGTTGACTGCCAGAACCTCGAACTTCGGCCCGGCCCTAATAACGTAGCTCTTTCCGGCATTCGCAAAGTACAGACGCCCCTGAGGGTCGGCTATCGGGCTTGCCCAACTCGTCGAGATACCCTTCAACCGCTCGGAATACTCCTGTTTCCCCGTGCTTACGTCCCAGCACTTCACGATGTATGGTGTATGCAGGCGATACAGGTACTTACCAACAATGATCGGTGAACTCAGCGCCTGACCTGCCTGGGTAATCGTCCAGCGAATATGGGTCTTGGAAACATCACCGGAGCCGGTCGGGTCCAATGCAACTCCGGGGCCGCCCCGGCCGCTGTCAAAGTAAACCAGACCGCAACCATACGCAGGTGACGCCGCATCACCCTCACCCTTGCACCACCAAAGGATCTCCCCATTAGTCGGGTCAAGACTCTTTAGAGCTTTTTCATTTTCCTTCATACCCGACGCAAGCAAAAGCATTTGAGGCTTTTTGTTAACAGAAATAAGCACCGGCGTGCTGTGTCCGAAATCTGTCTCCACCAGCTTTGTTTCCCATTTCACTTCGCCGCTGGTCTTCTCGAAAGCGACCACTCGAGAATCTGTTTTTTTCGACATCGCACAAAACAGGATGACAGTGTCACCATAGAGAATCGGGCTGCTGCCAAGTGTAACATCAAAAGTATAAGGCACGATTTCCTTGCGCCAAACAATCTTACCACGCATATCCAATGCCGCCAGAACCGATGACCCGAATGCACAGTATAACAGCTTGCCGTCCGTGGCCGGGGTGGCCGCAGCATACCCTCCGCCGGGACCACTGCGAAAATCCGTCCGCAGCCAGGGACCCGGTGGAACTACTGTGTCCCAAAGCATCTTCCCATCACTGCTGCGGTAGCAAGTAACGTGTTGATCGGGAACCACTTTCTTACGCTCGCGGACCGTCTCCGGCCAATGCACCCCGCAGACAAAAACCAGCTCACCCCACACGATTGGGCTCGCATGGCCCTGGCCTTTCAGTGGGGCCTCCCATAGGACATTCTTCTTCTCCGCACCGCCCCATGTAACCGGCAGATTACGCTCCTCGGTATAACCCAGGCCGGTCGGGCCCCGGAATCTCGGCCAGTTCTCGCCAAAGCAGGCCGAAACCTGAAAAAAAAGAAACACAATAAAGACGACCGCCGACTTGTTCAATTTCATCCTCAATTCTCCATACGCATTTTACTTAAGCCGAAATTCGTGGCCGTCCCGCGGCCTTACAAGGTATGGCTTATTACCTTCCCACCCGATTTTCATTACCGTGAATATTTACCACTTGATACATCTATAGGAACTCCTATATGTATGACTTCCACTATGATATCAAAACCACAGGCTATGGTCGAGCAAAATAAAAACGGAGGAGATGTTTGAATTGGTTCTGGTTGAGATTAGCCCGTTAGTTAGAAAAGGACTATGAAGGCAATAGTGAGGATTAACGTACTGACCCTAATCTGTCTGTGAGGGCAGTGATTATGGATAATAGATTTGTCAAACGCCTCCACCATATTGGTTCGGCGACTAATTGAAATAAAAAAGGACAAAATTTTTTCAGTGGCAATTTTCAAGGCAAATATGTAGAATGTCAAAATACTATGTTCAAGTAAGCGCAAATGAGAGCTAAACCTGTTTATGAAAGGAGCAAAAGTGAAAAAGACAATAGTTTTGACAATGATTAGTTCTGTGGTATTCCTGCAATCCTGCACCGAGAAAATTCCCGTCCCCCCCAAGGCTCACCCGGACGTCAGTCAATGGCAGGACCTTTTTGCCGCGGATTTATCCAACGCTGCTTTTCCAAAAGGAGTCTGGACATTTGAGAATGGCGTCCTTACAGCCAGCGAAGACCAGGTAATCTGGAGTAAAAAGGATTATGACGATTTCATCATCGACCTCGAGTTCAAGACCGAGAACGGCACAAACAGCGGCGTGATTGTCTATTGTACTGATATGGAAAATTGGATTCACAATTCAGTAGAGGTACAGATAGCCGATGATTTTGCAGAGCAATGGGCCAAGAGTCCCAAAACATGGCATTGCGGGGCCATCTTCGGCCACTTGGCGCCCACGAAAAGTATGGTGAAAAAACCCGGCCAATGGAATCGTTTCACAGTTACCTGCAAAGACAAGATGATTTACGTAATGCTCAATGGCCAAATGGTTACTGAGATGAATATGGATTTGTGGACGAGCGCTACAAAGAATCCTGATGGAAGCGATATTCCCTCCTGGCTTAGCACCCCTTTTGCCAAGCTGCCCACTCATGGAAACATCGGGCTCCAGGGCAAGCACGCCGGCGCGCCGATATATTTTCGCAAGGTAAAAATCAAAGAGTTGGACTAATCCCAAACTTAAAGGTCATTAGGAAAAGGTTGAGGTTTTCATGACAAAAGAGAAATAGAAACAGTTATATTAAGGGGATTAAAACATGAAAAAAACGATATTTTGCCTCTTATTGACCATTGCTTTACTTATACCTGTATCGGGCTGTGGTCCCAGCTCAAAGCTCTCTGTTACCGAAAGACAGCAAATTGTAGGTAGTATGGAGTCGGAAACCCTTGCAAGACTCTACAAAGAACAACCTGCCACAAGAGATAAAATCAAAAAAGCCGCCGGTTATGGAGTTTTTTCAAATGCCAACGTGAATTTAATCTTCGCAAGTGCCGGCGGCGGATATGGTGTTGTTGTTGATAACTTAACCGGGAACCGAACATATATGAAGATGGCATTGGGCGGTGTTGGCCTTGGTTTGGGAGTAAAAGACTATCGACAAGTACTGATTTTTAAGTCCAGGGAAACCCTTAACAAATTCGTCGAGAGCGGCTGGGAATTCGGCGGTCACGCCGATGCCGCTGCCAAAGCTGGCCAGTCCGGGGGAGAACT
>Ga0315546_1001302_pt1 | contig 16085 bp, 13 predicted proteins | sample SalMarSW160170MG_FD_203833 | JGI IMG/M metagenome (GOLD analysis project Ga0315546, IMG submission 203833) | Salt marsh sediment microbial communities from the Plum Island Ecosystem LTER, Massachusetts, United States - Salt Marsh Sediment SW1601-170 ... | reverse complement strand
CCTCTCAGGTGCATTCTAGGGGAATTCCAGTGATACCCTGCCAATCAGACCTACTACAATCCAGGTATTACTTCCCCAGAATACCACGAAGGTAAAAGGTATTGACAAAACAGGTGTTAGCATTATAATAAATATAGAGGTAACAGGTCAGCTCTTCCAAAAAACATGAGGAGGCTGCTAGTTTGTCAGGCTGCTGGCTTGCTATTGCTGGTTAGGAGGAGAGCGGGAGTCAGTCTTATCACTTAATTTACCGACTTTTTCACCAATCTGGCGAAAATCCTAGGATACGCTTGGCAGCACTGGAGGGGGTGATGTGTTATGGACTAAGATTTTGGAGAAACTAAAGTGGTGCATATGAATGTACAGCAGCAAAATTAGAATTAACAGAAAGGAGGTGTGCTAAGAATGGACTGGGGTAGCGTATTACAGTCTTTCCAGAATTTCTTCGGAACGCTAATAGGTTTCCTGCCCACTATCGTCGCCGTACTGGTCCTATTGCTCATAGCCTGGATTTTGGCTAAAGTCCTCAGGACAGGTACCCGAAAACTTGTGCGGGCCAGTGGTATCGATAAGAGGCTGGGTAAGGGTACAGACCCCAAAGATGAAAGCCAGTTTCCGGTGGCCCAAGGTGCGGGCACAGCAGTTTTTTGGATCGTATGGATATTGTTCATACTGGCCATACTGCAAGTTCTGGGCGTACAAGGTATTTTTGACTCAATTGTGGTTGTATTTGAAAGAATCTTTGCCGCCATTCCGCTCATTATCGGCGCTGTAGTAATTCTTGCTATCTTTTACCTCGTAGGCCGTCTCTTAGTCAAGCTAGTTACCAAATTTCTGACCAGCATGCACTTTGATGAGTTGCCGGTCAAGTTAGGTCTAGCAAAAAAGCCCGCTGAAGGCGCTGGCTCCCCCTCTAATGTGGTTGGCTACATCATTATGGTATTCATAATGCTCTTTGCCATAATGGCGGCAGCGGACTTGCTCGGTTTTACCGTTGTGAACGAGTTGATCGCCGTCTTGACCCAATTCCTGGGGCTGGTTCTTCTGGGTGTTGTTATTATCGGCGTCGGCATTTTTGTTGCCAATTTCGTGGCGAATATTCTGCGGGCAGGCGCCAGGTCAGAACCTCTGGTTTCCTTCGTCAGGATCTCCATCATTGTGTTGAGTGTCTTCCTCGGAATACGCGCAATGGGTTTTGCCGACGATCTCATTTTGCTAGGCTTTGGGCTGGCCCTGGGCGCAGCTGCTATAGCAGCTGCTATTGCCTTTGGACTGGGCGGTCGTAAGGTTGCCGGTGAGCTTCTGGCTCGCTGGACTAAGACTAGCTCCAGCACCGGCAAGACCGCTGATGAGGCCGATAAATAGCGAGCAATTGATAGATAGAGAAGGAAGCGTGCCGACTTACAGAATCAAGATACTGTAAGACTAGAAGGGGCTGGGCAATTCTCTCTCACTGCCTGGCCCCTCTTCTTTGTTTATCCTCGTCCAGAGACGATGGCGCTTCTGGTAATTCCATTGTCGGTCATGGCAAATTCCGGGGACACAATATTAATCAAGACTATCGGCTTCTCGGCGGGGACAAGCCCCGCCCCTACAACACTGTTGCCATTACAGAGTCAGGCCACCGATGGCTGAGTTCATAACTGAGCATCCCAGGCTGAAGCCAATAGTGAGGGCTGGACTATTGCCCGCTGTGGCCATGAGCACCGTAGCCGTCAACACTACTCCAGCCGAGAAGATGGCAATAGCAGGCTTGTTCGTGCTTGTTTCAGCCGCGCTGGCTGTCTGGGCAAAGAGACAGCGAGGCAGAGGCCCAGAGTACACCTGAGGGTGAAATTGCCTATTGGCTTGGATTGTGCGTAACAGGTAAGTTTTTCTAAAAACCGTCTGAAGTGTTTTCTCGCTTATCAGCTTGTTATTATGGGTTGAGAGCGAGGCTCAGCCCCTATCACTCAATTTACCGAGTTCTCACAAATCCGACGAAAATCTGGAAAGAACGAGAAAACGCTTGACAGTGGGTGGAGGAGTGATACAGTATAAACTAAGATTTTGATGAAACTAAATCATTACTGGTGCATTATATTAATGGGGTACGCTTAGTTTTTTTCATTGGCTGATATGGATTTAAGCGAAGAAAAGGAGCTCGTCAGACAGGCACAAAAAGCCCCCGATGCTTTTGCTAAGCTTTACGACCAGTATTATCCCAAAATCTTTGGCTATATCCTGAGGCGGACCGCCAATCTTGAAGCTGCCCAGGATATTACTTCAGAGACATTTTTTAATGCATTGAGGAAGCTCTGGCAATTTCGCTGGCGCAATATCTCTTTCTCCTCGTGGCTATATAAAATCGCCGCCAACGAGATTAACCAGCACTTTAGGAAAGCCGAATACAAAAAATCCATATCACTGGAAGAATTACAGGAACAGGGTTTTGAACCCATAACACCCCATGACCCCGAAAGCGAACTAATAGAAACGCAGGAAAAGCTAAAACAACATCAGGATTTCCTGGAAATTCAGGAAAAAATTGTTCTGCTCCCTGATAAATACCAGGAGGTCATTGCTCTCAGATTTTTTGAGCAAAAACAGATTAAAGAAATCGCTGAAATCCTGGGGAAAAAAGAGGGAACGATAAAGTCCCTGCTCCACCGGGCAGTGGAGAAATTAAGAGAAGCAGATTAAACCACCTCACGAAAATCTTGTGATTTTCTTGAGATCCCATCCAATTAAAGTCAAATTTACTCACAGGCCCCAAAAAGTCGCAAGACTTTTTGGGTTAAATAATGCAACCTTTTTCGGCCTTGTGCATTTACAGTAGTAGAAGGAGGCAAAGTTATGAAACACGAGGACTTAATGAAGAAACTGGAAAACCTGAAAACTCCGGAAATCGAGCTTCCCGGCCATAGACAAGCATTAAAAATGGCTTTGCTCAGCTCCGGGCGCTTTAAGGAGAAGACTATCATGGATTGGGCAAGAATATTAGCCCCCGTCACTGCTGCTGTGCTTTTAATAGCGGTCATGGGACTTTTTGCGGTGTATAAGCCCGGGCCTCTGGGAGAGAATCAAATCAGCAGGTTCGCTTCTTATGAGGAATTGCAAGATTTCATAAAGGCGAACGCACAAGATACAACATTCCTTTGGAGGGACGTCGTCCTTGCGCCGATACCAAGTCCACCAAGTGAAGAAGGCGCTCTCCATGGCTCCATCACCCCGGATTATTCTACCACCAATATCCAGGTTGCCGGGGTGGACGAGGCAGATATAGTTAAGACCGACGGAGGGTATATTTACTTCGCTTCGGGGAACAAGACTATCATCGTGAAGGCGTATCCACCTGAACAAGCTCAAGTCCTATCCGAAATCGAGCTAGAGGGAACGGTAATAGGAATATTCATCAACGGAGATAGGCTGGTCGTGTTTGAGCAGGAAACGCCTTATTATCTTTATTATGATGATATGCCCGTTGTAAGGGAATCTGACATCATGCCTTACATATCACCAACAATAGCTATCAAAGTATATGATGTCTCAGATAGGGAAAACCCCCGGTTGCAAAGGGAGCTTTCTGCCGATGGTCAATACGTCAGTTCAAGGATGATAGGCGATTATGCTTATGTGGTGATAAATGAGCCTGTGTATGAGAAAGACGATGAACTGAACCTTCCAAGGATTAATTTTGGCGGCAACGAGAAGGAAACACCTGCCACAGATATCTACTATTGCGATGTCTACGACTACTTTTACATGTACACGACTATTATGGCCATAAACACGCAGAATGATGACCAGGAGCCAACATATGAAACAATCCTGCTGGGAGCCAGTAGCAACCTGTATGTCTCTCTGAACAACATTTACCTGACCTTCCCGGTGTGGGGGAGGGATATGTGGGGTTTTGAAAAAAGCTCCATCCACCGGATTCATATAGAAGGTGACGAAATAGAGTATGTTGCCAGTGGCGAGGTCCCCGGTATGGTGCTGAATCAATTCTCCATGGACGAATATAATGGCTACTTCAGGGTGGCAACCACAACCTACGGGGAAACAACCAGGAACCACGTATACATTCTGGATATGGATCTCAACATCGTCGGCTCACTGGAAGACCTCGCTCCCGGGGAAACAATCTATTCAGCCAGGTTTATGGGTGAAAGAGGCTATCTGGTAACCTTCAAGCAGGTTGACCCGCTATTCGTGATAGACCTCAGTGACCCCCGTTACCCTGAGGAGCTCGGGTACTTAAAGGTAACTGGCTATTCAGACTACCTCCATCCCTATGACGAGAACCACCTTATCGGAATAGGTAAGGAAACGACAGACGAGGGGGAATTTGCCTGGTATCAAGGAGTCAAAATGTCGCTCTTTGATGTCAGCGATGTCAGCAACCCGGTAGAGATATCCAAGTATGAAATAGGTCACAGGGGCACCGATTCGCCGGTTTTGTGGGACCACAAAGCATTTCTCTTTGATAAGTCAAGGAACCTGCTGGTGATTCCTGTTTTGGTCGCGGAGGTAGATGAGTCTGAGTATCCTGAAGGAGTTCCCACGTGGGCTTACGGCGAGCCTGTTTGGCAGGGAGCTTACATATTCCATATATCCCCGGATGCAGGCCTCAGGCTGGAAGGTAGAATCACCCATATTGAGAATCTCGCTGACCTAGAAGAAGGTTATTACTACTATTACTCTCCTTTCTCAGTAGAGAGGTCCCTTTACATAGACGATGTTCTCTACACTGTCTCACAGGCCAAGATAAAGATGAACAGCCTGGAGAATCTGGATTACATCAATGAGGTGGAGCTTCCATACTCAACCTGGACACCTCCTGACTACCTCCCCGAGGAGCCCCGGGGTGAGGAACCGTCTGCGGAATCTCCTATCTCAAAATGAGAGGCTTCTAAAATGGCCAAATTTGAACGAAAGAGCAAAATTAAACAGTTTAAATACTTAAAGGAGGTAAATGAAGATGAAAAGCAATATTGTTAGAGCAGCTTTTTGCCTGGTGTTGATCGGGACTATGCTGGTAACCCTGCAGTCTGCCTGTGATAATCCCGGGCCACTGGAAATCAGCAGGTTCTCTTCTTATGAGGAATTGAAAGAATTTGTGAATACGAACACACAAGATGCAGACATGCTCAAGATGCCCGACCGCTTTTGGTCAGGAATTGCCGAAGAGGATGCCCTTGCTCCCGCTCTCGCTGAGTCCGACTACTCAACCACCAACATCCAGGTTGCTGGAGTGGACGAGGCAGATATCGTTAAGACCGACGGAGAGTATATTTACCTCGTTTCGGGGAACAAGACTATCATCGTGAAGGCCTATCTCCCTGAACAAGCTCAAATAGTGTCTGAAATTGAGTTAGAGGGAACAGTAATAGGAATATTCATCAACGGAGATAGGCTGGTCGTATTTGAGCAGGAAACGCCTTATTATCTTTATTATGATGATATGCCCGTTGTAAAGGAATCTTACATGCCTTACGTATCACCCAAGATATTTGTCAAAGTATATGATGTCTCAGACAGGGAAAACCCTCAGTTGCAAAGGGAAGTTTCTAGTGATGGTCAATATGTCAGTTCACGGATGATTGGCGATTATGCTTATGTTGTGATAAATGAGCCTGTGTATGAACAAGACGATGAATTGAACCTTCCGAAGATTCATTCTGGCGGCAACGAGACGGAAATACCTGCCACAGACATCTACTATTCCGATGTGTCTGACTACTATTACATGTACACGACAATAATAGCCATAAATACGCAGAACGATGACCAGCAGCCAACATATGAAACAATCCTGCTGGGAGCCAGCAGCAACCTGTATGTTTCTCTAAACAACATTTACCTGACCTTCCCGGTGTGGGGGACCGATATTTTGGTGAGGGAGGTCTGGGATTCCCCAAAAAGCTCCATCCACCGGATTCATATAGAAGGTGATGAAATCGAGTATGTCGCCAGTGGTGAGGTCCCCGGCATGGTGCTGAATCAGTTCTCCATGGACGAGTATGACGGCTACTTCAGGGTGGCGACCACAACCTACGGGGAAACAACCAGGAACCACGTATACATTCTAGATATGAGTCTCAATATTGTGGGCTCACTGGAAGACCTCGCTCCTGGGGAAACCATCTATTCCGCCAGGTTTATGGGCGAAAGAGGCTATCTGGTAACCTTCAAGCAGGTTGACCCGCTATTCGTGATAGACCTCAGTGACCCTCGTTACCCTGAGGAGCTCGGGTACTTAAAGGTAACTGGCTATTCAGATTACCTCCATCCCTATGACGAGAACCACCTTATAGGGATAGGTAAGGAAACAACGGAGGAGGGGGAATTTGCCTGGTATCAAGGAGTCAAGATATCGCTCTTCGATGTCAGCGATGTCAGCAACCCGAGGGAGATAGATAAGGAAATAATAGGTCACAGGGGCACCGATTCACCGGTTTTATGGGACCACAAAGCATTTCTATTTGATAAGTCAAGGAACCTGATGGTGATTCCTGTTTTGGTTGCTGAGGTAGATGAGTCGGAGTATCCTGAAGGAGTTCCCGCGTGGGCTTACGGCGAGCCTGTTTGGCAGGGAGCTTACGTATTCCATGTATCCCCGGATACAGGTATTGGGCTTGATGGTAGAATCACCCATATTGAGAATCTCGGTGACCTAGAAGAAGGTTATTACTACTATTACTCTCCTTTCTCAGTAGAGAGGTCCCTTTACATAGACGATGTTCTCTACACTGTCTCGCAGGCCAAGATAAAGATGAACAGCCTGGAGAATCTGGATTACATCAATGAGGTGGAGCTTCCATACTCAACCTGGACACCTTCTGACTACCTCCCCGATGAGCCCCGGGTCGACGAAGAACCACCTCCGGATGCTTAATCTGAAGGTAAACCAAATGGCCAAATTTGAACGGAAGAGCAAAATTAAACAATTTAAATACTTGTAGGAGGTGAATAAGATGAATAAGATATTGATAGTCGTAGTAGTCATAGTGTTGCTGTTGCCGGTGATAGCCTCTATGCAGATGGCTCAGCCGGCAGCAGCCGAGTTGCTCAAATCAGATAAGGAGCGGATAACTTCACCGGATGTCAGTACGAGTGAGCAAGCATTGCTGGTTGAAGGAAACAGCGCCTTCGCCTTTGAGCTTTATCGGGCGATTAGAGAGAAAGGGGATAATATCGATAACATCTTCTACTCTCCCTATAGCATCTCAGTGGCGCTGGCTATGACATACGCCGGAGCGCGTGGTGAAACTGCTCAACAGATGGCCGATACCCTTCAATTCATGCTTGAACAGGATAGGCTGCACCCGGCATTTAACTGGCTCGATGCAGAACTTGCTAGCAGGGGTAAAGGTGCTGAAGGCCAGGACGGGGAAGATTTCAGGCTGAACATTGTCAACGCCATCTGGGGGCAAAAGGATTATGAGTTCCTGTCCGACTTCCTCGACGTCCTGGCCGAGAACTACGGTGCCGGCCTGAGAATACTGGACTTCATAACGGAGACGGAAGCGTCCCGCCTTGCTATCAACCAGTGGGTCAGTGACCAGACGGAAGGTCGCATCGAAGACCTTATCCCGCAAGGCGAGATTGACGCACTGACCCGTCTTGTGCTAACCAATGCTATTTACTTCAACGCTGCCTGGAAGTACCGCTTCAATGAAGACATGACAGCAGACGGCCTGTTCTACCTTCTTGACGGCGGGCAGGAAACCGTGCCGATGATGAAGCAGACGGAGTTATTCAACTACACCGAGGGGGAAGTATACCAGGCAGTTGAGCTGCTCTATGATGGCAGTGAACTCTCCATGGTGATTCTGCTTCCTGCATCCGGGAACTTCGAGGCTTTTGAAGAAGGACTTCAGGCTCAGCAGGTCGATGCCATCATAAATGATCTGCAAGACACTCAGGTCGCCCTGACGATGCCCAAATTCGAATTTGACTCGGAATTCAGCCTGAAGGACACCCTCGCCGGGATGGGCATGCCGATTGCCCTTTCTAGTGACGCGGATTTCTCCGGAATGACTGGTAATCCTGAGCTGTTCATATCAGACGTTTTTCACAAGGCATTCGTTTCTGTGGATGAATCTGGCACCGAGGCGGCTGCTGCCACCGCAGTGATTGGCAAATTAACAGCGGTACCTGAACCTCCTGTGGAAGTCACCATAGACCGCCCCTTCATCTTCCTGATTCGCGACATTGAGACGGGTGCTATTCTCTTTGTTGGGCGCGTTATGAATCCCGGTGCCTAAGTAAATGCCGCCTGCATTGCACGATGGCTTGGATTGTTCAATCTGGAGGTGAAATGGTTCCGAAATGGCTAAATTTGAACGGAAGAGCAAAATAAACAGTCTGAATATTTATAGGAGGTGAATGAGATGAAGAAGATACTGATAGTCGTATTAGTTATAGTGTTGCTACTGCCGCTGATAGCCTGTGACCAGCCGACAGGAGGCGAACTGCTAATGTCAGACAAACCGCGGGAGACGGCGCCGGATGTTAGCGAAGCGGACCTGGCCCTACTAATCGAAGGAAACAGCGCTTTCGCCTTCGAGCTTTATCAGGCGCTCAGAGAGGAAGAGGGTAATCTCTTCTATTCTCCTCACAGCATCTCAGTGGCCCTGGCCATGACATATGCTGGAGCCCGCAATCAGACCGCAGAGCAGATGGCCGCTACCTTTCAATTCCTTCTTGAACAGGAGAGGCTGCACCCGGCATTTAACTGGCTCGATGCCGAACTCGCCAGCAGGGGTGAAGGTGCCGAAGGCAAGGACAGCAAAGGGTTCAGGCTGAACATTGTTAACGCCATCTGGGGACAAAAGGACTACAGCTTCCTTTCCACCTTCCTCGATGTCCTGGCCGAGAACTACGGTGCCGGGTTGAGAATACTGGACTTCATAAACGAGACGGAGAAGTCCCGCCTTACCATCAATGAGTGGGTCAGTGACCAGACGGAAGGTCGCATTAAAGACCTTATCCCGCAGGGCGCGATTGATGCTCTCACTCGCCTTGTGCTCACAAATGCCATCTACTTCAATGCTGCCTGGGCATACCCCTTCGAGGAAGACATGACAGCAGACGGCCTGTTCCACCTACTTGACGGCGGGCAGGTCAGCGTGCCGATGATGAAACAGACGGAGGCCTTCGGCTACACCGAGGGGGAAGGTTACCAGGCAGTTGAGCTGCAATACGATGGCAATGAACTTTCCATGGTCATTCTTTTACCTGAAGCTGGCCAGTTCCAGGCTTTTGAAGAAGGTCTTCAGTCTCAGCAGGTCTGTGACATCATAAGCGGTCTGCAGCCTACTCTGGTCGCCTTGACGATGCCCAAATTTGAATTTGACTCGGAATTCAGCTTGAAAGATACCCTGGCCGGGATGGGCATGCCGATTGCTTTCTCTGGGGCTGCCGATTTCTCCGGGATGACGGGTACGCTGGACCTATGCATAAGTGAAGTGCTGCACAAGGCTTTTGTCTCGGTAGATGAGGCAGGCACAGAGGCGGCAGCGGCCACTGCAGTAATCGTGGGAGAAAGCGGAATGCCAGGCCAGCCAGTCGAAGTCACCATAGACCGCCCCTTCATCTTCTTGATTCGCGACATTGAGACGGGAGCCATTCTCTTTGTCGGGCGCGTCCTGAATCCCGGTGCGTAAGTAAATGCCGCCTATATTGCACGAAAGCTTGGATTGTTACTCTAGAGGCAAAGAATAGGGTCGAGGACTTATCCTCGACCCTATTCGATTTGAGTAATACCTCTGCCAGCCTTAATTACTGCACGGTGCTAAGCCAAAGGTTGTCTCGGAAGCCCTAATCCTCGAAAGGGGATTGCATTTTTCTGACTTTCGTGCGATGCTGTGTTCATCCAAGCAGATAGTCTCTCTGTAAGAATAGCGTAAAAGGAGGGTCACATTTATGAGAATAGCAATCATCGGAGCAAGTGGACAGATTGGAGCATTCATTCGCGATGAAGCACTGACGCGGGGGCATCAGGTAACTGCTATTGTGCGCCATCCTGAGAAGATAACTGTGCAGAACCCGCGTCTTACCGTTGTGAAAGCGGACATTCTTAAAGATAAGGTCGACGAACTCGTGAAAGGTCATGACGCGGTCATAAGTGCCTACAATCCCGGCTGGAGCAATCCCGACATCTACAATGAGCAAATCGAGGGTTATAAGGCGATTATCAGCGGGGTCAAGAAGTCGGGAATCAAAAGACTGCTGGTTGTCGGTGGGGCTGGAACTCTTGAAGTCGCCCCTGGCGTGCAGCTTTTGGATACGGCGAGTTTCCCGGAGAACATAAAAGGCGGAGTGCTGGCAACCAGGGAAGTACTCTACATGCTAAGAAAAGAAAATGAACTTGAGTGGACATTCTTGAGTCCACCATCCTCGATCTCCGCCGGAGAGCGGACGGGGCGTTACCGGGTCGGGAAAGACCAACTTCTTAAGAACGAAAAAGGCGAAAGCAAAATCTCCACGCAGGACTACGCCATTGCCATGCTCGATGAACTGGAGCATCCCCAACACATTCGCGAACGATTCACCGTCGCCTACTGAGGAGGCTTTCAACCTCCACAAACTACAGATGCATGGAATAGGAGTACACAATGGCTTCTGTGAAGGATGTGCTGGACAAACTCCATAGCAAGGCTCAGCCAGAGCAGTTAAAAGGAATGGCTAAATACGGGATGACAGTTGAGCAAAGATTAGGCGTCTCGGTTCCTGATATGAGAAAACTGGCTAAAGAGATAGGGAGAGATCACAAGCTGGCACTGGATTTATGGAGAACTGGAATAGCCGAAGCCAGGATCGTGGCTGCGATGGTTGGTGACCCTGATAAGCTAACTGAAGAGCAGATGGAGGATTGGGTGAAAGGCATTAATTCGTGGGATGTCTGCGACCAGGTGTGCATGAATCTCTTTGAAAAGAACCAATTAGCCTGGAAGAAAATTGCCGATTGGTCTGAGCGGGAAGAAGAGTTTGTCAAAAGGACTGCCTTTTCGCTGATAGCTTGTCTGGCATGGCATAATAAGAAGGCAAACGATGAGAAATTCATCGAATTGCTTCCTGTAATAATACGAGGAGCTACGGACGAGCGTAACTTCGTCAAGAAAGCAGTCAACTGGGCTCTTAGAAACATCGGGGAAAGGAACCTCAATTTGAACGAAGCCGCAATAAATGCTGCAAAGGAAATCCAACGACTCGACTCGAAGGCTGCTCGCTGGATTGCTTCTGATGCCATCAGAGAACTGGAGAGCGACGCTATCCAAAGCAGGCTTAGGAGATGAACATTAGCCCATAATGTTTGATTCAAATCACCGCATTGTTGAGGACTTCTTCTGCATGAGGTAAACTTGCTGTTCTCTCAGTAAAAGACCGAAAAGAGGCAATGAGTCACCAGGGAAGCAAATCCAGAGGGCCTATGAGACGAGTACTCTGGGTTTTGCTGGCCCTCATTGTGGTGGCTGCTGGGATTATCCTGGGTATATCGGGTTATGCTGCCTCCTCGTTGACCCGGTTTGAGCGAGTACCCATTGAGTGTAACCCCGCCGACTTCGGGTTAGAATATGTGGACGTTTCTTTCCCCAGCCGGGACGGTCTGATGCTGCGCGGCTGGTGGCTGGAAACAGGTGATGACAGGCCGGTTATTGTGGTGGTTCACGGGTCGGAAGGTAATCGAGCTCACCCAGCGGAAAGAATGTTGGGAATTGCCAAAGATCTGGTGAGTTATGGCTATAATGTCCTCATGTTTGATATGAGAGGGCATGGAGAATCAGAGGGGAAACATATCTCGGCAGGCTATTACGAGAGAAATGATTTGTTAGGCGCCATTGACTATATCAGGCAACGTGGCATTGAGAGTAAAATAGGTGTCCTTGGTTTCTCAATGGGAGCCGCTACTTCCTTAATGGCTGCTGCTGAATCTGAGGAAATCGATGCAGTGGTAGCTGATTGCGCTTACGCTGATATCGTTAGCATTATCGAGTCCGAATTCTCAAGGCGAAGTAACCTGCCGAAATTCTTCATCCCAATCATCTTATTTATAGCCAAGAACATATACGACGTTGACTTCACTGCAATCAAGCCGGAGGAAGCGGTGAGGGAGATTCCTGTACCCGTATTCATTATCCATGGAGGACAGGACGACATGGTTCCTGTCCAACATGCGTATCGACTGAAAGAGGCCAGCCAAAATCCTGATAGCAAGTTATGGATAGTGCCAGAAGCACAGCACGCGAACTCATATCTTGTGAGGCCGGCAGAGTACAAGGAACAGGTCATATCCTTCTTCGACGAAGCTCTTAACTGAGATTGGGATAGTAGCGAGGGGGAAGCAACGCAGAGCTAGCCAGCCGCATGGAAACCAATGCTGAACACTCGCTTGAAATGTTACTTAGTTGCACACTGAGAAATGTTGCTCCTTACCTCCATAGTATGTCTTGGATACCGCAACCTATTGACACTTCCTTCGCTAGTGATACAATAGCACTTTGAGGCTCACATACGTGGAAAGACTTAGCATCTTTTTGATTATGGTAGCCTTAATTGCAGGGATGGTAGGCTGTGCTGCTCCTCCTATTGAAATACGGGATTGGTATGATTTGCATGCCATCAGAAATAACCTGGGCGTCGATTATATCCTGATGAACGACCTCGATTCTACTACTGCTGGTTATATAGAACTGGCGAGTGAGACAGCCAATGGGGGAAGAGGGTGGGAGCCAATTGGAACCTCTGATGAACAGTTTACCGGGAGTTTCAACGGTCAGGGATATGAGATAAGGGACTTGTTTATCAACCGCCCTGACGAAAATTATGTGGGGCTTTTCACTCATATTTCCTGGATACGTCACATCGATAATGTCGGGGTCGTCGAGAATGTCGGAGTGGTCAACGCCGACGTGACTGGCTCTGCTCAGGTTGGTAGTTTGGTAGGACATAATGAGGGCCTTGTGAACAATTCGTATTCCAGCGGCAGCGTGACTGGCGATTCGCGTGTCGGCGGTCTGGTGGGATGGAATCAGGCTACTCTGAGCAACTCCTATTCCAGCTGCAGCGTGACTGGCGATTCGAGTGTCGGCGGTCTGGTGGGGGATAATTGGTATTATAGAGGCATTCTGAGCAACTCCTATTCCACCGGCAGCGTGACTGGCTCTACGCAGGTTGGCGGTCTGGTGGGAGTGAATTATTATGGCAACGTGACCCACTCCTATTCCACCGGCAGCGTGACTGGCTCCTCGCAGGTTGGTGGTCTGGTGGGATGGAACACGGCCACCGTGAGCAACTCCTTCTGGGACACTGAAACAAGCGGACAAGCTACTTCGGATGGCGGGACAGGCAAGACCACGGCGGAAATGATGGACATCGCCACCTTCACAGACACGGAGACGCAAGGGCTGGACAAGCCGTGGGAGATAATCAGCGTCGCTCTTGGCGAGACCAACCCCACCCCCACCTGGAACATCGTTGATAAACAGACCTATCCCTTCCTGAGCTGGCAGCCCGTTGTTTAATACAACTAGAGCTTAGGCGGCTGTGGTAAAAACGTTTCGTTGAGAAAGCGTGCCATTCACGATTCTTGCAGCAAGCTAGGCAACTTGATAGCTTTTCGGCGTCAGATAACAAAATAGCGGTTTACCCGTCCAGATGTCATCGGCGTCTCAATTACCCAATGTGATCAAGAAATAAAGCCGTTACCCAAGTGCCGTCAAAATAGCACTCGACACTCTATGCCCTGTTTTCCAAAGTTAAAGGCAAGTTCTTTACCTTTTAAGAAGAAAAAATCATTGCTCATGGCGCTCTCTAAATTATGTTTTCTATACACCCAATCGCCATAATGGTAGTTCATTTTGTCGATCAATACGTAGTCCACTTTCCCCTTAAGCCCATCAGCAAGTTCTTCCGCCCCGGGAAGCATCGGAGCAATCATTGCATAGGTTTTAATGCCGGCAAGATGTAGCTCCTCGAGTGCTTTGATCCTTTCATTGATAGATGGCGCACTTGGTTCAAACAACTTTCTTATCTCATCGTCTGCACTGGTAACTGATAACCCGACCTCTATCTCATCGCTTCTCCTAAACAGGTCTATGTCACGCAACACAAGTGGAGATTTCGTCTGGACTGTTATCGGCCAGCTATATTGGACCAGTATTTCCAAGCACTTTCTTGTCAATTCGTATGCTGTCTCCAGCGGTTGATAGGGGTCACACACTCCGCTTATCCATACCCTAGCCGGCGGCTTTTTATTTATCTCCTTCTGTAATAGGTCTGGGGCATTAATCTTCACGTCAACAAATTCACCCCATGGCTCATTATGCCCGGTGAACCTCCTAATAAAACGAGCGTAGCAGTAGGTGCAACCATGCTGGCACCCAATGTACGGATTGATCGCGTAGTTAAAGACCTTTGATTTGGACACAACGCATCTCGCATAGATTTCTCTAAGAATCATGGAAGGACTAGCTCACCAACGATAATTATACTCTCAGAGAACTAGAGAGTGACGCTATCCAAAGTAGGCTTAGGAGATGAACATTAGTCAATATTGTACAGCTTGGGCAATAGAAGCTTGGATATTGCTCCGCTGCGCCAAAAGATGGATTGTTGCTTCTTAACTCTACAGTATGGCTTGAACATAGTACAAAAGAACTATTGACTGTTCCTCAGATAGCCGTATAATAGTTTCCATGGAACTACTTATGTGCGGAAGGCAAAGTGAAAGAGACTACTATGAAGTCTTGGGCATTGCGCCAAATGCCAGCGCAGAGGAAATAAGAGAGGCATATCACAAGCTAGCTTTTAAATGCCACCCAGACAGGAATCAGAAAAGCGGGGAAGCCCATAAAAAAATGCAAGAGATAAACGCGGTTTACGCTATCCTGTCTGACCCAATTCAACGGAGGGAGTATGATCTTCCCCGGGGGTATGGTAGCAGAGTGCCGAAGTTCAAGAAAGGCAGCAAAGTGAAAACCAGTGTCAATTATCCTTCACCGTATAGTGGCCACACCGGGGTCGTAGATAAAGAACCTGTTAAGGATACCTTCCGCTTCTGGTATATGGTGAGAATAGAGTCCAAAGGCTTGACGGCGCGCTTCGCTGAAGAAGAACTTGAGGAACCGGACGTTTAGCAGCTAGACCGATCAGTCAGCGTTCGGAACAGGTAGCTATCACCCGTGTGCACTTTAGCTTCATTACTCGTTGGTCACATTAGCCTGCATTGTTACTTCAGAGGCAAAAAGATAGGGTCGAGGAGTTAACCTCGACCCTATTCGATTTGAGGAATACCTTTGCCAGCCTTATATTACTACGTGGTGCCAAGCCAAAAGTCGTCTCTGCAAAGCCAAAAGGTAGACATAAGCTTGAGTAAGAACTAAAATTTAGCTTCTATGCCAGCGTAGCTCAGAGGTAGAGCAGCGGTTTCGTAAACCGCGGGTCGTCGGTTCGAATCCGACCGCTGGCTGGGAGCTCATCAGGCAGCATTTTTGCCAAAGAGACTTTTGTGGTAGAATCTGCCTAAAAGTCGACTAATGTCTTCGGTATTCCATAGCTAGAGGTTCCAAGCGGAGGAGAGCGTGTCTCTCCTTTTGCTTAATAAAGGCGAAGTAATCATGGTATCAAGTATTCAGCAGGCTGCCAGCCAGAAAACAGGAGCGGTACTCGTTATTGGCGGGGGCATAGGGGGCATACAGGCAGCACTGGACCTAGCAGAGTCTGGGTATTATGTCTATTTAGTGGAACAATCCCCGGCTATTGGTGGGGTGATGGCTCAACTGGATAAGACTTTCCCTACCAATGATTGTTCTATGTGTATCCTTTCCCCAAAATTGGTGGAGTGTGGAAGGCATCGCAATATCGAGATCATAACCTGTACCGACGTTTTAGATGTCAAGGGGGAGCCAGGGAACTTCAGTGTATTGATAAAGAAGCGGGCAAGATTTGTAGATGAGACCCTTTGTACTGGTTGCGGAGACTGTACCAAGAATTGCCCGGTTAGGTATATACCCCAAGTAAAAGAAAAAGAAAGAGGAAATGGACCAGGAAAAGATTGACCAAATCATAGATAAATATGCAGGCGAGGAAGGGGTTTT
>Ga0315546_1001298_pt1 | contig 16111 bp, 17 predicted proteins | sample SalMarSW160170MG_FD_203833 | JGI IMG/M metagenome (GOLD analysis project Ga0315546, IMG submission 203833) | Salt marsh sediment microbial communities from the Plum Island Ecosystem LTER, Massachusetts, United States - Salt Marsh Sediment SW1601-170 ... | reverse complement strand
TCGATTTGGCAGAAACTAGAAAAATGCTATACTGCGTGCACATAACATAAATGAGTTATCCATGTGGGAAGGTAGGCGAAAAGAGAGATTATTCGAATCGACAAGGAGGGAAAAATCAAAACCTTCCGGTCAAAAGCAAATATCGCAGAAAGGTTGTTGTTGGATAAATCCGTTTTCTCAAATAGAGAAAATGGGTTTTTGTTTTTTGGCAGATCCTGATTTTGTTGCTGCAAACGGCCGGGATACTAAAACCATTCTACATTAGTGCCAAGAATGCCAAGAAAAGACAATGAAAATAATCATACGGAATAATCAAACAGAAGAATGGAAATTCATAGAGTCCGCTAGAGCAAAAGCTGAGGCGGAACTTCAGAAGCTACTTGCTGAGTCACCTTCTCTCATGCCAGTAGGTGAAATTCGCGAAGGAATGTCGCAGCTTGTATTCGCAATTTGCGAGTTCGGTCTCCCAGGCTCTGGAAATACCGACATTCTGGCATTTAGTACAAACGGTGACATCTCAATAATAGAATGTAAAATCGCTACGAATCCTGAAGGTAAGCGCAAAGTGATAGGCCAAATCCTGGAGTACGCTGCACACCTATGGGAAATGAGTTATGACCAAGTCAATACTCGCATTCGACACTTAAGGGAGAAAGATTTATCAGAATTGGTTCAAGAAGCAGCGACAGGAGGATGGGATGAGGAGAGTTTCCGTGAGGGCGTCAAGCAATCCCTACATAGCGGCTCATTTATTCTTATTATTGTGGTGGATGAAATCAATGATGATTTAAGACGGACCATCCGCTATGTTAACGAGTGTAGTGAATCCGCGTTTTCGCTTCACGCCTTGGAGATGCGAAGGTTCCAAACGGACTCTACTGAGATTCTTATACCGCATTTGTATGGTGCGTCCTCGAAGCCGCCTCCAACTAATAGGAAACAATGGACGGGGAAAGAGTTCTTTAAAGTTCTGGGCGAGAAGAATGCTGACGCAAAGGTCGTCAGTGTTGCAGAAGATCTACATAAATGGGCCAAAAAGATAGCAGACCGAATCTGGTTTGGGACAGGCATAGAGACAGGATCCATCACTTTTCATTATCTTAAAAACGGGAAGACTATCTCCGTATTTACTGTCTATACAAATGGCAAACTTTCATTAAACTATGGCTGGCTCTCAACTCAAATAGGCAAGGAGACAATGGAAGAGTTCCATAAGTTAATACACGAAATACCATCTCTTGGGCGAATACCTGGGGACTTCTCTAAATGGCCCAGTATAAAAATAGCTGACGCATTCCCCAATAAAGAGAGTATTGAGAGATTTAAGGAAGCTGTTCTTTGGCTTCGGGATAGAGTTAAATCGTAAGTATGAAAAGATATCGCAACAGATAGCAACTTATATGCTTTGAGCTAATACCTCGATCGTCAGGGATACTACGTCCCTGAATCATGCGTCGTGTAGGTCAAAAGTGCTGTAGTCATGTTCACTATATGAAAAAGAGGAAATAAAACATGTCCAGTCGTTTAGGTAAGATATTTGAAGACCAGAAACTTATGGCAAAAATCAAGCAGCGCTTACCGCATCTCTTTCAGCTGGCAGGATTAGAGAGTTCAAGAGCTGGAAAAATTGGAATGGAAGTAGGCTCCCTTCGGGAAAGGGTGATAGTTGCTTTGCTTATTTACAAATTTGGTGACACGAATATAGAGACAGAAATCCCTATAACTGAACCAGAAGTTGACGTCAAATTGTACGACCAGCCTATCTCCATTAAAACAATTACAGGCAAGGGATTCAGTGGGGTTAAACTCATATGGACAGTTGATGCGCAAAAGGCAAAACAATTCCGTGAAAGCTATTATCCTCATTGTGATATTTTGCTCGTCCAAATTAACTGGAATGCTCGAGGAGGTTTTTATTATATACCTTTGGAAACTCAAGGAAGACTCTTCAAAAAGATAGGCAAAAACAAATATATTAAACTTCCCAAGCCAGGGACAAATCCAAGAGGCGTGGAGATTAGTAATAATGCCTTGTCATATTTAGTTGAGGAGAAAGAAGTTAAGAATATAGAAATAATTTGGAAGCGGTCAAGAATAGACTACAATCCTTACAAAGGATGGGTTGATTACTGGAAGGAAAAATGAAGAATACAAAATCTAACTCGAAAAAAAGAGGTACCCAAACCAGTGCTTTTGGTACTCCTGGGAGAGTTAACCATGATTCCTCCCGATTTTACGGGAGTAAATTGTATCAGGGACTAAACCAAGATCAGAAGATAAGGTATGTTGAAAATCCTCTGAATTCGTCCGTACTAAATAATATCTTCGTTAAAAGCAGTGAAAAAATGGATGAACTGCCTGACAATAGTGTCCATTTGATGGTTACTTCACCTCCTTACAATGTAGGCAAGGAGTATGATGAGAATCTTACTTTGACAGATTACAGGGGATTATTGAAGAAGGTTTTCTCTGAGGTTCATAGGGTCCTTGTTCCCGGAGGGAGAGCCTGCGTGAATGTTGCAAACCTAGGGAGAAAACCTTATATTCCTCTGCATGGCTTTATTATCGAAGATATGTTGGATCTTGGATTTTTGATGCGCGGTGAGATCATCTGGAATAAGGCCTCAAGTGCTAGTCCTTCAACAGCATGGGGAAGCTGGCTCTCCGCTGCTAATCCTACATTAAGAGACATTCATGAATATATTCTAATATTCTCTAAAGATATGTTCAACAGAAAAAAACTTGAAGACAGAAAGAGCACAATAACTAGAGACGAATTCCTTGAGTTTACCAAGAGCATATGGACTTTTGCTGCTGAACCAGCCAGAAAAGTTGGGCACCCGGCGCCTTTTCCTGTTGAATTGCCCTACAGGCTAATTCAACTTTACACATTCGAAAAGGAAGTTATACTTGATCCCTTTGTTGGAAGTGGTACTGCATGTATCGCTGCACTAAAGACCAAAAGGCACTATGTTGGCTATGACAATCTAGAAGAATATGTCGAACTAGCTAGGAGAAGGATAAAACTCTTTCTACAAGAACAACTGACCTTATTCGATGATTCAAAAGCTTATAGTAGATGAAAAACTGAAGACCTGACCCCATGCATGTTTTCTGAGAAAAATGCACTTCAGACAACAATGGCTAAGACAACAAAAGCCACTACTGGAGCGACGTTCAGGGTGAGAGTGCAGCTTGGGGCAAATAAGAATGAAATCATGCAAGTACATGAAGATGCTCTCAGAATAAGGATTAGCGCTCCTCCAGTCAAGGGAAAAGCGAATAGGAAAAAATGGGGACAGCGCCTGTTATTATTGTCAGATTGACGAGCGTTGAACTTGCCCTGCTCTCTTCCCAGAAAATCCCTTGCAGAATTATTCTGTAGCTGGCAGGTTCATGGATAGTATACTAGGCAGAGTCTACTGAATACATGGAGTCAACAAGCCACCACCCAAGGGTGGTGGCTTGTTGACTGTGGTCGAAAAGGGGTGCAGATTATGATTGGTCCTGTAGATTATCGAACAATAGACATCACTCTTTTTGCCATCGCCAATCTGGTTAATCTCTTGATTGTGGGCATTATGCTTTCCCGTCCAAAGGGATTAGCACGATTAGAGCACGCTTTAGGGATTGTGATAGTGGCTATGATTGTGCCTGTTGGCATTGCTGTCATCTTGAACATTGTGGGGAAACGGGAATGGTGGGCTATTGTTCTTCCTTTGCTACTCATTTCCTTCTTCGTAGTGTCTTTGATGTTTGACTATATTTTAAAATTGGATTGGAGAAACACGGCCCTTCTTTGGCCCTATATCACAATATACTATTTGGCCTCGATCGGAATGATTGGATATTCTTTCTCGGTAGATAAGTCTTATGGATTCATCACTCTCATAACCTATTTTCTCGCCCTTTTTGCAACATGGTATGCTCACTCAAGGTAACTCTAAAGAATCGCTATGGACTTCGGATAACAATGTATCTATAGTATACCTTGTTCATCGAGGGGCCTTGGTGACATGGAAATACGTAAGAGGTGACTCAACGGTCTCCCACACTGGGCTCCTCCAAAACCAGACTAATAAGCACTGAGATTTGGCTTAAGTTGTGATTGGGAGCTTTTATTAGAAGTATTTCGCTAGATCGCAGGTTTTTGTGCACATCTTCAAAGAAAGGTAATAGAAAGATTCAATGGCTACTAGAGAGATACTCCATGTTGATGTTGATGCTTTCTTTGCTTCGGTAGAGCAAATGGACAATCCTGAGCTCAAAGGCAAGCCCGTAATCGTAGGTGGTAGCACCGGGCTTAGAGGAGTTGTGTCTACCGCTTCTTATGAGGCAAGAAGATTCGGTGTCCACAGTGCTCAACCAATGAGGCAAGCGAGAAGGCTCTGTCCACAGGGAGTATTCCTGAAGGTGAGAATGGACAGGTATCAAGAGGTCTCCCGCAGAATTCATAAGATTCTTTCCTCATACACCCCTAAGGTAGAGCCTATTTCCATAGACGAGGCATTTCTGGATGTTGATGGCTGCCAGACACTTTTTGGAAGATCTGAAGACATAGCCCGAGCGATCAAGATTCGCATAAAGAAGGAGATCGGCCTGACCTGTTCGGTGGGAGTAGCCCCCAACAAATTTCTGGCGAAGATAGCCTCAGAGATGAGGAAACCTGATGGGTTGGTGGTAGTAACGGAAGATGAAAAGGAGAGTTTCTTAGTCGATCTACCGGTCAGCAAGATGTGGGGCGTAGGAAAAGTTACGGAAGGAAAGCTCCAGCATATGGGATTACACACGATAGGAGAATTAAGAAGACTATCCTTGTTTCAACTGAAAAACATCTTCGGCAAATTCGGAGTAAGGGTGTATCAGCTGTGCCGTGGAATTGATGATAGGCTGATCATAAGCAAAAGGGAGACTAAGTCAATCAGCAGCGAAACCACCTTTCTTCACGATATATCGCAAAAAGAGCTCCTAGGAAGGACTCTTCAGGAGCTATCAGTTGAGGTGGCCAGCCGGCTAAACAATGAGAATCTATGGGCAAGATCCATCCAATTAAAGATAAGATTCGCTGATTTCAAGACCATTACCAGGAGCAGCACCTATGAGGAAGCCACTAATTCGCCCAAACTGATATGGCAAAGAGCAAGGGAGCTTCTGGACAGAAAGATTGATTTTTCTTATGGAAAGGTTCGCCTCATTGGTTTGGTTGCCTTCAATCTAAACATCCATAGGCAGATGGACCTCTTTGCATCCGAGAAAACACAAAGACTAAGAGGGGCGATTAAAAAGATAGAGAAGAGATATGGCGGTGCGGCAATAAGAAAAGGGAGCATTCTCTAGAAGAATATCCAGGAGCCATCCTCCTTTGAGGACAAGAGAATACCGTGTGCCTCGTTCACAGGTTCTGAGATTTGGCTTAGGTTGTGGCTAGAAAATGCGATTAGAAAATTTCCTCAAGGAACAAGGGAGATAGACCCATGACGAAATTAAAGAAACGGCTATTTCTTGGAATATTGGTTTTCTTGATAGCTGTATTGTCGCTAACCTCTCTAGCCAGAGCCGATTGGATGGATATTCCTTGGGATAAGAGGCTCCATTTCAAAGGCGGACTGTTCCTAGGTGGCATGGGCTACATAATTAGCAGATCTGAAGGCAACAGTAGAGAGAAAAGCTTCATCCTCAGTTTTTCAATAGGAACTTTAGCTGGTATTCTTTATGAGCTTGTATGGGACGATCTCATCAACAAGATGGAGGCTGACTGGGAAGACTCTCTATATGTTACACTCGGCTCTGGCACTGCCGCTGCGGTTTGTGCGAGTTTGGACTATATATTCTTTGGAGAGTTCAATTTCGGGATACTGATTCCCTTATAGATATTTTCAACCAGAGGATTCAGTAAACTAGCCCGATGGCAGGATAGAAAGACAATAGGGATTGCGATAAATAGTAGCAGTTGACCAAAGTTAAGCTATGTGCTAACTTAAATTGGATTTAAAAAATAGCGATTGGAGGATTGCTACGAACTCTCGAATTATTGTAAATCCTGAAATTTGTGGTGGGGAGCCATGCATTAGGGGAACCCGGATACCAGTTCATGCTATCTTAAGTCATCTAGCGGCAAGAGAAGATGAAAAAACCATCTTGAGAAATTTCCCCCATATTACCCACCAAGACATTTTGGCTTGCCTTGAATATGCGGCATATTTATCTACAGAGAAAGCAATCCCTGTATGAAATTTGTGGTCGATGAGAATGTCAGTGTTGGATTAGTAGTAACCCTATATAAAGATTCGGCAAAAATCCGATAGAATTTGAAAAAGAAATCTACCTAAAAAGAAGTGATTTAAGAATCCCTTTTTTTTGCTATATGCCGTTTCCTGTGGCTGTCACGACTTATAAAGGAAGAATCTCTCTTGAGCTACCTTCATCAAGATGAAACCAAGGAGATGAGTATGCCGAAAGATAAGACCGTTTTCCCCTCCAGTGGTGTGTTACAGGGAAGAAATATTGAGCTGAGACCCCCTCGACCAGAGGAGATGAAATTCGTTCGCCGGCTTTGGAGCGATCCTGAAACCATGAAACCTGTGGGCGGTGCCTTTGATCTTACCGATCAGGAAGCTCACGAGTGGTTCGTCAGAGAGATAAATCCTGGAAGGCCAGAAGATTGCTACTTGCTCATCCTTACCAAGGAAGGTCAGCCAGTGGGAGAGATTAGCTTTCATCGTTTACATCGCCAGTCAATGACAGCAGACTTCAACCTTAAGATTGACCACAAAGAACGCAGAAAAGGCTATGCGAAAGAGGCGATGCTCTTATTCCTGGACTACTTCTTCAATTGTCTAAAAGGTCGTGTCTTGTTTGATGATGTTGCCCTAGACAATAAAGCGGGTCAACAGACACTTCTTTCGTTTGGGTTTGAATATGATACGAAGGTGAAGGATGTTTTCAGGCTGCTAATGACACGAGAGCGGTACAACACCCTCTATCACAGGAATAAAGTCGCTAAAACCCGGATTGACAGAAGCTGAGATCTGGTATCAGGCCTACAGTATGGCGGGCACATCATAGACTGGAATTTCTATCTCGTCCCCGAGGTTTTCCAAAACGGTTCTTACATCATCCTGCCAGGTGCCCCAACGCTTGAAGTGTGGTCCTTGAGAGCATTTGCACGTTACTAGTTGATGAATACTTTCCCACATATCCTACTCAAAAATAAGTTGATCCAACTCAAGTTCCTTTAATCTTCTGACCTCTACAGTCCTCATCCCACCATATTATCTTCGCCCACGCTGGATACTTGACTGAGAAGGACTTCTGCTTCCCGAAGCTTGTTGATTATCTCATCAGGTCTGTAGCTTCTTCTCATCATTTCAACCCCCTCTTTTTTCGATCCTTAGTCTAACATAGTAATTGGAGCGATTCTAGGGGGGCAGGTCAGTTTGCAAGAGATGAAGAAAAGATTTAGTCTGAAATCACATATTTCTCAGATAATTTATCGGTACTTTATTGTGATTGATGCGAAAGTTCGAAAATAGCTCCTGTTCAATGATTGCGAACAGATATCGGTGGATACCATCATTTTCCTGAAAAAATCCGTTGACAAGCGCTGGGATTTAGCCTAACTTACTGATGATAAAGCTCGTCTGGGATATCCTCCAATTCTGAACGTTATAACCTCGGCAATATCACCGGAGAATGGAGATGTTAATAATAAGAGAAGCAAGAAGAGAGGATTTGATTGCGATTACCGAAATATATAATGAAGCTATAATTAAGACAGTGGCAACCTTTGATACTCAGCCAAAATCAATAGAAGAGCAAAGAGTTTGGTTTGATCGACATAATACCAAATACCCTATATTGGTCGCAGAAGATCAACGCCTGGTCGTAGGATGGGCTTCTTTGAGTATGTGGTCAGATCGTTGTGGGTATTGCGATACAGCAGAAATATCGCTGTATGTTAAAGAAGAATATAGAAGTAGAGGAATAGGAAGGAAATTACTAGGAGCCATTCTAAAGAAGGGTAAGAATGCGGGTCTTCACACAGTGATTGCTCGAATAGCAGGAACTAATCAGGCAAGTATTCATTTACTTGAGGCCTCCGGATTTATTCACATAGGAACAATGAGAGAAGTAGGAAGAAAGTTCGGAAGGCTCCTAGACGTAGACTTGATGCAGAAAATCTTCGGGGGGTTCCGGCGGCTAAACTTAACAGGGACACCAATCATATCGCTCACTATGCTCCGCTCTTGTAACCCAGAAGTTCCTGGACTGTTTTCAAATCTACTCCCGCCATTACCAGGTGCGAAGCGAACGGATACCTCAAATCATGAAATCTAAAATCAACTATTGCTGCTCTCTTTTTCGCTCCCTCAAAAGCTTTTCTCACATTTCCGTACCGTTCGCCATTCTTCTTACAAAAAACCCAGGGACTATCAGGAATTTTTTCTACCGCCAGCAAAGTTCTATAAACAATATCATTCATGGGAATTTCTCGTCTTTCATTATTCTTGGTATCCAATATGTAGGTTATCCGATCTTGGAAGTTTAGATTTTCCCATTTTAGGTTGAAGACGGTACAAGCCATCAGCACGGTCTCTTAGTAAGGCAGGTATTTCTTGGGAAATTTGGCCACTATAGTATAATTGGGGTCCACCACATTTCCTACGCGCATAGTACCGACTTGTGAGAGCACTTGCAAGGCCTCCCATTTGTCGAATCCGTAATCGGCAACCAACCATTTTGTCAATTCCACGTGAGCAATACGGACAGCGTCCATAAGTGGACGGGCACTACCCGCTACCATTATGTGAGTTGGATTCTCTATGCGAGGCCATTCCGCAGTTCTGTTCTTAATCACTTCCAGTTTCAAGGTTACCTGAGCAGTTGTTTCCAGGGCAACTCCACAGATTTCTCCGTCTCCCTGGGCAGCATGAATATCCCCGAAGGAAAGGTACGCTCCTCTCACCCATATGGGCAGGTAAAGGATTGTCCCTTCCTTTGTTTCCACGCAATCCATATTTCCCCCGTATTCTCCTGGAACGAGCGCGGTTTCCATACGCCCAAATCGAGGGGCAACCCCTATAGAGCCAATGAAAGGATGGAGAGGAATTTGAATTTTTTCCAACTTACTCTTGGGGAGTCTTAGAGTTCCCGTTTGAGCGGCTAAATCAAGCTCCCAGTGATATCTAACTTCTGGCAAAGACTCATTAAACAAAAGATCCCTTCCCGTACTTTCTCCAGTTAGGGAGCCAAAGTGAGGTAAAAGAGAGGAGAAAGCATATTCTCGATCTAGAAGAATCTTTTTGATGACTATCTGTAGCAAATCACCTGGCTGAGCTTCCTCGATCCAGATAGGTCCTACCAGCGGATTGGCCTCTTGAAACGTGGTGGTCTCGCTTTTCTGTTTTTGGGACTTCGTTAATGGGTTCCCGCAATGGTCGAATCCATGAGCATCTATGGTGGAAGCAGTTACTGAATCACCACTCCCAACACGCAATACGGGCTGGTTCGGACCATAGGTGTACTGATAGACCCTCGGTTCCAATATATGGAGTTTACCTTTTTGCCGGGCAGAACTCATATGCCCTCCTTTCTGGATTTTAGGTTTTCCTCAGAGATACTCCTTTTGAAGGGCGCAAGGAGTGTAAAAAGCATACTAGGCATGGGGCAGAAGAAACAGATCCCAGTACATTCCTAGCTCTCTTTTGCCACATCAAAAAAACCCTCTGCAAATAATTCTTCTTGATGAACTAGCAAATTATATGGTCTACCGAAGGACATTTTCTGAAGAAGCCTTATAGGAGCAACCTTAACGAAGCTTCGAGTTGAGAAAAAAGAAAAATATACTGTCTGAGGAGCAAAGCGAGGAGTTTATATTTTTCCCGAAGCGAGAAGCTGAGCAGAAATAATAAGAAGCTACTATGCAGCGACGGAAGAAATTGTCCTGAGGTATCTCTTGCTAAGAAAGCAAGTTCTGTTGAGGTAGATGGACAACCTTGCCACTTTCAGCAGGCACTTGCAGAAAAAGTAAGGTTTAGGCTCGAGGCTGGTAGGCATTCAGTGTTGGTCCGTGGATACTGACAGGACTCTTCTCAAAGCACTGTTGCCGCATAGTCTGGTGTCGGTGAGTGGTTTTGACCTACCACGATCCTCCTCCTCCCCCTCCAAAGCCTCCACCACTGAACCCTCCGCTGAAACCGCTTCCTCCGGATGCTGCGGAGGTTCGCGACGGCGAGGATGAGAATGTAGCACCCATGGTTCGCAGCCCTTCACCCAGATCTGCTACCAGAAGTGCAGTATAGAATCCAGTTACTGGCCAGGCTGAAGATTCATACCAGCCGGGTGGTTCTCTATACAGATCCTTGAAGGCCTCGGCCCATTCATCAGCTACTCCCATTACCATGGCATAGGGGAGAACTCGATCGAATACCGTAGGATCTTCCTTGGATAGTCTTTCCAGACGATCCTTCTCGGCCCTATTGATGAACTCCTTCAGACCAAGCAATTCATAAAGCATCAATACCCCTTTTACACTCAGTCGAGGCATTATGAAGGAAAAAGCTATGACGATAGCTCCTGAAAGAGGAAAGGATACCATTAGATCCAGTCTGCCAAAGGAACGGGTCAAGAAAATACCACCTATTATCAGCGCTATGCCGAAACCTATATAGGCCTTTCTCATCTTATCGGGACGACCAGAAAAATAGCCATTTCTTGTCAGTCCTTGATAGAGGGAGTTTCTGATGGACGGAAGATGAACGTGGAATTTGTTTTTCAAAGAAGAAAGGGCCACTTCCGTTTTTCCGCTTTCAAAGATTCCCATGAGAAATGACAGTTCGTGTTTTTTTAAATCGCGGTCGCTGGCATAATCCTTTTTCAGAAGAGTAAAATAGTAATCTTTCTTGGACAGAAAGAGCAGTTTGGTCGAAGTTGTCTGCCTAATCTTCATGTAGCCTCTTACCGCAAGGTCAATAGTCATGGCGGTGATATCGGTTAGATCGGCTCGCTCATCCATCAAGGTGCCTGCCTCCGAAGGGGTAAGCTCCGACGGGGGACGGTATTTGACCATTATCGAACGCTCGACTTTGGGGTTCCTGCCACGGGTGAACCAGAGCAGGAACATCAGGACGAAGACTATCACCGGAACAAGAAAGAATCCGTTATCTTGAACTAGCCAAAGGATCCGGAGGAAGATGCCGGGTTGAATCAGGTGTCCTTTAGGAATAGAAACAACAATGGTCAGGCCTTCCCTTGGTCCTATATTATCCAAGGTAGCCACCAGGCGTGAACCCTCCCAATAAACTCGGGCCTTGGAACTCGTCGAGCCCCTGGGACCAGTGAAACTCTTCCATGTTACCTCTTTTTGATCAATTTCATCGGGAAGATTGATCAAGGCTTTCGCCTCACCGATGGTGACATCCCACTCATCCCCGGTCACATTCCAGTAGAGCTCATCATGGTCATTGAAATAGTTGATGCCTCGCTCAACCTGGTAAGAAACGTTATAGGTTTGAATTCCTCGAACATATCGGGAAGGGTCACCGATTCTTATACTTGTGTAGGTTCCCTTTCTGGAGGTTTCGTAGGGGTGATCGGTTCCATCTCCATCGGTTACTGAGATAACTTTCAGGCGAAGATTATAGTTGACAGATCCTCTCTTGTACCTAACGGGAATGTCCCGGTAGATTCCGTGTTTGGATTCCAATTGAAAATCTACGGTGATGTGTTCATTGACGGTAAGAGTACTGTCGTTGCCAAGGGTTATTTCGGAGGTGAAGTTCTCAATTGTCCAGCCCCAGGCTCTAGACGTGAAGAAACAGACCAGCAAAAGACAACTCAGGCCAATAAACTTGCTTGTCTTCTTCATGTGCCCTCCGTTCTTACTTTGATCAAAACTTTACCTTGACTACATCTCTTTCTGATTCTGAAGGAAGCAAGAAGTATTCAACCCTCTTGAATCCGAATCGCCCTGCAATTAAGTTGCTGGGGAAAGCTTCGGTCATTATGTTCATATCCCTGACTACCGCGTTGTAGTATCTGCGAGAAAGCTGGATATCCTCCTCCAGCTTTGACAATGTCGACTGCAGGTCCATGAAGTTTTGATTAGCTTTGAGATCAGGGTAGCTTTCGGATATAGCGAACAGACTCTTGAGCGTCGAGGAAAGAAAATTCTCTGCCTCACCTTTTTTTTGGCCAGGCTCAGTCACCTGCATGGCCATGCTCCTGGCTTTTGTTACTTCCTCAAGGGTTTTCTTCTCATGGGAGGCGTATCCTTTAACTGTTTCCACTAGATTAGGGACCAAATCATATCTTCTCTTGAGCTGTACATCCACGTCCGACCAAGCTTGCCCGACTCGAAATTTAAGACCCACCAATTTGTTGTAAATAGCAATCATCCATATTGCTATACTGACAACCACTACAACCATGATTCCTAATAACACCCATCCTATCATTTATTTCACCTCACTGTACAATGTTGGTAAGACGCATCCATACTATCTCATCTACGGAAATAGTCAAGCATGCGATTTATTAATAGGGACAGCGACCATTTATTGATTCCTACGAGGCCTGCCGCAGAGTAAAGCCTTTGGTTGCCGTCCAAGCAATCCCTCTGTATCTTCAAAAACGTGTTGCTGATGATTTCCCCTCTGAGTAATATAATGAGGAAAACCTGTTGCTAAAGCTCTCGATATGCGTAGCATGTCAAGAATTTACCTACAGCGGATCAATCCGTCAATAATGGTAGGAGAGAGTTTGACATCATGTCGTGATATAAGAGCTGTAATTCCTTTCCAGGGTCGGAAAACATTTGTTCAATACTATCACTGACCTATTTGCCTCTTTAACCACTGAAAAACTGCCCAGGTAGCTGTAAGATCTTCTTCATTGTATTTTAATATCTGATCAATGATTTCTCTTCTAATATTGCGATCTTCAGTTTCTACCGCTTCAATGTACTTAGCCATAGCCCATTTTCCTCCGTATTCATCCTGAGTACGTTTGAAATTAGCCAGTTGTTCCACCACTTTCAGGCTATAACTTGGCTCTGCCAATACCATTGCTCTTTTGGTCAAAGGAAGCAAGTCCACAAGATTATCCAAAACCCTCTGAGCTACTCCATTAATATCACCATGTCTTTCTATATACAACTTCATTTTTGTTTCTTCATAGTGATGCCAGTGGATAAAAGGAATATCTCCGTATTCGTCAAATATCCTCTGGCAATTTAATAAGAAGTTATCCCAGCCTTTTTGATCCCCATCAGGTGCAATAGGTGACACAGCAGGGGTGAAAGGCCCTAGTTTTTCTCCATAAACCTGTATCCCCCAGAGGTATATTTTCTCCAGTTCATCCAGATAGGGTGGAAAGCCTTCAATATCGAACATCACAAGGTTAGGATACCTTTATGCGTCAGGGTAGTTTTTAATGGTGCTGTGTCACATAACCGGCTAAAATAGATCTTGGGATTTTTTTGTGCTATAGTTTTGATTGATTTTGAGAAGGGCGACTATTTTAATCCTGGTTGGTCTATGCTACTTATTCTATAATGCGGAGGTTCTTTTTGCCGACCTCTCAGGGATATTTCAGCTAGTTGCTCCTTTACCACCAGTTCTGTTTGAGAAAGAGCAAAGTTCAGATGAAATTTGTAATAGCAATTAGGGGTTTTTCACCAGCCTCCTAGGAAGAATGCGCAAGGAATATAAATTCAGGCGACATCGCTCTTGGTAGTATACCTATGGTATCTATTAAAAAACGTATTTCTGAACTTATTGTGGATTTTTTAGATAATATATATTGCCCTGTACAGATGCTTGATCTTTTCTAAGGTATTTGATTTTCTTCTTTTGGTCTAGATATGAACAGCATTTTATAAAACTGCATTTAATGCAACATCTCCGTTAAGTTTTATCCCGTATGAAAAGTTTTCCATGACGGGGTCTAATATTGTTTCTCCCCCCGCCCTCGAACGGCAGAGTTCCTTTTTCACTGAGGTCGAGCTAACTATCCATGGAAAAAACTCATCCATGAATGTCCTTCCTTTTCTATCACTAACATACCGGCATTATCCTTTGCCTCACCTTCAAGCCAACCTCCGGTGTTGATCAAGTCATATGTTTGACCGTTTATGCTCAGAGTTTCTCCCTCGAAGTACCTGTGGGTATGACCGTAAACAAAGGTGAAAGGCGTCGGTATTTGCTTTCGATTCTGAGTGGGGTGATATCGGTTCAGAACGAACTTCTCTATGTAACCCTGTATCCTAAGTTTTTGTTTATTGTCTATGGGAGAACCTGCGAGGTCTGCTCGTTTTTTCAGACCAATTGCTTTCAATTTTTTCCTTAGGTAACCGTTTGCTAGTTTTTTCACAAAAGGTATCTTCAGCCAGAAGACCTGGTATTTTTTCTCTATGAGATTCATGACATTAGCTATCAATGAAGAAGCAATTTCGGTCTTACCCTTTGTTAGATCGTTGAATATGCTCTCAATGAGCTGTCCGAATCTTCCTGATTGGCCCATATGATACCACAATCCTTCGAGCCATAAACAATTAAATGCCTCAAGCTCCGCAAGGAAACCAGGCTCGAGTAAGACATCAATCGGCTTAAACAAATCCTCCAAATAATGACCGTGGGTGAAAAGGTAATATCTTTTTCCCTTACCGAATGACCGGAAATGATGTGGATACTTGACTTTTAATTTCATCTTGGTCCCATCGTTTCTTTGCGGTAAGAGAGAGTTTAGGAATATTTCCTTAGACTTGTCTCCGAAAGACCGATCGACCAATTTATCGACATATTGATCCATTGGAAGAGGGATATGTCCTTGCTTTACCTTCTCGATGACTTCTTCAGTTTCAACCAATTCAAGCCATAGATGATGATCATGATTGCCCGGAAGGTATACGATTTCCTCTACGCTATGAAGTTTTCCTATGATACCAAAGAAATCACGCACATTCTGGTACGCCTCCCTAAGACTGGTTAAAGAAAAATCCATGAAGTCACCGACAATAATTAGTTCGTCAATTTTCCCCAAGCTATCGATCTGCTCAGCCAGTTTTTCCAAATTGGACCGCGGAAAAAAGCGAGGGTTCAAAATGGATTCTTCTTGGCCAAGGTGAAGATCAGATATAGCCACAGCTTTCCTGATGATCTTTGGCATAGCGGCCTCCGTCCTATTTTATCAGGTATTATAGTGGAATTCTCCTTGGACATCCTAGTCCGCTCAATTTTAGTTACAAAGGAAAAAGATACTCAATCTCCAAAGCAGGTTCCCAGAGAACGGGCAGACTTTATCAAAGGATGGTCCAAGGGCACTGTCTTTGTACCTTTAGCCACCTTTTCGGCTATTACATTAATGTCGTAAGGGATTTCAGGAATTAGAATGATATCTCCTCCTCCTGCTACTCCGGCATAAAGAGCAATCCACCCCGCCTTATGTCCCATAACCTCTACAATCATAATTCTATGGTGTGATTGGGCAGTCGTATGGATTCGGTCAATGCCTTCCGTAGCAATCCAGACCGCAGAATCAAAGCCGAAGCTAATTTCCGTTCCCCTCAAGTCATTGTCTATGGTCTTTGGGATGCCAATGATAGGGATCCCATCTTTGAAGAGTCGGTAGGCTATGGTCAATGTACCATCGCCACCGATGCAGACAAGACAATTAACTCCAAGCTTTTTCACATTCTGAATTGCAGTTTGGGAACAGTTTTATTTATACCCGAAACCTTTGATGTACTTTCTGTCAAAGATTAATACTGGCAGTCAACTATCTAGAGAGCGATTACTTATTTCTTGGAGACTATAACAACCTGTCAGACGATACTGTCCCGTTAATAACAATGCTGCGTTGCAGGTTCCTCCATGGGCGTTGACAAAGACCTAATAAGACATTTGGCAGCTCGTAGGTATTTCCTTTACAATTGTGTCCTCTTGTAGAAAATTCTCTTTACTATTTCAGTGCTAGCAACATAAAAGGCTGTGATAATTCCTATCACCAGGATTAGTACAGGGGATATGGGAACAAATCCTAAGGACCTACCCAAAGGAGAGTAAGGAAGGATAAGAGTAATACCGGCAACTACAAGCGTAGCTATCAGCAAATA
>Ga0315546_1001295_pt1 | contig 16135 bp, 17 predicted proteins | sample SalMarSW160170MG_FD_203833 | JGI IMG/M metagenome (GOLD analysis project Ga0315546, IMG submission 203833) | Salt marsh sediment microbial communities from the Plum Island Ecosystem LTER, Massachusetts, United States - Salt Marsh Sediment SW1601-170 ... | reverse complement strand
GGCTAAATGTTATTGAATGACCAAGCGAAACATAACCAAGCCTACCTGTAAGAACATTTGTTAATGCGCTGAGATTTTTTATCAAATTAAATTGCTGAAAAATCATTCCAATATGTCTACGAATTCGTCTAAGATTTTTCCCCTCAGCTTTAACAACATCCTCTTTGTTAACAATAATGTCTCCAGAAGTTGACTCAATTAATTTGTTCAAACAGCGTAGAAGTGTTGATTTACCAGAACCAGATAATCCAAGAATGATTAAAAATTCACCCTCTTTAACAGTTAGGTTTATGCCTTTTAAAGCGTGGGTTCCACCTGAATAAATTTTGTGTAGGTTTCTTATTTCTACGATGTTTTTCATATGTAAATCTTTTGCCACAGAGACACAGAGCACACAGAGAAAATAAATATAAACTCTCATTCCCAAGCCCCAGCTTGGGAATGCTTACAACGCCATTTTCATTCTCCTTTCAGGCTCGGCGCCTCTGTCTCGGCTTGGCACATTTAGGTTTCCGAATAAATGGGATGACTTGCCGAGCCAAGACGGGCAGACGGGTGTGTCCTGATTTGTTTTCGGGACATGAGTGTTTTATTTAATAAGATTTGATGCATCAACATCAAGGGTTTTCAGAGCTTCTCTTACAACATTATAATCAGAATCATTTGCTCGGACAAAATTATCAATATCCAAAAGTCTTACTAATGTTTCGTGTCCTTCTTTTGTATTGGCAAAGTTTAAAAGCGTTTGAATAATTTTTTCTTTCATCTCAGGAGGAAAACCTTTTCTAAAAGTAACAGTATCGTTTGGAATCCAGTCCGTATAACCAATTATTTTTGTTTTTTTGATAACATCAGGATATGTATCCATGACAGCTCTACGAGCATCACGTACTATACCATCCTTACCAGGTGGAGCCCAGAAAGTACAACCTACATCAGCGGTTCCTTGATACACTGCCAGGATTGCTTGAGGATGTCCACCTGCAAAAAAACTTCTTCTTGGCTTAACCCCTTTTTGTTTCAAAATTGCTGAAGGATAAATATAACCTGACGCTGAAGCAGCGTCAGTATAAGCAATTATTTTACCACTAATATCCTCAATAGTATTAATGTCGCTATCAGTTAGTGAAACAAATTGCCCTCGGTATCTTTCAAGTCCTTTACGAACTACTGTAAGAGCTACCTCTGCCCCAAACTTTTCATTTGCTAAAGCATAAGCAAAGGTTGCCAGCCAGGCAATATCGGTTTCTTCTGTCCCCATTGCTTCTATAACCGAAGCGTAACTTGTTGGCACCGCTACTTTGAAGTGATAACCAGTTTCTTTTGTTAAAAAGTCAGCCACTGCTGTCCCGCTCGTTACAATTTTCCCAGCTTCCATTGAAGGAACGAAATACATTTTTATAGGATTCTTTTTTGAACCTAATGGTGCTCGTTTAGCACATCCAGAAAAAATGATTATCAGTATAATGAATAGTCCAAAATATTTTTTGAACATAATATTACACTCCTTTTTAGGATATTTTCTTAAGATGAGATTTGGCAGTTTAGTTTTTCTGTGTCAATTAAATTGGGAAAAATTAATAATTTGCAAGAGGCATTACTCAGTTATTCAAGCTTTTGTCTAAGTGATTAGAAACAATTTTCGGCTTCAAAATATTTTCACTTGCTTTTTTTAATAATCTCCAGAAAAATCTAAATTATCATAATACATACCAAATAGTTGGTCATCAATAACTTTGGCAAGGTCTTTTTGAGAAACGATGCCAACTAAATGACCATTTTCAACAACAGGAATGTGACGAATATGTTTTGTAACAAAGATATGATAAACAGAACCCAGGCTTTTATCAGCGCCAACCGTAATTAGATTTTTGGTCATTACTTCTCCTACAGTTATCTTTTCAGGCTCAATATCTTTTGCTACCACTCTTTGAACCAAATCTCTTTCAGTAAAGATACCAACTGGAATATCATCTTTTACCACAACTACTGACCCAATATTATAGGTTGACATAATTTTTGCTGCTGAAGCTACGCTTTCATTTTCTGTGCATGTCTTAATGTTTTTTTGCATAAAAAATTTAATTTTCATACTCTCTCCATTATTAAGTTTTCATTTACTTATTTAAATTTTTTTTATATAATTGTCAACAACTTTCCTAATTGCTTTGATGTGTTCAATCAATGTATCATCTAAAAATCTAACTTTTGGTCTCATCAACATCCCTCTTTAAATAATTATTTTTTTGCATATCAATAAGAATTTGATAACTATAGTATTACAAATAGAATCTTTTCATGCCAGAGGCAGATCCGCCTTTGGTGGAGTTTTTTGAGCAAGAAATTTAACCGCAAAGTTCGCAGAGTAGACGCAAAGGACACCCTATTAAATAGTAAACATTTAACAGGGCAGGCAAAGATAATAAAATAACTCGGTGGACTTTGTCCCGCAATGGCGGGATTCTCTTCCGTCTAGGCTCGGCCTAGCCGAGACTGAGCGGTTAGTTGCAGTTTACTGCGCTATGTATTTTGAATTCCTATAAATACAAAAAACAATTCTAAGGGAATTAAATTATTTCTGATAGGATTCATAATAATCAAAATATGCGATATTTTATTTTAAATCTTGTCAAATTTATTAAAGCGTTTTGAGAAAAATTTATTTTAATAATCACAATTATTGATAATTTCAAAAATACTTGAACTCATATTTCACAGGAGATATTATAAATAATTAACCCAAGTTTCGCAGGTGGCAGACGGAATAGAGTTCCCAGGTGCAAAACTTGAGTAATTAACTATGATTTATTTGGTAACTTACACTCCTGCAAAGCTTGAAATATTTTAATTTGTGAATTTGAAAATAATTTTTTTGATTACAAATTTCTTTACAGAGAATTATAAAATATCAACCAATTGTAAATCCTTAAATAACAGATAGAAGTTATTATAATGATTTTTAAATTAAGATATTGGAGATAAAGAAGAATGGGAAAATATTTATTTTTTGGATTTTACGCTTTATTTTTATTAGGTATTGGAATATATGGGATGAAGCGGACAAAGACATTCAGTGATTTTTTCTTAGGGTCAAGAGCAATAGGACCGTGGCTTTCTGCATTCACTTATGGAACTGCATATTTTAGTGCTGTAATTTTTGTTGGCTTTGCAGGCAAAATTGGGTGGGGATTTGGATATTCAGCTTTATGGGTTGCAATTGGAAATGCCTTAATCGGAACTTTATTTGTTTGGGCCGTTATGGGTAAAAGAATCCGTAAGGCATCTATAGATATGAATGCCTATACAATGCCTGAATTTTTACAACTAAGGTATAAATCAAATTTTTTAAAGATTTTCACGGCTATAGCAATTTTCGTCTTTCTTGTTCCTTATGCTGCGTCTGTATTTATGGGACTCAGTTATCTTTTTGAAATCAATTTTAATATTAAATTTGAGTATATTCTCATTCTTATGGCAGTATTAATCAGTTTATATATGATTTTAGGTGGTTTTAAATCAGTAGTTTTGGTTGATGTAATTCAAGGCACAATAATGATTGTTGGTGTAATTCTTCTTGTTTATTTTTCAATAAAAAACGGTGGAGGTTTACCAGCAATAACAAATAAACTCAACAACATAAATCCAAAACTATCTCAAGTGATTGGACCTCCTGGATTTTTCCCACTTTTATTTATAGTGATTATCACGAGTGTTGCTCCACTCGCAATGCCACAATTGGTTCAAAAATTCTATTCAATAAAAGATGACAGGTCAATAAAAAGCGGAACAATAATTTGTACGATTTTCGCAATAGTAGTTGCCGGTTCAGCATATTTTTTCGGCTCATTGACAAGAGTGTTTCTCTCTCCTCAAACTCATCCAGAAATTTTTGCTGATAAAATACATTTTGTTGATAAATTAGTTCCAATGTTAATAAAAACACTAATACCACAAGGTTTAAATTTTATGATACTTTTATTAGTGCTTTCTGCATCAATGTCTACATTAGCAGCATTAGTTCTTGTATCAAGTTCATCTATTGTGAAGGATTTATATCATGGATTTGTTAAACCCAAAGCACCAGATAAAAAACTAAACTTATTAATGAGAATTATGTGTGTAGTTTTTATATTAACTTCTTTATTTATCACTCTTTTAAAACCAGCAGTAATATTAACATTATTGGTAATTTCATGGGGTGCAATTGCAGCTGTTTTCTTATCTCCATTTATATATGGTTTATTCTGGAAAAAAGCAAATAAAATCGCTGCTGAAATATCATCTGTTTTGGGACTTGTCATAACTCTAACATTATTTTTTATTTTGCCAAGAGATAAAATACCATTTATTGCAACATTAGGTATGGGTGTACCAATGATTACATTTCCATTAATCGTTTGGATTACAAGAAAAAAAGATAACAATTATAAATGTAAAGAGGTTCTATGAATATGGCTTCAATAATTACTGGTATTATTATTCTAATTTTAGGCTTGGATGCTGTTGCCCAGAGAGTAGCTCAAATTGGAAGGAAAAGAGTATTAAACATATCGTATACAGCAATGGGTTTTACTGCAGTTGTATTAGTTATAATTTTTCTATTTGGTAACAAACTTTATAAAAATTTTACTATGAATTGGGGGATAACAATCCTAATTATAGCTTTCTGGATTGTTAATATTCTTCCTTTAATGTTTCAAGCAAGTAAAAGCCGGTCTGCTGTTCTAACCAAACTAAAAACAAGGGACAAAAGTAGTAAACCAAAAAATAAAAGAAAAAGAAAGAAAAGGTAAATGGTCATAAGGCTTCGCTGTCAAAATGGCTTAAGCCGTCATAACACTACGCTGTCAAAACGCTCACTTTGTTCGCTGTTAAAAAAAATAGTCACTATGATAAAAATGAAGATATTTGACGATTTGTAGAATCTTATGACGCTACGAAGTAGCATATGACTATTTTTGACACTATGAAGTAGCATTTTGACGAGACGAAGTCTCTTATGACGCTCCACAGGAGCATATGATTACATTAGAACCATTTCCTTTTTATAAATATAAACACGCCTATTAAAGAGAAAACGATTGATGCACCTATAGTAATTGCAAATGCATGTGGCGACCTTGCAAAAGGAAGTCTGATGTTCATTCCGTAAATACTTGCTATTAATGTGGGAATCATTAAAATGATTGTTACAGAGGTCAAAAATTTCATTACCATATTAAGGTTATTTGATATTACAGATGCAAAAGCATCCATCATACTGCTTAAAATGTTGGAATGAATATTTGTCATTTCCAATGCCTGTTTATTTTCAATAATCAGGTCTTCTAAAAAATCCTTATCCTCTTCAAATTTAGTTAAAAGTCCAGACCTATAGAGTCTATCCATTACTAATTCATTAGAACGAAGTGAAGTGCTGAAGTATACAAGACTCTTTTCAAAGTCTAATAAGTGTATTAGTTCTTCATTTTTCATTGACTTATGTAGCCGATTTTCAATCTCTGTGGTCTGGCTATTGATTCTTTTAAGATAATTCAAATATACAGTTGCAGTCCTGGATAGAATTTGCAAAATTAGTCTGTTTCTCTTGTTAGTAGAAAAGTTTTTTACGCTTCCTGTGAAAAAGTTTTGAAGCACATCATCATCCTTAGAGGATACTGTGATAAGGCACTCTTTTGCTAAGATAATTCCAAGAGGTATTGTTATAAATTTTATATGTTCTTCTTCGTCATCATAATATGGAATCTGAATAATAATTAAAGTTGAATCATCTTCTCTTTCTATTCGTGGACTTTCATTAATATCTAATGGGTCTTCAATAAAATCTTTCGGAATATCAAATGTATTTGTAATAGTCTCAATTTCTTCGGGAGTAGGCGATACTATATATATCCAGAAATTCTTTTCTTTAATTTTTTCAACCCCAATTTTTGTTAACCTTTTCTCAATCGTTTTATATACTTCAATCATTGCTTTATTCCTAATAATTAATTATCTATAAAGAAAATCGTCTTTATTATATGTCAAGTAATTGAAAACAATATAAAAATATATTTGCTTTTACACTTTTCTTGACTACAAATTTGTTGTATATTTTTTGTAAATAATCTTATCATCATAATCTATAAATGAATCTATAGTGGTATTTTTTAATAGCAGGAAGTTACTTTTTAATTCAAATGCTGGAAAAATGTAACCAACCGCTAATAATCGCGAAGAAAGGCAACATATTGATATGACTGAATTATTAGAAAAAGACTTAGGTTATAAGAAGAGGAACGACTTATATTAGATACAGTAAGTTAAGAATATCAAATTCTTTTATTAATTATTTTTCATTATTAGTCCCGACAAGTAGGGGTTTTAATTGCGGTATAATATTAGAGTAAAATAAGATGATAAAATTTCCAAATTTTAATCCAACAATTGTAAAGATAGGACCATTCACAATTCAATGGTATGCCTTAATGTATATTATCTCATTTGTTATTGGCTATTTTTTATTAAAAAAGCTTTATAAGAAAAGAAATGTGAAAATTACAAGATCTGATTATGAAAATCTATTTTTCTATATAATGCTTGGAGTCATTATTGGCGGCCGGTTTGGTTATGTTTTATTTTACAATTTAAAAGAATGCATCAGGAATCCATTTGAAATCATTGCTGTATGGCATGGTGGGATGTCATTTCACGGCGGGATGCTCTGCTCAATATTTTTTGGCTATCTTTTCTGCAAAAAATATAAATACAATTTCTATAAATTAGCTGACCCAACAGTTGTTGTTGCTCCAATTGGATTGGCATTGGGACGATTTGGAAATTTCATTAATGGCGAACTTTATGGACGTCCAACTAATCTGCCCTGGGGTATGATTTTCCCTGGAGAAGATTTCGCACGCTATCCTTCACAATTGTATGAACTTTTTTTAGAAGGTGTTTTATTATTTGTCATTCTCTTATTTCTTAGTAAAAAGAAATTAAGAAACGGCTTCATTTTCTGGAGTTTTATCTTCCTTTATGGACTTTTTAGGTTTTTAGTTGAGTTTGTCCGACAGCCAGACCCACAACTTGGGTTTATAATTGGTTTTCTAACAATGGGACAAATTTTAAGCTTGTTGATGATTATAACTGCAATTATTGGATTTATCTCAATTACAAAAAATCCCTATTTGATACATAATAAAAATAAGGTATGAAAAAAATAGTTTCAGTTTTTTTAATATTTCTAATATGTTCCTGCAGCCTTCTGATTAAACAGAACGAACTAACTGATGAGAAAATAAAAGAAAAAATAGTTACAAATCTTTCCTATTTGAAAAATTGCAAAGCTTCTGGCATCATTAATCTCTCACTCAAAAATTTTGAATTGAAAAGTAATTTTTTGCTACGGAAAAAGAATAAGAAATTGAGAATAGACATTTTTAATTCTGGTTTATTAGGACTTTCACCTTGTACTCAAGCTCAGATTTTATTTGATGATTCACTTCATATTTTCCTACCTGCAAAAAAAATACTTTATGTTTTTAAACAGAATAATAAAGTTAATCTTAATTTGGACCTTCAAAAAATAGTTAGAGAGTCCAAGAATATTGAAAAGATGAATACCCAATTTATTTTTTCACTCTCTGATGTAGAATTAGTGTTTGACAAAAAATTCAACTTGATATTGATAAAATATGAAAAGGTTAAAATTATTTTGAATAATTACCGAAATAATTTGCCATATAATCTAACTATTTCTCAAAATGAAAAAGAAATAGCAAGTTTCACTATAGATAAATGGAGTTTCGACGAATCTAATGACGAAATCTTTAGGCTTAATATGCCTTCTGATGTTAAGATAATAGAAAATCCCAATGGTAATGAACTTAATAAATAGAACTGTTCTTTTAGTCCTCGTCGTCTTTTGCGTGGGGCATTTATAGAAAAAATTTGAAAAAAAATAATAAAATTCTTTGTGCTCTTTGAGTGCTTTGTGTTTAAAAAAGAGGAAATCATGATAGAAAGATATTCGTTACCGGAAATGAAGGATATATGGACTTCAGAAAATAAATTCAAAAAATGGCTAAAAATAGAAATATATGTTGCGGAAGCAATGAACAAACTTGGCATAGTTCCTGATAAAGACCTTAAAAACATAAAATCAAAAGCACGATTTGATTTAAAAGAAATAAATGAAATTGAAAAGAAGGTTAATCATGATGTGATTGCTTTTCTTACAGATGTAGCAAAATATGTTGGACCTTCTTCGCGTTATATTCATTTAGGATTAACTTCATCAGATATTATTGATACTACTAATTCTTGTTTGATGCGTGAAGCAGGACTTTTAATATTAAATAAATTGAAAAACTTTTCTGAAACTCTTAAGGAAAAGGCTTTTGAATATAAAAATACAATTTGCATAGGTAGGACTCATGGTATTCACGCAGAACCAACCACATTCGGTTTGAAGATTACCCTCTGGTATGATGAAATGAGAAGAAATATAATTAGGATGAAATCCGCAATTGAGAATATTTCAGTTGGCAAGGTTTCTGGGGCAGTCGGAACTTATGCACATATTGATACATTTGTAGAAGAGTATGTCTGCAAAAAGATTGGATTAAAGCCCGTAAATATCTCTAATCAGATTATTCAAAGAGATAGATACGCAGAGTTTATTACTAGTTTGTCTATCATTGGTAGCACAATTGAAAAGATTGCCACAGAGATACGAGGTTTACAGAGGACAGAAATTCACGAAGTTGAAGAAGGATTTGTCAAAGGACAGAAAGGCTCCTCTGCAATGCCTCATAAGAAAAATCCTATTCTCAGTGAAAGGCTTTGTGGTATGGCACGAGTTTTGCGAAGTAATGCTATGACCTCCTTAGAAAATAATGCCTTATGGCATGAACGCGATATTAGTCATTCTTCTGCCGAAAGGATTATTATACCCGATTCTACTATTTTACTACATTATATGTTAGTTAAATCTGAATTTTTAATCAAGAATCTTGTAGTTTTTCCTGAAAACATGATGAAAAATATTGAATTAACATATGGTTTGATTTACTCACAAACAATCTTGTTAGCGTTAATAAAAAAAGGTATTTCAAGAGAAGAATCTTATGAGATAGTTCAACGATGTTCTATGCAATGCTGGAAAACAAAGCAACCGTTCAAGGATGTTTTAGAAAATGATAAGGAATTGATGAAAATTATTTCTTCAAATGAACTTCAAGAACTATTTAATTTGGATAGATTCTTAACAAATGTAGATCTTATCTATAAAAGAGTATTTCTGGAAACTTGATACTTGAAATAAACAAGCCAAGACTGAAAAATCTCTATACAAAATTGATTAATTGCATAACTTATAAATAAATTATATTATCTCTGCAGTCTCTGTGCCCCCGCCTGCCAAAGCGAAGCGGCGGGCAGGTCTGCGGTAAGAAATTTAAGGAGAAGATATGAGAAAAGTAAAAATTGATAAAGAACATATTAAAAAAGAGATTGACGAAACCAGCGATAAAGTTCTTGCAAATCCCAATATTGAAACCTATAAGTTTGAAGTTTAATAATAAATTTTGGGTCACCATTAAATACTGAGATCAATTCATAAAAAATTGAGAAATTTAACGAAATAATTTTATCTTGACATAATTTATTTATGAGAGTATAAAATAATTTTATTGATATCTATTGAATTAGATAATGAGATCTGCAAAATTGTATTTCTAACTCACCCTCGGTCCCTCTCTTCAAAGAGAGGGATGACTCCAAATTCCCCTTCTCTTTGTAAGAGAAGGGGTTAGGGGTTGAGTTAGAAAATTTAATTCTTAAGTTTTGCTTCAATATTCCTGAAATTTTGCTATTTTGCAGAACTCATAATTAGATAAAAATAGGAGGAAATATAATATGTCAAATCTGGCAATTAAGGGTAAATGGAAAGATGGAAAATTTATTTTGAAAGAAAAAATTCCTTTTAAAGAAGAGATGGAAGTTATAGTTATTTTTATGAATAATATACCAAAAAATGAACTTTATGTCCACTCACATGAAGTTCAAAAAGCATTAGTTGTATCTGAAGAAAATTACAAGAAAGGCAATTACAAAGAATTTTCTGATGTTGATAAATTAATAGCGGAATTTGATAATGGATAAACCGATTATTGCATTTGATCCCAATTTTGCCGAATTATACCAAAGGTTACCTGAACAAATTAAACAGAAATTTAAGAAACAAATTAGATTTTTTTCTGAAAATCCCAAACATCCTTCTTTGAAAATTCATAAAATTAAATCTAAAACTGAACTTTGGGAATTTTATGTTGATAAATATTACAGATGTCTTTTTACCAAAAAAGGCAACAAATATCTCTTAAAATGGGTAGGAACCCATAAAACTATTGATAGAATGTAAGACTAAAATCTATTGATAAAGAACATATTAAAAAAGAGATTGACGAAATCTGCGATGAAGTTCTAGCGAATCCTAATATTGAAACCTATCCAATAAAGCCTTAAAAAATTTCACAGAGATAGTAAATAGAAAATCTTAACAAATTACATATTCAAAATTATGAATATTATTAATCTTATTATTAGCCCATTTTTCCCAAATATATGTTTAGTTTGTAGAAAAAAATTGACTAAAAATGATATAATTTGCGAAGAATGTATTAATAATTTAGCAAGATTAGAAACAAACAAATGTCTACTTTGCAGGAAAAATCCTGCTGAAAATGGTATATGCCAGAATTGTAGAACTGAATTTCAGTTTGATGGAGTTGTTTCTGTATTTAAATTTAATGAAGTAATTCAAAGTTTAATTCATAATTTAAAATATAATGAGTTCAAAAAAATTGGCATCTTTTTAGGAGAATTTTTGGCAAATAAATTATCAAATTATGATTTTATATCTAAAATTGATTATATTATTCCTGTTCCTCTTCATAAAGTAAAAAAAAGAGAAAGAGGTTTTAATCAATCTGATATTATAGCGAAGACCTTATCTGATAAGTTAAATATCAAATTAGGTAACCATATTATAAAAAGAGCAAAATACACAATAACTCAGACCATGCTAACCAAAAAGGAGCGAGAAATTAATGTTAGAGATGCCTTCAAAATAAAATCTCATAAAGATGTAAAAGATAAGAATTTCTTAATAGTTGACGATGTTATAACAACAGGTTCTACAATGAAGTCAATAGCATTGCTATTAAAAGAATATTATGCAAATCAAGTGTATGTTGCGTCTATTGCCAGGGCATAATGATTGTTGAAATATCAAAAGAGGAAGCACAAGAGATAATGGATAAAATCGCAAAGTTCCTTGCACAGAGGAGATTGGGTTCTGCTTCTATAATGTTCATTGAATCCTTGAGACCTTTACATTTTATTGGAAGCCAATTACTATATATGTTAAGTCCTTTTGCCGAATTGATTTTCAAACCCAATGAATATCAAAAATTAGCATGTGCATTAGAAGATGAAAAAAATGTGGCTTATTTATTAGACCGAATTGATAATTATGATATAGAATTTCATAAAAAATGGAAAGAAAAAAAGAGAGAACTTAAAGTATTAAAAAAGAAAAAAAGAGCTTTAAAGAATTTAAAATAGTTTGGAGGAAAATATGGCAACTGAGTTGCGTTCAATTCTTGCAACAGATTGCGGAAGCACTACTACCAAAGCAATTTTGATAGAAAAAATTAATGGCGTTTACAGATTAATCGTAAGAGGAGAAGCACCAACAACTGTTGAAGCACCATTTGATGATGTTACTAAAGGCGTATTGAATGCAGTTGAAGAAGTAGAGGATTTAGTCCATTTGAAAGGTGATAAAGATAGAAAAATTTTACAAAATGGAAGAATAGTAGTTCCACAAAAAGGCAATCTTGGCGTGGATGCTTATGTATCTACCAGTAGTGCTGGCGGTGGTTTGCAGATGATGGTTGCTGGGGTTGTAAAGAGTATGACAGGCGAAAGTGCAGAAAGAGCTGCATTAGGAGCTGGAGCTATTGTGATGGATGTTCTGGCAAGTAATGATAAGAGGCTTCCACATCAGAGAATTGAAAGAATTCGTCATTTACGACCAGATATGATACTGCTTTCCGGTGGTATTGATGGGGGAACAACAAAACATGTGGCAGAACTTGCAGAAATTATCTCAGCAGCAGACCCGAAACCCAGATTAGGTTCAGGCTACAAACTACCAATTATTTTTGCTGGAAATATAGAAGCTCGGGATTTAGTTAAGGAAAACCTCTCACGCAAAACAAATTTAATTATAACTGATAATATTCGTCCTGTCCTTGAGCGAGAAAATCTTGGCCCTGCAAGAGATAAAATCCACGACTTATTTATGGAACATGTTATGGCACAGGCTCCGGGTTATAAAAAACTAATGACATGGACAATTGCTGATACAGGGAAGAGTGAACTGGAACAGGTTCCTATTATGCCTACTCCAGGTGCGGTCGGCAATATTATGAAGACTATCGCTAAATTAAAAAATATTGAAGTCGTTGGCGTGGATATTGGGGGTGCTACCACAGACATTTTCTCAGTATTTACTGACAAGCAAATATTTAACAGAACTGTTAGTGCAAATCTTGGTATGAGCTATAGCATCTCAAATGTTCTCGCTTCTACTGGAATAAATAATATTATGCGTTGGGTTCCCTTTGATATTCCAGAGTATCAGCTGCGAAATATGATAAAAAATAAAATGATTCGTCCAACTACAATACCTTTTCTTATGGAAGAACTTATCTTAGAACAAGCAATTGCAAAAGAAGCACTCAGACTTGCATTTGAACAGCATAAAGAATTTGCCGTTACATTAAAAGGGACTCAGAAAGAGAGTGAAATCGCTGACGCATTCGCTCAAACCACTTCAGGACAAACTATTGTGAATATGATGTCTCTTGATATTCTTGTTGGAAGTGGAGGAGTATTATCTCATGCTCCTCGTAGAAATCAGGCAGCTATGATGCTTATAGACGGATTCCTGCCAGAAGGTATAACTAAACTCGCTGTTGATAGCATTTTCATGATGCCACAATTAGGTGTGCTTTCAACAATAAGTGAAAAGGCTGCTACTGAAGTTTTTAACAAAGACTGTTTAATTCACTTAGGAACATGCGTTGCACCAAAAGGTAAATATAAAGAAGGTAAGATTGCATTGCATTCTAAAATTGAATTGCCAGATAGGGTGTATGAAGAAGATATTAAGTTTGGAGAAATGGTTTTACTTAAACTTGGTGTAAGACAAAATGCAAAAGCAAAATTAAAACCTCTATCTGGACTGGATTTAGGTGCTGGTAGAAATACAGAGGTCAATACTGAACTCTCTGGAGGGGTTGTTGGAATTATTATTGATACACGAGGTAGAGAGCCTTATTATGATGAAGTGTTGAAGAAGGAAACTATGCGAATGCATTTGCCCGATGATAAGTCCGAAAGGATAAAGGCATTAAGAAAATGGATGCGAGCATTAGAAGTCTATCCAAAGAATAAGTTGGATTAGGAGGAGAAATGGCACAAGCGTATACACCAGGATTAACTATTAGTCGCAGTATGATTCTGAAAAAAGATAGAATCTTACCACTTAAAGGAACTGTGGTAGTAAAGAAAGGAGATAAAGTTAGTGCTGATGACATTGTAGCACGAACCGATTTGCCAGGCGAAGTTGTTCCAATAAATATAGCAAATAAATTAGCCATTCCTCCAGGGGATGTTCCTCAGAAAATGGTAAAAAAAGCTGGAGATAAGATTGAAAAAGGAGAAGTTATTGCTTCCAGTAAAACTCTTTTTGGACTTTTTCATAGTAATGTAACTTCTCCTGTAAAAGGAACAGTGGAGAATATATCTTCTATTACAGGACAGGTTTTATTGCGAGAACCTCCTATTCCAATAGAAATTAAAGCATTTATGGATGGAATTGTGAGCAAAATTTATAAAAATGAGGGAGTTGAAATTGAAAATAAATCCGCTTATATTCAGGGTATTTTTGGAATTGGTGGTGAAATTACAGGTGAAATTAAAATGGCTGTAAAAAGTCCAGATAGTATTTTAACTTCTGATTTAATTGATGAGTCTTTTCAAAATAAGATTATTGTAGGCGGTTCAATAGTTACCCTTCCAGTTATAAAAAAAGCAATAGATATCAAAGCCAAAGGTATCGTTGCAGGTGGCATTGACGACAAGGATTTAAAGGAATTCCTTGGCTTTGATATTGGTGTTGCAATCACCGGACATGAGGAAAAAGGAATTACCCTTGTTCTTACTGAGGGATTTGGTCCCATTGATATGGCAGAAAAAACTTTTAATTTATTAAAAGATTTTGAAGGATATAAAGCTTCTATGCATGGAAAAACTCAAATTCGTGCTGGCGTAATGCGTCCAGAAATTATTATTCCTATCCCGTTTAAAAAAGAGGAATTAAAAGTGAAAGAAGAAGAAGCTACAGGGCTTAAAATAGGAAGTCCAATCCGTATTATTCGTGAACCTAACTTTGGAAAAATATGTACCGTAAGTGCCTTACCTGAAGACCTGGCTGTTGTTCAAAGTGAAACTAAAGTAAGAATTCTTAAAGCTAAAATGGAGGATGGTTCAGAAATTATTATCCCAAGAGCTAATGTTGAATCAATAGAAGAATGATGTATATACAACCAATAAGGTTTTTTTTATTTACCTATGTAGGGTAGAAATAAATGTTTAATCCTGAAAATTTCATTAAAAAAGCAAAAACGCTAATCGGACCGATTGATAAAAGTAAAAAAAGTAAATTCGGCTTTGTTAATGGAGATACACGAACATACTTTGTTTATAATTATATTAAAGTTAAAAGAGAGAGGAAAGATTCATTTTTATTTGTAGAATTCCATAATGATAGATTAAAAAGAAAAGAAAACCATTTTGAAGAATTTAGAAAGGTTTTCGGAATAAAAATAGATAATGCAAGATACAGAAATATTGCAAGAGAGTTAATAAATAAACCTATCTCTAAAAATATAAAGAAGTTTATCTCAAAAAAAGACAGATGGATGGGTGTTTGGGATAGAAGGATAAATATTGTTGGTTTCTATCAATTCAATATTTCAGAAGATGGAGAGAAGGTGTTCTGTCATTTTAGGACTTTATATCCATTTGTGAGGTCATTAGAGGTTACACCAAGAATTTTAGGGAAAAACTGGGAATTTATGAATAAGAATATTTGGTGAGATAGAAAGGGCAAAAATGTCAAATGTGGTCATATGCCCCTGCGAATCGTCATAAATAGTCAAAAATGGTCATAAGAGCATCCAGCTCGTTAAATGTTATTATGATAGAGTAAGTGGTTTGACCATTTGACAGCGACTCGTCTGGGCGCCTGTCTAGGCTTGGCCTAGCCAAGACTGACCGTAGCCTGAAGCGTTTTGACAGCGAATGAAGTGAGCGTTTTGACAGCAAAGCGTTATGACCATTTATGACGGCTTTTACCATTAAAGTTCATTTCTACAAATTATTCCAACACTATTATTAAAGAAATATTCCTGAAAAGATAATTTTATTTGACAAAATTATTTTCATTCTTATTAAATTGTATTTATAATTATGAGGACAAAAAGAAAATGGGAAATAGAAGAATTATACTGATTGATAACTTGCAAATATTGCAATATACTTATTTTATGCCTATTTTCACATTTTTAATTTTACATTTTCCATTTTGCATTTTTGGTTTCACCCCCCCCCCCCAGAAATTACAATTTACTGAATATTTCACATATACATTCGGTTAAATTACTCTTTACCTATGATATTTTTTACATTGGGAAGAATAAATTCGTTCAGCTCATGCCTCTCTCTTTTGACTCTTCCTCGTGTAGAGAGGCATTTCTGGTTGGTTTTACTCCAGAGAATGTGAGGAATACTTCTCACAAAAACCTGTCCGTCTGGGCGCCTGTCTAGGCTTGGCCTAGCCAAGACTGGCCGAGACCGAATGGGAGGGAAAAATGGTAAAGGGGTAAATAAAGTTAAAGAAAGGAATAAAATGAAAACAAAAATAAGTATATTTGCTGTTTGGTTATTATTTATATTTACTCTATATTCTATTTGTTCTGCTCAAACAGGTGAGATAATAGAAACAAGAGAGGTATTT
>Ga0315546_1001293_pt1 | contig 16139 bp, 9 predicted proteins | sample SalMarSW160170MG_FD_203833 | JGI IMG/M metagenome (GOLD analysis project Ga0315546, IMG submission 203833) | Salt marsh sediment microbial communities from the Plum Island Ecosystem LTER, Massachusetts, United States - Salt Marsh Sediment SW1601-170 ... | reverse complement strand
ATTCCCTCATAATGAGTGCGATTCATCGCACCCTATCTTACTGTACTTACTCTAACTGTTCGCCTCAATCGCTGCGGATGGCAGATCATGTGCAATTCTCATTCACTCGTTATTAATCCTTCCAACTCATTCTTTCGTAGGAGATGTTCCAACTCATGCCCTTCTATGGCTGCTAGCCTTCCATTCTCCTTCAGATAAGCAACTGCATCTCTACTCATACGATTGTTAGTAACGACATAGCCACGACTATAGGACGGATCTTCTGATAGTACACCGAGTAACTGTTGCAATACTGGCCTGCCAACGGTAGAGTTTACGAGCTTACACTGCACAGCAATCTTCTCATATGAAAGCCCGGTTTCCTTAACTGCAATGACATCTACTCCACGATCGTTCGACTTTGGTGTCACTCGAGTATGGAATCCCATTTTCTCAAACAACCTTGCTACAAGGGCCTCGAAATCTTCGGGAGTTCCGTAAAAAGTGCCTTTATCTCCTTTCATAGCGGATGTTGGAACTTCCGGCTTTTTTTCTTTCTCAGTGCGCATCGAACGAATCCCGCACTTGGCCAACAGGTCATCCCAGAGATCAAACAGCATTTCGTCCTTCACCTCGCTCGAAAGGCTATCGATAACAGTGTCATACAATAGCTGCTTCTCCTCGAGTTTTCTTTGAATCATCTCTTCAATTGTATCTTCCACCCACAGGTGATACACAAATACATCTTTTTTCTGGCCATGCCGATGTGCTCTGTCGGTAGCTTGATTCGCTGTAGCAGGGTTCCACCAGTGGTCGAAATGAACAACATAGTTGGCTGCCACTAACTCGTTGAGACCAACGCCAGCCGTACGAGGATGTCCGACAAACACTTTCTTTGTTTTGTCCGTAGTAAATGCGTGGAGAAGGGCTTGACGCTTGGAGTCAGACGTAGCTCGACCGTAATTCAGCGCACCGTACTCCGAAAGTTCATGCTCTAGCCATTCAGCCCCTCCGAACTCCTCCTTACGGTATTGGGTAAAGATGAGAATCTTGTCGCCTTCGGCTATCGCGTCCTCCAAATTCTCACGTAGCCACGTCAGCTTGACGCTTTCTCCGGTTAACCTGTCCCGGTTACATATCTTCTTGAGTTCGGATATTAGTATGAGGATATTGCCTGCTGTTATCATCTCGCCTTTCTCGTGAAGATGGAGGACGCGTTCTCGCTCCATCTGCTGGTATGTGTGTTTTTGGGCATATTCGAAGCGAAGGTAGACTGGGAACTCGTGCTTCTCTGGCAAGTCTTTCAGGACGTCTGCTTTGCGACGACGCCGGAAAAAAGGCTCGATTGCTTTCTTTGCTGCGTCTGGAGTAATGTCCTTATATTTTAAGAGGCCAGGGTGCAAAAAGGCATAGATAGCAACCAATTCTTCGAGCTTGGTCTCGATTGGTGTGCCTGTCAGGGCCCACCTGTATGATGCTTTGAGCTTACGCACCGCCTTTGTTACACCAGTCGTTGGATTCTTGATACGCTGGGCTTCGTCCAAAATGACCAAGTCGAACTTCTCTTTAAGCTGTGCTTCATCGCTTTGCATATCTTGCCTAAGTGTGTCATAGGTTGTGATCCAGACATGAGTAGTGTAACGCCAACAGTATTCCCTATGTTCCTTGTTCCCTCGGACAACAGTGACGTGCAAATTGGGACTCCATCTCTCCATTTCTCTGTCCCAGTGCGGCAGGACACTTAGAGGACACACTATTAGCGCTGACTTTACATCGCCACGCTGGAAGAGAAGCCGCATCGCAAGGATGCTCTGAACCGTTTTCCCCGTGCCCATATCATCTCCTAGCAGAGCACCGTCGCTCTCAACAAGAAACTTGATCCCCTCCCATTGGTATGGACGATGTTGGAATCTGGGAGGGAGGTCGAGATTATCAATGAAATCGAAGTTCACAGGAGGTTGTAGTATCGGCAGCAACATGTCCCAAGGAGAAAGTCGAGTAACTGAAGTATGTGTTGAGTCATGTCGAACACGCTTGAAACTCTTTCGGTAACCATCTACTTTCTCGATGAAACTAGGCCTATGTTCTGTTTTTTTATCGAAATCGAATTCATGTTGTTTGGCTTCGTATCGTTTCTCCTTGTAGTTTTTGCCCCCTATGTTAGCTTGCTTGAGAGGGTGGAAGATATTCTCTGATATTTTAGGGAGATCAGAGAATAGGGACGTTGAATCCTCTATCAAGATATCAAGCAACATAAAGTCTGAATCCTCGAGCCTTTTATATAAAACTCTGTCGAGCATCCGATGTTGACTCATCGATACTACGGGAAACTTTAAATCTGCTTCTGAGGATTTAAGAAGATTAACGGGGAGGTCTAATTCAGATGTCCAATGTCGCGGCGCCTCAAACGGAGAAAGATGCTTGCCGAGCTTGCAACGTAGACTACTTAACGGGTCTTGTCTTTGGGCAACGACCATTTCCACTACTCCGAGAGGACACCTTGTTCATGAACTGTTGCCAGAGCCGTCTTTACACGTTCGAAGGGTTCCACTAAGTCGCAGTTAGAAAACATCCATCCTAGTCCTTCCTTGCATTGCACGATATCATTGGGATAGTCCCAGTGACATGTGACAACAACAGGTGCAAACTTTCCAGAAGGGCTTGAGAGCAGTTCTTCTAGCTGGCTCTTATTGTTCTCTTCGGAGAGTTGTATTTCTTCGCCTTGTCTGCGAGCTAGGAGCATTGGCTTTTCACACTTGGTCCGTAGCGAAAGAAATTCCTCCTGCTGAACAAGCACTACATTGGGTGAGGTTTGGACGGCATCAACAAGGGGCTTGCCCACTAGTTCGACGGCTATGTGTTGCATTAGGGTGCCGCCGTAGAGTGTACGTTGTACGGTATTAGGGCGAATCGGTGACGTACAACGAAATTCCACCGGCTTGCCATGAGCATCAGTGACGAGAATTCCTCCTCTAAGTACGCCATCTTCTACCTCCGCTAGTGTGATGAAAGCTAAGTGGTTGAGTTCCTCTTTCATATCGATCCTCCTAATGTTTAATTTTTTGCTTCATATATCGAAAGTAATAATATTGGACATTTTTTAAAAAGTTTTCCCGTCCACAAAATAATTTTATCGTCCAAAACATATCCTGATATAAGAAAACCTCCGCCCGGAGACAAAATTCGAGTCCCAATTAGCAACTGTTGTGCCAAAATGACTTGACTTTTTAAGACGACTCTGTCTATCCAGAATCAGCCTCTCGTTTTTGTCCAAAAAGTGTTTATTTTTGTTAACTTTTGCAAAAAACTGCGCATTTCTACATATTTTTGTCATTTTTCGCCATTTTTTCAAACATCCCACTTGTGCACTTAAGCTCTTATTTCTTATACACTTATAAAAATCTTTTCTTTGATTCTTACAAAACTAAATGTCCAAAACTTACCACCGCACCAGCTTAATCTCAACCCATGCCGCTGGCCACAAATACTCTAAGTTACCCAAGCATCACAAAGGCACAAAGGTACAAAGTAGCATAGGCACAAAGTAATAAAGAATCTCACTCCTTAATTATCCCAAATTGCCACATCACATCTCATGCCTGAAAAAAGACTGTTACGTCCGATATTATATTTACTTACCTATATTAAATCTCCGACCATCCCGGCCGAGCCGTTCTCAGTCAGAACGACTAAACATAAGTCATTTGCTTTCAAAATTTTGTGGGAATTTCGTAACTTAACCATGAAGTATCGTTCACTTCGGCCATGCGGCTGACCAGCACCACCTTCCAGCAGGATAGTTGCTTTCTCTCCGATAAATTGCTCCCGATACTTTCGCTGCAAAACGGCGTCCAAATCCCGCAATATCCTTGAGCGTTCTTTTATAACTTCAGGATTTATAGTACCTTGCATTAGCGCTGCGGCTGTACCCTTACGTGGCGAAAAGCCAAATATGTGCATTTTGGCAAAGCCAACTTCCTTAGCCAGATCAACAGTCTGCCCGAAGTCAGCATCTGTTTCACCTGGAAAACCAACGATAATATCGGTCGTTATAGCAGGCCGATCCAAACGAGACTTGACCATATCGACCTTCTTGCGGAAATCGTCTGAGTTGTATTGTCTTGCCATTTTTTTGAGTATTTTATCTGAGCCGGACTGAAGTGATAAGTGCAGATGTGGCATAATGTTAGGATGTTCACAGAATGAATCGAGCAGCCGGTCAGTTACATCAGCCGGCTCCAGAGAGCTGAGTCTTATCCGAGCCAAGCCAGGTATCTGTGCCATATTATCGAGCAGCACAGCCAGTTTGTCGTTTTGACCGTTTGCCCATTTCACTCGTCTGACAGTATGCTGTCCATAAGCGCCGAGAAAGACTCCGGTTACGACGATTTCCTTATGGCCTGCTACGACTAAGGATTGTGCCTCTTCCAGTACGATAGGCAATAGCTTGCTGTGAACATGAGGACGTGTTTTAGGTACAATACAGTAGGAGCAGTAGCCATCGCAGCCATCCTGGACTTTCAGAAATGCTCTCGTATGTCCTTTGAATGAATTTAATTGTGTAAGTTCAGCGGTGGTATACAAGTTGTTTTTATTTATGAACTTAGAGGCATTATTTGCTTTAATAGAAGCGTCTTTACATAGCTCATTACTCTGTGAATTCAAGACAGAAGTACTGCCATTCGCTATTTGGCATAACATAGCAGAAAGCTCGTTTCGCTGCCTGACGATGTGGGTGTCTTTGTCAAGGTTGTTCATTTCACCTATTTCAACAGTGGGTAGACAGCCACATGCTACTATAGTGGCATGCGGGCTTTGCTTTTTAGCCTTACGGATGTATTGTCGACTCTTTGCGGATGCGGTGCGAGTAACACAGCAAGTATTGATAACTACAACGTCGACCTTATCGGACATTTTTGTTTGATTCAGTCCAATTCGTTCGAGTAACTCTCTTATTTGCTGGCTCTCATATTGATTAACTTTACAGCCAAGAGTAATTATGGAAAAAGTCTTCACAATGTGTTATAATTTATAAATGTTGGGATAAATTAACAAGACCATAAGATCTCAGTCAGGCCATAAGACGGGAGGTTTGTTATGGCTTTTGTACAAGATGTGGTTTGGGCGATAGACCTCGGTACTAATTCGCTCAAAGCTTTACACTTGGCAATTGTCGGTGACGTCGTACAGGTCATTGGCTTTGATAATATCCAGCACGGCAAGATTCTAAGCGGTTCTGGTGTTAAGGAAGCCGAAAGAGATGAACTGATCGCTTTAAGCTTGCGCCAGTTTGTTCAGCGTAATGATATAGGTGATGAAGCAATCATAATCTCGGTTCCAAGCCAGAACAGTTTTGCCAGGTTCGTGAGTCTGCCACCGGTTGAGCAAAAGCGTATTCCCGAAATTGTGAGGTTTGAGGCGGCTCAACAGATACCCTTTGATATGGACGATGTTCAGTGGGATTGGCAGTTGATGACTGAGGCGGACAGTCCAGAAAAAAAGGTTGGTATATTTGCTATCAAAAACGACGTGGTCAACTCATCCTTGGAGCAGTTCAGTAGGGAAGACATGCAGGTTAGCTATGTCCAGATGGTGCCGATGGCTTTGTATAACTATCTTATGTACGACCGTCCTGATTTAATTAGTTCGGATGAGCGGGCAACGATAATTCTGGACATTGGTGCGGAGAATACCGACCTGGTTGTGTGCACAAAGTCGGCAGTCTGGCAGCGATGCATCCTTATGGGAGGCAATTCTTTCACCAGAGCGATAGCTGATACATTCAAATTGAACTTTATAAAAGCCGAGAAACTAAAGCGTACCGCGCCTGTGAGCAAATATGCACGGCAGATTTTCCAGGCGATGAAACCTGTATTTACTGATTTAGCTTCTGAAGTGCAGCGGTCACTTGGTTTCTATTCCAGCGCCAATCCCAATAAAAAGTTCAGCAGGATTATTGCTATGGGCGGCGGAACGAAATTGCGAGGTTTATTAAAATACCTACAGCAGACCCTTCAAATACCGGTTGAGCGTCCTGATACATTTAAGAGGCTGGCGATAGGCTCCGGTGTCTCGGCAGCGAAATTCCACGGTAATGTAAGCGATTTTGGTATTGTTTATGGTCTGGCGTTGCAGGGTCTCGGCCTTGCGAGGATAGAAAGCAACTTGCTGCCTCGCGCCATCCAGCGTTCGATGGCCTGGACAAGTAAGGCTAAGTACTTCATCGCGGCTGCGTGCATTCTGCTTGTTGTTTCTCTTGTGTGTCTGGCCAGAACGGGGCTGGACAAAATTAGTTATGCCAAGAATAGTCAAATCCGGCAAAGGGTGGGGGGAATAATCAGATCTGCCGATGAGGCCAATAACAAGCTTAACACTGAAAAGCAAAAAGCATCCAGCTACGAGGCTACGATAAAGAAGCAGTTTAAGCTCTTCAAATATCGTGAAGCGATACCGCTGTTGCACGAGATGATACTGTCGGCTTTGCCGAATGCCAAGAGTAATCCTGAGCAGCGAGAGCTTTACGAGGCTTTTGCCAGAGGTGATGTGGAAACATTAATGCAGACTCCTCGCAAGCAGAGGAAGCAATTGTTCGTGACTAACATGTCGATTTTCTATTCGGACGACCTTGAGAATGCCCAGTTCGGCAGCACAGCGATGATGAGAAAAAGGGGAATGGGAGCAGAGGGTGCTGATTTAGACGAGTATGAGCTTGAATTAATGATGAGGGAGCAGCAGATATATGGTGTGGGGGCAAGCCGATACGGATTGATGTCTACTACAGCCGGGCAAGAGGAAGAAAAGGATGCCGGCTTTGTCGTGACGTTAGCTGGATATAGCCCGTATCCGTATAAGGACGTAGGTGAACTATTGGATCCGATTGGGGTGGAAGGACAACCTGATAGATGGGGATTTATCACTCGTCTGATGCACCTTGATGATATTGCTGATGGTAATAGTCCTTTTGAGTTGTATAAGAAAGCTGATGCTGATCACTTCAAGCTTGAGAAGGGGCCCGTTGCCTGGGATGCTGATATGCCTGCCGGCACGGGTGTTCCGGATGTAATACCTGATGAGCGGACAGGTGCCTTAGGCGGCGGTGGAAGCAGCGTCAGCGGCGGTACGCAAATCTTGATTGACCCGATGACGAGTGAGATTATCAGCACGGTTCCTGTCCTGGATGAGTATGGTGAGCCGAAGCTTGACCGGAAAAACACGCAAATACAGCAAGTAAATGACAGTTGGTTCATTTTGAATCTTAAGTTTGTCTGGAAAAATGCTCCTGGACAAACTGAGCAGGGCCAGGCGGAATCTGGTTCTGTAGGTCGATCGAGTGGCGGCAGTACATCTACAGGTAAGTCGATGGGTGAAGTTGAGTGGTGATATAGATGGTAAAGATCAATCTTAAAATTGTGAAAGAAAAACTGAGTGTCTTTCGGCATAATCTATCGCTATTAGTGCCTATCATTATAGCAATAGTTGCTGTAGTTTTATTTATACCGACACGGCTGATTAGCAGCAAGCTAAGGGAGCAAATAGCTAAAGAGACTATCGGCAAGGCTAAAAGGCTTAAAGGCATGGATGTTGTTTCGAGTGATAGATGGAAACAAGAACAGCAATATCAGCAAGCATACGAGAATGATGCAAATCAGATCAAGCAGTTAATGTTGCAAAGCACAAAAAGGGATCTGCTGAGCTATAAGATTTTTCCCAAGCCGAAGGGTACTTCTATCTTGGTATTCGAGGAGTTTGGTCAGCGTTATCAGGAAGGTATAGCAGAGATGATAGCCAGTTTGAACGCGGTTGACAGTCCTACGGAAGCGGAGATTCAACGAAGTCTGCAACAGACGACGACTCGTTCATCGCGTGTTGGGGACAGGGGGCGATTTCCGACGACCTCGTTAACGCCGTCGAGGACACCTTTGTATGGTTTATATGGGGGGCGAGGAAGGAGCGAAGCTGAACAAAAGGTTGAGGATGAGATATGCAGAGAAAAAGCCAAATTGGGTAGTGTTTATGCCAACGTTACTGATCTGGCCGGGTACGAATTCTGGGGCGAGTATAAGTATGATGTTGGGATAGATCAATCGACGGAGGATTGTTGGTATTGGCAATTAGGTTATTGGGTAATCGAAGATATTATCGATACAATAGAAAAGTTGAATTCAGGTTCGGATAGCGTTTTCACTTCACCAGTTAAGCGACTTATGGGAGTGAAGTTTACACTTGGCCAGACGAATGTCAGGACATTCAGGAGTGGCAGGAGGGGTTCGCTGAAAAAGAAGGATACGGGCGATAAAGCTACCTATGTTGTTTCGCCGGAAGATGGCCTGACTATACCCTGCACCGAAAGAGTCTGCGATGATGATATTGATGTCATACATTTCGATGTTACAGTCCTTGTCAGCTCCAAAGCTGTCTTGTCCTTCATGCAGGAACTTTGCAGCGCCAAGGAGCATAAATTCCGGGGATATCTTGAGCAGAAAGCGGAAGAGACTTTCAAACACAATCAGATAACGATTCTCGAAAGTAATATTACCCCGGTTGACCATAAGGATATATTTCATGACCTGTACCGTTACGGTGAAGATGCTGTGGTCGAACTCGATTTGATATGTGAATATATATTCATCAAGGCAGGCTACGAAGAGATCAAGCCAGAAGCGGTGAAGGAGACGATAAAGGGAGAGGATGATGAATCAGGCAAACGCAAACGACGGTGATTAGAATGTTTGAAACGAGGTATTGAGTGCGAGAAGAGACATGCGAGATATCATCAGAAAAATAGGTTTATTTTTTGAGGCCCATGTTGAGAAAGTAGTGTTGGGTGTTGTCGGGGTGATCTGCATGGTTCTCTTGTATGTGTTTGTTGTATTTAGTCCAAATGCGGTTGTATACGATGGCAAGAAATTCAGCCCCGCTGAGGTCGACCCTTACATAGAAGAACAAGCTGCAGAACTGCGAGCGGGACTGAATCGAGCACCTGAGCTTGTAGAGCCGTATAGTCCACGACTGCATGGCGTGATAAGCCCTGTTGACCCAGTTAGAGAGGGAATTCCCGGTGAATTAAAGAAAGGATTCGCTGGTTTGTTTGACTCTGCCCTGAATGGAAGTGTTAACATGCGGTTGTTTATTCCGTTACCCAGCAGCAGTTCGATGGAGATGGCGTCCAAGAGGGAATACAGGCTTCCGCGCATCGGTGAAGTTAGTGATGTGGCGCTTGAGTACATTAGGGCTGTGGCTTATGTACCGACCGAAGAGGTCGACGAAAAGGTAACTTATGACAATGCAGCCCATGAGGCGAATGACATTGATCTGGTGACAGTCGAGGCAAAGTACGATGTTGCTGCACTATACAGTAGATTTCACGAAAATTTTGCCAGTGAGTTTCTTCCTGAGCAGTGGCGTGATCCATGTTTAGCGGTGCCGGTGTTTGCTGCGGTTCAGTTGCAACGACAGGAGCTGCTAGAGGATGGTAGTTGGAGCGAATGGTATAGTGTTCCACGAAGCAGAATTGATCACCATAAAAGGATGTTCGAAATAGTGGAGGACGTTGCCCAGTTGCGGGGCGGTGGGATCAAAGTGCGCCTGCTGCAATTTAATAATCCCGAAGTTAGAATGGATCTTTTGCAGCCTCAAGCCTACCAGATTGCATCTGCAAAGGAGGAGTGGTTTCCTCCAACACTGCATAAGAAGTACATTGAGCAGCTTAAGAAAGAAGAGTTAGAAGAGAAGCGGGAGGCCCGAGAGGAAGAAAGAGAAGAGCGTAGACGGGAACTTGAGGAGAAGAGAGGGGACCGCTATGGTGGAGGAAGGTCGAGCGGAACGAGGTCTGGTACCGGCATGGCGAGTCGTAGTCCATACGCTGACACCTATGGTGGTGGCACGAGTCCTTACGGTGATCGGAGAACTAGGAGAAGTCGTACTGATCGAGGGACGTCGGAAAGAGGCGGTCTTTACGAAGGGACACGTTTAACGGGCAGAGACAGAACATCGCGGAGGCGAGGTCGGGACGAGCGTGACACCACCGATATGGATTATCTGTACATGTCGGAAACTGGCACAGGTGCAAGAGCTCTTGAGAAGTCTGGTTTGGATCAAGTTTATGATGAATTCTACGAGATTCAGTTGGATTATAGGACGGACCTTACTAAGATGGAAGAGCCGTTAATGTTTTGGGCGCACGATGACACTGTGCAGCCGTTACAAAGCTACCGCTATAGGATGCGGTTAGGGATTTTCAATCCAGTGGCTGGGACTAAACATCTCAGCGAGCAAGACGTGTCTAGGAAGGACCAAGTTATTTTGTGGAGCGGGTTTTCTGATGTAACGGAGAAAGTGACGATTCCCGGACGTATGTATTTCTTTGCCCAGGATATACAAGAGACTGCCAAAACAGTTACGGTGGAAGTGGCGAAGTACGTGTTGGGTTACTGGTACAGTCAAGAGTTTTTGGTTAATCCTGGCGAGGCTATAGGCAAGGAGGTCGAGAACGAGTCTGCAGAGAGCGAAAAGATCGTAATAGGAGGAGTTGGTGGTGGGCGTTATAGTGCCGTTGTGTCGTCGCAAGATAAAACCATGGAGCCTAAGACGATTAACTACAGTACTGGGGCGATTATGGTGGATGCTGTGCTTGTTAATGACTGGTTGGGTGCAGGCGTAGGCCAATTGAGTCGGCGGAACTACTTCAATGTGCTGTACAGTTTTGATGGAATGAATATCGAGCAGATGCCTGTTAAGCCGAGGAATTGGAGTGCAGAACTATTGGCTATGTCAAACGAGATCAAAAGAGTTCAGAAGGAGGAAAAGGAGCCTTTGCGGGCCTGGGGCAGCGCAACACGACAGAGAAGAGGACGTGGTACTTTGGAGGGATATGAAGGTATGGCGGGCTCCGAGTATGATATGATGCTACAGCGGATGATGGCGGAGTAATCTCTTTATTATTCGGAGGGCAGCCTTAAGGGGGGCAAAGAACGGTGTTTTTGATAGATTGACATGGTACTATTCAATCCTGCATTGTCAACGGGCAAATTGTTATTATCAAGTCGAGTGAATTATTGATCTACGTTGTTTCTTTTCGATTTTTTCACGTGTAGTCTTGCCGGAGTGTCACTGGTGTTTGAGTTTTTGTGTGCGGAGAATATGTCGATGTCTTGTTTGTGACCGTTGGCAAGGGCTTAAAGTGCAGAGTAGAGAGGGTGTGAGCGATTGAATGGAAATTAGTTTGAGCATATATGCTCGTCAAAATAAAAGGTTGCGGATGACATTGACTTGCTCTAAAATTACGCTTTTGGGTCGATTTTGAAAGGATTGCGGTATGAAGTACGATGTGGCTGACTTGGCACTGGCGCCGGAGGGGAAGAAACGCATTCTCTGGGCGGATAATGACATGCTGGTTTTGGCGGCGATTCGAAAGAGGTTTGCGAAAGTCAAGCCTTTGAAGGGCAAGAACGTTTCCGCGTGTCTGCATATAACAGCGGAGACGGCCAATCTGGCGCGAACACTAAAAGCCGGCGGCGCAAATGTTATTCTTTGTGCATCCAATCCGCTAAGTACTCAGGATGATGTGGCTGCTTCACTGGTGAAGGATTTTAGCATACCAGTCTTAGCCATCTGCGGAGAGAATCGTAATACATATTATAAGCATATCAATGCAGCAATAGACCATAGGCCCACTATTACATTCGATGACGGTGCCGATCTCGTGAATGAGTTGCATACTCGTAGAAAAAAAGATGCAGGGCGGATTATAGCCAGTATGGAAGAGACAACTACGGGAGTTATTCGGCTGCGGGCATTGGCTGATGAGGGCAAACTGAAATTTCCGGTTATTGCGGTCAATGACGCTGCGAGCAAGCATTTGTTTGATAATCGTTATGGTACCGGGCAGTCAACGGTTGATGGCATTATTCGCGCTACTGATTTTTTGATGGCAGGTACAAAGATTGTTGCGGCTGGTTACGGTTGGTGCGGGAGAGGTTTTGCCATGCGGGCCCGCGGCATGGGAGCTATTGTGATCATAACAGAGGTCGATCCAATCAAGGCTCTTGAAGCAGCGATGGATGGTTTTGAGGTTATGCCGATGGCACAGGCGGCTAAAGTGGGTGACTTGTTCGTGACGCTGACGGGAAACAAAAATGTCATACGAGCAGAGCATTTTCGTGCTATGAAGGACCGGGCAGTTGTTGCCAACAGCGGACATTTCAATGTCGAGATAGACATACCGGCTCTTAAGAAACTAAGCAAGAAGGTGAATCGGAACGTACGAAAACATATTGACGAGTATGTGCTGAGAAATGGTAAGCGAATATATCTTTTAGCTGAGGGCCGGTTGATTAACCTTGCCGCGGCTGAGGGTCATCCTGCATCTGTGATGGATATGAGCTTTGCGACGCAGGCTCTGGAGGCAGAATACATTGTCAAAAATCAGAGTAAACTTACTGTTGCAGTACACGATGTCCCGATGGAGATAGAGCAAAAGGTGTGCAAACTCAAGCTTCGATCAATATCGATATCCATAGACAAACTCACGGATGAACAGATTGCTTATCTTGCTACCAGTGGTGAAGGGACATAACCGAGCCTGTGTTGCGTATTGCGTTTGTCGTACGGCATATTTTATTTTGTGATATACGAATCACGTGCGGCGAGACGAGACCTATGGGTAAAACAGAGCCGGAAAAGACACCAAGAGCAGTGTCGAAATCCTTTATGGCTGTTGGACCAACGCTGCACTACAGCCACGAGAATGTGCAGAGATGTTGGCTGTTTGCAGTAGTAGCGTTTGGATTGAATTGTCTCTTCTGGTCGAAGATAGTTACAGGCAGCTTCTGGTCGTTTGACCTTAATGCTCTGGGCAAAACTGCAAATTGGCGGCTGGACCAGTTTGCTGTGGGGGGTGTGAGCATATTTGAGTATCCCTGGCAGATCCTTGTATTGGGTCTGTTGATGGGCATCCTTGGGGTGGCGCCACTATTGATGTCACAGCTTTTGAGCTTTCGCTACAGTGTTCTTTTTGTATTAGGGGTATTTTTCCTGGCGAACCTGCCGGGTTTTGCTATTTGCCTGTTAGTGAGTTGTATTGCCGTGGCGTGTCGTCCACTTCGTTTTCGGTCGCGGATTATCGCAATAGCGTTGTGCACAGCTCCACAGCTTGTCTATTGGGGATTTTTCGGAGGGGCAAGAGGTGTGGAGCCTATCGTATGGGGGTTTTCCTTTGCGCCGTGGGTTTGTGCCTGGCTTATTGGCCTGGTTGTGGCGGGGGTGGTTCTTGGTATAGGACATTACACACGTTATCGACCAGGTCTGATATGGATATTCACCTTTGTCGTACTTTTGATGGCCATCGCTCTGTTTGAAGGCAAGATCGGTTTTGATGAATTGGATTATCAACTGTATGTAGCGAAGAATGACCCAGAACAGATCAGCGAATTTCACGACCACAGCTTAACCGAGGCGTTGGACAAGACTATTGTCGATCCTACTGTTAGAAGGTATCTGGCTGGTTTTTTCTATCCCACCGAAGCAATACCGTTGCGAGAAGAACTCAAGCGGGAAATTCAGATTCAATTAAGTTACGATCGTTGGCCAAGCTGGTTCATCGTGCCCGAAGAGCTTAAGTATCAAGAAAATCGACAGTGGCTCAACGAACAATATGACCTATTCCTCAGTCCGCCAAAGCCATGGTGGATGCCGACATGGCTTCACAGCCAATTGACCAAAAGGCGTACAGTAAGCCGACGTATGCCCATTGCTCTTTACTACAAGGCATTGTTGAGTGAGTATAGTCCCGATATCAAGCTGCTTGGTGAGAAAGAAGTGTTGCATTTTTACAGCGATTATCCACACGAGAAGTCTAGGAAGATATGGTACCTGTTATATCGCGAATGTGGTTACAGTGCTGAGTCTCTTGAGGCTCAGTGGTGCATTGCGAAGCATTGGGCAGGGCAGGGCAGATTCGACTTGGCAGACGAGTTGCTCGCTGAGACCCAAGCTGATTTGCCCGAACGCATGGAGGTTATAGCCGAGCAGCCGATAGAGAATGAGACGTTCTTCAGTCCGTTTCATCCACCGGTCGAGTCTGTGATGACAGTTGTTAAGTTGACCGAGCTACAAAGGAGAATAGAGCAACTGCGAAGTCTTATAAGTTCGCAGAATCGAAGCGATCAGCAGGAATCGGTACAACGTTTGGCGAGATTTGCAATGCTGAATCCGCATAGCTTGGACTATGGGTGGCACCTCGATGCGCTTTTAAGTCAGATGGGTCAGGAGGATCCGCTTCGTGACAATATACGGTTGGCAAAAGCGAATCTTGTTGCAGATGAGCAGCTTCGTGCCGAACAATTGGACCAGCTACATAAAGAGTTCCAAGATACCGATGGAGGTATGCAGGCGCTGTATGAACTTGCTCGTTTGAAGATCCGTTTATATCAGGATGAATCAAATCCGGAGCAGAAGAAAAAACGCTTGGCGGATGCGAGGTCAACTCTTACGAGTTTTTTGAGCCTTTATCCTGAGAGCTATTGTACTGAGCAGGTAAAGAAGAATCTGGATGCTCTACCAACAGTTGAGTGAAGGTAGAGTTTAGAGACCCACCTTTGTTTTTATTAATTGAAAGTTAGGATGCGTCGATGCGCTATTCTTGTGACTTTTGTGGGATGTGTCAGGTGATTAAGGATCGGGCGGATCAAGGTATGCTGTTTTAACAGAGTAGGAGCGGCGTTTTTCGAAAGGTACTCAGGTTCTTGCCATTTATTTGGCGAGACTTGGGTAACAAGTTAGCAGAGCAGTGGAGTGTTAGAGTGGTTACAAGTGAGCACCAACCGATTTGACTTATTTGTAAGCTTTGTTATAATAAAGAGTAACGAGTGATAGCCTCTCGAACGTGAGCTTTGCAATTTTGACAGGATTCAGGAAAACAAGTATGACGGGTACAACTGATGAGTCAATTTCGTCTGATATAAGTGAGCAGAAGATTTTGTTGGTAGGGGACATAGACAAGGCATTTTTGGATCCTGATAATGTCAGACAACGCGGTTGGGAAGTTCGAGATGATACTGCGGACGGAATCTATGCAGCAGCGAAGAACGGTTTTGCAGCGATTGGAGTTGTAATTTATGGGACATCAGGCAGGTTGAGTTCTGCTTTGAAGTCTTTAAGGGAGGTTAGTGCGGGTGCAAAGATAGTTCTTCTGGCAGAGATGTATGAGGAGCCGATTGTAAGGCAGCTTATAAATTCGATTGTCGACGGTACGAGTCTGGCGGATGATTATCTGATTTGTCCTATACAAGCCAAGATGTTCTACGACTTTGTTGCTGGTAGCAAGGCAGGTGCACAGGATGTAAGTGTCTCGGCTGCTGCTGTGGATGTTGAGCTTGAGAGGCGGATGAAGCAGCTTGAGAAGTTGGCTACTGAGGATGACTTGACAGGCCTGAAAAACAGAAGGTATATATGGGAGTTCTCCAGGCAGATTTTGGAGCACGCTAAGAAAGAAACTGGGCGAGTGACGTTGCTTGTTTTTGACATTGACAACTTCAAGCATTACAACGATGTTTATGGGCATGTCGCAGGTGACAAGATTCTAAAACAAGCGGCGATTCTGATGCGGCGATGCTGCAGGGCACACGATGTTGTGGGAAGAATCGGAGGAGATGAGTTTGCGGTTGTTTTCTGGGATGAGCCTATAGCAAAATCATCCGGAGCTGAAAAAGAAAGGCGTTCGGCAAAGGCTGACCATCCCAGCGAGGCGATTTTCATAGCAACACGCTTCAGGAAGGAGTTCGAAAAGGCAGAGCTGCATTTGCTAGGTCCGAAAGGTGAGGGGATTCTGACCATAAGTGGGGGATTGGCAAGCTTTCCTCGTGACGGTTCAACTATAGAGCGGCTTTTTCTGCGGGCAGATTCTGCGCTTCTTGAAGCGAAACGCAGCGGTAAGAACAGGATATATCTCGTCGGAGAGCCACAGAGCGACATTGCTGACCTGGAATAGAAAGTATAACCCCTAAATAAACTTGTCTGACGACAGTCAAGATTTGGGGGCTAAGCATCTGCCAGCGATAAGACAATCCAAAATATCCGTGCTCTCATATTTAGCACATCTAATTTATAGGATACGTATGAGCAGTAGCTAATGGTGATATAGCATTTATTGAAGAAAATGTGCT
>Ga0315546_1001278_pt1 | contig 16225 bp, 10 predicted proteins | sample SalMarSW160170MG_FD_203833 | JGI IMG/M metagenome (GOLD analysis project Ga0315546, IMG submission 203833) | Salt marsh sediment microbial communities from the Plum Island Ecosystem LTER, Massachusetts, United States - Salt Marsh Sediment SW1601-170 ... | reverse complement strand
AAGTGAGAAGATGGGAAAGTGAGAAGATGGGAAAGTGGGAAGATGGGAAAGTGAGAAGATGGGAAAGTGAGAAGATGGGAAAGTGGGAAGATGATTATTTGAGGAATTGGTGATTCGTGATTGGTGATTCGTAATTGGTGATTAGTTGAGATGTTTAGGGTTTAGGGTTTAGGGTTTAGAGTATTGAGACGAGTTGGTAGAAAATGATTATTCGGGGAATCGGAGAATCGATTAAATGAAGATTAATGATTTAGCTTATTCAATATATATCAGTTAATCATCCGGCATAATGCCTGTAAATATTTTCAGTTAATAAGTAGGACGAATATAAAGGAAGGGGTGTGAATCTAATAGCCCGGGGCGTCGCCCCGGGTATGTGATGCAAAAGGTAAAAGCGTTTCAACTGCCTTCTTTTTTCAGGATTCCGATATTCCATGAAACGCAATTCACCGGTTCACCAATAACAAACTACACGGATTTTGTTGTCAGTGAGCTGAGATTCGTGAAATGTGAAGATGAGGTATTGAGATGTGAGGTTTGAGGAGTTGAAAAGGTGAGATATGAGACCAAAGACTAGTGACCAGTGACTTGTAACTTGAGACTTGCGACTAGTTTTCAATATCAATACAAATAAAAATCTACGGGCATAAGGATCGAAACATCCACAGGTTTTTCTCTTTGCTTTCCCGGCTCCCATAGCGGGGAACTGTTAATTACACGCAGTACTTCACGATCCAATAGAGGATGAACACCCTTTATCAGCCTTGCATCTGTCAGGGTGCCCGTTTTATTTATAGTAAACTGAACATACACTCTTCCGTATATATGTTTCTCAATAGCTTCCCGCGGATATTGAATGTTTTTTCGGACATATTGCCTGAATAAATTCAAATCTCCTCCCCTAAACTCAGGCATTTCTTCCACAATAATAAAAAGATCATTCCTGTCATATTCTTCTTCAGGCATTTTCAGTTCAAGATGAGGCGGTGGTTTATTTGTTATAACGTAAGGATATCTCAGATGTCGTACCTGAGCATCTGTGTTCTTTTGAGTAGTAGTTTCCAATCCTGATTTTTTTGGATCAATAGCCTTTGCATATACTTCCGCATTTTCAATCTTTCCTATTAAATATGCCAATTGCTTTTCGGTTGAATCAGCCTGATATTGCAAACGGGAATTTTGTTCATACGCATACAGCTCAGCATATTTTTGATCAGCTTTCTCAGGATGGATCTCAACATGCATTATCGCACTGTCCAATAATACGCCCCGGGTTAAGATGTCAGAAAGGGAATCTCCGGTATTCTGCTTATTCCCCAAATAGAAAATACCAACTCCAACCAATACTAAAAATGTAGCAGCAATCGATACCAATCCTGCTGTTGCAACTTTAAAAGATTTATCCTTCTTCTTATTCCTGGCATTCCATGTTCTCTGCAAATCTGAGATACCTCCTGCAAATTCTTTCTCATCATCAAAATAGACAGTACCTGCAATAGCTTCTCTGCAAAATTCGCACGATTCAAGATGTTTACTCACTTCTTCTTCCTGCTTCACTGACAGTTCTCCCTTCATAATTCCTTGTATTGCATCGGCTGTCAGGCATCCCTGCTTTGTAAACAACCTTATATGTCGACCACTCTTTGTCATTTTCTTTCTTTTACCAATAGTTTGAGTTTTCGCTTTCCGTTTTGTATGTAACTTTTTACCTGTTTTAGAGTATATCCCGTTTCTGAAGCAATTTCCTTATACGACATATTTTGAAAATACATCATTTCCAGACATTTACGCTGACCGTTTTTCAATTGCCTCAACGAACCGTTTATTTTATTTATTGCAATCTCTTCTTCATTATCCTGATGCAAAACAGAGGCATTTTCCACATCAGAATTCCTGAATATTTTCCATTTCTCTATATCTACTTCTCTTTTGGCCTTTCTTAATTTCATCAGGCAATCATTTCTGCTGACCATGTGTATCCATCCTTTGAAATATTGTATATCAAACTCAAGAAGCTTTTCATCGAGTGATTCGAAAATTTCCATCACTGTATCTTTGGCTAATTCCGTATTTTTTAAATACTTCATGCAAACAGCAAAAACCAGATGCATATACCTGTTAAAAAACTCACTCAGAACTTCCTTATTTTTAAATTCCCGGTAGTGTTTTATTAAATCCGAATCAGATAATTCACTGAATGGATCAGCATCAGACCGTATGGTAATAAACCTCCTCATTACAATTGTCAGAAGTATTCCTGCTTTACCAGTAAATACTCAACAATCGGGCCATAATCATGGAATTGATAATGACAATAAAAATGCCGGCAGGATTTTATGGAATATGAGATGAAGATGCATCTTATTAATAAACAATGAAAAGTCTAACTTAAAATTTACTGTCATGATCTCAAAAAAAACAAATAAAGCAGACCTTGAAAAGAAAAGATCTCTTTTCTTCGAGATAGGTCTTGTAATTGCCCTGGCAATTGCCCTGATAGCATTTGAATGCACTCCTGTCGAAAAGCCTGCAGACAATTTTCTCAGTTACCTTGATGATCCCATCAATGAAGAGCTTGAAATAGATATTACCCGTGTTGAGAAAAAGAAAGAAATGAAAAAGCCGAAAGCAATTGAAATTAAGATTATTAAAAATGAAGTTGATCTCCCGGGAGATGATATTGACCTGGATATGGATGTTGATATAGATGATTATGTTTTTGATATTCCGGAGTTACCAGATGAACCCGGTGTAGAGGATACATTTTTTATTGTTGAATATATGCCTGAATACAGAAACGGAGGACTGCAAAACTTCCACAAACACATCCAGGAAATCGTTAAATATCCGCGGGAAGCTATTGATTTGGGATTAGAAGGAACAGTATATCTGACATTTGTAGTAGATAAAAGAGGGTTTATCAGCAACATAAAAATAATACGAGGGATCGACCCTCTTCTGGATAATGAGGTAATTGCCGCGATAGAAAAATCAGAACAATGGAAACCGGGTATACAAGCCGGCCGAAAAGTAAATGTTTCTATGTCAATGCCCGTAACCTTCAGATTGCAGTGATGGTATTCACTGCATCTTTTCCTTTATTTTAAATTAATTTATTGATTGCGGCTTTTTTACTAACATAAATTCAACCAATACGTTAGTTGCAACCTGGAATAGACAATTCACCATAACCGGATCATTTCACCGGGGGACTCAAACAGTATTTCAACCTGTTTTAATAAAGTAATCCTGTACTGACATCTTAGATGATCAGTTCATTTTGTTGATAACTAACAGATAGGCTGAAAAATATCAATTCACAAAATTGCTATTATTGCGAAGCTGAAATGTTACGTATTTATTTTTTAGTATTAGTTTTTTGTCTCTGTGCCGGTAATAGTAACGCCATTAAGATATCTGATGCGGATAGCTTTCAAGCAGGGAACAATCGCACAAATCTGCAGGATAGTGTCGATTATCTTCTGCATTTGGCTCTTGCATCCATCCGGCCATATCCTTCAAAAGCTTTTTTAATTGCATCCAAAGCAAAACAGATCTCCGAGCAGAACAAATGGGAAGAAAGGACAGCAATTGCCAGCAAATATATGGGGGAATCCAAAATCGAACTGGAAGATTTTTATGAGGCAAAGAAGTATTTGCTGGATGCGCTGGATTTTTATGATGAAAGCAATCCTGCCGTAACCGGTGATATTTACCTCCTTTTGGGAAAAGTGAACTATTATCTTGCCGAATATCATCAGGCCAGTCTCAATTATCGTTGTGCTATTGAATTGTTTGAACACACAGGAAATATTGAGAGTATTGCAAAATCTTATCAAAACATCGGATTGATCCATCACAGCCTGAAAAACCTGGAAAAGGCTTCTTATTATTATAATAAAGCACTTGAGATCAATAAAGAAATACAAAATGATACAAACATTGCAGGGCTGTATCAAAATTTGGGAATCATTTATTATCATAATAACGACTATGGAAAGGCACTTGATTATTATGAAAGATCCATTCATATGTACCAGGAATTATCCGATACCCAAAATATCGCAACCACTTTCAGCAATATTGGTCTGATTCAGCTTAACCAGGGTGAATACGATAAAGCCTTCAAAAGTTTTAAGAAATCGAAGGAGTATTTTGACAGGATCGACTTTAAATTAGGCAGAATGTGGGCATTACACAACATGGGAACCGCCCGGCTTTATCAGCAGGATTTTAAAAATGCAGAACAATACTACACAACAAGTCTTACCGAAGCCAAACAATTGAATATTCCGGAAGGGATCATGTCAAATCTTGAAGCTCTGACTGAATTATCGGAACAACAGGGCGATTATGAAAAAGCTTACAATTACTATGTAGATCATACCACATTGCGTGATTCAATTCATTCCGGGGAATTAAAAAAGCAAATTGCGGAACTCGAGGCACTTTACAACCTTGAAGCACAGGAAAAGCAGATCATCGAATCGAATGCAAAATTAAAAAATCAGAAAACACAGAAAGTTGCCCTTCTGATCATCCTGTTTTTATTGCTTGCCAGTTTGATTGTTATATACATTGCGTACCTTAAGAAAAAGGCTTCTTCCATTAAGATATTTTCACACAAGCTTGATCTTGAAAATTCTTTGTATGAGAAAACAAAGGAACTGGAAAATGAGATCACAGAGCGAAAAATAGCTGAAGAATCAGATAAGCTGAAAACTGCATTCCTGGCAAATATGTCGCATGAATTAAGAACTCCGATGAATGCAATCATTGCATTTACCAAATTTCTGAAAGATCCTGAATTGCCTTCCGAACAAAAAGATGAATACCTCGATCACATTACCAATGCAGGAGATAACCTGTTGCGATTGATTGATGATATAATTGATACTGCAAAAATCGAAGCCAAGCAACTCAGAATATCAATAAATCCTACAAATATTTCCCATTTGCTGAAAGAGATCAAGAAAGTATTCATTAAACTGAAATTAAAATACAATTATCCGGCCGATTTGGTGCTGAATATCAGTACTGATAAAGACGTAATAATAAATACGGATGCCGTAAGAATAAGGCAGGTTCTCAACAACCTTCTTGAAAATGCGTTTAAGTACACAAAAAAAGGAACTGTTGAATTTGGATTTACTGAATCTGAAGAAGGCATATTGTTTTACGTGAAAGATACCGGAATAGGAATTGCAGAAGAAAAACAGGCTACTATCTTTGAACGGTTTTCACAAATCGAAACTGACTTAAACCGCAAATACGGAGGAACAGGACTTGGTCTTACAATATCCAGGAATCTCGCAGAACTGTTGGGCGGCAATCTCTGGGTGGAATCAAAATCCGGTCAGGGCAGTATATTTCGAATGCTGATTCCGGCTGCAGGTCTAAGACATGTTGACGTTGTTACAGAGAAGTCCCAATCGTCAAATCCGCTGTTACAAAAAAGATACAACTGGGAAAAAAAGGCTATCCTCGTTGCTGAAGATGAAGAACTGAATTTTAAAGTGCTCAATACCTGTCTGGCGAGAACAAAAGCGAAGGTGATTCATGCAAATGATGGATTGGAAGCAATAGAATTATTCAAAAAAGAAAAAATTGATCTTGTTCTTATGGATCTGCAAATGCCGGTTATGGATGGGTATGAAGCTACTCTTGCAATCAAAAAGATAAATCACAATATGCCTGTAATAGCTCAGACATCTTATGTTTTGGCAAATGAAAAGGAAAAGTGTCTCGATGCAGGTTGCGATGACTATATTGATAAACCACTTGATCTGGAAGAACTTCTTCATAAAATAGACAAATACCTGAACCAGACTCAATAACAACCTCAGTATTGTTACTTCTTTATCTCTTTCGTTAACCATTATTGATTTTTAATTATTTCACCGTCTCTTCTGATACATTTTTTGTATCTTTTCTATTGGATTGAAATGAACTTAATATCATATTTAAACTTTTACCCGATGAACAAAAAGATTTTAGTATCGGTCGTTATTTTTCTGGTCGCATTGGTTGTTGTTTTCTTTGCAATAAGAAAACCGTTAGCCGAATCATTAAATCAGAAAGGACTTGACAGCTATAACAGGAATGAATATATACCGGCCGAAAAGTATTTTAAAAAATCATTGAAATGGAATAGCAAATCCGCAGTAACAGGAATTAACCTGGTGAAATCGCTGCTTGCACAGAACAAAACCGAAGAAGCCGGATCTTTTCTTGATAAATTGAATACCTTATTTCCTGAACATCCCGAGAAGTATGCTCTTGAAGGACAAAAACTTGTTATGGAAGACGAATTTGAAAAAGGGATCAGGAAACTTAACCTTGCCATAGAAAAAGACAGCATGTTATCTTACGCCTACTATTATCGAGGAATCGCAAAGGCAAATCTGAATGATCTTAATGGTGCGGCAGATGATTATCTGAAAGCCAGAAAACTTGACCAGGACAATACTGACATATTAATAGAAGGAGCTATTGTATTGAGTAAACTGGAAAATTTTGATGCAGCAATTGAAAATTACAATAAGATCCTTGAACTGGATCCATCAAACACTGAGGCATTTTTGAATCGCGGAAATTTTAAAATGAAAATCCTGGATTTCAAAGGATCAGTTTCTGACTTTTCAAATGCTATTTCTTTGGATGATCAGCTGGCAGAAGCATATTTCAACCGGGGAAAATCATACGCAAACCTGGGAATTTATGACAAGGCAATAGACGATTTCAATAAGGCAATACAATTCAATCATAAAATTGCCAGCGCAAATTACAATTCCGGATTGGCATACCTGAAACTTAATAAACCCGGGGAAGCAAAAAAGTACCTGACCAATTGCATTAAATACGACTCTGAATCAGAGCATACAGCGAGTGCTTATTACCTGCTGGGAATTATGGAAATGATGCAAAACAGGAATGAAGAAGCAATAAAATACTTCACCAATTCACTGAAATTTGATGCAAATCGTGCCGATACTTATTATAACAGAGGCATTGCCAATGGTTTAATGAACAGGCCACAGGAAGCAATTGATGATCTGAATAACTGTTTGGATCTTGGTATGAAGTCTGCAGATGTTTATTTTGCCCTGGGAGTACAGAAAATAAGCATGAATAATTTTGCTGATGGTTGCAGCAATCTGAAAACTTCTGCTGAAATGGGGAATCAGCGTGCCGTCCAGATGAGAGTGCAATACTGTAAAAATTATTAGTTTATAAGCCTCGTTCGACCGATAAAAATTAAATTCTGTCTATGCATATGAAAATACATGCCTGCTTTATTCTTGCCATATTGTGTATTGAATGCAATATATGGTCACAGCCTGATACTATTATTGCAGAAAACATATACAAATATGAGGTTCTGGATGGGAAAAGAACACCGAAAAAACATATAACAAAGCAAAATACATATGATCTTCAGGGAAAACTAATCAGGCAAATCGTATTCAGGGATTCACTTATGAATATTGAACAGTATACTGCTTTCATCTATGATTGCGACAAATTAATTTCAGAAGAGACTTTTGATAGTACAAATTCCGTAATGGAAATCAGAAGATACAGGTATGGACCGAATCATCTTGTATCGAATGTTGATATTTACAGAAAAGAAAATATCAACATTGCTTTGACAGAAAAAATACAATATGAATACGATGACACCCTCCTGATTCACAGAGAAGTTCTAAACAGAAAAAACAAGTGGCTGATAAAGGCCAATTGTACATACTCAGAAAATGAGCATACTGAAAGCATATTGTATAAGAAAGGGTATAGGAAAGACAAATTAAAACAAACCGAAACAATATCGTATTTCGAAAATAATACTATGATCAGAGCAGTCACCAATAAGTTATATTATACTGGTGAAACTGAAGAAATCACTGTAGAATATGAATACGATTCACGATTCAACAAAGCATTGAAAGAAATATGGACCTTCAGTTATGATACCGTGCCCAGGATAGTTGAATACCGCTATAGACCAGATGGCATAAAAACCGGGGAATGTGTTGTTGACGAGAACCACAATTACCTCGAATTTACAGGCTTTGAATGGAAAAAGCATGATGTAATAAGAAGGGAAGTGAAGATGTATGATTTGGGAGAGGAGAAAGTGAGAGAGTGAGAAGATGAGAAGGTGAGAAAATGGGAAGATAAGAGGGTGAGATAGTTTTGAGTTTTGAGTTGAAATCCAAAGTCAAAGAAAACAATACATCATTAAGAGGAACCCCTCATCAAGTGCGCGGTAAACTCCATGACGCGGTAATCTGGCAAATTCAGAAACACGAGTACTGGTTGCTTGTTATACAACTTCAGTTAATCAGTTGCCCGGTTCCACCTCATGACGCAAGTCTGTGCCATGTTGGGAAATACAATTACGCTTTAAAATAATTCTTCGTATAGATTGATCAAAGAATACACCCTGTACGGGTGTGATTATTATAGCCCGGGGTGAAGCCCCGGGGATAAGATACAGAATAGAAAAGCGTTTCAACTACTCTCTTTTTTCAGGGTATTCCCTTTCTATGAAACGCAAACTACAAGTATTAATAATGTGGTGTAATTGTGTGATTTATGAGATGTGTGACTAGTGACTTGAAACTTTCTTAGTTGCTAATAGCGATTCAACCAGCGGTATCTTCTTGCGCTATCGCCGAATTTCACTGCGATCATCAGCTCATGCGATCCATACGTCCTTGCACTAATGCTACTAAAGGTGTAGTCAAAAGCGTAGCCAAAATAAAACTTATCCACACGCACACCCCCCATGACAATCAGCGAAGAACCTCGTCCTCCAATGGATTCCTGGGCAACTCTTGATCCACTTCCTGTCCTGTAGGAAAATCCTGCCCAATAATCCTCTTTAAAGTAGAATTTCAAATTCAGATCCAATTGTGAAACTACGTTCTCACTTAACTTAAAAAGAAAAGATGGCTCAATAAACAAAAAATCGATCAGGTCGAACCGATACCCGGCCATAGTAAGGTATTGTCGTTCAAGTTTAAATCCGGCCCCTTCCCTGTTATTGAGTCGTAAAAAACTCTCAAAAAGGTTTTGCACGGAAAATCCGGCATATATATTCTTATCAGAGTAATAAACCCCTGCATTTGCATCTGAAATAAAGGCCTGACTTGCAGTATTCAGGTACAACTGATCATCAGGATTCTCAAGGTTCAGTTTGTCCTTATCAAGTTTATACTGAAAAGTACTTAAGGAGGCACCAAAAGACAATTGGGAACGTCTTAATGTCAAATGATACGAATATGTTCCCTGCATTCCGGTTCTGCTGAAAGCTCCATTCTGATCATGAAAAAAGTACACACCAAGACCAACTCTACCGCTACGTGACATTACACGCCTTCTTCGCCGGATTGATTTAGTACGTGAAATAAAGCTGTTTTTCAGTAACCTGGTCTGACCGGTAAGTGCGAATGTTGTCGGTGCATCTTTAAGTCCTGCCCACTGCTCTCTCACAGTGAAATTTACAGTAGTATACCCTTCATGACCTGCTACAGCAGGATTAAGCAAAAACGCATTCATCATATACTGGCTGTATATAGGAAATTGCTGTGCCTGAGAAAGTGCTGAAAATAAAAAACAGCTTAAGATGATATATTTTATACGGAATAACTTCATTCCTTTACTAATTGTCTCCTTTCTTTCCTGAGTTTCTTTTCAACTTAATATTCCCGAAAACAAATATATCCTAATATATCTTTTTCCCTTAATGAGATTACCGGATTAAATTAACAGTTCCGACTATTGGTTCGGCACCTGCTTCATTCAGGTCAAGAACAAAATAATACGAATCCATCGGCAAATCTCTGCCCTTTGATTTTCCATCCCAGGGTTCTTCACCAACGTTTGTAGTTCTGTAAACCAGTCGCCCCCAACGATCAAATATTTCCAATACGGCATTTTCAAAAAACTGCATATATGGAATATTCCAGACATCATTTACACCATCCCCATCAGGTGTAATTGCATTGGGCATATCTTTGAAAAGTGTTTCATAATTACAAGGATAAACAACCACTGTATCGCTTGCCCAGCATAAATTATAGTCTTGAACTTCCAGTAAAATCGTATCAGGTATATCCCGCTCAATAGGGTATACAATATATTCCCACTCGTTTTCAATTACTTCGCCGGTACTTGAGATACTCCATCTGTAATAGGAGTAATCTCCCGGACGAAGTGCGTGTGAATTTGGTGCACAGACGCGTATATCTTCTCCAAGATCAACATCAGGTGAAGGATTAACAAGCAAAGAAACCGTATCATACCTTGTACAGCCATAACCATCGGTTACACGCACCCATATTTGTTCTGTATTTCTTGCGATATATTGCTGGTCAGTACTTCCGTTATGCCACAGAATAGTAAATGCCGGCTCGTAGTGATCGCCAACATCCAGTACCAATGAATCATAATCGCATATTTCAGGAAAGTCGTCCCCCAGATCCACATCCGGAGCCATGATTTCTATCCAGGCCCGGGAAGGAACATTGCTGCAATTCTGTGATGTAATTTCAAGAACTTCCAGTTGAACAATTCCCGTAGCATATCCCCATCTTATGGATATGGTATCGGTACCATTGCCTTCAAGAACAGTTCCGTATGCCGGATCGAAAGACCATATAAATTCCGAATCGGAATATCCGGTAACACCATATAACTCAGTACTTTCAGCACAGGCAGGTTCTAATTGAACCTGCCCGTATCCGAAAGTAATGTTAAACAGTAACACTGTTATTATTATATGGTTTCTTCCAACCAATAGAATTGCTTTTAAGTTCCTACTTCTTCTACACGAATAGATTGGTATTTTTTAGTTAGCCCAACCTGAGTTTATATGATAAATAGGTCCTGTTGTCGGTGAAGGATGAATTGTAACCGATACGGTTTCACCAATAGCATTGTAAGTAAATGCACTGGGATCGGTATCATCACCGCCAAGAGCAATAAAATCACCAAATCTCAAAGCCTGGTCGTTAATACTTATCAACTCATAAGTATACACGGTTGACTGAGAGTTAATTACTTCAAAGCTACCAACTGTCATTATATTTTGAACACCGGAAGCTACAAATCTATTAGGCCCTGTGGTCGGATAATCTTCAGCATAATACTGAACAGCTTGCGGATTTGCTCCTGTTTCATCATCATAATAGAAATCGATTGCTCCCAAATTGTCCAGCGTATGTATCTGCAGTCTCCATACCACGTCATATTCCTGCCAACCATTAGAGATCGTTTGATTTAAAACGATTGGTATACTGGCATCGCCATCACAATATTCAAGTGCAGCATTGCCACCCAAAGTAGAAGCCGGAGTTACCACAACTACTACTGTAAGATCCTGACCTACATCACTGCAACCACCCCAAGCAGGCGGTGCCACCTCTTCAACATGTACGGTGTAAGAACCTGCAGTACCTGCTCCTGCTGTCGCAACAGTATAGTTATCGTCAACACCATCATTGGAAAAGGTAATGTTTGCTGTAGCTTCTTCCCAATCCCATGTAAAACCGTCAGTCAAAGTGTATACTCCTGCTGTCGCATCATAGGTTGGATGATAGTAACCATCAGGCATAGCAAATAATGGAACGGAAGTTCCTTCCACCATGTAAGTAGTTCCCTGCACAGTAGAAGCGGCATATTCCGTAGCTAAATTTGCCGGGGTTCCGGGTATTGTTGTCCCCGGATGAGTCTGTGCAATAAGTCCGTTAGTCAGCATTACAGAAACTGCAATTGCCAACATTGTTTTAAAATTAAATACTCTCTTCATAATTCCCTGTTTTAGTAAATTAAACATGTTCTTTGTTATTTTTTTTTGTTCGTTTTCTTCGATGTATACCTGCTTATACCGTAAAAGCAGGGCTTTTTGTTACATTATAGTTAAGTTAATTATTTTTTATTACATGTAAGTTGCATTTTTTATGATCAATGTTATTTCTGTTCCGGTAAATAATGATTGATTGAACTATTCAATTTCTTATTAATCTGATATTTATCATTGATAGTGCGAATCGTTTATATGATATGCAGGTCCGGTTGCCGGCACAGGCATAATTTCCACGTCCATATCTGCAGTTGCAGAAGTACAATTGTTTGTATCCGTATAATTTACGGATACATTCCCCGTACCTGCAGTATTCCATGTTATTGTCACGGAATCATCCCCTGAACCTCCTCCCGAAGTAACTGCACCCTCTGCCGAGACAACCCAGACATAATCTGACATTCCGTTGTCTGTTGTATACACGTTGCCCGCCGATCCTACACAAACCGTATCGTTGCCGCTCAAAGACGGAGTTGCCGGTAAATTCACAGTCACAGTCACGGCATAACCAGTGCTTTCACACCCTGTAGTACTGTTCCTGACTGTAAGTATGGCATCATATACACCCACAGATGCAGCCACAGGCACTGATACGATTATCGGACTTGCTGTCAATGTGGCATTTACCGAATCCACAAATCCTTCTGCTTCTGCTGTTGCATCGAAATCCAGGGAATACTGGTCAGGACTACCTGTGGTAGCAGTGTAATTCAAATCTGCACTGGTTATACCCTGGCAAACCTGTATGTTAGGATCCAGCGTTATTGTCGGAACAGGATTCACAGTAATATCAATCTCACGGGGAGCACTATCTCCGCAACCATTCGTTGCATAAACGCTTAATGTTCCGCTTGTGGCTGAAGCATCAAAATCTACTGTAACAGAATTGCCCGTACCATTGATGGTAGCACCTGTTCCCGTATAATTCCAGGTATACGTTACGGTGGGATCATTTGGAACCGTATATACCACGCCTGTTTGTCCCTGACATACCTGGGATGAGCTGGTTGTAAAAGCTCCCGGCTGAACAGGTAGCAACGGAAAATCAATAATTACATCATCTGATGATTCGCAACCTCCGTTGGTAATTGTCCAGCGTAAGGTATAAGTCGTTCCGTTGGTACCATTGAAGGTACTGGTAGGAGACGTTGGGGTAACCACTGTCCCCCCTGTTCCACTGATAATTGTCCACAATCCCGTACCTGTTGTTGGGGTATTTCCATCAAGTGTAGTGCTGGTTGCCCCGCATAATGACTGATCCAACCCGGCATCAGCCGTTGTCGGATTATCATACACTTCAACTTCTGTCGGATCAACAACACCGACATCACTCCCACTATTGTAAGTGAACGCAGTTAACTGGTAAGTCCCGCTAGTTGTTGTAGGTAATGTATAGGGAACATCTCCCGAAGTAATATTGATCTGTGCCTGAGGCACCCCATCAATGGTATAATCCAGGGTATAATCAAACGGGATGGATCCCGAATAAGTAAAGGTGACAGGAATTCCGTCCGAACCGCATACAGGTCCTGCCGGAGAGAATTGTGCCCTGGGTTTGACCACATTAATACATGCCGTGGTAAAATCAGATGATCCCGCGGCCGGGATTGTCACCCTGCTTGTTGTGGATACCGTACCGTTATTATTGTCACCGGTAGCCGTCGATGTTAATTCTTCCCAGCTTGTACTTCCTGTATTGTATCTGGCTACCCGCATATCCGTCAATCCGTTTTCAGTCATCAACGGAGTTAAATCGCTGGAAGGATCCCAATCCAGGTTAATAATTGCCTGATTACCTGAAGAAGCGGAAACTGTCCAATACTCATCATTATTCACATACGTTAAAGGAGAGGTCATACTGCCCGATGTGCCGTTGGGATTAAAGTACTCTACCGTCCAAAGCTGGGTTCCCGTAAGGGTTGCAGAAAGATTGATCTTATTGCCTACAATACTTCCTTTACCGACAGGGAATGAAAAATTATCTCCCTGGTTAATTCTTTTGGTCAGTGGACCGTCAACAAACGAAGAAGAACTTCCTCCTGAAGGTATAACACAATTGATCGCTGTATTCGTTATAGTAAGCGTATTGGTGGCAGAAGTAGTAATTACTCCGTCAGTCAGTAACAAATTCCTTTTGACTTCTATTGCACCTCCGCTATTTACAGTAAGCCCGGCACTATTATCTATTTCCAGGTTATTCAATGCATTGGTCCCGCTGAAATCACCAAGTGCACCTGCTACGGTCTGAGAAGCTGATCCTGCAAAAGTAACCGTAGCTCCGGCACCGCTGCCGCTTAAAAATGCACCTGTTCCGTAACGTTCCATTGTACCCTGTATGGTAAGCTTTCGGTTATTTACACTGTTATCCAAAGTAGGACCATTGATTAACAGCTGGGTACAAATGGTAAGATCTTTGCTGGGGAGGGTTCTGGTTCCCGTGCCTGTAAAATGCAAATTAGGAATGCTGGAGTAAAGATCCGCAATGATTGTATAATCTGTTGTTCCTCCATACTCAAGCGTAGCATCGTTGGAGCAATCAAGAAAATCGGTATACCTTCCTGCAGGGAACGTTCCGCTTTCCAGATATAAGGTTCCGCTGCCGGTTACTGTACCCAGATTGTGCCCATAAGTTGGCGATACAACCCTCAATGTTCCATTAATGGTAATTCTATAAGCAGAGGCATGGTTTATATCCAGCGTAACCTCATCATCCGAATCAACAATAACAATGAATCCATTCGGAGCACCGGTCAGGGTATACGGATCACCGCCGGTTTGCTGCCAGTTTGTATTATCCGACCAGTCTCCGTCATCAATGCTTGTGAATTCGGGAACCTGATCAGGCAATGCGGTATCAATACCTGCAGTATATTCACCGCTCAATGAATTTGAACCCGAATAGTCAAAAGTGATCGTATTGTTTGTTTCGTCAACATTATCTGTCCCGGGACCGGGAGCTGCTTTGGTCCAGCTTGTTGTTGGTGAGAGCAATGCTGCAGCGATGTAATCGGCCTCAGTATTTGCTCCGGTGACTTGAACGTCCCCATCTTTATAATTAAAGACTATGGAACCGTTAAATCCTGCAATACCATTGCTTTCAACATCCCAGAAATAATCCAGAACATTGTCGGGATCAAGAACACCCGGGTGATTATCATTGATGTTATTCACACGAATATACCCTACATTTGTATTTTCTGTATATGAAATAAATGCCGGTGTATATTTGCCTGATGTACCAAGAGGAATGGTATCGGTCTGCATCGCACCGCTATATATGCTGTAGTATTTCCTGACACCCACATCGCTGAATACGCCGTCGGATGTAATCATTTTTTTGTTGCTATAATCATCTCCTACAATATCACTGTTTACTCCCAGTGTTAATAAGTACATGTTAATATCGAATATACCATTGGTCAGCAAGAAATCAGCCTGCAATGAAATCGCATTTTCCAGTCTTGCCCCGGCCGAATTATTCAGTTCCAGTTGCCCCCATGTTCCTGTTCCTCCGACATATTGCATAACACTTCCATTCAATACCAGTCCGGTACTGTTATCCGTATAGGTAGCATTGTTTGTAACATCACCTTGTGCATAAACATAGTAATCTCCGCAAATAAGGGTTCCGCTGGTTAATGTCAAATCATTCTCAACAGTAGCATCTTTATTTAATGTCAGGCTAGTTACGGAATTCACATCCAGATCATAAAATTCTATATTGGAAGAACCTAAAATGGATTGTGTTCCTCCGTCAAATGTGGTAAGATTATTGCGATGTTCATAAACACCCGAATTATCAAAATCACCGTTAATTGTAATATCAATATCAAAATCGATATTTGCATCCAGTATACTGGTTGCTGTAACCAGGGTAAGATCCCCGTTTACAACAAGCGGGCTTACCAGCAATTTAACATTGGCATCCTGCCCCCCGTTGCCATTAATGGTAAGGTCATGTACAGGAACATTTGCATCGAAAATATAATCCTGGTCTCCTGCTGATCCCGGAGAGAATATGATTTCTCCTCCGGTAACCGAAGAACTCTCAGGACGAAGGTACAGATCACCATACGTGCCTCCTCCACCACCACGAACAATCGTAATAGTACCTCCCGACATATTGAATTCGCTTCCCGTGTTAAGTATCTCCAGTTTTGCATTGCTTGTATTGGCTGATCGTCCGTTGATGGTAACAGCCCCCCCTGACTGGGTATATTTTAAAACGCCGGCTGTTGTTGAAGGATTCCTGCGTATCTGGCCATTTACAGTTAATGAACCGTTCACAATTTCAATTTCGGAAAAACCGGCTCCCGAATATTCAATATCATTATTATTGTTCGGAGCACCGGTTTC
>Ga0315546_1001276_pt1 | contig 16232 bp, 18 predicted proteins | sample SalMarSW160170MG_FD_203833 | JGI IMG/M metagenome (GOLD analysis project Ga0315546, IMG submission 203833) | Salt marsh sediment microbial communities from the Plum Island Ecosystem LTER, Massachusetts, United States - Salt Marsh Sediment SW1601-170 ... | reverse complement strand
ATACGATCTACAAGTCTTCCAGGGGCCGAAACAGGGTCCGCTTCGCTTCCTCAATCATCTCTTCAGTCACATCACCGCCCTGTACACTACCAAACAAGGATTTCACCTTCTTTCCCCGTGGCTGGACTACTAAGCTGCGGAGCAAGTCGCGCTTCAGCCGTCCTATCTCCCCTTCCAAGGAATCAACCCGCTTAAGGAGTGTTCCAAGATCTACCTGATCAGACATACTTTCCCACCTCCGCCGATTCACGATATTCTATCCTAATCTCTGCCATCCCTGAAAAGTTATCTTACCACGTCCAGTTTCCCTAGTTCAAATCCTTCTATCTAGCTTGAAAATCTAGTGAGCACTAAATCTCGGCACTCGACTCATGACGCTGGACTCCCGACTCCTGACAGTGTTTTTAACTCTACGAACCCAACAAATCCTACAACAAATACCAAAAGTAAAGATCTGACCCCGGAAAGTGTCGAACTCAAGAGACTCAATGAACTCTATAACCCTTTGACTCCCGACCCTCGACGTTGGGCTCTGGCCCTTGGACTTCTGGCTCATGACTCGCGACTCTTGACTATGAAATGTCCCACTTTGGTCCGCTTCGCCCCACACCCCGGTACTTAAAGCCGAGCCTCATGAGGAGCCGCCCGTCCAAGGCATTGCGGCCATCGAAGATCAATCGAGGTTGGGTCATAAGCTCTGCCACCTCCCCCCAAGAAAGGTCAACAAACTCCTGCCATTCCGTGGCCAGAACCGCAGCATGTGCCCCTTCAAGGGCTTCAAGCGCCGAGTCGCACAAGACGACCTCCACAGGGAGTAAGGGGCGGGAGTTCTTCATCGCTTTGGGATCGTAGGCGTGCACTTTCGCACCAAGCTCCACCAACAGCCGAGCGATGTCGAGCGCAGGGGCCTCCCTGACATCGTCCGTGTCGGGTTTGAAAGCCAGCCCAAGAAGAGCCACGCTTACCCCCTTCAAGCTTGGAAAGGTCTCCCACAAGACTTGGATAGGAAGCAGCCGCTGGCGGTTGTTCACGTTGATCACCGCACGCAGGAGCTCACAGTTGTATCCCTTGACTGCCGAAAGGAACTCCAATGCGCGTGTATCCTTAGGAAAGCACGAGCCACCATACCCCAACCCCGCCTGCAAGAAACTTGGCCCGATGCGAGTATCAAGACCAACCCCTTGCGCCACATCATCGACATTCGCTCCCACCCGATCGCAGAGGCTAGCGATTTCATTAATGAACGAGATCTTAGTTGGCAAGAAGGCGTTGGCGGCATATTTGATCATCTCGGCACTTGTGACATCCGTGATGAGAACGGGGGTCTCGATGCCTTCGTACATCCTTTTCGCCAGTTCGGTCACCCCCTCATCCTCCCCGCCGATCACAATGCGGTCCGGGTGGAACCAATCATGCACCGCTCGTCCCTCCCGCAAGAACTCCGGGTTGAACACATACCGCAGCTGGCTGTCCGCCAATTCCTCAGTTATCAATCGAAGGCCGGTCCCCGGAGGAACGGTGCTCTTCATTACGAGAACCGCTTTGCCAGGATTACGCTCTTTGATCCAGCGAATGGCGGAGTAGACTTGCGAAAGATCAGTCCCACCGTAGGGTTGAGTAGGAGTTCCTACTGCGACCAGGATGATCTCCCCAAGGGTTGTCTTAACCTCGTTGGCCAGTTCGAAGCCGAGACGGCCTTCTTCCAGCCCCGCAGTAATGAGTTCCGACAGTTCGGGCTCATAGAATGGGCAGATTCCACCCTGGAAGGAAGAAACCTTTCCCCGATCAACATCCACCCCTAAGACGTTGTGGCCAGCCTTGCCCAAGGCGGCCACAGCCACCGCTCCCACATACCCTAAACCCACTACGGTGATATCCATCGCTTCTCCCTTTTCTGCGAAACCACGCTCAGACTTGGATCTTCTTCGCCCACTCGCGGTTTTCCAGGTACCAATCTACAGTGCGTTTAAGCCCTTCTTCAAGTCGTATCTTTGGCTCCCAACCTAACAGTTCCTTTGCTTTGTCAATCGAGGCCCAGGTAGCAGGTACATCGGCAGGGTGGGCCGGTCGTCGATCGATTTGTGCTTTCCTCCCCAACAATCCTTCGATGAGCTCGATCAACTTCAGAATGGCCACAGGGCGATCATTGCCCAGGTTTATGATCTCATATCCCACCGGCTTCAGTGCGAGTATCGTTCCACGGGCGATGTCGTCTATGTAAGTAAAATCACGTTCTTGCGTGCCATCACCGTAAAGAATTAGTGGCTCTCCTTCCGCTATCCACTTGATAAACCGAAAAACGCTCATGTCGGGCCGTCCCGCTGGGCCATAGACCGTAAAGTAGCGAAGCAGTGTAACATCCAAGTTATAAAGGTGATGATAGGCATAGCACAGTCCTTCCGTCGCTTTCTTAGAAGCAGCGTACGGTGATAGAGGATGATCCGTAGGCTGATCCTCGCAAAAAGGGTGCCCAGATTCACTAGGAATCCCATAGACGCTGGAACTGGAAGCGGCTACGAACTTCTTGATCTTGTTGTCCTTACACAGCTCAAGGAGATTAAGAGTTCCGGTTACATTTGTTTCGTAGTAAACCCAAGGGTCTTCGAGACTCTGCCGCACCCCTGCACGCGCTGCTAAATTGATCACCACATCAAACGGCCCTGCATCAGCAAATACCTCACTTAAACCGTTCTTATCAGTGATGTCCAAGCGGTGAAACTGAAAGTTAGGACGCCCTTGAACCTGTTGGAGACGCCATTCCTTCAGGCGCACATCATAAGCGCTGTTAAGATTGTCTGCGCCAATGACCCGGTGCCCCTCCTGCAATAGGAGTTTTGCCACTTGCGAGCCAATGAATCCTGCACAACCAGTCAGCAGAATCGTTTTCAATGTTTTCTCACATCCTTCTGCTTGCGAGGTAGCTTAGCAACAAGTTCGTCATAGAGCTTGCGTGTTTTCTCCTGCATCGTCTCTACCGTCCATTGATCCCCGATGATCTCCCTTCCCTGCCTGCCCATGGCCCTTGCCTTTCCCGGGTCGGATAACAGATACTCTAGCTTCCCCACTAAAGAATCCACATCTTTCGAGGGCACGATGAAGCCATTCACCCCGTCCTTGACCACCTCTTTGGCTCCTTCCACGGCAAAGGTGACGATGGGTTTCCCGACAGCAGCGGCTTGGACTAGGACCTGGGGGAGCCCTTCCCATAGGGAAGTTAAGATGACAACATCGAAGGCCGCCATGACCTCAGCGATGTCCTCTCTGTAGCCTGTGAAGATTATGCCGTTCTCCAAACCGTTCCGGCGGACCATGTCTTCCAATTTGGAGCGATACCAACCATCGCCGACAAACAGGAATTTAATGTTATCATAGCGCTGGACTAACTCTTTTGCTGCTAAGACAGCATACTTATGGCCTTTACGAGGCTCCAGAGCTGCAACTTTGCCGATGACGATGGCCTCGTCGGTCACACCCAATTCTCTCCGTTTCTTGTTGATTGCTTCCTTAGGAAGATCCCCGGCTTTATAGAAGGAATCCAGGTCCATTCCGCTATGAATAATCTTGTATTTAGAGGGATCGCCGATCTTTCGTTCAATGTATCGCTGTTTCAAGTCCTCCCCGACGGAGATGAAACAATCAGTAAATCGACCGGTGAACCTGTCCAAGAAAAGGTATATCTTGTCAAGAATAGGGTTTGGCGAAGTCATCGTGCCGTGCAACCCATGAATGACGATTGGAACCCCTGCCATCCTGGCCGCAATCCGTCCCAAAGCACCGGCCTTACCAGTATGAGTATGAACGATATCGTAGTGTCCAGTCTTAATGAGACGATAAAGTCGGAAAAGAGCTATTGGGTCAAGCAAAGGATTGGGATCCCGAACTAAGGTGCTGACCTGGAAGACCTGACCACATGAATAATCCTTTAAGAGCGCGGGTTGAGAGTCTCGTCCAATCGCTAAATCCACCTTATATCGATCGGGATCCAATCCCTGAATGGAGAGGTAGGTGTTTCGCTCAGCGCCCCCCCACTTCAGGAAGCGGGTTACGATGTGGAGAACTATTGCTGGACGCAAGTGCTCTTTCCCAAGTGAAGGAGGCTTGTTCCCCTTGTCTTTGTTTACGCAACCAGGCTTCTCTGCTTCTATTCCATCGGGCACGTTGATTGTGATCATGCGCTCATGATGCCATCATCAAGCATCCTTTTCGATCCTCTCGTCTTTGCAGATCTGCTCAAGCTTTTTGGCAATTTCCCCTACGTGCAATGCGGCATCTTTCTCTAGTGCGTTATCCATGCATAGAAGATGGACGGACCTACATTGAGCTCTACTATAAAGTATCCCCTTGATGCCCTCAAGCACAGAAACCGCCCTTTCCCAGGAGAAAGTGTCATCCATGTCCTGCTTCTCCAAACGACTTGCGAACCCTATTCGCCCAGTAAGACGCTGTTTGATACTCTCAACAGGGGCTTCGACCAACACAATCACTGCAGGCAGCAAAATAACGTTGCACAACTTATGTAGGCTATTAACAAAAGCTCGATCATCGGCGTGGAATCCAATCGACCACAAAGCTTGAAACATACCCTGATCAAACAAGTATATTCCACCGGCTTGCTCGCATCTCCGCATAAGAGAGGATAGAAATAGGCAGTTAAATAAGGTTCTAGCGGAGTCGCCAATAGATCTCTGCCGGGACGCCACGACAACACTAGCTAACAGGCAAGCACGGCTTGGCCTACACAAAGTTCCCCATATAGCATGAGCAGATTTCTTAAGAATCCGCGTGTGAGTTCTAGTCTTGTGCGCCAATACATATGTAGGCTCTGCAACAGATATTCCTTCTTTGCGTAGTATTTCCGCCACTTGGTGAGAGATCGTCGACTTACCAACCCCTGGTAAGCCCAGAAACTCCACCAAAAGACCGCCTCGAACCACCTTAAATGCACTCCCAAATAACCTGCTTTATCTTGAGCAATACCCGATCCATGGGCTCATCTGCATCGACCACTACCGTTCTAGTAGCAGTAGGATACCGCAAACCTCTGACTGTCTCTACACGTCTGCGAATCTCTTCAATGCACATATCCGGTTTGCGTTGCAGGGCAACCTTAGGAGTTACTTCTAACTTGATAACCAAGTCAGGTGGATACGTTTCTGCTGCTCGATAGGGAATTCCTTCCCATTGCGCTATTGTCCTTAAGAATCTGCTGCGCCGGTCAACCCAATTCGCTAAGAGCGGCCCATCGTTAAATCCTGCCACCTGATTTTGCGGATAGCGGTCACAGATAACTATCATGCCGCGATTTCTAGCACGCACTGTCTTGCGGAACTTTCGCCGCTTCTCGTAGGAGAGAAGCAATGCCCAAGGCACTCTACCCACATGTTTTAACCACTGCAACCACCAAGTAGCTCTTGAATGGCCTCTTGGACTGTCGGGCGGAACACAACTATCCTTTAACGAACCACTAATCTTATGAGATAGATTAAGTACCCATTTTAACGGCCACCGAAAAAGCGAACTGGACCCATTGCCACTGCCAAAGTAAATAGGAACTACGTCGACCTTCCAAGAAAGCCAGCTAGCCACCTTCTTGGCAAGGGTAGATTTACCAGATCCATCACAGCCCACAAATGCAATCAGAAGTCCTCCCCTGGGAGATACTCGACTTCCTGGATTTGTTGAATGCATGTATTTCTTGTCGACAGCACTGCACAACCAGAGAAATTCTCGTATCCACCTTCGGCATCTTGCCCCCACAGCTCCATAGGTCTTATACAATTGCATCATAGGTTTCATGGATCTACGAAACGCTAGCAACTGATGTAATGAGGGTTGCCTACTGCCAACTATATCCAACAGCAAGTGCGCAGGCCGCTCCTCCAAGTTTTCTTGTGCAATATCAACTAAGCGTTCCCTTTGTAGCCGTTGTTTGAGCCAGTGGAACTCCTTTACCTCACTGTCCCGGAAATACCTTCGTCCCACCAGGCTCAGCAATCGATCCCTGCCGCGGATCTTTATGGCCATTCGTGTAACGAGTAGCATTAATTCCACATTTGGATCAGCAATGTACATGTTCTCTAATTCGTCGAGCTTCCTGGTCGACAGCACCAAGTTCTCCCAAGGAATTCTGTACCCTTTTAGGTGCTTTTCGCCTAGTGTCAATTGGTAATGCAAATGGAGATGAACAAGGACGCCTGTCTGTTCATCCATCGCTAGGTAGTCTTCAATGCCAGGATAACTACGCGCCGGGACTGCTGAGAACCTCTTGAAGCCGGTCTCTCCTAGAGCTCGAAATAAAGCTGCATCTCTTTGCACAAGAATATCTAGATCAGTATACCCTAAAAGGCCGTTGCGCAAGTGCTCATTGCTCTTCCAATGGCAGTAGGAAATACCTGCCGCGCGCATCGTTTCTAATAGATCGTCAACCGCGCTAACTTCAGGCATTATCACTTCTTCCACAACTCGCGGGTCAAAAACATCCGCGTGAGATCCCTTTCACTTCATAGCCTTTCTCTTCTAGCAAGTCAACGTATAGCCGCTCATACTCCTCTACCGTCTTGTTTAAGGAGAAACTCTCCTCTACTCTTCTTCTCCCGACTTCGCCTAACTCTCGTGCCTTGTCGGAGTTGTGCATTAGCGTCATGATTGCTTTAGCTATTGCGTTTGGATCGCTGGAGGGGACACAAACACCAGCATTTCCTACGAGCTCTGGTAACCCACCCACCTTGGTTACTATTACGGGCACGCGCGCAGCCATAGCTTCCGCGACAGCAACGCAGAAGCCCTCCCACAGTGAAGACATAACAAAAACATTACATCTCTGTAATATCTTGTATACATCTTCTCGCTGAATCATCCCGGTAAAGACTACGTTCTTTTCAAGACCCAACTGAGCAACCTCAAGGCTGAGTCTCTTCTTTAGCTTACCTTCACCAACGAATATCAGCACTCCCCCCTGAGATTCATCCCGCAGGATTTTCATCGCAAGTATCAGTGTTCTTTGATCCTTTACTCTCCGTAATCCAGCAACATTACAAATCGTGAAATTATTCTCAAGTACTCCATCCAACCACAGCAGATCCGCAGGTAAGTCTTCCTCTCTCTTGGTGTCAACCTTATGAATGTCTACCCCGTTATAGATAACTAACACCTTTCCTCGTTGCTTTTGACCTCTTACCTTTCCTAGCAATGCTTTCTGTGTTGCTCTAGAGTTACATACTATAGCGTCAGCCCAACGTAGCGCCCACCTATTTACCCATTCTGCCCCGTATGTATATCTGTGATTACGTGATTGACTGCTGTGCTCAGTGTCTATTACTACAGGCACTCCTAGCCGCTTCGCAAATAGCCTGCCCAGTGACCCAGAGAGGTTGTGATGCGTATGCAAGACATCGGGAGCAACCCTCGCCATCGCTCTATAGAGCCGGAGACATCCTCCCATATCCGATTTTCGCTTGGCGCCTATGCCTACGAGCTTGAGGCGACTGCTACGGAGGCTTCCTTCAAGTGTGCTGTCAGTATCATAGTAAGATACAACTACCACCTCGAATAGAGTCGTATCAATATGCTGAGCAATCTCAAAAGGAATACTTGTAGGACTCACACTATTTACTAAGTGCAGCACTATCGGTTTGCTAACGCGTGTCACTTCTCGCTCCATTTGCCTACTCCACTCCCTTGCCCCCAAGGATGTGACGAAACTCCTTAGCGATCTTCCTTCTGTCGTACTTGGCTAGCCATTCTACCCTATACTTATAGTCTATCTTATATGCTGGATCTGTTAATATGTTGATAGCATTCACTATAGCTTCTTTGTCTGTCGTATTACAGACAAAGCCAATCTTGTTCTCTATGCAGAATCGGCTTAGGAAACTGTACGCACGGCAATGGACTAAGATAGGACGCATGCTGGCGACATACTCAAGAATCTTAGTGGGGAGCGCCGTCCTAACCTCAAGAGGATTCCGCGACTTGAATGCAAGGGGTAAGTACAAAATATCAGCCTGCCTTTGAGCCTCAAACACATCTTTTCTATCTCTCAGAAAGCTGACTTCGGTATTTTCATCAGCAATACCTATCTTCTCAAAGTACCCCCGTGAGCGTTTTGAAGTAATCGTAAGTTTGATATCTATAGGGCTGTCTCTAATCGCCTCTACAAAGGCTAGCACAGCATCATACTGGTTATCATACACCCCCCCCGAGTACATTACTCGAATGGCTTTAGAAGGAACACCTAGAGCTTTGTCAGCATTCATTAGACGGGACTCCTTGGGCACAATAGCGAGATCAAGGCTATGTGGCAATACGAGAGGATCACTACCATATTTATCCCTATAAAAGTCTCTCAGCCCACCACATATAACCAAAAAGTGCTGGCTTCCCTGAATCATTTTCTTTTCAAATATCTTCGCTAATGCCCTCTGGAGTATTCGGGTCCATTTCACCTGGGCTTCTTCAAAAAGGTCATGAAAATAGAGTACATACTCCACACCGGCTAGCCTGGTAAACAAGTAGCCCGCCACAGAGAAGAATGGGTCGGGATAGAGGATAAGGCATTTAGTGAAATGCTCCCTCTTATGCAGGACTAGTAATCGTGCTACAATGGCTGGAATGAGCAATACATACAACGGAATCAGCAATCGCCCAAGAACCCCGCGCATTATATATGGAAAGTCTACTCTGGATTCTCGATAAGCAAATTCTATTCTCTCAGTGGTTCTCTCGTCGTCGTGAACGACTAAGTACTCGTTATCATCAAAGAATGCGAAGAGGTTCTTGAGAACTGTTTGAGTTCCTCCTGTAGTAGGCGGAAATTTCCTAGACACCACCAGTAGAGTCCTCACCGATATCACCCTGATCCTAATAAATCAGTAGCTATGTTGGATTTAGGGATGATGCACCCCTCTTATAGAGATAATATGCAAACAGAATTCCTATGCCCCCCCCGCTCAGCACGCTACTCCCAATGAATGTCCCTAAAAAGAGTGCAGTCAAGAATGTAGCAACGGTCAGGGTTTTACTGGTCGTTTTGCAATCCCGTATCACAGCTCGCATTATTATAGCCCAGAACCATCCATATAGGAATACTCCTACCAACCCGGTTTCTGCAAGCATGCTAAACCAATCACTGTGCGCTCCGTAGACTGGGCCGCTGATCTCCTGACCCTTCATTGCCGAAAATTTCTGATACTGCGGGCTCCCTGGGATAAGATATTGCAATGTGTAGTGCCTAGCGTTCCCCAACCCCACTCCGAGCGGGTGATCAAGAAAAATCAACCCACTAGTAGCCTCTCTATAGAATCGTGCATCACGGCCTTGGGCACCGGTGAAAACAGAAAGAAATCTGCTAGTAATGTTGGCCGGCAAGTCAACAATAGAAGCAAAACCAGCTAAGACTATGAGCAGAACAAGAGAATACACTAAAATCTTCCCCTGAGCCCTTTTGTGCGTCAGAAATATAAATCCCATCGAAAGCGGGATCGTAATCCAGAGTCCCCTTGTACGGGATAAACCAATCGCTGCTGTAAAGATGGCAAGAGAGAGAAAATGTATTTTATTTTTAGAGAATATTGAATGGTAAAAGCTATAAAAAAAGCCATATGAAAGCGAGCCGAAAGTAAACCAAACGCTCCATACTCCCACAAATCTATTGCCAGTGACAAGAGAGTATCCAATGGCATTCATTGCTCCAATTAGAGAAAAATAAAAGAATATCTTTACGATACGAGATATGTCTTGATCGAGTAGCTCAACGAAATTATTACCCGACAAAATGAAAACCAACAATATCATTTCAAGTAGTTGGATTAACTCTACAGAAGCTCTAAATTGGCTTTGTACAAAGGGTAATTGCAAGATTCCATAGGTTATCAAACCAGCGATGGGTAATAATATGCGCTTATCGAAGAGCGTCAATTTACGTTTTCCGCCCACCAAAATTTTGGCAACAAACAGTAAAAAGACTAGCGCAAAGACAATATCTTGAGGATTAATATTGAAATTTCGAAAGGTGAAATCAACGGGAATATATACGCTTAGCAGAAGTACATACAGTAGAAGCTTCCGCCAGTTGCATGCAGCCTTTTGCAAAAAGCCGTCGGGGATTCCCATTGAAATCGCTCTACCAGTCAAACCTAATTCATCCTCATTCCAGGTATGCTCCTCGCAGCCTGGCTTTACCCGCCAACAGCCTCATGAGAACCCTTTTCACCCATTACCCATAAGCCGTTTGCTCCGAGCTTGAACTCGTGAACTTTTAGCTCGGTCGGTTCTATCATGCGCGAAAAGCTAGCCGTGGAAACTCTTACTCCCAGCTTTCGAGTGTCTATTTCTCCTCGCTTGTAGAACTTCAACAAGGGGAAAATCCATCCTCGTTCAATCCCTGAATTATATACCCTCAAGGGGATAGGGACTCCCAGCACTCTGCTAACATGAGGGTTAAACTCCAGCTGAAACAGACCGTTTGTCTTTAACACCCTGTTAATTTCGGATATATACTTCGCGATGATTGCTATCCGAGGAATGTGGCGGAATACAACATAGGAAAAAATGAAATCGAAGGAATCCTCAGCACATAGGCTTAAATCTTCACCATTGCATTCGCTGAATTTTATATTGGTCTTATCCTTATTCATCTCTCGTGCCTTCCTGATCATCTCCGGGGAGACATCTATAGCATAAACCTCACCGAATAGGTCCGCAAACTTCCTGGTCATCCGCCCAATACCACATCCAATTTCTAACATCCGCTTATTGTCCGGATTAAAATTCCTAGACTCAAAGAAAGGCATGCATATCCGTTCTATATCTGCTTCTCCTGAAAGAAAAAAGTCATTGATTTTCCATGTCCCACGCCCAGAGGCTATATGTTTCGTTGCATCCTCCTTAGCCATCTCATCCCAGTTCTTTCGCATTTGCAGCAAAGGTTTCCTCTCCTTATCCTTCATAGAATCGCCTCCTTATTACTTAAAATGATGCTCATACCAAGCAATAGTTTTACGTAAACCTTCCCTCAAATTCACCTGTGCTTCAAAACCGAACTCCTCTTTAGCCCTTGAGATATCCAATCTGCGTCGGGGCTGACCATCCGGTTGGGAGGAATCCCATTCCACTTCTCCCTCAAACCCTGTCAATTCCTTGATAAGATAGACCAAATCCCTAATCTTAATTTCCTCACCCGCCCCAAGGTTAACCGGATCGGATTTGTTGTACCTCTCCGTCGCCAAGACGATCCCCTCTGCTGCGTCCTCCACGTAGAGGAACTCCCTCGTCACCTCTCCGGTGCCCCAGGCCACGATTTTCTTATCCCCCCGGCGCTTGGCATCGACAAATTTCTTGATGATCGCCGGGATAACGTGGGAATACTCCGGATCGAAGTTATCTCCAGGACCATACAGGTTTACCGGGAGAAGATAAATCCCGTTGAACCCGTATTGTTGTCGATAGGCTTGAAGCTGCACAAGGAGCATCTTCTTAGCGAGACCATATGGAGCATTGGTCTCCTCGGGATAGCCGTTCCAAAGGTCATCCTCTTTGAATGGGACCGAAGTATACTTGGGATAAGCACAGATCGTGCCTACACAGACGAATTTTTCTACCTCAAAAAGCCGAGCCTCCTCGATGAGCTGAATCCCCATGATCGCATTGTCATAGAAGAACCTGCCGGGGTACTTCCGATTGGCCCCGATCCCACCAACCACAGCAGCAAGGTGAATCACGATATCTGGCTTGGAGTCTTCATACATTCGGACGATCGCTTCCTTCTCGCGCAGGTCATAGTCCTTGCTTCGAGGAATAAAAACGTGCTCACAACCGCGTTCCCTCAGTTTCCTGACAACGTTAGAGCCTAAGAAGCCCGCGCCGCCGGTCACGACAACTCGCTTGTTTGCCCAGAAAGGCTGGGCGGCGAGTTGTGGGTTCGTTGAGTTCTTTGGGTTCGTAGGGTTCATAGAGTTAACCGCTCTCCTTTGCTATGAGCACAGAGTTGAGTAGTTAAGTAGTCGAGTAGGGAAATGATCCTCCTTAACGACTCAACCATTTAACTCTGCCCCAGATCGCCTTTCCTCCCCTTCAGGTATTTGATGTAGCCATTTAGCATACGAATAATCTCGAAGACCCGCTCTCTAAACCCTCCAAATTCCTCCTCATCGACGTAGCCCTCGTCAAAGGCTACAGTAAGGTGATCCACCAATTCAAACAAGGAGCCCCTAGCCTGCCGACAAAACTGGATGTTCTCTTGATAGTGGAATCTGCCGTACCCCCTGCCCCGTGGAATAGCCGGACTTTCCGAAAGAGTCGTTGACAGGCTCCGGTCATTCCTCATTCTGACTGCCCAAATACTCCTTGAGTCGGTTCCGGATATATCTTTTGCCATAGGCTGTCTTCATATACTTCTCACGATGTAGCGCATCCTGCTGGTTGATACACCCTTCGTAGTACACCAGTTCGAGCGGCCTCCTATGTTCCGTAGAGAGAACCCTTCCAGTGGCGTGAAGTTCGAGTCTCTTCTGCAAATCGCTGGAATACCCAACGTACAGGTTGCCATCACGCTCGCTCCTGAGAACATACACATAATACATACTATTTCACGGGTCTGCCGTGTGTAATAGAAACCGCCAATCGTAGTATTCCACGGGGTGAACTATGTTCGCCGTAACCGATCGCGAGGCGCGGAGAATCTGGTCGGCTAGTCGAAACTTCTCGTCAGTAGGTAACTCCTTGACCAACTGGGAAAGATCCCTTCTAAGATCCCTTCCTTTCTGCCACACTTCAAGATCTTCAAAGGTCGATATCGATTTCATCTGGGATTAGTTAAGTGGTTGATTAGTTAAATCGTTGAATAATTCCACTGCCCCACATAACCACTCAACTATTTTCCTACTCAACTATCTCTCTACTTAACTATCTCTCCTCCCCCTTCTGCTCTGCTATTTTCTCGTACAGGGTATCGACAGTCTCGCCTTTGAAGAGCGTTTCTTTAATTTGCAGGTAGTCTCCAGCCCCACCGCCTAGAGCGATCCAAAAGCGAGTCGCTTTGGCCGGACCCAGATGTACCCGCAGCACCTCTTCGGCCTCTCGAAGGATCTCCTGATCACTGTTCACCTTGATCTCCGCCATCTCCTATCACCTCACTGATCACAAAATTCACGGGGTTCATCACTTTCAGTGCTTCCCCTTGGTATCTCTTTATGATCCGATCATCGCAGGTTATGAAATATTCAGCCTCAGCTCCCTCTGCACAGGCCAGATGTAAAGCATCGAGTGGTTCCAATCTCTTGCTTTCCAAACCTTGCGCTCGCTTACGGATCGACTCATCCAATTCCTGGTAATCTTTGGCCAAACTCAGATAAAAGCTTGGCTCTTCCCACTTTAGCGTGGGTAGTGTAGCATGAACCGATCCGTCCGAAGCAATTTGGGAAGGAGGGTTCATGGACAACAAGCAGCTGTATCAACTGGTATTGGGTCTTGAACCACCGTGGTATGTATCGCGGGTGGAGGTAAGGAAAGACGACGAGGAGATCCGGATTGATCTAGATGTGCCACCGACGGCAAACTTTTGTTGTCCGGAATGTGGGGAAGAGAGTCCGCGGTACGACCGTTCAGCACAGCGATGCTGGCGGCATTTAGACACATGTCAGTACCGCACGATTCTTCGCGCCTCGATTCCGCGGGTGGAGTGCCCCAAGCACGGGGTACGGCAGGTTCGAGTTCCATGGGCAGAGGATCGGGGCCGGTTCACAGTATTGTTCGAAGCGATGGCGATCAGTATGTTAGGCGAGGCCACCGTATTGGGGATGGCAAGGATGATGGGGCTGACCTGGAACGAGGCGGCAGGGATCCAGAAGCGGGCGGTGGAACGGGGTCTTGCTCGGCGGAAGACCGAAGTGGTACGAGCGGTGGGGATTGATGAGAAGAGCTTTCAGAAACGGCATGAATACGTGACGATCACGACGGACCTGGATCGAGGTCGCGTACTCTGGGTGGGAGACCACCGGCGCAAGGAGTCGCTGGATGCGTTCTACTCCGATGCAATGGCGAAGCATCTGGAGGAGATCGAAGACGTGGTGATGGACATGTGGAAGCCATTCATCTCATCCACTCGGGAGCATGTGCCCAACGCCGATGACAAGATTGTGTTCGACAAGTTTCATGTGATCGGTCATCTTACGGAGGCGGTGGACAAGGTACGCCGTACTGAGCACGCTGCGCTTCGGTATGTTGGAGACGACCGGCTTAAGGGGACCAAGTACACCTGGCTGAAGAGCAGTAAGAAGCGAACCCGCAAGGACAACCAAACTATCAGGGTTCTAACCAGTTCAGGATTAAAGGTTGGCAGAGTCTGGGTGCTGAAAGAGGCCGCCCTGAGATTGTGGGAGTACAGGTCTATTACCTGGGCCAAGAAGTACTTCAAGCGCTGGTACTTCTGGGCGACCCACTCCCGGCTGGAACCGATCATCAAGGTCGCCAAGATGATGAGACTGCATCTCGATGGGATCCTCGGATACCTGCGCAATGGTCGCACGAATGCGTTGACCGAAGGCCTCAATTCCAAGATTCAAGAGATCAAATATCACGCACGTGGATACCGCAACAGGGAAAACTTCAGAATGGCTATCCTCTTTCACTGCGGCGGTCTCGATATGGACCCACGCTAAAGTGGGAAGAGCCAAAAGCTTACCCACGCCCTTCTATGGGAAAAGGGATTCCTGCTGTTCTCAAACTCTAATACCTCAGAGCTTACTAATTCTACACCGCCCAATTCAATCATCTGCAGTATAGTAGCGAAGGCTAACGCTTCGAGCCAGACTCGTGCTTGTGAGAGGCCATCGAAGGGTCGGTTATAGACACTGGTGTCTAGATATAGACGACGTGGACTCATCCATTCCTCCCACTCAACCACTCCTCCACTTAACCATTTCCCTCTTCACCTGGCCCTCCGTTCCTTCGCTTTTCCCACTCAACTACTCAACAATTTCCCTACTCAACTGCTCTCCTCGTATTCTCATACACCGCCTTCACGCCCGTGGCCCAGCGATGCCAGCCGGTGAACTTCTCCCCCATAATTCTCTTGCCTTCGCCGATGGGCTCTAATCCGATCGCCTCCATATCAGCATCTACCATAATCCTTACAAGTTCCTTGAAGGTGACTTGGGGTTCCCAGCCAAGTTCTTTCCTCGCCTTGGAGGGATCCGCCAAGAGGACATCAACCTCTGTCGGACGGAAGTAGCATTGATCGATCTCCACGTGCTCTTTCCAATCAAAATCCACGTAGGAAAAGGCTTCCTCTAAGAACTCTTGCACCGAATGAGCCTCTCCCGTCCCGATGACGTAATCGTCAGGCTTCTCCTGCTGCAGCATCAGCCACATGGCCTCGACGTACTCTGGAGCATATCCCCAGTCCCGCTTCGCCTTGAGATTCCCCAGGTACAGCTTCTCCTGCTTCTTAACAACGATGTTGGCAATGGCCCTTGTGATCTTGCGGGTGACGAACGTCTCACCGCGCCTAGGACTCTCATGGTTAAACAGGATGCCGTTGCAGGCGAAAAGTTTGTACCCATCCCGATAGTTCACCGCCATCCAGTAGGCGTACACTTTTGCGCAAGCGTAAGGACTCTGTGGCCGGAAGGGGGTGTTCTCACTCTGTGGCGGGGCAGCCGCGCCGAACATCTCCGAACTGGAAGCCTGATAGAAACGGGTCTTGATTCCGCTTCGCCGAACCGCCTCTAAGATCCGTGTTGTCCCAAGACCCGTGACATCGCCAGTATACTCCGGTGTATCAAAGCTCACTCGCACATGAGATTGGGCTCCAAGGTGATAAATCTCGTCTGGCTTCACATTGTAGATTAGATTTGAAAGCTGCTCGCCATTAGCGAGATCCCCATAGTGGAGAAAAAGCCGCACGTTGGGGTCATGCGGATCCTGGTAGATATGATCGATCCTGTCAGTATTAAAGGTGCTTGCCCGCCTGATGAGGCCATGCACCTCGTAGCCTTTATGCAGCAGTAATTCAGCTAAATAAGAGCCATCCTGGCCCGTGATACCGGTAATCAATGCTCGTTTCATGGTTTTGTTCTCCTATCAGCTTAGATAGCTCATCTTTAACTTTTCGAAGCGCCAGAGAGGTTCTCCAAACAGACACCTGCTCTTATCCTTCATTAGGGACATACCCAAGGATCTGTTCAGGGGATACCGCCTCAATCTTCGGGATGCCTACAAAGTCAGCGACATTCCAT
>Ga0315546_1001264_pt1 | contig 16326 bp, 14 predicted proteins | sample SalMarSW160170MG_FD_203833 | JGI IMG/M metagenome (GOLD analysis project Ga0315546, IMG submission 203833) | Salt marsh sediment microbial communities from the Plum Island Ecosystem LTER, Massachusetts, United States - Salt Marsh Sediment SW1601-170 ... | reverse complement strand
GATTATAATATTTCAAACATACTAAAGGGCATAAAAACAGACACCGCGCGCAAGGCTGTAAAATATCTAAAGGAAAATAATCCTTCCGGACTTTCCAAATTAAGCACTTCTCAAAACTACAGAAAGTACAGGTTCTGGCAGAAAGGCGGCGGTTACGACAGAAACATCGTCAAAGAATTTATTCCGTGCTTACTGTTGGAAAAACGGAGATTGCGATGAAAAAAGCGACAGCCGATGGAGGGATTCGAACCCTCAACCCCAGCTTTACGAAAGCTGTGCTCGACCGTTGAGCTACATCGGCTAAACCAATCGCAACTCGTGCTTCGTCCCTAAGGGACTTCACAGAGTAGTATTGGTATCATACTAAATCAACATACAATATGCAACGCGGCAGAATTACGACTCCATAGAAAAGCTTTGATTTACTGACAAATCAGGTATAATATTGTTTTGAATTCCTATCTCTCAACCCGGCTCGAGAAGGGATAAATATGAATCGTATCTTAAAACAACCAACAGATGCAGAGCTTCTCGACCGCTACGCGGCAGGGGATGAAGGTGCATTTCATGAAATTGTAAGTCGTTATAAAAACAGCCTTTATATGTTCTTAAAACAATTTCTTAACCGGCAGGACCTGGTCGAAGATGTATTTCAGGAGACCTTTTTGCAATTATTTACAAGTAGGGAGAGCTTCGATCCGAATCGGCCTTTGCGGCCCTGGCTTTTCACCATTGCCGCCAATAAAGCCAAAGACGCCCTACGCAAAGCTCAGCGAATAAGCGCAATACCAATAGGCACTATATCGGAGTCTCAGGAGATGTCGTTTGATGATGTCCTGAACACCCTTACTTCTGATAATACAATGCCTTACGAAGATTTGGAAAAAGGCGAAATCTCTTCCAGGGTCGCAGAGGTTGTAGAGAATATGCCGGAAAATTTGCGAGAAATATTGATTTTGGCTTACTATAACAAATTTTCTTACAAACAAATGGCACAGATTTTAAGTATACCTATAGGCACCGTGAAGAGCAGACTGCATACATCGGTTGCTCGTTTCGCAAAAGACTGGAAAGCAACAACGAGGAGTCAAAAAAACGAATGAGGTTCCTAAGCAACCAGCAAAAACAACTGCTGTTCGATTATTGTATCGGCCTGACATCACAAGAGGAAACCACCAAAGCTGAAGCATTAATTTCCTCTAACGAAGCGGCTGTTGAGCTGTATAAAAAACTCAAATTCTCTTTCTCCCCCCTTGATAGCTTAGAGCTTGAGCTGTGTCCAGATGATTTGGCGGAACGTACTGTTTGGCGGCTTAGTAATCTTGCAAATTCGAGCCAGAATAGGCTGGAGCAATTAATAGCGGCTGAAACAACTCGGAAAGCCGCCGTCAAAAGTAGTTTCTGGGGTAAAAGAATAGCCATCGCCGCGGTATTTCTAATCATTGGAACTATTTCATTTACCTCATTCACAGGTATAGCTAATTATTCCCGTCAAAAATCCTGGCGGCAGCAGTGCGCGATACAATTGCAGCAGATATGGCAGGCCCTAAATCAATACAGTTCCTACAACGACGGCAAACTACCAACACTTGCAGCCGCAGCAGGCTCGCCGTGGTGGAAATTAGGTTATCAAGGCAAAGAAAACCATTCCAACACCAGGCCTATTTGGCTTTTGGTAAAGAACAATTACATCAAGCCAGCCAATTTTGTTTGTCCCGGTGCGAGTCAAGGCGAAGCAGCCCAGCTTGATGCTTTACAAGTCCAGAATTATAACGATTTCCCCGGCAGAGAATATATGACCTATAGTTTCAAAATAAGCTGCGGTAGTGCTGCAAGTGGCAAGTTAGTCTATCGAAAGGTTTTGATGGCTGATTCAAGTCCCCTCTTTGAAGAGCTGCCCCGCGACTATTCCCAGTCCCTTGGGCTGCGTTTGACCAGGGACCTGCTGACACTTAACAGCATTAATCACAGGCGGCGCGGCCAGAACGTCTTGTTTGGCGATGGCCGAGTCGAATTTATAAAAACGCGCTTTACCAGCCTTTCAGAAGACGATATATTCACACTGCGTGACACCGATATATATCAAGGCTGCGAGCTGCCTTCCTGTGAATCCGACTTTTTCCTCGCCCCTTAATCAATTGTTTGTATTGCGTAATTCGAAGTGCGTTTTACTATCCCCTGTTAATCAAAACCCGGCCGGACAAAGGCCCTCGCATCTGAAAATAGCTCTTCGGTCTTTCTGCGTAATCTATCGAGGTGTACAAGAATATCGAGGTTGATGCCTTGCTCTCTTGCTGCCTCTTCTAACATTTCAAGGGTCACTTGAAGAATCTCAGACATTTTCCGCCAGAAGGACTTATTATTGATGTCACGAGCTTGTGGATTATCCAATTCTTCCTCGCTTAATGCGAAGTTCATACACCGCGAAGTCAGTGTACAACGTTCACACTATCGGTCACAATAATTGTAAATGCCCGGGATAATTTTCGGGTCTTCGGCAAGCTTCTTTATGTATTCTTTGTCCATAAAAATTTATTATCGATCCGTCATCGGTGGACTCTGATGACAGTCATCTCCATTGAAAAACAGAACTCAATAAAGTATGTTCTACCTGGTTTAGACCCTATAATTATTCTATTGTTAACACACTACGAAACATGATAAAGAAAATTTCGAGCGTTGCCCGTCTTTTCGGCTAAATTACATTGACTTTTATTAGCTAATACGATATACTACGTGCACAATCGTTTTTGGGGGTGATTGAAATCGCAATGGGGGTGTTGCAAGATTTCATCCATTAAATATACAGATTAAATCCGGTTTATAGTTATTCGTATATATTGGGCTGCCGGATTAACTCTTCACTAATTGTGAAGTTTGGGGGGGTAAATGGGCAATCAATTTAAACTGACATTAACCATTCTCTTTGCAGTGACATGTGCGCTGGTTAGCGAGGCCAGTGCCTACTATGTCTGCTTCGATTTTAATCAGCTTCCCCGCAACGACGCCAAAGCCATCGAAGCTTATATGGAAAGCATACACGGCTCAGATGTCACCGTGCTCAACGCCATAGCAGGTAATGGCCGCAGTCATGCCGGAACAAATTCTCATATCCGCGAAGCTTCCTTTACTACTCTATCATTTGACCGGATTACGACTGCAGATTCATTTCACATGTACGCTACACTTTCTTTTAATAGTGACGAATTGGAATTTATCACCCAAATGTGGGGCTGCCACCTATCAGATAACAGCACAGTCACATGTTTCGACCCGCTTACCAAAACCTTGCTGTTTACTAATCCAGGTTTGCACAGAATACAGTTAGACGATCTCCGTGTAAAACCTATACCTGAGCCGGCTGCGGTAAGTCTGGTCTGCTTGATCCTGGCGGATTGGTCTTCATTTGCAAATGTAAACAAGCAAATTAGCTGGTTTTAACGAATTAGAGGCTGTTACTTCTCACTAATAAGCTCATTGGTGAGAAGATTGATAGAGATAATTTTGGAGGAGAGAAGTAATGCTGACAAAGAGAGCAACAATTCTTTGTGCGATTATGGTTCTGGTTCTGCCGGTCCTAACAAAAGCTACCCCTGTCGGTACGATGGACATAGTATATGCCGGCCAAGGTGCGAGTGATGCGATAAAGCTTTGGGGCGGTGGACACAGCGGATTCAACACATACGGTGGCGTTTATATGCTCGATAAAACAGCCGGTACAGGCCAGGGAAATATTTGGCCTGACGGTCTGATCAGCGGTTTTTGTATCGAGTTACATCAATGGGCACCGGATACAACTCTGAAATATGATGTGGTTGCGCTGGAAGAAGTGAACAACAGTTTTATGGGCGGCTCATTAGGCGCCGCGAAAGCCGATTATCTGGCCGAGCTTTGGGGCAGGTTCTATAATCCCGCCTGGGCCGATGGTGGACCATATTCCAGCGAAGAAAAGAGTAAAGCCGAGGCCTTTGCTGCAGCTGTGTGGGAGATTGTATACGAGGACATGCCAACATCTCCGCTGGGCTGGGATGTCACAGTTGACAGCTCATCGGGTTCACATGGTTTTTATGCCCAGAATTTTGACTCAGCTACAGCTAATAGCTGGCTGCACACCTTAAACGGTTTTGGGCCGAAGGCGGACTTACGAGCCGTTGTCAACGGTGGAAAACAAGACTATATCATTCAGGTTCCAGAGCCGGCCACCGTGTGTCTGCTGGGCCTTAGCGGATTAGCTTTTCTGCGTAAACGCAAAAGATAAACGGATTATCCAATCACCAATCCAAAGGGCTGTGGTAACGCTCCACCGCAGCCCTTTTCTATTTGTCGAGCTCACGAAGTATGTAAAGTGCCTAAAATGACACTTTACGTGTCATCCTGAGGCGAAGCCGAAGGATCTGGCCAACGAAAGAGAGATTCTTCGCTTCGCTCAGAATGACAGCCTTGCTGTCACTTTAGGCACTCCAAACTTTAGTTCACTCATTTTGTTTCGGATTTCGAAACTTGTCTGACGAGCCTTCTCCGCCGTAGTAGCTACAAAGGCCGGACAGCCAAGATTCCGGATTGACTCCGTTAGAAATCCAAACTCCATCGTCGAAAATTTATCTGAACATCCTAAGGTTTCTAACAGGGTTGACTTATCGACCTCTTTGAGATAGACTTCTACGGACTTAGTTCGACTTAGCCTGAGGTATTTTGAATTGAGCTTTTCACAGTAACAGGAGTTAAAAATGTCCCGAATAATCGGGATTGACATTGGCATAATCGTCATATACCTAGTGGTAACGGTTATAGCCGGCCTAATTCTAACCAGATTTGTCTCCCGAAACATAGACTCGGGAAAGAGCCATATCATGGGGTACGTGAATGTCTGGAGAACATCAGAAGGCTCCAGCATGTCACATAGTGTTCATAAGGAGTCAATATGCTGCTTCAACCAATCGATATCGGAATAATCGGTGCGTATATTGTCGTCATTATGGTAGCCGGCTTTGCTATGTCGAAAATAGCCAGCCGAAACCTCAAATCCTATTTTCTCGGCGGCAACGTCGTACCGTGGTATGTTCTCGGCGTGGCAAACGCCTCCGGCATGTTCGACATCACGGGCACGATGTGGCTCGTGATGACCATATTTGTCTATGGATTGAAGGGAGCGTTTATACCCTGGGTCTGGCCTATCTTCAATCAGATATTCCTGATGATATTCTTAGCGACCTGGCTGCGACGCTCCAACGTGATGACAGGCGCCGAATGGATAAACACAAGATTCGGCAATAGTATTGGGGCCAGACTATCGAATATCAGTGTCGTTATCTTTGCACTCGTCAGCGTTATTGGATTTCTCGCTTATGATTTCAGGGGTATGGGGAAGTTCGCGGGAATATTCCTGCCCTGGAACCTCTCGGACAACACTTATGCAATTATCCTGATGGGCGTAACAACAATATACGTCATCTTCGGCGGTATGCTAAGCGTCACGGTGACGGATGTGATTCAATATATCTTGATGACAATAAGCTCTGTCTTCATTGCTGTTATCGCCTTCCAGAAAACGACAGGTGTCCAGATAGCCGCCGCCGTACCGGCAGGCTGGCAGAACCTGTTCTTCGGCTGGAAATTGAATCTCGACTGGTCGCAGCACATCCCTGCACTCAACGAGAGGATAGCACAAGATGGCTGGGAACTGTTCAGCATCTTCTTCATGATGATGTTGTTCAAGGGAATCCTTGTCAGCGCGGCAGGCCCAGCTCCAAACTACGATATGCAAAGAATCCTTTCTACCCGAAGCCCGAAGGAAGCCGCAAAAATGAGTGGTTTTGTCTCATTGGTGCTATTTTTCCCACGATACCTTATGGTCGTCGGCATCACAATTCTGGGATTGGTCGTCTTTAAAGACCAAATTGCTGCAATGGGTAAAAATTTCGATGCTGAGAAGGTCCTGCCCAATGTCATCCGTGACTGCCTGCCAACCGGCTTGATCGGCCTTGTATTGGCAGGTTTATTAGCGGCGTTCATGAGCACATTCACGTCGACCATCAACGCAGGAGCGTCTTATGTCGTCAACGACCTATACAAGCGGCATATAAATCCCAACGCCTCTGAAAAGAAGTACATCTATGCAAGCTATATCTGCTCGATTCTTATAGTGATTGTAGGCATAATATTCGGCTTTATGACCGAATCAGTCAATAAGATTACCCAATGGATAGTCGCGGGTCTGTGGGGTGGCTATACAGCGCCGAATGTGCTTAAGTGGTATTGGTGGCGGTTTAACGGCAAGGGCTACTTCGGCGGTATGATGTCTGGGATTATTGCAGCGCTATTGCTACCAAAATTCTTCAACCAGCCGGTGTTTTTGGGCATCGAGAGAAACATCGCCATCTTTCCGATGATTTTGGGAATAAGTGCCATCGTTTCGGTTGTGATCAGTCTGATCACCGAGCCGGATGACGAAGAGGTGCTGAAGAAATTCTACAAGCAAATTCGGCCATGGGGGTTCTGGGGACCGATACGCGACAAGGTTACGAAGGAAGACCCCGCGTTTAGGCCAAACAGGAATTTTACCCGCGATATGATAAACGTAGCGGTTGGTATCATTTGGCAGCTTACGCTTGTTCTGATCCCGATATACTTGCTCATCAGGAGTTACAGGAACATGTGGATTTCTGTCGCGGTTCTGGTCGCCACCTCGATTTTCCTGAAGAAGAACTGGTATGACAAGCTGGAGAATGATTAGTAATTGGTAATTTATGATTGGTAATTACCTGTTACCAATTTCCAATTACCAATTCCATTTGACCTGTTCCGGCGGACAGGATAGGTTAGTTTTATGCAGACTATATAATCATTGTTAGGTGGCAGAGAGTGGCTACACTCAATGACGAGAATATGACAAATGGCTGAAGACGCACAAAATCCGGCTAAAGAAAATGGCCAGCCTGTTCAACCAGAAGGAGATATATCTACCTTATTGGTTGAATACCAAGCAGCACAGAGCTCTGCACAACATCACGATACCCTCGTCTGGACTGTTTACCAGCACAATGTGGGGAGCGAGCTTAGTTCTCATGGGTTTCATTATTAATAATATTACTCGCCTAAATCAAACTGCATTCCGTATTACTCTAACAGCATTGAGCATTCTTGGTATTCTACTTAGTTGTTTCGTTTGGATATTTGCAAGACAACTAAATTCGGTAAAGAACCAAAAATATGCGCGATGCCATCAAATCGAAGAGAAACTTAATATGTATCAAAACCGCGACCTACGTTACAAAAAAGGAAGTCAAAAGTTTCTTTATTCGGTAGTTATGATTGTTTTCCTTCTAATATGGTTTGTAATCGTTTATGCCATATGGAATCTGCGTTTGCAATCAGGCTGCTGCCGAGGATGTTGCGTCTTAGCACCATGTTAGGCCTCAGTTTTGCAGCCGGATTCCGTGGCGAAGAAATATAGCACATCGACGATTGAATATGCCTTGTAGAAAAGGCTCACTGTCATTTCGACCGAAGCGGAGAAATCTGCCCTGAAGGCAGACCTCTCCACTCGGCCATACGGCCTCGGTCGAGGTGACAAACAGAGGTTAGCCATTATCGATTGAGATAATATGCAATAAAATGATCAAATTTTACCTACAAATGTAACATACACCTTATAAAAAAGAAAATGAGGAAGATTTTGAATAAAAAAGAAGAAGAAGATATTTTGGATTCGTACAATCGGGGCGAGTGGAGACCTGTTAAGAATCCAAAACGTGAAATTAAAAAACTTCAGAAGTATGCCCGAAATACTCTCCAAAAAAAGATAATAGGATAAAATGATAATGCCTATTCAGCCTGCTGATCCTTTCACGCCGCAAGCTGCAAAACGCTGGAAGATAATACCCCAATGGGCACAGGAAAAGATTTTAGCAAATGTGTTTTGCGGGAAGTGCGGAGGTTCAGTTACTATCGTTTTGGAAAAAGCAGAAATGAGGAACAAAGATTTGATCCTCATGGGAACATGCAAGAGCTGTGGAAAGAAAATTTGCCGGGTCGTTGAGCCAGAATAGGATGGTTTCGTTTGCAGCCAGATTCCGCGGCGAAGAAATATAACTTATTGACTATTGAATATGCCTTTTAGAAAGGACTCACTGTCATTTCGACCGAAGGCCCACTATAAGTGGGCCGAAGTGGAGAAATCTACTTTGAAAGCAGACCTCTCCACTCGGCCATACGGCCTCGGTCGAGGTGACAAACAGAGGTCAGCTATTATCGATTGAGTGAGACTATGGATGAGTAGAATAATTTATTATGTAATCATTTTGCTGCTATGCCGAGGAGCCTTGGGTCAGGAATCCCCGATCCCTGACCCCCGACCCCTGAAACCTGAAAACTCAAGTGAATCCTCCGGAGGAACACGGACAATGATAGATAAAGGTCAAATCAACGATTTCCTAAAAAACGCACAAAATGAATTAGGGCAGGATATTCTTCCCTTCTGGATAAAGAACTGCCAGGATGATGACCCCGCCCAGCGCTGGGCGGGGGGTGGTTTTATCGGCAGGATGTCTAATGACGGAACAATCGCGAAGGACGCTCCCAAGGGGCTTGTGCTAAATGCCAGGATTTTATGGACGTTCTCGGCAGCCTATAGGTTTAAGAAAAACGAAGAGTACCTCCAGATGGCTAAGCGTGCTTATGATTATATAATGCAGAACTTTGTGGATAAGAAGTTTGGTGGTGCATATTGGCTGCTCGACCACACGGGCAAAGCGATCGATGACAGCAAAGAGATATACGGCCAGGCATTTCTAATTTATGGCCTATCAGAGTATTACCTTGCCACGGCAGACAGTGCCGCTCTTGAGAAAGCAAAAGAGATTTTTTCCCTGATCGAGAAGCATTGTCACGATGATGCGAATAAAGGCTACTTTGAGACGTTCAGCCGAGATTGGAAAGCTGCTGAAAAGGCAATGCTGGCAACCGGCGATCCGCGAGAGAAAAAAACTATGAATACGCATCTTCACCTGCTGGAGGCATATACAAATCTGTATCGTGCATGGAAAGACGAGAAGTTAAAAGCAAGATTGAACGAGCTTATCGAGGTCTTCCAAGGTCATATCATCAACGCAGAGACCTTTCATTTTAAGCTATTCTTTGATGAACAGTGGCACTCAACAAATAATATTGTTTCATTTGGCCATGATATTGAGGGTAGCTGGCTGCTCACCGAAACGGCAGAGGTCCTTGGTCAACCGAACAGAGCCACGACTGTCAGGGAGTGGTCTCTTAAGATGGCACAGGCTGTGTATGAACAGGGACTTGATGGGGATGGCGGCCTTTTCTATGAAGGTAAAGATGGAAAAATCATCAATTCAGATAAAGAGTGGTGGCCGCAGGCGGAGACGGTCGTTGGATTCCTCAATGCCTACCAGCTTTCAGGACAGGAAAAATTCTTGCGAGCCGCTTTGAAGTACATTCTACCAACAGGTTTGTTTGGTGGGTTTGCGGGATTTGTTTTGTTTGCGTTTATGAGCACCCATACGTCATACCTTTTGGCCTGGGGTGGCACATTGGTTCAGGATGTTATTATACCGGTCCGCAACAAAAGGTTTGAGCCCAGACAGCACATGATGTGGATTCGGATATCAATAATTTTTGTAGCATTGTTCATTGTTTTATTCAGCACATTTTATCCTCTAAATGACAGGATATTTATGTTCCTGGACCTGACCGGCGGTCTTTTTCTCTCAGGCTGCAGTGTTGTGCTGCTGGGCGGTTTGTACTTTAAGCGTGGAACTATTACCGCGGCTTTTACTTCTATGATTACCGGCATAGTCTTAACGATAAGCGGTTTTATATACCGAATATACGATCCTGAATTTCTGAACGGAACGGTAATGTCTTTTTACATTGCTCTGATCTGCATAGCCGAGTTTGTTTCCGTCTCGTTCCTTACCAAAGACGTTAATATCGACCTCAATGAGCTGCTGAACCGAAGAAAGGAGGACATTGAGGCAAGAAAGAATCTAAAGTGGTATCAACTCAGCCCGGAAGTTCCGAGAGGCGACAGGATTCTTATCCCCTGCATGTATGCAGCAATAGCGCTGTTTATTATTGGATTCATCGGGACATGGATATATAACAGCTTCGTTGATATACCAACAGAGAAGTGGATGAGCTTCTGGCACGGATATATCTGTGCCATGTTCGGCCTGGGTGGGATTTTTCTGCTGTGGGTTATTACAGGCGGCTTTAGAGATTTGTTCAGGTTGTTCAAAAATCTAAAGATTCAGAAAGTTGATGTAACCGATGACGGCAGGGTCACGTCTCATCATACTGAGAATTTGCCCAATACTTGAAAATCTTTAATAACAGAGTGCTGGAGGTTCTTATGGAAAATCGAATTTCTATAATTATCGCTGTTCTTCTTTTGTTTTGTGCGTCCCTTACTTGCGCTGAACAGCTCCAGGCAACTGAGACAGACATTGTTCTTGCAGAAAACGGCAAAAGCAATTACAGAATCGTGCTTCCAGAAAACTCTTCCAAGGTACAGGAATTTGCTGCCAAAGAGCTGCAATCTTTTCTGAAACAAATATGCCAGGCCGAATTGCCGATTGTTACCGATAGCCAGCCGCCGGGTGAGTGTGAAATTATTCTCGGGCAAAACAAACATCTACAAAAACTGAACACCACTATCGACTTTTCGAAATTGGGCAAAGAAGGCTTTACTATCCGTACGGTGGGCAATCATATCATTATCGCGGGTGGTCCTGTACGCGGCACGCTTTATGGTGTCTATACCTTCCGAAAAGTATCTCGACTGGATGCAGTTCATTCATAAATTCGTCATGAAATTCGGCAAAGAGCTGGTGGACAAGATTCACAAGGCCGGCAAAAAAGCGGCCATCTTCCAGGGCGACCACTGGGTTGGCGTCGAGCCTTACAGTGATGAGTATCCACAGATGGGTATAGATATTAACGTGGGCGCATGTGAAGACGGCGTAGCATTAAGGCGATTGGCTGATTCGCCATGGGATGAGATAAAAGAAATTCGTCTTTATCCGTATTTCTTCCCCGATGTATTCCGCCCTGACGGTGACCCTCTAAGCGAGTCGATAAGCAACTGGGTCAAGATAAGAAGAACCATGCTGCGAAAGCCGATCGATCGTATAGGCTACGGCGGGTATCTCAGTCTTGCAGCCAGGTTCCCGGAATTTGTCGAGCATGCTGCCGATTTATGTGATGAATTCAGGACTATCAAGAAAAACTGCGGGAAAACAAAACCTTATACTGCTCCTGTCAAGGTAGCTGTCTTAAACGCCTGGGGCAAGTGGCGCTGCTGGCTGAACAATTTCGGACGCGACCAGAAATTCTTTGTAAAACGCCCGGATGTTATTGCCGTCGCCGGCTCAAATCTTCCGGAATGTTTGTCGGGTCTGCCTGTCGAGGTGGAATTTATCAGTTTCAGGGACATAGAAAAAAATGGCATTGCGAAAGACGTTGATGTAATCATCAATGATGGCGAGGACGGCAGCTCCTGGAGCGGCGGCAGATGGTGGGCAAATGAAAAGATGGTTTCAGCAATTCGCGAATGGATATACAACGGAGGCGGCTTCATCGGCAATCAAGGCCCATCGGCTTATGAGCATCAAGGCAGATACTTTCAGCTATCTGATGCAATGGGTGTAGAAAAAGAAATCGGCAATACGGTTATGACTGCCGCTTGTAAGTTTGCGCCAATTGAAAGCCACTTCATAACCGATGATAATATCGAGAACTTCGACTTCGGTATTGACAGGAGCTATGTTTTCGTTTGTGACGAAAAGACCCAGGTTCTCAAGACTAATCCCGATGGTCTTCATGTCCTGATGGCTGCTAACAGTTTTGGCAAAGGACGCTCGCTATACCTGGCGGGGCTGCCCTACAATCTTGAGAATTCACGGCTTTTACATCGTGCCTTGTTTTGGGTCGGCAACAAAGAGAGCGAGCTAAAACAGTGGTTTACCTCTAATCTGAATACCGATTGCGCAGCCTACCCTGATGTCGGAATGTTCGTGGTTGTAAACAACATTAGCATAGAGCAAAAAACCATAGTATACGATGATCGGGGTACTCCTTTAGGGGTGGTATTGAAACCGTACGAAAGCAAGTGGTTTACAATGTGAAAACTGCTAAAGCTTACAAACCTGTGGCATGTAAGGACAGAGACCTGTCAGCAGAAACCGCGTGCGGAAGAGTGTGTTTTTTCATGGTTTTTGGGTATATGGGGGAACGTGTCTGAATTGGGGGCATCATTACTCATTTTTTGTCACAGAAAATCTGATTGTATTTGTCGGTCTTCAGTATTAATATTATTTTAGCTTAAGTTACTGTAAACAAATTAGGGAAACAACAAAATGGCGGAGAAATTGCCTTGTTTGAACAGACATTCAAGAATATAGACGACGTCCTTTGGAAAGACGCAGGATGCTCAAGCGAACTGGACTACGTAGAACAAACCTCGTGGATTCTCTTTCTCAAATATCTTGATGATTTCGAGAAAGATAAAAAAATGGCTGCTGAACTTGCGGGCAAATCTTGTACAACCATTATCAGCCCTGAATACCGCTGGAATGTGTGGGCGGCTCCCAAAGATAAAGAAGGAAAGATCGACCATCATAAAGCATTAGGCGGAGATGACCTAAAGGAGTTTGTTGACCATAAACTTTTTCCCTATCTGAAGAAGTTCAAGACATCGGCCGAAAGCGCAACAACTATCGAATATAAAATAGGAGAAATATTCAACGAACTGAAAAATAAAATTCAAAGCGGCTATACTCTGCGTGGAGTCATCGATTTGGTTGACGAGCTTCGCTTCCGCAAAGATGCCGAAAAACATGAGATGAGCCATCTCTATGAAGACAAAATCAAAAATATGGGTAACGCTGGTAGAAACGGCGGAGAATATTATACGCCGCGTCCACTTATAAAGACGATTGTAAAAGTTGTTGCGCCTGTTATCAACAATAAGATTTATGACGGTGCGGTTGGTTCGGCGGGCTTTTTATGCGAGGCATTCGAATATCTTAAAACCAGCAAAAATTTGACCACTAAAGATGCGGATACCTTACAGAAGAAAACCTTCTACGGCAAGGAAAAGAAATCATTAGCCTATATCATTGGCATAATGAATATGATTCTGCATGGTATCGAAGCGCCTAATATTGTGCATACCAACACGCTGGCCGAGAACCTTGCTGACATTCAAGAACGCGACCGATTCGATATCGTTTTAGCAAATCCGCCATTTGGCGGCAAAGAACGGTCGGAAGTACAGCAGAACTTCCCCATTAAAACTAGCGAAACAGCTTTTTTGTTTCTTCAGCATTTTATTAAAATTCTAAAGGCGGGCGGAAAAGCGGGCGTAATAATAAAAAATACATTTCTTTCCAATACGGATAATGCATCTGTATCGCTGCGAAAAATGCTTTTGGAAAGCTGCAATCTGCATACGGTACTTGATTTGCCCGGCGGGACATTCTCAGGCGCAGGCGTTAAAACCGTAGTGCTTTTTTTTGAAAAAGGCTCGCCCACGCGAAATATCTGGTTTTATCAGCTAAATTTAGACAGGAACCTTGGCAAGACAAATCCAATCAATGAAAACGACCTGGCTGAGTTTGTAAAATTGCAGAAGAAAAAAGCTAATTCGGAAAACTCCTGGTCTGTGAATGTAGCTGATGTGGATAAAACCACGTTTGATCTGTCGGTCAAGAACCCGAATAAAAAGGATGAAACAATATTGCGCCAGCCGCAGGAAATACTTAATGAGATGAAAACGCTTGATAAGCAAACAGCGGATATCCTGAAGGAAATCAAGAGGCTGGTATGAATAAGAATTGGGAAGTGAAGAAACTCGGGGAAATTATAAAATTAGAGTATGGAAAACCTTTGCCACCTTCCAAAAGGAAAACTGATGGTGCATACCCTGTTTATGGCGCAAATGGTGAAATAGATAGAAGTGATGATTATTATCATAACAAACAAAGCATTATTGTTGGTCGAAAAGGCTCAGCAGGAGAAATTAATCTTACTGAAAAAAGGTTTTGGCCATTGGATGTCACTTATTTCGTAACATTTGATAATAATAATTATGATTTGAATTTTATTTATCATCTTTTGAATAAACTCGAATTAACCAAATTGGCAAAAGGTGTAAAGCCAGGAATAAACAGGAATGAAGTTTATTCTATTAAAGTACAAATTCCTCAAATCTTTGAGCAGCAGCGCATTGTTGCGATTATAAATGAGGCTTTTGCATCAATCGCAAAGGCCAAAGAAAACGCCGAAAAGAGTTTGCAAAACGCCCGTGAGCTTTTTGAGTCGTATTTGCAGAGCGTCTTTGCCAATCCTGGCGAGGGATGGGAAGAAAAAAAGTTGGGGGAGGTTTGTAAATATTACAATGGGAAGGCACATGAGCAGTGTATTAATGAAAACGGTAAATATATTGTTATAAATTCAAAATTTATTTCATCGGACGGTACGATTTTTAAAAGGACAAATGATGCTCTGTTTCCATTATCTCAAGGGGATATTGCAATGGTTCTTAGTGATGTACCGAATGGAAAAGCATTGGCAAAATGCTATCTTATAGAAAAGGACAATACATATAGTTTGAATCAGCGAATTTGTTCGATTCGATCCGATAAATTTTATACAAAGTTTCTTTATTACCAGATTAACCGAAATAAACATTTTTTAAGTTTCGACAACGGAGAAAATCAAACCAATCTTAGGTTAAATCAAATTCTAAGTTGTCCACTTTTTATTCCTCCTATTTCTGCGCAAAAGAATATCGCCGATAATATAGAGGCTTTTTTTGTTCAGGTTAAAAAACTTGAATCCATTTACGAGCAGAAACTGGCTAATCTTGAAGAATTTAAAAAATCAATTTTGCAAAAGGCATTTAATGGAGAATTGGCAGAGGCGTAAGGATGAATGAGGCGGAAACCAGGGCGGAACTGATTGACCCGAAGCTAAGGATTAGCGGCTGGGGCGTGGTGGACGGTTCAAAGATTCTACGAGAATACCATATCACAGCCGGCAAAATTAAGACCGGCGGACGAGAGAAGCCTTTAATTGCTGATTATGTATTGGTTTATCAGGGGCGAAAACTTGCGGCAATAGAAGCCAAAAGCGATGAGCTTGAAGTAAGTGAAGGCGTAGCGCAAGCGAAAACTTACGCAGAAAAAATGCATCTTGATACGACTTTTGCAAGTAACGGCAAGGAGATTTACCAAATCTGTATGAAAACGGGACAAGAAGGTTTGGTTGCCGCTTTTCCAACGCCGCAGGAACTGTGGAACAAGACATTCGCAACGGAAAACAAATGGCGGGATAAATTCAATCGGGTGCCGTTTGAAGATATGGGCGGGACAATGGTCGCCCATTACTATCAGGAAATCGCCGTTAATAATACGATGAACGCCATTGCCGAAGGAAAACAGCGAATTTTGCTAACAATGGCGACAGGTACAGGCAAAACATTTATCGCATTTCAGGTCGCATGGAAACTGTTTCAGACGCGATGGAATCTGATGCGCGACGGAACACGGCGGCCGCGGATATTGTTTTTGGCAGACAGGAATATTCTGGCGGACCAGGCGTTTAACAAATTTGGTGCATTTCCGGAAGATGCGATGGTTCGGATTAGCCCTAAAGATATCGCTAAAAAGGGCAAAGTGCCAACTAACGGCAGTATTTTCTTTACCATTTTCCAGACATTTATGAGCGGCCCGGAGAACACGCCATATTTTGGCGAATATCCGGCGGATTATTTTGACTTTATCATTATCGACGAATGCCACCGTGGCGGAGCCAACGACGAAGGGAACTGGCGCGGCATTATGGAATATTTTTCGCCAGCGGTTCAGCTTGGTTTGACCGCAACGCCCAAACGCAGGGATAATGTCGATACTTATCGCTATTTCGGGGATCCGGTGTATATCTATTCGCTGAAAGAGGGCATCAACGACGGCTTTTTGACGCCGTTCAAGGTGAGACGAATTAAAACTACCCTTGATGATTATGTCTATACCTCTGACGACCAGATTATCGAAGGCGAAGTTGAAGAAGGTAAAATTTATCAGGAGCCGGATTTTAATAGAATCATCGAGATAAAAGAACGCGAAAGAAAGCGTGTACATATCTTTATGGATGAAATCAATCAGAACGAAAAGGCGATAGTTTTCTGCGCGACGCAAGACCACGCGGCTGCTGTGCGGGATTTGGTTAATCAATACAAGAAAAGCTCGGAACCGAATTATTGTGTTCGTGTTACAGCTAACGACGCTGCGCTTGGCGAGCAAT
>Ga0315546_1001262_pt1 | contig 16337 bp, 13 predicted proteins | sample SalMarSW160170MG_FD_203833 | JGI IMG/M metagenome (GOLD analysis project Ga0315546, IMG submission 203833) | Salt marsh sediment microbial communities from the Plum Island Ecosystem LTER, Massachusetts, United States - Salt Marsh Sediment SW1601-170 ... | reverse complement strand
GGTACTGAGCGACAGATTCGGCCGGTGGTCATTGATCGTCGGATTACACAAGGTACTCGCGGGGATGCCGGCATGCGCTGGTGCGAACGCATATGGACGATATTGGCCACTTGCAAAAAGCAAGAGCAAAATGTCTTTGATTTTATCCATGAATCTGTTATTGCTCATTGGAGTAAGCAAAAATATCCGTTGCTAATTCGTTAAAAAAACTGTGAATGGTTACGTCAATTTTAATTTTTATTGAAAACAAACATATCGGCATATTCCAATTTTGTGAAGTAGAGTGTAGAATACCGATATTTGTATATGTCAAAAGCTATTATTGTGAGGTCGTCAGATGGACAAGTTCTTGGTAACCGGTGGAGCTGGCTTTATCGGGTCGAATATCTGCAGGAAACTCGTTTCACAAGATTGTTTCGTAAGAGTTGTTGACAATTTGCTCACCGGCAAGAAAAGCAACCTTGCCGATATTTTTGACAGGATTGAGTTTGTCGAAGCCGACATGGGCGACGAGACCGTTGCGCGCTCGGTGATGAAGGATGTTGATGTCGTCTTGCACCAGGGGGCTTTACCATCTGTGCCACGAAGTGTAGATGATCCTGCCGCTACGCATAAGCATTGTGTTGATGCAACTTTTACGCTTTTATTGGCTGCGCGTGATGCTGGTATAAAACGCTTTGTGTATGCGTCGAGTTCAGCAGCTTATGGTGATACGCCAACCCTGCCTAAGGTCGAGACGATACCTCCCAGTCCTCTCTCGCCATACGCCGTGGGCAAACTTGTCGGTGAATATTATTGCTCGGTCTTTTACCAGGTCTATGGTCTCGATACTATCTCACTACGATATTTCAACGTTTTTGGTCCATATCAGGATCCAACTAGTGAATATGCCGCAGCCATACCAGCCTTTGTAAAGGCTATGCTGAATGATAAGTCCCCGACAATATATGGCGACGGCCAGCAAAGCCGGGATTTCACATACATTGATAATGTCGTCGAGGCAAATCTGCTTGCTGTAAGAGCAAAGCAAACGAAGGGCGATGTCATAAATATCGCTTGTGGTTCGGCTGTCACGGTAAATGCAATTATAGACGCGATAAATGGCCTGCTTGGCAAGAATATAAAGCCAACTTACACTGATCCACGTCCTGGTGATGTAAAACATTCTCTCGCCGACATTGCGCTGGCCAAGAACCTGATTGACTACAAACCAATCGTTCCGTTCCAGCAAGGTCTTGAAAATGCTATAAGCTGGTATCGTGGTAATCTGTAGCCTGTGATTGGTTTTCCATTTATTGGACTTTATTCCTGGCTGAGCTTTTCGTTATGTAGAATCGGGGGTAGAGTCCTTGTGGAGTTTGTATTCAACACTGTCGACAAGCGCCTGCCAGGAAGCTTCAATGATGTTCTCCGAACATCCAACTGTGCCCCAGATATGGGTTTTATCCCGCGATTCGATTATCACACGTACACGAGCAGCGGTTCCGGCTCCTGCATTGACCACGCGAACCTTGTAATCGATCAGGTGAACGTCTTTAATGCTTGGATAAGAGTTTTCGAGCGATTTTCGTAGAGCGCCATCAAGGGCATTAACAGGGCCGTCTCCCTCACCAACAACATGTTCAATTTTATCGCCGACTTTCAGCTTAACAGTGGCTTCTGTGACAAGCTCACCAGTCCTGCGTTTTTCTACCGTAATGTGATATTTAATGAGGTCAAAATATGGCTTATAAAGGCCCATGATCTTCTTGACAAGTAAATCAAAGCTGGCGTTAGCTGCCTCAAACTGATAGCCTTCGTTCTCGAGCTGCTGTACTTTAGTAAGTATCTTTTTGGCCAGTTTCTTGTCTTGAGCTAACTCTGCTTTTTCAAGCTCGGATAAAACATTGGATTTGCCGCTCAATTCGGAAATAAGGTATCGACGTTCGTTGCCGACGAGCGCGGGCGGAATGTGTTCATACGTGCGTTTGCTTTTACGCAGGGCATCCACATGTAAGCCTGCTTTATGAGCGAATGCACTCTCTCCAACATAAGGCATATTCATCACCGGTGTCAGGTTGCAAATCTCGAATACAAAGCGAGACACCTCAGTTAACGCCCTTATTTTTTCCGGTTCGAGAACTTCAAAACCCATCTTAAATACCAGGTTCGGTATGACCGCACACAGGTTAGCGTTGCCGCATCGCTCGCCCATGCCGTTAATCGTGCCTTGTATATGACGTGCACCCGCTCGGACGGCGGCGAGACAGTTAGCTGTAGCGCAGTCGGTATCGTTGTGCGTGTGGATGCCGATTACAATAGGACTGAATCGTTCACAGACTTTTTTGGTTATTTCGTAGATTTCATCTGCCAATGAGCCTCCATTAGTGTCACAAAGGACCAGCACATCGGCTCCAGCCTCGGCAGCCGCTGCCAGAACCTTCATGGTATACTCTTGATTGTCTTTATAGCCGTCGTAGAAGTGCTCAGCGTCGAAGATAGTCTCAAGGCCGTGCTTCTTCAAGTACTCGACCGATTCTGCGCAAAGCCTAAGATTTTCTTCCAACGAGCAGCCCAACACATCCGTAACGTGCATATCCCATGCCTTGCCGACCAACGTGGCAGCCTGAGTTTTGCATGAGAGAATCGCGTTCAGCGATGCATCGTCGCTGATACTGGTGTCAGCTCGTCGAGTGTTCCCGAAGGCCACAATTTTTGTGTTTTTCAGCCCCAGTTTGCTTACTTGCTGAAAGAATTGCATCTCCTTCGGATTGGAAACTGCGTATCCACCTTCGATATAGTCGAGACCAAGCTCGTCAAGGCACTTGGCTATCGATAGCTTGTCTTCGAGCGAAAGGCTAACGCCCTCAGTCTGCATGCCGTCGCGTAAAGTCGTGTCGTAAAGAGTTATTCTTTCCATTGGTATTTTCGAGGTCCCGTTCTTTGCTCAACTAAGCCACTGACGGTAGGATACCACGGTGACGTCAAGTGTAAACTTCGCCTGATTTTATTTCAATGGGCGGCAATGTAAAGGACAAAGTTTTCTGCTATCCGGCCAAATCTGTCTAAATTCTTGTTAAATTTCTTGCGAATAAAAATTTTTTAGGTAAAATTCTGGTTTTGTCTAATTTGATTAAAGCCGGTTATTTGGTCTTTTTGATATGTTCCTGACAGAAATATTGCAGCCAGCTTGCATTAAGGTTCCGCTTGAGGGCGAGGATAAAAATGCTGTCATTGCTGAACTAATAGACCTGCTGGATGTAAATGGGCTTCTTTTCGACAAAAAGGCTGTCTCGGAGGCGGTCTTCACGCGTGAGCGGACACGTAGTACAGGAATCGGCTCCGGCATTGCCATACCGCACGGCAAGTGCAAGGGCCTGAAAGAACTCGTGATGGCCCTTGGTATAACTCATGAGCCAATCGATTTTGAGAGTGTGGATGGCAAACCAGTCAGGATCATCATGCTTCTGGCTTCACCAGCCAATCAGACCGGGCCACACATCCAGGCTTTAGCTCAAATAAGTCGGCTGATGCTCGACGAACAATTTAAACAAGCGCTCGAAAAGGCAAGCTCAGCGGAGGAAGTGTACGATCTCTTCGGTAAGAAGGAAAGAGCCTGAATTGCGATCTTACCAGTGTTGCAGATTACTATAATGGTCTACACATAACACCTTGCGTGTGTCATAGGTTTTGGTTTGTAGGCGTCGTCTCCCACAAAATCAGGCCGAGTTCGTAGGGATTAACCAGGTCACGGTGCCTGGGTAAAACTCTCACGGCCACACCATGTTGACCGGTTCTATTGCACAGTATTGAGCCGCTAAACCAGTGCTCGCCTTTCTGTTCTGAAGCGCATTCGTGATTCATTCTCGCACCGGCACCATCCTTGATGTTTCCCCACGTATCGACTATGCCGTGATAAAGTTCAACTGAAACGTCGTCAGGATTAATCCTGCCGAGCCTGACAAGCGTTCGGATGCTCAATTCTGTCCCGACCTTGAGTTGCGGGTGTTTGGGATTTATCTCTTTGTTTATCTCGCCATTATTGACCTGCATTATTACGTCTCTGACTCCGAGTTCGGGCCAGGATTTTCTCATTTCAGACTTCCATTTTGAAAACTCTTTAGCCTTGGTCATAGCTTCAGCCGCCAGGTAGCGCCACCTCGCTGTGGCTGGATTGTAGAGCCGACGCGTATACTCGGCAACCATCCTGTGCGTATTGAAACGAGGAGCAATCCACTTTAGGGAGTTCTTTATCCGACGTATCCAAGCTCGCGGCAGGTTATCAGCCGAACGGGTATAAAATAGCGGAACGACTTCATTCTCCAGAATGCTATATATGGCCTGTGACTCGACCATGTCTTGATAATCTTCGTCCTGACCACTTTCACTGGCTCCAATAACCCACCCACCATCCGGTGTGTAGCCTTCACACCACCATCCGTCCAGTGTGCTCATGTTCAGTACACCGTTCATCGCAGCTTTCATGCCGCTTGTTCCGCTGGCCTCCATCGGTCTTCGCGGGTTGTTTAGCCAAAGATCCACACCACGAACCAGGACTCTGGCTATGTCTATGTCGTAATCCTCCAGGAATACGACACGTCGTCTTACAACGTCTTGATTAGCAAAGTGCACAATGTGACGTATGATGTCTTTACCCGCTGTGTCCTTTGGATGTGCCTTGCCGGCAAATATAATCTGCACGGGGTGCTCCGGTGCATTTAGCAGCCTTATCAGCCTTTCTGGATTCCTGAGCAATAGATCGCCCCTTTTGTAAGTGACAAAGCGCCGGGCAAAACCAATAGTCAGTGCGTTTGGATCCAGCACCTCTTCAGCCCGGTTCAGCTCCGAGTGGTAAGTGCCGCGGCGTTTGAACTGAGCCTTGAGCCGCTCGCGTGTGAAAACAATCAACTGCTCCTTGCATCGTTGATGTGCAATCCATAATTCTTCATTAGGAATCCGGTCGATGTTATTCCATACCGATTTGTCATTAATTGGCTCAGACCAATCCGGTCCAAGATACCTATCGTACAAGGAATATATCTCAGGCGATAACCAGTTCTTAATGTGTGCTCCATTGTTTATAGATATGATCGGTACTTCCTTAGCTGGAACACTTGGCCACAGATTACCCCAAACCTCACGCGAGATATTTCGGTGTAGTTTGCTAACTCCGTTGATGTAGCCGCTCAGTTTCATTGCTAAGATTGGCATTTTGAATGGCTCGTTTTCGTCGTCTGGAAGCATCCTGCCTAACCCCAAAAAGTGATTTCTGTTAATGCCAAGATGTGGAAAGTAGCTGCCGAAGTACTTGTCCATCAGTTCAGCGGGAAATTCATCAAGCCCTGCCTTAACGAGCGTGTGCAGGGTAAAGACATTACTAGCCCTGGTTGCCTCCATTGCTTCTTCAAACGTTAGATTCTCCGCGTTTCGCAATTCTCTGATTCTTTCTAATGCCATGAAAGAAGCGTGCCCCTCGTTCATATGGCAGACGGTTGGTTCATAGCTCATAACCCGAAGAGCCTTTAGCCCACCGATACCCAACATGATCTCCTGACGAATCCTCAGTTCACGGTCACCACCGTAGAGACTGCTTGTAATCATGCGGTCCACTGGCGAATTAGCAGGTATGTTTGTATCCAATAAGTAGAGCTTTACTCTCCCAATGGAGACGCACCATATCTGGGCCAGCACGCACCTGCCTGGATATTCGACGGAAATGGTCAAAGGTCGGCCACTGTCTTTGCGAATCAGCTCAATCGGCATATTCCGGACATCATTCTCGATGTATACCTCCTGCTGCCACCCATCGATGTTTAGATACTGCCGGAAGTAACCTTTCTGATATAAAAGCCCAACACCGATCATCGGCACGCCTAGGTCGGACGCGCTCTTTAGGTGATCGCCTGCCAGTAATCCCAGACCGCCGGCGTAGATGGGCAATGATTCGTGAAGACCGAATTCTGCACTAAAATAGGCGACCAATGGTTTACCGGACTCCGGACAGACCCTGTCAAGCCAGGTGGGCCCTTCAAGATAGGATGTGAGCATATCCGTAGCTTGTTTCAACTCGTGCAAAAAACTCTCATCGGTGGCCAGTGCCTCCAATCGTGCCTGTGAAACGGTGGCGAGGAACCTGATGGGATTGTGCCCACAAGCTGCCCATAAATTATTATCGATACGCCTGAATATCTCCAGAAGCTCGGGGTTCCACGACCAAAATGTGTTTCCTGCGATAGTTTCAAGGCTCTTCAAAGCATCCGGCACGGCCGGCAAAACTGTGAAGCTACGCACGTTAGGCATTTGCGTCTCCTAACAAGGTAAATCGTGTATTTTGCCGTACTAACGCCGCGACAAGCAGCAACTCCTCATCAATTTAATCGGCAAATCTACTCATTCGCTTAACAGTAAAAACCGATGGAAACATTGGGTTTGATAGATGATGCGCGTCCGATATTTTAGCTAATTTACCCACTGATCCAGAAGTAAAAAAGGCCTGTCTGAACAGGCCTTTTATACTTTGCTGGCTACCTCCACTGATGCCGTGAGAAAGGAATTTGAAAAGAACCCATTACATCTATGTGGGTAATCGTTGCTTGTGTCCGAAAGTCCTATCGAGTAGGCATTTCCGATCCAGCAAGGCCTGATTTCCCTGAGTACGGGTATCGGTTCTTTCAAATATACGCTATCTGCACGAACACCGCAGGGGTCAGCCTGCAATTTCTTTTGTACCAAATTCAGCACCCAAAGTCAAGGTTGTACCTAAAACATTGGTATGTAGTAACTTTGCCTTTTCTTTAATTTTCGGCTGTATAGTGGCTTTTTCTAAAGCCAAATTCTGTTAAAAACTGCCAGAGAACCCTCCATTACTGAAACGACAAATCTGGCCATAGGCTAACAAAGTGAACTAACTGTAGCAATATCGGGCTGTGCCTATGGTTCAGCCCAAGTGGGCTTATAGAGTTCGCAGTTCTGCCCCCACAGCGGTAGCCAGATTCTTCACGATATCAGCCTGAAAGTGATCGACCGTATCATGAGTCAATGTTCCGTCCTGGTCCCGAAATAGCAGCGAGAGTGTAACGCTTTTTTTGCCTGGAGCAATGCCCTGGCCCCGGTATATCCCGACGAACCGAATATCCTCCAGTTCATCAGGAGCCTTTTGGTTCACAGCTTCTGCAATATCAGCCCAACGAGTCTGCTCACCGACAACAATCGACAGATCCCTCTGTATCGAGGGAAATCTTGGTATGGGCTTAACTTGTACCGGTCCAATCGAGCGAGCCAGAAGCGTCTCGACGTTGAGTTCAGCACCACAGGCTGTTACATCCTTGAGGGCAGATCGCTGCTTCACTGTCTGCGAAAAAATCCCAGCGCTACCTATTGTACTTCCATCTACGTTGATTTGCGCACCGATTTCGGCCCAGCTAAGTTCGGCAGGAATAAAAGTAATGTTGGCGTCTCTATTGATGTTTTTCACAAGACCTTCAATTACACCACGCAAGTCTCGTATGTCATTATCATAAACCAGCGCCAACCTGGTCTGTTCCAATGGTAGGTTATCCTTTCCTTTTATAGGCACAAAAGCGTCGGCGATTTCAAATATCTTGCACGGTGAATTACCTACGTTGCGATTTGACTTTAGGACACCCAGCAACGAGCCTAACAAACTCTGACGAAGCAAATTCGCACCTTGCCTGGCCTCATCTCTTGCACTCAAATGCTCATTGCCATCGGTCTGTGCGAAGAGTTCAGCAGATGACTTGTCAACAAAGCCCACAGTGATAGTCTCGTAAAAACCGCAGCCGTTAAGATATGAACCTATATTTTGAATCGCTTTCTGACGCGGGTCCAGAGGTACTGCCTCGATTTCGATCTTGCGCTGAGTGGGTATTTTATTATAACCGTAAACGCGAGCAACTTCTTCAATCAGGTCGACCTCACGATAAATATCACTACGCCACGAAGGTACTGAGCAGACTACTAAATCATTATTTAGTTTTGGTTTGAAACCTAATGTCGTTAAGATTCTAACAGCTTCTTCGGCTGATATCTCGACACCAAGCAGTTTATTGAGTCGCGACATCCGCAACTTGACTTTTTTCGGTGATGGCTTTTGTGGATAAACGTCGACTACACCCTTAGCTATCCTGCCACCAGCGACTTGTGTAATTAACTGACATGTCCGCGCCGAAGCCCAGTCCACCGTTTCAATATCAACCGTCCGTTCAAAGCGAAACGCAGCCTCTGATGGAAGTGCCAGTTTCCTTGATGTTGTACGGACGCTTACGGGATCGAAGTAAGCATCCTCAAGAAGAATCGTGGTTGTGGAATCGCTCACTTCGGTATCCAATCCACCCATCACGCCGGCTATCGCCACAGGCCCTCGTGCATCAGCGATGATCAGCATATTGGGCTGAAGATCGCACTGCGAGCCGTCGATACTGACTATGCGTTCGCCTGCGAGGGCCTTTCTAACTATTATCTTGCCTTGTGCTAACTTGTCGTAGTCGAATGCATGTGGCGGCTGGCCGGTTTCCATCATTGCGTAATTTGTTGCGTCGACAACGTTGTTAACGCTCCGCAGACCAATTACTTCAAGGCGTTTCTTTAGCCAGTCAGGCGAAGGCCCAACCTTTACTCCTTCAATGATCCTCGCTGTATATCGCCCACATAAATCAGGATCTGCAATCTCAACGCTTGCAAACTCTGAGGTATCTTTTTCCAGCTCATCTAGCACGACAGGCGGGAGCTTTAACTGCTTGCCTGTCACAGCGGAAAGCTCACGGGCAACGCCGATATATCCCAGACAATCGCCGCGGTTGCTCGTAATCTCGACGTCGATGACAGCGTCGTCGCCCAAATATTCGATGCCTTCACAAGGAAGTCCTAAATCACTTAAGACCTCGGCGATTTGTTCTGCGCCGAGCCCAATCTCGATGTATTCGCTCAGCCAACTCAACAGTATCTTCATAGCAATAGTACCAAAAAGGACAAACCTTCAATTTCGACAATAACTTACTGGTTAAAGGTACAGATGTCAACGTTACAGCAAGGGCTCCATCGGAAAAAACAGCCACTTTGGACTTTTATGCTTTCTGGCCGTTCTTTATAATATGGCGGTTGATTTAGGGCTAAAGATAAAAGGGGACCGTTATGGCAAAGTTTACCTTATTGGCAGTCATAGTAGTCGGCTCAGCCGTTATCTTTTTGCTTGTTGGCTGTGTCGAGCGCAGGCTCACCATCAACACCGAGCCTGAAGGGGCGCTGGTTTTTCTCAATGACGAGGAGATAGGCGTTTCACCGGTTACGGCCTCTTTTAACTGGTATGGCGATTATTCGGTCCGGATAAGTAAGCAAGGCCACAAAACGCTGAACACGCACCGCGAATTGAAGCCTCCATTGCACGATCACTTTCCATTTGATTTCTTCACCTTGCTTAATCCGAAAAGAACAGTCGACTCCTATGAATGGAGATTTAAGCTTGCACCGAGGGCACAATCTTCCCGGAAAGAGTTGATCGAAGCTGCCCAAGAGTTGAAAAGAAACTCTGATAACTGACTTGGGCGGAATAAGTGGGTTTTGTTTAGCAAAGTATTTGAAGGAATTGGCATGATTTTAGCTGTTGACAGATTGTTAGATATGCTACGAACGGCTGTGAATGTATGGGGCGATTCCTGCGGAGCAGCCGTCGTCGCAAAATTAGAAGGCGAACAATTAGGCCCGCCAATTCCCACCAGCAACTGAGCCAGGAAGAACTGATCCGGGATGCCCAAGAACTTAGAAAACAATTACATTAGCGATATGCGTGCTGGCATAGAACCACTCAAAAAGTGTTGAAGGGGGTTTAACAAGATAAGGATATTGTTATGGAAGTCGTTGAATGGATTGTTTGGGGACTTGCATGTGTTTTTGTTTTATGGGGATTCGTTACTTTCCTTATGGAAGTTTTCAAACCAGAACCCTTTCCACAAGGGCCGGAAGCTTGTTACCCACTCGCTTTGCGAAGACTACTCAGCGGTCTGTATACTTTGGGTATGGCAACTGGGGTGATTGTAACTGCTCTCAGCGACATTTCTAAATTCCATCTTTTATGGTTTGTGCCACTATTTCACTTTTTCGGAACTCAATGGATTGGGTGGATATACCTCTGGTTCTGTAATCGTCCAATTCGGAGGTATTATCAAGGCACTGGAACATTGATGGGCGAATTTCTTGCCCAAAGGAAATTTCGGGAAGTTTCTTCACTCCCAAAGGAAGCAAAAAAGCCCGAAAAAAAAGATACAAAAGACAAAGAGTCTGAAACGAAAGAAACACCAGAAAAAGTTGTCCTCGATCATCCTTTTTGGGATGACTATGCTGAGGTTCTCAAATCGGCTGCGGTGAAAGAAATGGATTCTGACAGTCTTGAAAAATTTAGACAGCTAAACTGTAGTCTTCTACCTTCTCAGCTTCTTAAAGTTCATTGGCCAGGATGGGAATTAGGCATCCCCCGTCCACCAAAATTAATTCCTAAAGAAGCTCTAAGTTTGTGGAACGTAGACATCGCTTTGTTTCTCAGAGATTTCTTCAAAAGACTTGAGGTCTGTAAGCTCTATTGTGATTTCTCAACTGTGGTCGAGCGATTTGGAGAGGAGCTTGTCGAAAAAAGATTCCGTACGAAAACCGGTTTACACTATAATTTGGAGGCCGTCTACTGGACGTTTAATAGAAAATTCAATAACTGGATCCACCAGAATATTAAACGCTATGATTGCAGTTTAGTATGTGAACTGGATGAAATACTTGCAAGGGCTGATAGTCAACTCCGAACGGCTTTTTTCCCAACTCCTGGGCCGCTCGACATTGGTCTTCGAAAACGGAAGAAATTTCAAAAACAAATGCTAAGCGTATTCGCGCCCGATTTAGAAAAACCATTGATAGAACAGATTTGGGGTGCAAAATTATAAAAAGAATCTTCACATCTAATTACTCACTCGTGCGCGTATAAGAGACAGCGACGATGGGAGAAATGCGAATGAGTTGGCAGGTTTAGCTTTGAGAGGTCGGTCGTTTAGGAGAATAATTTTCAAGGATTAAATCGGTAAAGGGGAAACAAACTGGTAATGGAGAAGAAGCACGAAAAGCAGGTTTGCGATACCATAATCCATTTTATTGCCAAGCGAAAGAACCTGACCGTAAATAAAATATGCTACCCCGATAAAGAGAAAAGAAACAGTGCGCCGAGTGTCGATAGGCTAATAGAGTGTCCGGGTCTAGAAATTGTTTTGGAACATACGCTGATCGAAAGTTATTCTGAGCAGATCGCGGATAGCAAAAGGGTTGCTAAACTTCTCGGGCCCTTACGAACTAAACTTGCAGGACGATTACCGATGCCTGGTCATTATAAGCTTTCAATAGAGGTAGGAGCTGTCAAAGGCGCTAAGGAAACGGAGCATATCCAAAATGCTTTGATCAACTGGATTAAGGAAAAAGCCCCTTTGCTTCGGGTAGGGTCGCCAAATGTAGCGCCTGCCCATTATATTAGGGAAAAACCACGTGGAATACCTTTTGAAGTTACACTTTATCGCTTTGCGCGCCGCGATGGTGAATTTTGCATTATGTTGGACGCCCCCGAAGATCTGCGAAAAAAGAAAAGACAGAGGATTCGTAAAGCGCTCGAAGAGAAATGCCCTAAACTTTGTAAGGCGAGAGGGGATAAACGTATTTCCATTTTGCTACTGGAGTAAGACGATATCTTTTTAGCCAATCATTTGGAGACAGCTCAGGCTGTGACTAAAGAGTTGTGTCGTCGCGATGATGCGCCAGATGAAGTTTACCTGGTGGAAACGGAGACAGAGATGAAACAATGGGTGGTCTGGGTTCTGAAAGACGGGACCAGCTTATTCCGAGATATAGAGAACCCCGGGCCTTATTATTTAGATCCGAGCGAAGACCCCTCGTAACACTCGTGCTAAAGAAGGTTTTTGACGATACCAGTCTATTGCTTTTTGCAGGCCATGAATAGGGATTAGCGTACATGGGATAGGGTTTAGGAAACAGATGAATATGAGGCTATAACAGATTGTTCTTGTACCATTCTATTGCTAATTTCAGACCATCCTTGAATTCTACAATTGCTTTGAAGCCGATCTGGTCTTACACAATAGCATTGTCGGCCTACAATGACCAAGAGCCATACTGCATCGGCTTCGCAGGCTTTAATACTTACCAAACAACAATCAAGAATTAACTTTCAAAGAATACCTAAGATACTTAGGTATTCTTTTTAAGCCAATACACAGTTGTTAATTTAACCGGTTTATGAACTGGCCGAGAGATGTTTTCTATAGGAGAAACACCTAAGGGAATCAACGTGTCCAGATAAAGGGAAAGTGAGAACATGCCATCGGTTTTTACTCTCGCTCAGGATAACAGAATTAAAGAAGATTTTCGCGATACCAATCTATAGCTTTTTGCAGGCCGTGGAGGGATTTGACCATAAGTTTGTAGTCAACGAAGTCCTGGAAAAAATCGGCGACGTCCACGTATTTCTTGGGGGAAAGAACAATATTGCTTTTTGCATTGAACTATAAGACTTTATCATTTAGAATTTTTATCGCTCTATTGAAAGCCCCATTGATGTCATTTCGAGCGCAGCGAAGTGGAGTCGAGAAATCTGCTTTTTAATAGATTTCTCCACTTCGCGTCCCTTAGGGACGCTTCGGTCGAAATGACCTGGGGGGGGTAGATTACCGCTTTCGCGGTAATGACATTTGTTTTTGCTGAAAGCTATATATGGCTATTCTAAAACTGAATAAACATAATGAAGCTAAAGAAATTGAATTTGAATTAAAATATCTTACCTCTCTAACAACCCAGCAGCGGTTTGAATTGATGTTCAGAAAAACACAAGAAATGTTAAGCCTGCGTAAAAAACGAAATGCACACAGAACAACTACTAAAATTATTAAAAGAAAACCACGTTAAATTTGTCATAATCGGCGCCACTGCCTTTCCTGTTCATGGCTATTCACGCGCAACACTGGATATTGATATCTTTATAAAAGCGGAAGAAGAAAACGCCCGCAGAACATTGAAAGCGCTAAAAGAATTCGGATATGATGTCACAGATATAACAATAGATGACCTCATAACGAAAAAGCTGCTGATTCGTCAATATATTGTTGAAACCGATATTCACCCCATTGTTAAAGGAATAACATTTGAGAAAATATGGAAGAATAAAGTAAAGGCTAAGTTTGGAAAAACATTTGTCTGGTTTGCCTCACTTGATGACCTTATAAAAATGAAAAAAGCTGCTGGTCGCTCCAAAGATATAGAGGACCTAAAATATCTGATTAGATTAAAAAAGAAGAATCAAAAAAGCTAATAATACCCGAGATTCTACTCATACTTGCCCAAGAAAAAACATTCGATATTACAAAAGGTTTTTCCAATACCAATCTATTGCTTTTTACAGGCCTGGATTAAATGGAACGGCGGTTTTGAATCCGATCCGACCTTATACAATAGCATTGTTATAATAAGAAGAGCCATACTGCAACGGCTACGCAGGCTTTAATCGTTACCAAACAACAATCGAGAATTAACTTTCAAAGAATACCTAAGATACTTAGGTATTGTTTAGAAGCCGATACACAGTTGTTAATTTAAGAGGTTTATGAACTGGCCGGAGAGATGTTTTCTGTAGGAGAAACACATGAGGGAATCAACGTGTCCGGATAAAGGGAAAGTGAGAACATGACATCGGTTTTTGCTCTCGCTCAGGATGACAGAGTTGAAGAAGATTTTCGTGATATTAAGCTATTGCTTTTTGCAGGCCCTGCGGGAAGGAAACTTTGGGCTTAAAGCTGACAAGACCCTGAAAAACCAGAGACGTTTTACTTATTTCCCGGGTATGAAAATATAGTAACTGTCTTGAGAATATAGTGTGTTTGGCACATAGTCTTTTCGACTATTCGTAAAGATTACGAGCGTTTTACTATATCATGTGAAAGATTATATACAAATCTACTACAGACTATGGACTCAAGACGCACGACGCATTACGCAATCGAGGAAGGTATAGTAGGCTGTGCCTACCATTTCTGTGACGGTGTGTAAAGCACACCCTACCTTTTGTATGAAGAATAACGTCACATTATGTTTTCACTGTACAAGTCTATTGCTTTTTTGCAGGCCTGGAGTAAATGGTACGGCGGTTTTGAATCCGATCTGATCTTATACAATGGCATTGTTACAATAAAAAGAGCCATACTGCAACGGCTTCGCAGGATTTAATACTTACCAAACAACAATCGAGAATTAACTTTCAAAGAATACCTAAGATACTTAGGTATTCTTTGGAAGCCGATACACAGTTGTTAATTTAGCCGGTTTATGAACTGGCCAGAGAGATGTTTTCTGTAGGAGAAACACCTGAGGGAATCAACGTGTCCGGATAAAGGGAAAGTGAGAACATGACATCGGTTTTTGCTCTCGCTCAGGATGACAGAGTTAAAGAAGATTTTCGCGATACTGGTGCCATTTCTAATTAATTAGTGTAACTTTTCACCTGTGTCATTCCGGCCTTGAGCCGGAATCCAGGCTTAAAAGTGCGTAGATTCCTGCTTTCGCAGGAATGAAAAAGTGACAGTTTCTTTTTAGAAACGGCACTAGCCTATTACTTTTTGCAGGCCTTAGCGGGATTTGACTATAAGTTTGTGGCCAACAAAGTTCTTAAAAAATCGGTAATGTTCACTCACCCCTTGCGTGCTAAGACGTAGCGACTGTCTTATGAACGAAGTGTAAAGCGTGTAGTCTTTATGACTAATCAAAAAGACTACTTGCATTTTCTACAACCTGTGAAAGATGATATACAAATCTACTAGTTGGGCATCAATTCTCTGTAGCAAAGCTTCCGGCCTTTGTAGCCGTGGCTAATACGGCTGAGTAAGCACTGCGAAGGATGGAAAGCCCCACAATACCATTTTCGCGTAATGAGACCATAGGTTTGTAGCAGAGCAGTTTCTCTGCTGTGGTGATATCGGCGAGGGAGTATTTTACATCACCAGGGCAGGCAGAGGCTTTTTTTGAAATGTGTAGATATCGCGGATAAAATTTTATAAGATGGAATGGTAGATTCCTTGCGGAGTTTATCCTCGATCGAAGCGAAGGACTTGGAATGACTTGGGGGTAGATTACCGCTTTCGCGGTAATTTCATTTGTATTTGCTGAAAGGCATGTATGGCTATTCTAAAACTGAATAAACATAATGAAGCTAAAGAAATTGAATTTGAATTAGATTACCTTACATCCTCAGACTGACCTAATTTTAATTGAAAACCAACGTAAATACCTATTTGACAACAACATATCGCACTTTGTCATTCCCGTGAAAACGGGAATCCAATTTGCTGAAAACTTTAATGGATTCCCACCTGCGCGGGAATGACACAAAGAATCGGTCAGTTTGAGTTACATCGTTAACAACAACCGAGCGGTTTGAAATGATGTTCAGAAAAACCCAGGAAATATTGAGTCTTCTAAAAAGAAATGCACGCAGAACAACTACTGAAATTGTTAAAAGAAAACGCGTTAAATTTGTCATAATCGGCGCCACCGCCTTTCCCGTTCACGGTTATTCACGTGCAACATTGGATATTGATATCTTTATCAAGGCGGAGGAGAAAACGCTCGCAGAACGCTTAAGGCACTAAGAAAGTGTATGAAAAGTGGTCTTTTGTCCGACAACTGATATATGGACGAAAGGACTTATCCAAGTAACTTGACGAATGAACAATGGAAATTGATCGAGCCTTTGCTTCCGCCAGTCAAGCCCGGTGGTAGACCACGCACCACCGAACTACGCGAGGTTATCAATGGCATTATGTATCTGGTTCGCACGGGCTGCTCTTGGCGAATGCTGCCACACGATTTTCCACCATGGCCAACGGTCCATGATTACTACTGGAAATACCGGCGTGATGGAATTTGGGACCAGATTTATGAGAGCCTCCACAAGCGTGTGCGTGTCCAAGCCGGTCGCCAGGCCAGTCCCAGTGCGGCGATTATTGACAGTCAGTCGGTCAAAACCGCCTCAAAAGGGGGGAACGAGGTTATGACGCTGGCAAGAAAATAGTGGGCCGAAAACGCCATTTGGTGGTTGATACACTGGGTCTTGTGATGGCTGTCGTTGTGCACGCAGCCAGTATTCAGGATCGTGACGGTGCTAAATTGGTCTTGCGTGAATTGATAGGTCGTTTCAGTCGTTTGTCTTTAATCTGGGCCGATGGTGGCTATGCAGGTAAGCTCATTGACTGGGCTGCCAATTTTGGTCGTTGGGTTTTGCAGATTGTAAAACGCAACGACGAGATCAAAGG
>Ga0315546_1001258_pt1 | contig 16363 bp, 15 predicted proteins | sample SalMarSW160170MG_FD_203833 | JGI IMG/M metagenome (GOLD analysis project Ga0315546, IMG submission 203833) | Salt marsh sediment microbial communities from the Plum Island Ecosystem LTER, Massachusetts, United States - Salt Marsh Sediment SW1601-170 ... | reverse complement strand
CAAGTATCTTATCTTTTAAGTGTGCAGCCATATTCTTTAGCCTTGCACCCACTATGTAGGAGAGATTATGCTCATCTAAGTCCTCTAAGCACTTAATATTATCTTTTGACAGCATTGCAGAGTCAGCTACAAATACTATTTTATCTATATCATATTTTTTCTAATTTTAGTAAGTGTTGGAATTAAGGTATGTCCTTCAAATGTGTCACCTGGAAAAATCTCATAATCTACAGGAAGGCCGTCAGTAGTTACCATAAGGGCAAGTAGCACCTGGGGCTGGTTATGTTTGTGGTCCTTTGAAAAGCCGTTTTTCTTAAGCTCATCTTCTTCAAATGATTCAAAGTATACCCGAGGGTCCCTAGAAACTAAACACCAACCTGTTTAACTAGGAATAAACTTTACAGGAATTATTTTTAATTAATTTATGTTCAAATTCCTCTGGAGGAAAATATCCCAATAAAGAATGCAATCTTTTTTTGTTATAAATATCTTCTAATTAACCCCATTGATAATTGACTACAATTTGTATATAATTGACTACAAAATGTATAGGAGAGATAATTTATGCTAAATAAGCTTTTTTCTTCAAAAACAAGGGTTGAAATTTTAAAATTATTCTTATTTAATACCAGTAACAGTTTCTATCAAAGACAAATCTCTAATCTTACAGCTCAGTCCATAAGAGGCGTTCAGCGTGAAGTTGATAAACTTAATAGAATAGGTATTATTGAAAGATCAATACAGGGTAATAGAATTTATTATAAGTTAAACAAGAAATGCCCGATAATCCAGGATTTAAAAAATATTTTCTTTAAAAGTGTAGGAATTGCGGAAGTCTTAAAGGAAAATCTTAAAGAAAAAGAGATAAAAATTGCATTTATCTATGGTTCCTATGCAAAGGGAGAAGAAAGTCTTTTAAGTGATATTGATTTAATGGTTTTAGGCGATATCTCATCAAAAGAACTATCAAACATTCTTTCTAAACCCAAAAGGGAACTAATGAGGGAGATTAATTATGTGGTTTTTTCATTAGATGAGTTTATAAATAAAGCCATGCAAAAAGATCATTTTATAAATTCTGTTTTAAAAGATAAGAAAATATATATTGCAGGAAGTGAGAATGAACTTAAGGGACTTATTAAATCAGGGAAGGCTAAGGCAACATAAAACATCAAAGAAAGAAATTGAAAATCTGCTTGCACTTGTAAGAAGAGATATAAAAGATGCAAAGGTAGAAGGTCTTTCTTCGGATAGAAGATTTGTCTGTGCCTATAATGCTGTTTTGCAGTTAGCTACAATTTTTCTTTATTGTAAAGGATATAAACCAGAGGGAGCAGGTCATCACTTTACAGTATTTCAAGCAATGAAAATAATAATGGGAAATAATTATTATATATTGGCAGATTATTTTGATTCCTGTCGGTCGAAGAGAAATATAACTGATTATGACTATACAGGCGCAATTTCAGATTCAGAAGTTAAAGAATTGATTGAAGAGGCAGAGAGATTTTTAGAAATAACTATCAATTGGCTTAAGAAGAATTAGACAATGTCTTGGTTATTTAAAACCTGGAAAAATCTTTGATAACTTTTCCTTTGATATTTTAATAATAATTTTAAAATCTACCTATTGAATTTGAAAATAAAAAAGTTAAAATAAAAGCTCACCGGTAGTATAAAACCAGTATTAGGGTGGTTCGGGGCGAATGGCGGAGGCAGTTCACCTGGCGTATACCTTAAAAACCCGGAGGATATAGCACTAGTTTTAGCAAATGTCGAAGATAATTCAATTAATGTAGATCTTACATTTAAAAAGAAGATTAAAGTTATTTAAGTTGTAAAAGCTTGGCATTATGCCGGGCTTTTTTGCATTAAATAAAGATTTAAACAGGAAATCCTATAATGAGGAAGGATAACTTAAGAGATAATAAAGAAAAAAGAAATAAAAGTCCTGGACTGCCTTTCAGTAACTCCACTGACTCCCCAAACAATAAAGAATATAATTCTATCCCATCAGATAGATTTTATACTTTAAAAGAAGAAGTTACCTTAAGGTTTTACCAAACACCGAAAGCTCTTTTTAAGAACCCCAGATATAAAGGTCTTTCTCTTGGCCCAAAGCTTATGTATTCAATATTAAGAGACAGGCTCGATATATCTATAAAGAATAATTGGAAGGATGGAAGAGGATATATATATTTAATTTTTAGTGTAGAAGAGATTTTAAATCTTTTAGAGATAAGCAAAAATACTGTCACCAAATATAAAAAAGAGCTCGTCAAATACAGACTAATTATTGATAAAAGGATAGGACAGGGGAAATCTAATAAGCTTTATGTTTTAAAACCAGAAATTGAGGAATTTCAGAAGCCCAGTAAATGGGAATCCAGAATCACAAAAAATATACTTCTAGAATCCCAAAAAATAAGCCCTAATGATACTTACATTAGTGATACTGATTTAAATAACGTTAATAACGCCAGCAGAAAAGGGGATGTGGAAAACTCTAAAGATACGATAAAGGAGATCCTAGCAGAAGATGAAGAGAATATTAACAATATTAGGAGAAAAATAAAAGAATCTCTTAAAAAAAGGGGAGAATGCAAGTCTGTGGAACCAAAAGAATCTGTAAAAGAAAAGAATATGTTAGAAGGTCACACTAATTCAAAATTAAAATATTCCCAAAACAGTAAAATAGAGGGATATTCTGGAGTAAGGATATATAGACCCAGAGAAAAGGAACTGCTGGCTTGGGAAATAGCGGAAGAGCTTGAAGATGACCATAGCCTTGGAGCATTTCGAATTGTAGTTGATAAAATCCCAGAGCAGAGAATAAGAATATTTTTAAGTATAGTAAAGGATACATATCTTACCGGGAAAATTAAAAATAGTAGGGGAGCAATGTTTGTATCACTTGCTAAAGCCTATGCCGGAAAAAATAATATAAGTCTTAATTTCAGGTAGTGCTACCTTTAAATATAATATGGAAATATTTCATTCTTTTGTGGAGGTATCGAAGATATCCTGTATTTAGACAATCTTATCGAAAAGTAAATGTAAATATAAAAAAGAGAGAGATTAACCTTCGGACTAGACCTTAGGTGTGCTCTCTCATCGTGATGAAAATTATATTACCATAAGCAAAGTAAAATTTTAATCTATTTGATGATAATTTTGATAGGTTTTCCAGCATAAAAATCATTAGTTTGTTTCCTTATATATTGATGTTTTCCGATAGAATATTTCCATTATTGGAAAAACTATAGTAGATGTCCTTATAGTCAAATATTATGAATGATTAGATTTCTGACTGTTCAATGCATTGCACGATTCGGTACCCTAATTGTTCAGTGAATATGAAAACCAACTTGAGAATAGGGTATCGGCAACAGGATATAGATTCTTTAAAATTAATTATGTATTGAAATTTACTTTTTAGTAAACTATAATACATAATTATGTATAATTCATTACAACAGAGAGAAGTATTCCATCTGGAATTTTTAAGGTGGTTAGGCCACAAGATTGATTCTAGGTACTATGCCCTAAAGGGTGGAGTGAACATGCGGTTTTTCTTTGGGAGTATAAGATACTCTGAAGATATGGACCTTGATCTTGCTGAAGTAAGAGTAGATGTAATTCAGGATATAGTGCTGCAAATACTTAAATCACAAAATTTTGTTGATAATCTAAGACCTTATAGCATACAGAGTATTTCTGTTCCGGATATGGTAAAAGCAAAACAGACTGAAACAACACAAAGATTTAAGATACATCTTATGACTTTTGCAGGAGAAGATCTCTTTACCAAAGTTGAATTTTCAAGGAGGGGTCTAAAGGACGGGATTACGGCAAGTGCTGTACCGGATTCCATACTGCGTGATTATAAACTAATTCCTATCATAGTGCCGCATTACAATGCTATGGCTGCTACCTTACAGAAAATAAGTGCTCTTGCTTCAAGACCAGCAGTTCAGGCAAGAGATATTTTTGACCTGTATATCTTAAGCCCTAAGCTCAATGACCCTGAAATAAATAGTTTAAAAACACCTAAGAAAGAAAAATTAGAAAGAGCATATGAAAATTTGTTTTCTGTAACATTTGGACAGTTCCGTGATAGCGTAGTGTCCTTTTTATCACCTGATGAGCAAACCAGTTATAGCTCCTCACTATTTTGGGATGAAATAAAATTAAAAGTAGCAAATCTTTTAGAGCAGTTAATAAAAAGACATGGTTAAAAAATCTATTTTAACATTCACAAAAGAGTTAAACAGGCCTGCATTTACTACCAGGGAAGCAGCAATGCTTTCAGGCAGTTCACTTTCCAATGCCTCGAAAATGTTAAGGACTCTTGAGAAGAAAGGTCTTGTATTAAAAGTTGCCCATGGAATTTGGGCAGAAGCAGGAAATGAAAAGCTAAGTCCTTATAGTGTTATTCCTCTTTTGCTTCCTAAAAACAGGGCTTATGTCTCCTTTATTAGTGCACTTCACTTGTATGGAATAATAGAGCAGATTCCTCAGGAAATAACGCTGGCTTCGATAGTGCATACAAAAAAGATTAATACAAAGCTGGGTATATTTTCCATACATCGCATTTCCCCATCTCTTTTTGACGGGTTTGATTGGTACAAAGGGGAAAGAAGCTTTCTAATAGCAGAACCGGAAAAAGCTTTATTTGATAGTATTTACCTATCAACCAGAAAGAAAAAGCAGTTTGGCTATTTTCCGGAACTGCATTTTCCCAAGTCATTTAGCTTTAAGAAAGCAGCCGGGTGGATTGATAAAATCCCGGAAAAGAGAATAAGATCTTCGGTTGGGAAAAAGTTAAAAGAAATAAAAAATCTTCAAATAAAATAACTTTATTTTATTAAAGCAAGGCAATTATGAAATTTTCAGTAAGGGTTTCTTATCCAGAAAGAGGAAAATATAACTGGTTTGAAGCTGTTAAAACCTATAAAGACATAGGTCTTATAGAAGTTGCATTTCTTGATCCTGAATTATTTCTAGGTGCAAAGATAAACGATATTATCATACCTTTTGAAAAAAGCAATATTGAGGTTTCATCCATACACTTTGCTCAGTTTGATCTATCAAAACTTGATCTGTTTCTAAGAGTCCTTGATAAAACAACAAGAATTGCTGGCCTGCTAAACTGCAACCTTATAGTCATTCATCCCAGTATGGGTAAGTATGATCAAATAAAAAGTTTTTTAAATAAAAAGATAGATACGTTTCTTAAAAGGGAGGCATTGTATTTATGCTGGGAGACCTTTGAAAGCAAAAGAAGAATATTTGGTGGTATAGAGAATATGTTTAGGTTCTGTAAAGATACCTGCTCTCATCGTATCTGCTATGATTTTTCTCATGTACATAAAGAACAGGAAAAAATACTTGAAGACATAGAAGAAAATAGTGGCAACCGGCAAACCTATAATAAATATTGAAGAAAAGGAAACCTTTAAGAATAAACCGGATAAATGGGTATCAACGACAAAAATGCCCCTGTATAATGATAAGGGAGAACTCATAGGTACCTTTGGTATTTCCAGAGATATAACAGAAAAGAAGAAGGCAGAAGAGGAAATAAGATATCTATCCTTCAATGACACACTTACCGGGCTGTATAACAGAGCTTATTTTGAAGAAGAACTTAAAAGACTTGATACAGAAAGTTAGATTCCTATAACTATTGTAATGGGTGATGTAAATGGTCTCAAATTGTTAAATGATGCATGCGGCCACGATAAGGGTGATGAGCTCCTTAAAAAAATATCAGCCATACTGCAGGAAAGCATAGGGCAACCGGATGAGTTTGAAAAAGCTCTGATCTAAATACGCTTTTTATAAGTTTACGCTTTTTATAAGTTGTCTTGTAGAGAGGTTGCCCGATTGCTAATTGGGATAATAAAGAGGTTCTGGTTTAATAGCAATTATTCTCTAGACTTCGATGGCGTTACGCCACAGTAATTCTTAAAGCACTTACTAAAATAAAATTGATCGATAAAACCTGTTTTTTCGGCAATTTCTTTTATAGTAAGTTTTGTATCTATCAGCATTTTTTGTGCTACTTTTATCCGATATTCTATTAGATATTTTATAGGAGGTATTCCTATGTGATCTTTGAACATTTTTGTAAGATATGATGCAGAAAAATTGTAATCAGAAGCAATCTGAGTAAAATTGATATCTTTTTCGTAATTATTTTGAAGAAATTGTACGATACTTTTAACAATATCTTCATTTGACGCTTCTCGTTCAGTATTTAACAATGCTTGTTCTGACAGAAGTTCATCTTTTATTTTTCTTAAAGTCTTTGATAATTCAAATTTATTCAAAGGCTTTAACAGGTAGTCATTCACCTTAAACTTTATTGCTGTTTTAGCATACTCAAACTCATTATAGCCGCTTATTACTACGCATCGAACGAGCGGATTATTGTTATAAACACTTTTAATAAGGGCAAGACCGTCCATGAGCGGCATTTTTATATCAGTGAATAAAACATGCGGATTATATTGTTCAACTGCTTTTAGTGCAGAAATCCCATCATAACAAATCGAAACGACTTCAAAAGAAGGATCACATGAGGTAATATTTTTAGCTATATTATTTGAGATAAGTTTTTCATCATCAACAACAACTACTCTAAAAATATTATTCGTCATAGAGACCTCCGACTGTTATTCTTGCGCCACCATCCGGATTGTTTTTTATTTTGAAAACAACATCATTGCCATACAATATTTTAAACCGTAAATAAATATTTAAAAGCCCCATGCCTTTTATTTCTAATGAAGGGAGCAATCCTGTCGAGTCAATTTCATTTATTTTGCTGTCAATAATGGATAGGGACTTTGAACTGAAGCCAGGTCCGTTATCTGTTACGGTTATAAGATACTTGCCATTGGTGATCCTGCCCTTAATATTAATATGATAGGGTGGCAATTTTGTCGTACAGAACTTAACAGAATTTTCGATAAGCGGCTGAATACATAGCTTAGGGACTTTAATATCATTCATATTATCAGGGATATCAATCGTATAGAACAAATCATTATTATATCTGATTAACATACAACAAAGGAAATCTTTTGTATATGTGATTTCATCGGCAAGCGAGACAGTCGTATCGGTGTCTGAAGATATATGCCTAAGTATATTCGACAAGGACTGGCACATGATAACTATTTCCTTATTCATATTCACATCAGCCATACACTGTATTGTCTGAAGGCTATTGAATAAAAAATGAGGGTTCATTTGAGATTGAAGTGCGAGCATTTTTGATTGCATCTCCTGATTTTTCAATAATAGTTGTTTGTTCAAACTGTCAACCAGCTTGTGCTGCATATCAATAAAATGATCATAAAGAACATTTAACTCAATGGTCCGGGTATTCAGGCTGGTTTTGTTCATATAAGCATCGAGGCTTATATTTTGCATTTCACGATAAATGCGGTTGATTGGTACAGTGATTTTATTAGCTGCAAAGTATGACATTATAAATGCAAGCAACAAAGAGAGAATTGTCAGCAGTACAACACCAAATATATATTTATTTGTTGGTGCAAACAGAGCATTTTCGCTGATAACTATAGCAGTGTAAATACCATCGGGCGAATTTGTGAATGTTGCGAAACTTTTTGATTTGCCGTCAGAAATACTGATAAAATCACTTGTTGAATCCGATATGCTAATTTGTTCAAATACATACTGGTAGTTGCTTACATTTAATGGGAATACTATATTACCGTTCCTGTCAAATATTAAGATTTGTTCACCGTAAACACTTTTGTAAGAAATAGCTTGGGATAGGATCTGCTTAACAGATTCTTTTACTTCAATATATCCCTGAACGTTATTAAATTTGTCATAGTATTCCCGGGAAAGAGAGAAAAAGAGCTTTCCGTATGCGTCCGTGGTAAACCTCGATATATATGGGTCTTCGCCGACGTAAAACAATACCCTACTTCCATTGTTGTTTTTTGCTGCGTCATACCAGGACATTTTTTCGACCGGGTAATCATAGATATTATAATATAAACCCGATGCAATTACAGTACCTATACTTGTATATATATTTACCTGGTCAACGGGCCTGTTTGGCCCTATGGCATTCGTTATAAGATCGTTTAAAACTTTAGTTTTTTCATAATCATTTTGATTGGCTATATATTGACTGTATGTATCTTTGATTAAATATGAGTAAGCAATATCCGTTGAGACCATGTTCATCTGTTCGATTTCTCTTTCCGCTGACTCTGAAATGGAAATACAATTCTGTCTTAAAGCCGCAAACGTTCTTGAATTGATCCTTTGTGATTCCGTCGTAATAAGATAAATTGACAGTATAAGAAACGGAATCAGTATTATTAGAGAGTAAGTTACTATTAAATTGAATTTAATAGTATTTCTAAACATAGGAAACCTCATAGAGGTAAAAAGTGAAAAATATACATAGATTTAACATGAAAAATACATTCCATGTATACAGGCACCTATATATAATTAATTTACACTTGCACGACAATTATATATTGCGTGAATAAGATTTGTCAATAATTAAGGAGGAGAAAAGATGAAAAAGACAGTTGTGTTTCTGTTAATAGTAGCAATAGTGATAGTACTCTCTGCATGCGACAAGGCTGCTACACCCAGCGAGTCAGAACCTGCTGTTACTACAGAAAGCCAGCAAGAGAGCGAAGAACCATCCACGACAGAGCCCGCAAAACAGGATGTGACGCTTACCCTTATGGCCAGCGTAGACTGGATTCAGGAAGCGGAATATGATTTGGCTCAAAAGTTTACAGATCAAACAGGTATCGATATGGATTATCAAATCGTACCTTCCGACCAGTATCCGAATCTGCTTCAGACAAAGCTCAATTCGGGCGAATGCACCGATATTTTCTGTTCACAAGCCGGCAGGTTCGATATTGTAACTATACTGAACGTAGAAAAGAACGCGGTCGATTTATCCGGTGAGGCATGGGTAGGCACGATGGATGAAACCGCTGCAGCCGAAGTGTCTATAAATGGTAAAGCTTACGGGCAGCCTATACAAGATGTATCTGCCGTATGGGGAATCGCTTACAATAAAAAGATTTTCAGCGAACTGGAATTGTCGATCCCCAAAACATGGTCTGAATTTATGGCAGTTTGCGAGGCCATAAAAGCAAGCGGGGTAACACCCATATACCAACCCGTATCTGACGGGTGGCACCATGTGCTGTGGTTCTGTGAAATGGGCGGCGCTTTTGAAGAAGCTGAACCCGGTCTTGTGGACAAGCTAAATAACAATCAGTCAAATCTTGCTGACAGCGTGGTTTTGGAGACAGCTATCGATCAGATAAAGGAAATGGTAGACAAGGGATATTGGGGCAACAACTACATGGCAGATGCATATAGCGATCAACAGGCAAAAATAGCGTCAGGCGAATATGCAATGTCTGTTGCCAATCAGGGATTACCCCAGCTGGTTGCTGATCTTGATCAAGGTCTAACGGTAGACGATATTGGCTTCTTTGTAATGCCTATTGTCGATAACCAACTGCTCAATGTGAACCCCGTAGGGCCGACCAGGTTTGTATATTCGGGCTCTGAGAACATAGACGCAGTAAAGCAGTATCTTGCTTTCATGGCAGAACCGGAGAATCTGCAGTATATGATAGACAACGTGGCCAAGTTCCAGAATCTGCCGTATAGTGGAGTGACTTCCAAGTATGCCGGTACGATAAAGGAATTCTATGATACATATACTGATAAAGGTACTGTTCTTCAGACAGCCGTGAAATATGTCAACCCGCAGTGGATGGATATCGGCAAAGAGATCGTTACTGTAATTCAGGGCAGTGAGGATGCAACAAAGATGTTAGAAAACATGGATAAGAACAGGGGAGACCAGGCGCAAGCCGCAAGCGACCCTGCATGGCAATAATAATAATATGACTAAAATGACAGCAGACCAAGGGGTGGGCAGAATTGCCTGCCCCTTGGTCTTTTTCCCGGCTTAGGAAACAAAATGAAAAAAGGCGAGATTTTGAGTGCTGCTTTTTACAGGTGGTTATACTTCGCATGAAAAACGCAATTTTGTGGTTTAAAAAACCTGCGGAAAAATGGATACAATCATTGCCTGCAGGCAATGGACATATAGGATGCATGATATATAACGATCCTTTTTGCGATAAGCTTTGCTTAAACGACGATACACTTTGGAGTGGTTACGAGCGCGATTATTGCAAAAAGGATTTTAAAGAGAATATTTTAAAGGTAAGAGATCTGATGGTTAAGGGCAAACGCGCACAAGCGGAGGAAATAGTGGAGGCTGAACTGACAAACAGATTTACGCAGGCGTATTTGCCGTTAGGCTATATCATAATTAAATCGGAAGAAGGCAAAGTTTTAAAATACAGACGCGAATTGAATATGTCAAAGGGGATAATATTTTCGCGGTATATTAAAAACGGAATCGGCGTTAAAACAGAAACTTTTGTAAGTTATCCTGACGATGTTCTTATACATACAATTGAATCAAAAGAGCCGGCGGTTTTCGAAATAAGCTTTAAAAGCAAAATAAGGCACCATGCTTTGTTCGATAAAAACGGCTTTTTGATTACAGGCCATGCTCCCAGCGATATAACCATAACAGACGTGTCTGATTTTTATAGCGAAGGAAATACAATAAGCTATGATGAAGTCGAAAAATCAATCAAGTTTGCAGCCAGAGCTGAAATAATCAGTGACGGAAATATTGTCGCTTTTCCGGACAGACTATCTGTAACTGATGCAATGAAAATAACTTTAGTTTATTCAAGCGCAACAAGTTTCAATAAGGGTAAAGAATACAAACAATATTGCATAGAAACGGTTTTATATGCGAGTGGAAAAGGTATATACGAAATCCGGAATGTACATATTAACGATCATGCTTCATTATTTGAGCGAATGAATATAGACCTTGGCGGGGATGATGTTTCGTGCGACGAACGGTATGCCCGTATGCGGCGGGGAGAAATCAATAATTCAGATATAAGCATGCTATTTCAATTTGGCAGGTATTTGCTTATTGGGGCATCAAGAAAGGGAACCCAAGCGGCAAACTTGCAGGGTATATGGAACAAGGATCTGATACCACCATGGTGGAGCGGTTATACGCTGAACATTAACCTTCAAATGAACTACTGGCTTGCCGATCGTGCTAACCTTAGCTGTTGTTTTGATCCGCTTGTGGGCTTCGTAAAGCGGCTCTGTAAAGCCGGAAAACGAACAGCAAGTGAAGATTACGGCACTGAAGGCGCTGTAGCTCATCACCAGTCGGATATCTGGGCGCATTCTACACCGGTCGGGCATGATAAACAAAGAATACCCGCAAGCGCCCGTTGGGCGATGTGGAATATGTCGTTGCCATGGCTATGCATCCAGCTGTTTGATCATTACTTATACACCCGCGATGAAGACTTTTTAAAGTCAGAGTTGCTCCCGGTCATGAAAGATGCGGCTGATTTTATGATGTGCAATTTCAGTGAAATAGATGGAAAGCTATACAATATACCCACTACGTCGCCTGAAAACATGTATTTTGACGAAACAGGAAACGAGCTTGCCATCTGCAATATCAGCGCAATGGATATCGGTATTACGAGGGAGTTCTTCGCGGCATATGTTTTTGCATGCAAGAGAGTCGGTGACTATGAGGAAGCTGACCGCTGTGCCGGATTTGCAGACCTAATTGCCGATTACTCCGTTTCGAAGTATGGCGGATTGAATGAGTGGGACAAGGAATTTGAGGAAACCGAAAAAGGGCACAGGCATTTCTCAATGCTGTTTGGGGCATATCCGGGCAGCCATCTGCTGAACAGCCCCTTTAATGATGCCGCCAAAAAGTCACTTTACAGAAGGCTCCAAAGCGGCAGCGGGCAGACCGGATGGAGCGCGATATGGGCAATGGCGCTTCTTGCTAGATTCGGCGAAGGCGAAGCCGCATATGAGATTATCAAAAAGTTAATGAGTGAAAATATACATGAAAACATGTTCGGCGCCCATCCACCTGATATCTTTCAAATCGATGCGAACTATGGTTTTACGGCCGCGATATGCGAACTGATTTTACAGGAATATAACGGAGTCGTTAAGCTGTTGCCGGCGTTGCCAAAGGCCATAGAAAACGGAAGCATACTTGGATTAAAGCTATATTCGGGGCATACAATTTCGTTGAAGTGGAAAGCATCAAAGGTTATATACATGGAAATGTGTGCAAAAAATGATGACGAAATAGTGATAGACGCCAGGTATCTGGTCAGCGATCGCGCGGATTACAGGCCCTGCCTGGAAGGCATTAAAATATCATTAAAAGAAGGGAATATGTACAGGTTTTATTTCAAAAATGTGTCGAAGATAAAGCCGGGGTCGCAAGAGAACCATGCTTGATTTGTTTAAAAAAAATATACATCTAAAAATAAAATGTTAAGATATAGTTAAAAAAATACATGGTTTATAGGCGTAAATTACATTCCATGTGCATGGATGATAATATATATTTAAATTAAGATTAGTTATAAGACAAAAGAGTGAGTAATAAGGATGTATTCTTAATTCCTATTAAGAAACAATTTGGGGGAAGAAATGCCAGCAAGAAGAATTTATCCTATATATTTTTTATTTGGGACGTTGGTTCTATACGGGGTTTTATATCTATTGCCCGGAATAATCGGTATTGGTTATTCGTTTACAGACTGGTCAGCATATTCAGATAAGATAAATTTTTTAGGGTTTGGCCACATGTTTGACAATTATATAAAGGCATTCTCCGTTGATGAGAGATACTTAGGTTATTTGGGTAACACGCTGCTTTTTACTTTCGTCACGACAATAGCGAAAAATGCTCTGGGTCTGGCACTCGCTGTGCTTTTAACGAAAAGGATAAAGCTTCTTAATTTTCACAGATCTGTGATATATATTCCGGCAGTGCTGTCTGCTATAGTTGTCGGCTTGACATTTCGATCAGTGCTTAATCCTGCGGATGGCCTGTTGAACACATTTTTAAGAAATTTCGGAATTGAGGGCCCGCAATGGCTTACTGATCCAAAATTAGCGATTTGGTCTGTTATGGCCGTAGATACATGGAAGGGCATGGGCTATATAATGACAATATTCATTGCTGGTATCATGTCCATTTCTTCTACATATTATGAGGCTGCTGATTTGGATGGGGCTGGAGCGTGGCAGAAGTTTAAGTCGATTACTTTGCCTATGCTTATGCCGACAATTACGGTTACGACAGTATTAAATGTAATATACGGGCTGAGAGTATTTGATACGGTTTATGCGCTCACAAACGGCGGGCCGGGCTATGCTACGGAGGTGTTGTATACAGGGATATATAAGGAGTTTGGATATGGTAGATACGCAATGGGAACAACGCTGTCTTCCATAATGTTTGTTTTTATGGTCATCGTAGGATATTTGCTGATCAGAGCCATGAACAGAAACGAGGTGGAAGAATAGTGGCAAAAAGAAAGATCTTGGGAACAGTTGGAGTTAATATTCTGGTGTGGATACTTTCCATAATATTAATTACACCATTGATTTTGATTTTAATAAATTCACTGAAGACAAGCGAAGCAGCTGCCTACATGAACCTGAGTCTTCCGCAGAGTATTGAATTTAGCAATTTTCTGACGGTGATCAAAAAAGGAAAACTCGATACGGCATTTGTTAACAGTCTTATTTATTCAGTATTTTCCGTACTGCTTTGCACATTAACATCCTCCATGGCGGCGTTTGTATTATCCAGAAACAGGAGCAGAGCAAACAAAATCATATATTTCGTAATTGTACTTGGAATAACGATGCCGATAAACTTTATTGCGTTGATGAAAGTAATGCAGTTTCTGCAAATCGTAAATACAAGAATAGGCATTATACTACTCTACTCATCCACACAAACTCCGTTTAATGTATTTTTAATATACAGCTTTTTGGGAAAGATCCCAAGGGAAATCGACGAAGCGGCAGTAGTGGATGGATGCTCTCCTCTGAGGTTGTACTTTTCAATAATATTGCCACTTTTAAAACCCGTACTTATTACGGTAATGGTGCTTACATTTCTGAATACATGGAACGAATACGTTTTGCCGCTGTACTACCTTGGCAATACGGATTATTGGCCTATGACTGAAGCGGTCTATAATTTCTTCGGGATGTACTTTAAGTATTGGAACCTGATCTGTGCCGATATAGTGCTTACAAGTTTACCGGTAATAATCGTATACCTTTTAGGGCAGAAGTACATCGTTTCCGGAATGACAGCGGGAGCGGTTAAAGGTTAAGCCGATAGGGGAAAGCATGTTAAAGTAATAATACCGGGAAGGTAAACAATGGAAGTGTTTAAAAAACTGTTTTATAATTATAAGAATTGGTGTAAATGTGTAACAGCCCATCCGTCATGAAAGGGATTAAAAGATTTTTATTTATATCATATAGGCATTTTTGGAGATCGATCGGTCTTAATTTATTATTTATAGCTTTTTGTTTACCTGTAGTAACGATACCCCCGTCAATAGCTGCAATTAACAAAGTGCCTCTTAACCTCGCAAGGGAGGGTAATACATTCTTTTTCAAAGATTTTATTAAGGAGTTTAAGAACAGTTTTATTAAAAGCTGGGCGATTTTCGAGTCCAAGTGCTTATGACGAAATGATGGGCAGCGAGGTTTTTATGCATACGAATATTGGAAAACATAAAGTGATTGCCCGGCTTTCCTCCTTTATGATCGAACACGCGAGTCTGGATTACTTGCATAAGAAGATAGAACTGAACCTCAGTTTCAACAAAGAAAGGATTCATTTGTTCGATAAAACAACGGAATATTCATTGGTCTAAGGAGTGATAAAATGAAATGTTGTATAGGAGACTATAGGATGTTTTTTTCGCACGTTAAAAGAAACATTCTGCGCTGTACTATAACCAAAGAGGCCAAAGTAAGAAACGATTCATGGTTGGTACAAAAGGACATCTACGGCAAACTTTATGACGGAACGGATGCTGAAAGCGTCAGCGCAAATTTGGACAGCAAGGAAGCTGTGTTCAGGCTGGACGGTAAAGAACTGCTACGATTGGTGGATTACAGGCTTACGGAAAAAGACATTATCAAGTATTCCACAAACGGGGAAGAACCGCGGATTGAAGTGGTTAAAACGGTGGATGGCCAGCGTACCCAGATCGCTAATCTGCGTCCTTATATCGCACGAAAAGCATATACCGGAACAGTAACATTCTCTTTTCCTTCAGATGTTGGCATTTTCGGTTTGGGGCAGGATGAGAAAGGTATATACAACCGAAGGGGTACGAAATATTATCTTTATCAGCATAATATGCGTACCCCGATGCCGTTTTTAATGACCGACAAGGGCTTCGGAATTTTCTTTGATTGCCCCTCACTTATGATATTTGACGATACTGGAGATGGTACCAACATTATGTTTGATACCATTGACCAAATCGATTTTTACCTAATAACCGGCTGCATGGATGAAATCATATCGGGATTCAGATATCTGACGGGAAAAGCGGAGATGCTACCCAAATGGGCGTTTGGCTATATACAATCCAAGGAAAGATACGATACGCAGTTTGAAATGATCGATACGGCAAAAAGATACCGTGATATCGGCGTGCCGCTCGACGTTATTGTACAGGACTGGAAGACCTGGACCGACCAACTGTGGGGGCAAAAGACAGTTGATAAAGAAAGGTACCCGGACCTCGCCGACATGAACCGGGAATTGCATCAAATGAACGTACACAGCATGGTTTCGATATGGCCTAATATGGCGGAGGGCTGTGCCGACCACACAGAATTCGCAAAAGCGGGGTATCTGTTGGGCGATTATTCAACCTATGACGCATTTAATAAGAAAGCAAGGGCAATGTATTGGAAACAGGCGGAAAAGGAACTGTTCAAAGGCGGATTCGATTCCTGGTGGTGCGACTCTACAGAGCCTTTTACGATGCCCGACTGGTGCGGAGAGAAACTACTGCCTGAAGAGAAACGATTCGAACTTGTCGGCGGCGAGCATAAAAAGTATCTAGATTCGGCGGTCGCAAATATCTATGCGCTTGAGCATTCGAAAGGTATATACGAAAATCAACGCAAAGCGGACAAGGACAAAAGGGTGTTCAATCTGACGCGTTCGGGGTATGCAGGTATACAGAAATACGGTGTAGCGCTCTGGGCCGGCGATACTTCCGCTAAGTGGGGTGAATTAAAGAAGGAGATAGCCAAAGGCCTCAATATGTGCATGAGCGGAATACCCTACTGGACGGTGGATATCGGAGCTTTTTTTATCGGGGGCACGGCATGCTGG
>Ga0315546_1001253_pt1 | contig 16404 bp, 10 predicted proteins | sample SalMarSW160170MG_FD_203833 | JGI IMG/M metagenome (GOLD analysis project Ga0315546, IMG submission 203833) | Salt marsh sediment microbial communities from the Plum Island Ecosystem LTER, Massachusetts, United States - Salt Marsh Sediment SW1601-170 ... | reverse complement strand
ATGCTGCTCCCTCACCCTCCTGGCGATGAGCTGATTGTACTGGGAGCCGAAATCGATAATCAAGATCATCTGGCCGCTCTCTTTTCTGCATTAGGGGATAAAAATTATTGAATCTTTGTTTTGCCAACTAATCTGTGCATTTTCATCTTTCTCCACAAGGTTGTATTGCTTATGCCTAACCGTTCAGATGCCTGGTTGTAATTGTTTTTTTCTTTTAATACTTTTTCAATATATAAGCTTTCACATTTTTTCAAAAACTGTTTGAGTGTATGGTTTTCGTTTAAATCTAGATGGCTAGGTTCTTGTCTTCTTTCAGGCCATAGCAATGAAAGATTGTTAGTATCTATCAAATCAGTCTGTGACATAATCAGCAATCTTTCTATAAGATTCTTTAATTCACGGACGTTTCCAGGAAAATCATATTGATATAACTCACTTATCAATTCAGGACTCGGAAATTTGAGAGTTCCGTATTGCTTGTTGAAATGATCAAAAAAGTATCTCACAAATTGTGGGATTTCATCTAAGCGCTCACGAAGGGGTGGAATCATTATCGGAGCTACATTTATACGAAAGTACAAATCCTCTCTGAATTTATTTTGGGACACCATCTCTCTAAGATTTTCGTGGGTAGCAGCTATTATACGCACGTTAATATTCAATGGTGTTGTGCTTCCAACCTTTAATATTTTCTTTTCCTCTATTACTTGAAGTAATTTAGTTTGTAAATTTAAACTAAGATCACCGATTTCATCTAAAAGGATTGTTCCACCAGATGCTGATTCAAATTGACCTGTTTTACCTTTTGTATTTGCTCCAGTGAATGCTCCTTTTACATACCCAAATAATTCCGATTCTAGAAGACTTTCCGGGATTGCACCACAATTAATAGAAACAAATGGTTTACTGGATCGAGGACCTGCTTTATGAATAATTTCTGCAAATTTCGTCTTCCCAACTCCAGATTCTCCTAATAGTAAAACATGTGAATCAAATTTGGCAACTTGGAGGGCTTGTTTTAGCAGTGCTTTCATTTTTTTATTATGTAATAAAATTCCAAAATTAGGTAGATCAGCGAGTTCTGATTTAATATATAATGTTTTTTTCCCAAATTCATTAATAATTGAATAACCCAATTTTTTCCCAATTTTCCTTAATTGAGTAATGTCTCTAAAATTTGCTAGTACATAAATAAGATTGCCATGTTTGTCAAAAACTGGATTTCCTGTAACCATAGCAGTTCTCCCAGTTTGGGGATAATCATGCACCATAGTAGTTTGCACACCGGTCTTAGTTACTTCAAAAACAACTGCCCCTGTAAGAATTCCGTCATTAAGCAATTGTTTAAGATTATGGCCAACAATATCTTCTTTATGAAGCCCTGAAAGTTTCAAATAAGCCTTGTTAACTTTAAGAATGCTGGCTTCTGAATCAGAGATCACTATCCCATCAAAAGAAGAATCAAGTATTTCATCTAAATAATTTGGTAAGAATTTCTTTAGATTGACTAAATTTTTTAAGCCCATATAATCCCTTTCTTTATCTTTGAAATAACTCTTTATAAACTTTCATGGGGATGTCCATTAATTTGTGGAAATTAGATTTAAGGTTTCCCCTCCAGTGCTTATTGAGTATCTTTGAGGTGCCATATATGATCCAATTTGAGCTTGCCTCATTCGAGAAAAAATTATTCATTGGCCTTTTCAGGCGTCGAACCTCCCGAAAGGCCCTCTCTAACATATTGGCCGTCCTGATGGGCGTCCATAGCTCTTTGTCAAACTCGTAGTAATGCAGGCAGCTGAAGAGATCCTTCTTCATGCATTTGACCGCCATCGAGGAAGAGAAACTCAACTTTGTCCGAGATGGGTTTGTCTTTGAAACTCTCAAGCTTGTTGTCTAGGCTTATGAATGCATTTCTCACGGGCTGAGCGCTGACCTCTTTGCCAGACAGATCATTGGCAATGCCCTTGAGCTTACGGGTACTTATCTGTTCAGGTACAACTGGCCGATGAGTTCATCAGCTTCCCGACGCCTACGTTCGCATTGATCGAAGACAATGAACGCAACACCGCCTTTATCCGAGCGGGGGACCTGGGTATCTTCTGTATTCTTGAGATCAAAGGATACAGGACAGTCTGGACTATGGGCACAAGATCCGAACGGCCATGGCAGAAAGAAATGTATACTACAGGCTCGCAGGCCTCATTGAAGTAGACGATCCCAAGTCGGGAACAAGAGGCAGGGGCGCAGCCGGGAAGGCGAAGGTGGTGGTCGCGGAGGAAACCAAGAGGCAGAGGCCCGGCTTTGCGAGCATGCGGAAGGTCAAGCATCTCAGCGGGGATGACATCTCTAAGGTTCTCGCAAATTGCCTTGAACAAAGCGTGGTGAGCCGTAGAGATGGCTGGCGTGCCTAGGGCCTGCTGAACTCCGGGAATCGGATCCATCAGCCGGTAATCGAGGTCACCGGAGAGATTGCAGTGAAGGTATTGCCCTGGGTTCATACCGTGATCGGGAACGTTAAGGGTAATATCCGTGGCGTCTAACATGGATTAAATCATAAGCTTTTGAGTCGTTATCTAGGCCAGAGTTTTGCTACTGGTTTAACGGAAAGCTCTGGGAACCTCAGATGTTTGACCAAATCCTCACTGCTTCTATAAATACCACTGCCATTACATATGTGGAGTTAAAGGCAATAATTAATTTCAATTTTGAAAAATATTATCAATTTTGAAATAAAATATCAAGTAAAAATTATAGTATAATATTCCCTAAAACTTGAGCAAATAAATAAGGCGAATGTTCGCCTGCTATGTCATGTAAGGAGGCACGGTATGGCACGGAATATGCTGCAGAATTCTAAAAGGGTTTTCAAGGTTATAGTGGATCTGGAATCAATGAAAAGAGAAAAGGCCTAGCACAGCGTTCCCAAGGATGTGGGGAGAATTGTGAATTTCATTCACATTAATTACTGGCTTACGCAGCTGTAGGCTGTCATAAAAGAAGTTCCCCATACGTTATGGGCAGAGAAGCGACATTGAGCGATCCAGGAAATGAGATGATTCCCATGTGGGACAATTGGATCTGTGAGGTCATACCCTATCCTCGCAGTGCGATGAGTTGCAACGGGATGAGGGTGATACCCTGCAGGTGCTGGAATTCATCGATGATCAGCTCCTCAGGATGAGCCTCTATGGAGTTGAGAAGTTGACGGTCTTACAAAGGCAGGGATAGGAGGTAAATCGCAAGCGGGTACAGCGATGCAGCCGCATTTTGAGGCGGGAAGTGGTTTGGCCATTATCACGGTTACCTCTTCCCCAGCGTTTTGAAACATGATCTGAACATGATTTACCAGTATTAACGCTGATTGCCTTAACAGAGACTATGATAGATTTGAGCTTGAAAGGAAGCCCCTCTTGGGCTAGTAAGCCCGATTAAAAAACCTTATAACAAAAGGAAGGACTTCCCATGATAGCTAAAACACAAAGAAAAAAGATCAATTTCAATCGGCATTGACATGCACAAAGCCTTTTGGCGCATAACTGCCCTGGTTGAAGGAGAAAGCGTTTTAGCTATCACTCTCGCAGCGTAAAGGGCAAAATTGGTTAAATCCTAAATTCAATTAGAATTAAAAAGGAGGGCACAACATGAATAAACAAGAGGTAATTAAGGAAGCGACAAGGAAGTATGATGAGGCATACATGAAAAGGACGCCAAAGTCGCGAGCAGCCCTAGAAGCAGCAACAAGGGTTTTACCTGGAGGAGATAGTCGTATTGCTACCTTTTATTATCCATATCCCATATTTCTCGATAAGGGAAATGGTTGCAGAATAACCGACATTGATGGCAACGAGTATCTTGATTTTCATAACTGTTACACTGCATTAATACACGGGCATGCTTATCCTCCCGTTGTTGAAGCAACAAGAGAGGTTGTCGGCAAATTTGCTACATCGCTAGGTGCTCCCACAACTCTCATTACCGAATGGGCAGAGACTCTTTGTAAAAGAGTAGAATCTGTCGAGACAGTAAGGTTCTGCAATTCTGGTTCAGAAGCTGGGATGATGGCTATGCGCACAGCTAGGGCATTTACAGGAAGGAACAAAATCCTCAAAATAGAAGGAGGTTATAATGGAGCATATGACACAGTAGTCCACCCCCCTAATTCAGCTGGCTTGCCCAAAAGCGTACAAACTGATCAGCTAACCGTTCCTTTCAATGATAAAGAAGCTGCAAGCAGGGTTATCCATGAGAACAAAGATGAACTAGCCTGTATGGTCGTTGAAGGAATGATGGGTGCTGCTGGTCAGATTCCACCTCAGAACGGTTACTTAGAATACCTTCGAAAGACTACCCAGGAGAATGGTGTTCTTCTTGTTTTAGATGAGGTGATGTGTTTCAGGCTTGATTACGGCGGTATTCAGCGAATATATGGTATCAAGCCTGACCTTACTATGTTCGGCAAGATCATAGGGGGTGGATTCCCTGTAGGCGGGTGGGGAGGACGCAAAGAGATCATGGAACTTTTTGATCCAATAAAGGGTAAAGAGCTTATTCAGGAATCGCCAGGTCTACCAGCAATGGCACGACTCTTCCATGGCGGCACTTTCAACGCAAACCCTGTGGTTGCCACAGCTGGCAGAATTATGCTTGAGCATTTGACCGAGAAGGAAATAGAAAGAATCAATCGACTAGGTGAATCATTAGCAGCAGGCATAAAAAGTATCTTCAGCAACCTAAAGATTAAATCACAAGTAACGGGGCTTGGCTCCCTGCTGAACCTTCACTTCACCCAGGAGTCGGTTGTGGACTTCAAAACTGCCCAGACAGGCCGAAAGGAATTGATGCATCTGGTTCATCTAGGATTACTCGAAAGGGGTATATTCATCCCAGCTAGGGGATTGTTTGCTCTCTCCACCCAAATAGGAGAGAAGGAAATTGATGTGGCTATAAAGGCTATGGAGGATGTTATGACTGAATTGAAGCCTATTATCGAGGAGGCATGGCCGGAGTTGATTGGATAGGCGGTGGGCTTATTGGGCCATATGCCTTCGGATGAAGAAAGGGGGATCAGGAGGAAGGTCTACGTTATTTTTGCTGATAGTGATTTTACTGCTGGCGATGATAGGGAATCACAATGAATTGCTATTTTGGATGTTTACAAACACATAGAAACCTCTAGAGAAGAGGAGTTACACATGTTGTATTTCCCGCATGATGTGTCAAAAGATAGAACTGTCGCCAAGTATTGCAGTCCAGATGAGCGTCTTGACTAGCAGACAAGAGAAATATAGCTACTCAATTAAGGTATCAATCAGAAAGCTATGCCTATATCTCTGTCGGATCAAAGATTATTAGACAATAAGCTTTATAGAAGCAGGAGGGATCAAATGATAAGCGCTTTGGAGACTAGATCTAATATGACCAAGATGCTTAAAGGTGGTGTTATTATGGATGTTGTCAACGAGGAGCAAGCTAAGATCGCTGAGGAAGCCGGAGCTTGTGCTGTTATGGCGCTCGAGCGTGTGCCAGCTGACATCAGGGCGGCTGGCGGTGTTGCTCGCATGGCCGACCCTACGGTCATTATTTCAATTATGGAGAAAGTAAGCATCCCGGTTATGGCAAAGTGCCGAATAGGTCACTTCGCGGAGGCCCAAGTCTTAGCGGAGCTAGGTATAGCATTTATCGATGAGTCTGAAGTGCTTACCCCTGCCGATGAGAGTCATCACATCTGGAAGCACGACTTTAAGGTGCCCTTTGTTTGTGGTTGCCGCGACTTAGGAGAAGCATTGCGTCGTATTGCTGAAGGCGCTGCCATGATCAGGACCAAAGGAGAGGCAGGCACTGGAAACATCGTGGAGGCCGTGAGACATATGCGGGAGGTCATGGGCGGCATCCATAAGTTAATGAATATGCCTACTGAAGAGTTGGTGGCTGAGGCTGGGGCATTGAGTGCGCCTCTTGACTTAGTCACAGAGGTGCACCGCACCGGCCGTTTGCCCGTACTCAACTTTGCCGCAGGAGGGATAGCTACGCCTGCTGATGCTGCTCTTATGATGCAACTCGGAGCTGAAGGGGTGTTTGTTGGGTCTGGTATCTTCAAATCAAGCGACCCAGCCAAACGGGCGAAAGCTATTGTTATGGCTACTAGCCACTATCAGGAACCTGAGGTCATCGCAAAGGTTTCAGAGGGCCTTGGAGATGCGATGGCAGGCTTAGACATAAAGCAAATTCCTCAAGAATCATTGCTGGCTTCCCGTGGTTCATAGCTTAACCCAGGATAGAATATTGCTAAGAAAGTCTTGAAAAAGATTTTAAGGGGGGTGAAATAAGCGAGCAGGTTGATCCATTGAGTTATTGTACCGGAACAGATAGAAAGGATTATGTTTAAGGACTTTGCTGAGCTTGTTCAGATCGCTGTGGAAAAGCGAGTACTATGCACTGCAGTCTAAATTTTAGGAGTTAGTCGAGCCGCCAAGGTCAGTGAAATTCTTAATATATACAATTAGCTTACGTAGCGAGAACAATAAGCGTGTCACTTATAATTATGGAGATACAAAAATGATATTAAGACGAATTAAAGAAGTGGAAACTATTGATGTTGGGAAAGCGTTTGGCATGCCTGATGGTAAGATGCTCATTCAGTGGATTATTAGCAATAAAGTAGGCGATGATAGATACCGACATCGTTTTGCTGTAAGAAAATATACTATGAAGCCAATGGACCCTTCCACGATTCCCCTCCACAAGCATAAATATATTCAATGCTTAACTGTTCTTTCAGGTAGACTATTTTGTGAGTCACAAGATGGCAGCATAGAAGTTAGGCCCTGGGAGTCTGTTTATTTTTATCAAAACGAGCCTCATAAAGTAGTACCAATGGGGAACGAGACTGTGGAATTGTTTTGCATAATTGATTGCCCAAACGGCGGGGAGAATTGCTTGCCAGAAATTCCCAAAAATGTAAGGACTGAATGAATAGATAAAGGAAATAAAGAGGCCATAGGATAATATGAAAGAGTATTTGAAATTATAGAAAGGAGAATTACAATGTTCGTGCGTAAGATTGAAGATACCGAAAATATAGACTGGATGGAAGGGGTAAAAAAGCGTTTGATGATCGGTCCCAAGGATGGAGCACCTACTTACCTGATGCGCGTCTATGAAATCGCCCCCGGAACAATCTATCCCCTCCATACTCACAACTACGAACACGAGGGAACACCTCTTTCTGGTGAGGGAACCCTTGTTGGTGAGGGCATTGAATATAAAATACAAGCGGGGGTTGTATACTTCATACCGCCAAACGAGCCGCATTCCATAATAAACAAAGGCAAAGAAGTGCTGCGCCTTCTTTGCACATCCCCACTCTGTGCATATAACGCGATGGCGGATCCAGCTAATAAGGGAAGCACAAGTTGAATTACTAAAGAAAAAGGGGGTGATGTGTAATGGAAATAAAAAGGCAATAGGCTAGTCTTAAATTAAAACATTTAAAAAAGGAGGAAGAAAATGGCGACTTCTTTTAGAAAATCAAAAGCATTGCTTTTTGTTTTAGTTTTAGCTTTCATAAGTTTCACAATAGCTATAACTACAATTGAAGCAGAGGGTAAAAGCTATAAATGGAAAATTAATCACGGTAATGCTGAAGAGCATGAGGCTACTTATATTTGTAAGCAATTCGCAAAGATGGCAGAAGAAAGTTCGGGAGCGCGGATAAAGATGACCTATTACCCTGCAGGATCATTGGGTGATCCCTTTGAGCTCATGGAGGCCATTCGCATGGGCACCTTGGAGGTTTCGGTGGGGATGGTGCCAACCTCAGCCGATCCTCGGTCCGATGTGATTTGGATGCCGTATCTCATGAGAACCTGGGATGAAATTCTCGCCGCTTGTGGACCAAAAGGATGGTTTACTCCTATATTAGATGAAATCTATTCTGGACTTGGCGTTAAGATTCTTAGTGTTTTCCCACATGCTTGGGACGGCATGGCATTTACCCGTAGGGTCAAGGAAGTTGTCAAAACCCCTGCTGGTTTTAAGGGAATAAAGATGCGAACGCCGCCAGTACGGATCTATGAGATTTACATGCCAACTTTGGGCTTTATCTCAACACCAATAACCTTCAGCGAGACATTTACAGCACTACAAACTGGAATCGTGGATGCTCGCTCGTGCTGCCCTGCGGTAGAGGCCTATGCCATGCGAGATGTATTAAAGTATTGGGTTAACACACGGGATTCCTTTGAGTTCATGTTTATAGCAATTAATAAAAACAACTGGGATTCACTATCGGTCGACGATCAGACAATTTTAGCTAATATTGCTTACAAGCTAGTGAGTGATGAAATTATGAGAGCTAAGGAGCAAGAAGCTGATTGGATAAGGAAATTGGAGGCCGCGGGTGTCAAGACCTATCAGGTGAGTCAGCGAGAGTGGGAGGAATGTGCCAAAGTAGTCCGTGAAAAGGCTTGGCCCAAGATTGAAAAAGAACTGCTTGGTCCTGCCCTAATGGAGAAAATGAGATTAAATGCGACACCGATTTCTAAATAATTGGATAGACAAATGCATTTTTAGTCTCCTTTTCATTGCATAATAATTTTGATCCCTTGGCTGCATGAAAAATGCAGAGAAAATTATGACATGGAACAGATTTAAAGAAATTTGTGCCAATATAGATGCTCTGCTAGATAAAATAGGGACTATACTTATCGTGCTAGGCGGAGTTGCATTTACCTTGGCAGTGCTTACACAAATTATGCTTCGCTATGTATTCAAGGCTCCACTTTTTGGTGTTGAGGAATTTTCTATACTAATTGCCATGTGGGTATATTTTATTGGTGCTATTTATGCGACTAAATTAGATTCTCATATACAAGGTGATTTGGCGGAAAGGCTTTTTAGAAAAGTTCGCCATAAAGCCGTTGTAAAGATAATAACATGGTGCCTGAGTCTTGGTGCTTGCTTATTGTTTATCTATCATGGCAGCAAATACTGTATATGGGTTTACGTTGGAGGAGAGAAAACTGCTGGGTTGTGGTGGCCCAGAATATATAGCATTTCAAGTATCTTTTTTGGGGCTGTATTTATGACCATATACAGCACTGCTAACATCGTAAAATACCTTACACTAGCAGTCAAGGGATCGAACAGCGAGCAAAATGACGAAAGAGGATAAAGTATAATGCTTGTTATAATCACAATTTTTTTCCTTATAGTTATGTTAATAGTTGGAGTGCCTGTGGCCTTTGCTTTTGCCCTTGCCGGATTTGGGATGCTCTTTTTTACAGGCATGGACCCAAGATTTGCTATGCCGGCGTCCTGTCATGCTATCGGGTCATATACCTTACTAGCACTTCCTCTATTCATATTGGCTGGCAGATTGATGAAAGACTCGGACATCTCCCGTAGATTAATAGTATTTATCATGTCTTTTGTAGGTAGAGTTAGAGGCGGTCTTGGTGTGGTAAACGTAATTAGCTGCACCATATTCGGGGCTATTTCCGGTTCAGCCTCGGCAGCCATCGCAGCTATTGGCTCAATCATGATTCCTGAAATGGTAAAACAGGGTTACTCCAGAGGGTATTCAACAGGGCTTGTCGCAGTCTCGTCCATACTTTCTTTACTCATCCCTCCAAGTATACCTATGATTCTTTTTTGCTTAACAGCGCAAATTTCCATTCTTGCGGGCTTCCTGAGTACTCTCATACCAGGCCTTCTCATGATGCTGGCCTATTCTATAATAAATCTGATCATGGCTAGAAAAATGCGACATCTTAAGTTGCAACCAAGAAAAGGCCTGGGCGAATCTTTAGTGGATATTGCTCACTCTACGAAGATGGCTGCTTTTGCCCTTTTTATGCCCATCCTGGTGTTAGGGGGAATTTATGGTGGTATATTTACTCCAACTGAAGCAGCTGCTGTATCAGCTCTGTACGCTGTACTTGTTGGTATGATCATTTACAAAACAATGACCTTTGAACAGATGCGCTTGAGCATAAAAGAATCCATGATTACCTCTGGCTCGGTCTTGATTATGTTATTTTTTATACTGATGGTAAGCAGGACTATGGTTGTATATGAAGTGCCCCAGCATTTGGCGCATTTTGTTTTCGATTTGACATCTAAAAAATGGCTTATTCTATTTTTCATTAATATAATTCTTATCTTGATGGGTATGGTAGTAGACGATTTCTCCGGCAATATTATTTCGGCAGCTATTTTATTACCTATAGCAAAATCGGTAGGCATTGATCCTGTTCATTTCGCTGCTATCTCGGTTACAAATCTAGCCTTGGGTAATGTCACGCCACCGTGCGCCCCTATGCTTTATCTTGCCGGACTCATTGGGGGCAAGTTGCCGCTGATGGAGTATGGAAAGCCCGCTTTATATTTCATGGTCTTTGGGGCTTTACCAGTTATATTTGCTGTAACTTATGTACCAGAATTCGCCCTGGTTCTCGTGAATATATTGTTAAATTAACTTTCTAGCAGATGGATATTGCATAATTTACAAAGAGAGGGCAAAATTAGAATTATCACATATTGGAGACTAGGAGACGGTCCGAGAATAGGGTTTCAGAGATTTCATCCCCATCATGTTGGGTTTATTTTTTGTTAAAAAACTATATATTGTATGAAAAATAGAATTTCGCATTCTCGGACAGGCTCCTAGATAGGCTTACCTCAATGAGAACACATTGCTAAACGGTTTGATCAAACAATTATATTCATAAAGGAATTTAGGGATGGGATATGATAATATGAAGGAATCGTAGAAACTACAGAAAGGAGAATTACGATGTTCGTGCGTAAGATTGAAGATACCGAAAATGTAGACTGGATGGAAGGGGTCAAAAAGCGCTTGATTATAGGCCCTAAGGATGGGGCGCCTACTTACCTGATGCGCGTCTATGAGATCGGGCCAGGAACAATCTATCCCCTCCATACTCACAACTACGAACACGAGGGAACAGTTCTTTCTGGCGAAGGTAGACTCCTTGGCAAAGAGATTGAGTTAAACATAGAACCAGGTGTCGTATACTTTGTACCTCCAAACGAGCCGCACGCCGTGATAAATAAGGGAAAGGATGTTCTGCGGCTCCTGTGTACAGTGCCACTCTGTGCATATAATGCTATGGCGGATCCAGCTAATAAGTGAAGCTCTTCTGTTAAGGATCTTGGCTTATTTCAGTACTTTAATTAAACATAAACAGAGCGGTTTTGCCTTATTAATTGCATACCCACAGTAAAAAAATGGAGGAAATTATGAGAAAAGGAGAATTAGTTTTAGAAAAAGAGAAAATCAATTCAGAGAGTCCTTTTAAAACTCAGGTGCATTCTGCTAGAGGGTGGAGGGCAGAGGTAGGAATGTTGGCTCCATTGCCAGGAATGTACCGAGAATATGATATTATAGCTCCAGAAGGAGTCAAGTTCTCAAAAGCAATCTTAGGAGAAGAGCAGGAAACCCCTGAAGAGCTTAAGAAAATGAATGAACGTATTGAGTTTGAAGCGAAAAAGCTTAATTTGTGTTATAAATCAGATCTAATTTGTCTTGGGTGTACATCAAGTTCATTCATTGGTGGGCCAAATTACGACAAGGGACTTATTAAAAGAATCGAAAGTGCTTCAGGATCACCGGCAACAACTACAATAACCTGTGTTCTAGAATTATTCAAGGATATGGATATTAAGAAGATTGCACTAATTGGTCCTTATAAAGAAGATATATTTGATATCGAGGTTAATTTTTTCGAACACAATGGGATTGAATGCCTTTACGTGAAAGGCTTGGGATTAGTGACGATGCCTGAATTTTGGAATTACTATATGGATCCATATGCATGCTATCATTTAGTAAAAAAGGCGGTCAAATCAGTACATAATATAGACTGTGTGTTTGTTACATGTATGTTGAGCTGGATATTAGGAATAGCGGATACTTTAGAGAGAGAAATAAAATTACCAGTCATATCTAGTTCATCAGCTACATTATATGGCATTTTAAAGAAACTTGAGATCCCAGATCCGGTGTACCATTTTGGTGAGGCATTAAGACTGCCAAGGTTACCTAAGTGATTGATTCTTCTATGCTGTAGTAACTGAGACCTGATCTGATAAGTAGCCTTTTTGAAGATATTGCCCAGGTAAGCTGCAAATACCAAACGATCATCACGTTGTGTTAACACCGATAAACTTTGCGCTCTTTTCACCGACATTATATTCCCTCCGGAGGAAACAAATTTGGTAGTGAGGGCAACTATAGAGTATCCCTGAGAGACCATACAGAAGAAGGGAGATATAGCTGGCCCAGATCTTAATAGGAAGAAGGTCGCAGAGTATGCCCACCATCTCGAAAGGCTTATCTCGAAGATTCTCTGTGACCGTGCCATGCGGAATCTCCGCAAGGCCGAGGGCATCTTCCGCTCGATTTTATAGAAATGTTCAGCCTGTGGGGGAGTAAGGCCTCTTGACGTGGCCTATGGGAACAGGATGTAGTTATGAAGCTGACAGCCTGGGGAGATGCATAGAGGGTTGGTAATAGGGGAAAGCGATATGCGCAGGGATGCCCCTAGCGGCCATGTGAAGAACCCCCCGTGTGGTTTACCGCTGAACACGAGACCTTCAAGATAGGTAGCCCCATGAGCCTCTCGTTAATTAGCTTATGAGTTTTCCGCTTAGCTTCCTCACGAATTGCTCTACCTTGTCCTCGAAGGGCACCTCAAGACCCCTATGGTAAATAGCGCTGGTTGCGATCTCCGTGGAAACCATGGCGATTCTGTATTTGAGGGGAAGCCCTTTTACTCGGTCTCGGAACTTCTTTCGCTCCCTGATAAAGGCGGGGAGATGGAGCAGCAGCACCTTGGTGTAGGGTGATTTTTTCATCTTCTCCGGGTGCGCCAGCAGGTAGGAATAGACGGTGTGAGTCAGGTCATTAATCTCGCGGCTGATCTCATCTGAGGTGTCCGTGTAGAGGGCCTTGTTTTGGGATTGGCCATGACGTCGAAAGATCAGCCCTGATTCATCGACTGCTCGTTTCTCCAGGATCTTCAGTACATCGCTCACATAGGCCTCCTTATGTTCAAGGAATTCCCCGTCCTTCATGAGCAGCCCTCCGATTATCTCGTAGGAGGAACAGATCACACCGCACTTGTTCGCTGAGGCGTCCTTCAAGATGATAATGCCCTTCTTCTGGATCTCCTCCCTCGCCTTTGGAGAGACAAAGGAATTGGCGCCCTCCACGACCGCCCGGGTAGTCGGACCATCTTTTTCATCGAAGAGCTTCTGCCAGTTACCCATATGGATGGTTTCAGGCCGACCTCCGCACGGCATGAATACGTCGGTATAGCGGGAGAATATGAGGTTCTCGAACTGGGCGTGAAACTCATCCGATGACACCCACTCCTCCCTCACGCCGTCCTTTTCTCGTGTAGCCATTTTGAAGAGGTCGACCAGGCCTTCTTTTTTCTGCTCCCTCGAGTAGAGGATAAAACCGCCCTCGTTGAGACGATCCGGCGAGAACTTATCGACGTTGTCCTTGAGGATCAGGCGATCGAGCTCCTCCTTGTCCATGCCCTTTGGGTCATATATGGCGCCGGAGCCAGCCGTAATAGAGGTGATCTGCACCTTTGGGCAATGCTCCAGCAGCAACTTTATCTCGTTTCCCGCAACATCCCCGTTGGTGCCACCGGTAATCTTCACGCTGAATGGGTCTGAGCGCGCATCGATACCCAGCTCCTTGAGCGCCCGTTCCAGGAATTTCCACACGCCCAGAGAGGTGACTCCGTATTCCTTGTGGTTGATTCCGATCTTTTTGCTGGAGATGATGCCACCCCCGAGGATGTATCCTCGTTCCTTTGCGCGTTCCGCCATCCATTCGATCATGGAGTCGTGCATGTTCTCATCGGGCCCTACCTCGATGGGCTCGTCTTCACCGTAGTAATCTACTACCTTTGGATCCACGGGCTTCCCATCCCTGGTGACGAATATGTCCAGAAAGGCGTTTATCACGCCGCGCTGGAGGTTATAGAGGCGATTGGTAACCCTATCCTGCCCCTTCAAATCAAAGGCCTTCATGACGACTGCCATCTTCGATCCTCCCTGGTAGATATCCTTATTCTTCAGGTGCTGGGTATGGGCGAGGACCATGGCCTCTTTAAAGATGGTGCCCATGGCCGACCCGAAGTCATCCTTGGTCCTGGCGATTATGGTCCGAAAGCCTCCCCTGGCAATGTCAGAAAACCCGAAATGATAGCCGGATCCGTTCCGGTGATAGAAGAAGGTAATCCGAAAGGGTGTGTCAAGAGGTAGGTTGCCCCTGATTTCCTGGGGGAGATGTTTCATGTAGGAAGGGTCCAGCCGGAATGAGAGGGCCTTCTTAAGGGTTACGAAGAAGTTGGTTTTTAGGGCATGCTGCACGAAGAGCAGGGCAACGGCAAACATGATCCTTCTGGTTTCATCCAAGAGGGCATGGCCCGTGTTGTACTCCTCGATCATGGTTTGTATTCTCCGGTATTCATTCTCCAGCGTCCCCTTAGCCGGGCGTTTCTCGGGGTCGGGGTGGAATTTTTTTTCAAAGAGGTTCAATATCTCCCGAGTGAGCTGAAGGTGGCTAAAGAAGGCATCTTGGGTCTCCTCCCAGCTAAACCTGTAGGGAGAGCCATGGGCCATGTTGGTGTGAACGAAGGTGTCGATTGCACTCAGGAGGCTGCCTTCGGGCCCTGTGAGAACGTGGCCAACAACCATTTCACGGTAGGTTCTGTCTTGTACGTTTATCACCCTTGTGTTGTAGAGCTCGGATTCTATCGAGGAAAAGAGCGGCATCTCTTTGCTGATAGGTTCCCCATCCCTGGTGGTAATGTAGGCAGTGAGAATAGTCACTTTCTGTGCGCCGTCGTCTATCTCCAGGATATAATTTCTTCGGGTGGCAATATTCAACCGAAAGAATATTTCAATGACCTGTCCTATATATCCCTTGACAAGGGGATTTATGACAGAAAAAGTGAGCCTTGATTCCTCTTGGCCTCTTTCATCTATGGTGGCCTCAATATCTAAAAATGCACCGCCCCGCCTGATTGCGGACTGATAAAGCCACATTGCCCTGGCTACTCGTATGGCAGGAGAGAGCATTACGTAGTCCGGGCTGTTCCCGAGGAAGTAAGAGAAAACGGTATCGAATTCCCTGAAATTGAACTGCGGGTAATGTTCCTGAAGGTTTTTACGAATGCGACCCTTACCTCGGAAAAATGAGATTGGCCACGGTTTCTCCTTGTCGGCGAGGAAGTGAAATTTTTGAATCTCCAGCTGACATTCCTGACCAGGGAGGTTTGTATTGGAATGAACCATCTCTTCATAGATTATCGCTTTATCGGTGAGGGCATTTAAGGTCCTAAAAAGGGTACCGGGCTTGTTTAACGTAGCGATAATCAATTTCTCGTCGGTATCCCTCAAAGCAAGCTGGTGATTCTCGCCCAGTGTGTGAAGGTTCATGCAGAGATTTAAAAGGGCCTCTTTTTCAGGGCCAAAGGTGATGAAAAAATATGGATGCACGTGATTGATGAGCCAATCCAAGTTCGCGAGGGCAAGCCTCCTGCCCTGCGCCAACTTTCGGGGTAATTGGTTGACAATCTTTTCAGGCTTGATAAACATATGGCTTCTCCTTTCCCTGGATTATTGTATCTTGCCCATGCTCGTTCCAGGCTTCAAAGGGCAATTGTTTATCACATACTTTTTTCTTTTAGTCAAGCATAAATTTATATTTTTTTAATTTAATGACTAGATTTCTAATAAATTTATTGTTTTTCTAAGAAATATTTTACAAATAATTTCTATTATTTAAACACTAAGTTACAAATAAAGAATTTTATGTAGTAAGCATGACTGATTTTTGTTTTGAACCGGTTTTCATCATTACCCCGGCAATTGCACCATATAAAAGGGGGGTTAAGAGACGATTGGGCGGAGGAATGGGCGATTTTTCGATCCCGCTCACCACCGCGTTCATATATCGTCTGTCGTTATGAAAACTCGGGCTTAACAGCGAACACCTTTCTCATTGACTTTATGCGTGCCCTTTTTTACGCTTGCCATGGGATGTGCCCTAAATAAACATTTGGGTAGTTATGAGATCTTTATGGAAGAGTAAAAATTTTGCCTGCCATGAGTCGCTTGCTATCTTTGTGGTAGGCATTCTGTTGCTGCTCCCCTGTGTGTGGTGCGAGACGAGCATCACCGGCCAGGATGAATACTGGTTGTCCCTGCGAACGCCCATGGAAACCCTCGAACGGGGTGATTGGATCACCACATGGGTTAACGGCGAGCCCCGCCTCAGGAAGCCGCCGCTCCTCTACTGGGCGATTATGCTGAGCTACCGCATCTTGGGGATTAACCTGTTCGCCGCGAGAATCT
>Ga0315546_1001251_pt1 | contig 16417 bp, 22 predicted proteins | sample SalMarSW160170MG_FD_203833 | JGI IMG/M metagenome (GOLD analysis project Ga0315546, IMG submission 203833) | Salt marsh sediment microbial communities from the Plum Island Ecosystem LTER, Massachusetts, United States - Salt Marsh Sediment SW1601-170 ... | reverse complement strand
TTTAATTAGATTTTCTTTTAACATAAGTACCTCTTTTCTTTAAGATGGTATTAATCTTTTTTTGTATTTTAGCATGAATTCTGGTATTAATAAATGGTAGGGTTTTATTAGTCACATAACCACTAACTAGCTAACTAATTAGTAATTTATCAAAACAAAATAAGGAGGAAAAAATGACAATAAAAGTAGGAATTAACGGATTCGGAAGAATCGGGAGGAATTTTTTAAGAGCATCTTTAAAGGACGAAGAATTTCAGGAAAGATTCGAAATAATTGCTGTGAATGATTTGACTGATGCAAAAACTTTAACACATCTTTTGAAATATGATTCAGCTTTTGGTAGGTTTCCTAAAGAAGTTGAAGCAAAAGAAGATGCTTTATTAATTAATGGTAGAAAAGTTAAAGTATTGGCAGAAAGAGATCCCGCAAAATTACCCTGGAAAGAATTAGGAGTAGAAATTGTACTTGAGTCAACAGGACTATTTACAAAAATGGAAGATTGTAAAAAACATCTCAAAGCAGGAGCAAAAAAAGTTATTTTATCAGCTCGGTATAAAGGAGATGCAGAGGATGCTATAATGATTAATATTGGAATCAATGAAAAAGATTATAATCCCAAAAAGCATCATATAATTTCAATGGCTTCCTGTACTACAAATAGTTTTACTCCTATGATGAAAGTGATTAATAAAGAATTTGGTGTTGAGAAGGCTTTAATGACTACTATTCATTCCTATACCAATGATCAGAATATTCTTGATGCCCCTCACAAGGATTTAAGAAGAGCAAGAACAGCTGCTCATTCGATCATCCCTACAACTACAAATGCCGCAATTGCAGTGGCTCAAGTTATTCCTGAACTTAAAGGAAAATTTGATGGAATGGCAATAAGGGTTCCAACTATTGTTGGTTCTATTTCTGATGCAACTATAATTGTAAAGAGAAATACCAGCAAAGAGGAAGTAAATAAAGTTTTAAAAACAGCCTCAGAAGGAGAATTGAAAGGAATTCTTGGATATACGGAAGAACCTTTGGTATCCTGCGATATTATTGGGAGTTCTTATTCGTCAATTGTTGATGCTCTTTCAACGAAAGTAATGGGAGGGAATATGGTAAAAGTCCTTACTTGGTATGATAATGAATGGGGTTATTCAAGTCGAATAGTAGATCTTATAAAATATATTTGGAAATAGATGGGGGTTAAAATAATGCGTATTCCAGTAATTGCTGGCAATTGGAAGATGAATAAAAACATTGTAGAATCAGTATCTTTAGTTAAAGAACTAAAGGATTTTGTTCGTGGAATCGAGGGAGTAGATATTGTAGTTTGTCCACCCTTTGCTTCTCTTTGGGTGGTAAAAGAGATAATTAATGGAACAAACATTCATCTGGGAGCTCAAAACATGTTTTGGGAAACAAAAGGGGCATTTACTGGAGAAACATCTCCCATAATGCTTAAAAATGTGGGTTGTGAATATGTTATATTAGGGCATTCCGAGAGAAGGCAATATTTTAAGGAAACTTCTGAAGAAGTTGCTAGAAAGACCGAAGCTGCGCTTTCGGTTAATCTAACACCTATTGTGTGTGTAGGCGAAAATTTAGAGGAAAAGGAAAGTGGTAAAACTGAGAGTATAATAGAACAGGAGATTAAGGCTCTATTTCCAAAAATAGATTCTATCTTAGCAGGAAGAATAATTGTGGCCTATGAACCTATATGGGCTATCGGTACAGGTAGGTCTAGTAGCTCACAGGATGCCAATCTGATAATTAAATTTATTAGGGAACTATTTTCCTCCGAATATGGAAGTAAAATAGCTGAGCGAATAAGAATCTTGTATGGAGGAAGCGTAGATCCTAAAAATATTAAGGAGTTTGTGAATGAATCTGATATTGATGGAGCTTTGGTTGGGGGAGCAAGCTTGCATGCTCTAAGTTTCTCTCAAATAGTAAAAGAAGCTAAAATACTATAAAATTAACGTAAACTTTAGCGGGGTAGCAAAAAAGAAAAAAACAATTATCCTTATTGTTTTTTCTCAACTATCTAACCAGGTAACCAACAAGTGATGTAATGTGTAACATGTGATAAGTAACCTGTAATAAGTACCTGTTTTTATAATTTAAGAAATTTAATCTTATTACTCATTACATATTACTTGTTACTGTATTTTATACGAGATACGATTCACGAGATACGAGATACGAATTCAATCTTGAACTTAACATACAATTGTGTTAGAATAAAAAACTGGAATTATTGATAAAATAAATATAATAAATTTAAGAATTTCAGAGAGGTTTCTCTTTGATTATTTTAATCTTATTTTTATGAGAGGAGTTAAAGATGCCAGTAGCTTTAATGGTGATTCAAATTGTTATTAGTATAGCTTTGATCCTGGTAGTGATACTTCAGGTGAGAAAGTCAAGTAGAGCTTCAGGTATATTTGGTGGAGGGACAACTGCTGACTATGGTGGAAAGAAAGGCAGGGAAGCATTTTTAATGAAGCTTACCACTGTTGTAGCAGTGCTTTTTATGTTATCTTCCCTTTTACTTAGCTTAATTAAATAGAAGGAAATCTTTAGAAGAATGGATAAACCTATTAGTTCGGTTAATGAGATAAAAAACTATTCTATTAATTCAAATAGAAAATTTTTTTCAGCTACCCATGAAGAAATAGAGAAAGGGCTAACTACCGATATATATTTCGTAAGAGCTCAAGAGATATTGAGATATCTTCGATTAGAGAACACTATAGTAACTGCAGAAATATTCCCCCGCGAGGACGGTGTATTTGCAGGAGTCCAAGAAGTATGTAATCTTTTAAAAGACAAGAAGATAAAATTATGGTCTTTGGAAGAAGGAGAGAGGTTTGAACTTAAGGACACAGTAGTAAGAATTGAGGGTCCATACTCCGAATTTGGTGTTTTTGAAACAGTTATTTTAGGTATTTTAGCTAGTAGTTCGGCGTGGGCTACTGCTGCTCGTAAATGTAAAGATGCTGCCGGGGCAAAGAGAGTTGTCTGCTTTGGTTCTCGGCATATTCACCCGTCTGTAGCTCCCGTTATGGAAAAATCTGCACTGATAGGCGGTATAGATGGAGCAAGTTGTATATTGGGAGCAAAACTGTCTGGGGAAAAACCTCAAGGAACTATACCTCACACCGTAATGATTATTTCGGGAGACACTATAAAAGCAGCCCAAGCTTACAATATTTGTATGCCCAAAGATGTACCTCGAATTATTCTTATCGACACTTTTAAAGATGAAGCGGAAGAATCCATAAGAGTAGCTCGTGCTTTAGGAGAAGATTTATTGGGAGTAAGATTAGATACCCCAAGCGAGAGAGGCGGAGTAACCCCTGATTTAGTAAAAGAGGTAAGAGCAAGACTTGATCAAGCCGGTTTCCCTTATGTAAAAATATTTGTCTCAGGAGGACTTACTCCGGAAAGGATAAGTATATTAAGCAAAGAACCGGTTGATGCTTTTGGGGTAGGTAGTTATATAAGCGATACCAGTCCCATTGATATGACTTTAGACATAAAAGAAGTTGAAGGGAAACCGATTGCCAAAAGAGGAAGAATCCCAGGAAGAATAGAAAATTTAAAATTAAAACGAATTAAATAAAAAATAATTGGATTACGGAGGGAAAAGGCAAATGGAGGATGTACTGTTACAGGTTAAAGATTTAAAGACCTATTTTTATACTGATGATGGTGTGGTTAAAGCAGTTGATGGTGTTGATTTTACCATAAGAAAAGGGGAAACACTGGGCATGGTAGGTGAGTCAGGTTGTGGGAAAAGTGTTACTGCCCTTTCCGTATTAAGATTGATCCAGGAACCACCGGGGAAGATTGTTAGTGGTGAGATTTGGTTTAAAGGTGAAGAATTATTAAAGAAAAGCCCCGAAGAAATGAGAAAGATTAGAGGGAACGATATTTCCATGATCTTCCAAGAACCGATGACCTCCTTAAATCCTGTATATACTATTGGTGAACAGATTTCAGAAGCTATAGTGCTGCATCAAAAACTAGATAAAGGAAAGGCCTTAAAGAAAACCGTAGAGATGTTAAGATTAGTAAGTATGCCTTCTCCTGAAACCAGGGTTCATGAATATCCTCACGAATTAAGCGGAGGACAAAGACAGAGAGCAATGATTGCCATGGCTTTATCCTGTAATCCAGATTTATTAATTGCAGACGAACCAACAACCGCCTTAGATGTTACCATCCAGGCTCAAATTTTAGAACTGATAAAGAAATTAAAAGATGAAATTGGTATGTCAGTTTTAATGATTACTCATGATTTGGGCGTAATTGCGGAAGTAGCTCATGATGTAGTAGTTGTATATGCTGGTAAAGCGGTAGAATATGCAGATGTGAAAACCATCTTTAAAAATCCGAAGCATCCCTATACTATGGCTCTCCAAAATTCCATTCCTCGCCTAACAGATAAACCAGGGAAAAAACTCGAAGTTATTCAGGGTGGAATTCCTGATCCTTTAGCCTTGCCTTCTGGATGCAAGTTTCATCCTCGTTGCAAGTTTGCTATAGATCTTTGTAAGAAAGAAGAACCCGAGCTTGAAAAGATAGAAGGCAACCATATTGTACGGTGCTGGATGTATAATAAAAATAAGGCAAAAGATTTTAAAATTAATCAAGAAGTAGCGAGCATCACCTATGAGTAGTATATAGTGAATAGTATTTAGTAACTAAGCGGAAAACAAAAAGCGCAAAACGTAAAGCCATAGCTAAAAATTTAAAATTTAAATATATTGTATTATCTATTGAGTTTCATCTTTCTTATCTCGTATACTATATAGCAAAAATGAAAAGATAAAGAAGCAAAAACTAAAACTTAAAATTTAATATTGAGAGAAAAAGTTTTGAATTTTGAATTATGGTTTTTCGCTTTTAGTTTTAACTTTTTAGCTATATAATGATAACCGTGAACTGAAAACTTGTATTTAATACTAACGAATAATTTAAAGTCTTAAGAAATTGGAGGTAAAGGGGTTGGAAAACAATGCGTTACTCAAAGTAAGAAATTTAAAAAAATTTTTTCCCGTGAGAGGGGGAATATTATCCAAGGTAATAGGATATGTCCAGGCGGTAGACGAAATAAGTTTTGATATTAAAGAGGGAGAAACTTTAGGTCTGGTGGGAGAATCAGGCTGTGGTAAAACTACTGCGGGGAGAACGATTACCAGACTTTTAGAACCCACCGCTGGAGAAGTAGATTTTGAAGGGGAAAATGTCTTTAAATTAAGTAAGGAAGAACTCAGAAAAGCAAGGCGTAATATTCAAATAATATTTCAGGATCCTTTTGGTTCTCTAAATCCCCGAATGACTGTAGGTGATATAGTAGGAGAGTCATTAATTATTCATAAGATTGCAAAGAATAAAAAGGAAAAAGAGGAAAGAGTCAAGGATCTATTAGAAACCGTAGGTTTAAATGCAGGACATATAAGAAGGTATCCTCATGAATTTAGTGGAGGACAGAGACAAAGAATTGGAATAGCCCGAGCTTTGGCCCTGAATCCTAAATTAGTAATTTGTGATGAACCCGTATCTGCACTTGATGTTTCTATCCAAGCTCAAGTAATAAATTTATTGGAAGATTTACAAGAAAAATTTAAGCTTACTTATTTATTTATTGCTCACGATTTGAGTGTGGTAAAACACATTTCTGATAGAGTTGCAGTAATGTATTTGGGTAAGATTGTAGAGCTGACCTCTACTTATGAATTATATGATAACCCTCAGCATCCTTATACGGAAGCACTTCTTTCGGCTGTACCCATCCCTGATCCCACTCTAAACAGACAAAGGATTGTTTTAGAGGGAGATGTTCCAAGCCCCTTTAACCCTCCTAAGGGCTGTCGTTTTCATCCAAGATGTAAATACGCTAAACCAATTTGCAGCCAGGAAGAACCTGAATTAATTGATATAAATGGCGGACATTACGTAGCCTGTCATTTGAGAAAATAAGATATATTTTATCTATAATTTAATTGTATAGGAATTTCCTTTTCTTGTAAGCACTAATCAGTATATGGTGAATAGCGAATAGTAGTAAAACGAAAAATGAAAAGCGCAAAACGCAAAACTATAGCTTAGAACTTAAAATTAAAGAATGCCTTTTAAATGAAACAAAAGAATTAGAAAATATGTTAGGTTCAATCATATTAACTTTCAAGGGGGAAAATAAGTTTTAAATTTTGAATTATGGTTTTTCGCTTTTAGTTTTAAATTTTTAGCTTTATACTGAAAACTGACAAATAGTATTTGAAACTAACGACTAATTTAAAAAAGTGTTTTATTTTTAATTATATTAAGATTTTGCCGGGATGGCGGAATAGGTAGACGCGCCAGCTTGAGGGGCTGGTGAGCTTATTGCTTGTGGGGGTTCAAATCCCCCTCCCGGCACCAATAAATATTTCAATAAAAAGAGGAAGAGATAACTTCCTCTTTTTATTGAAATATTAGTTAGTTAATTGGTTACATAGTTACTTAATTAGTATTTCGTATCTCGTGCATCGTATCTCGCAAAGAAAATAGAAGTCAGGAACCAGAAGTCAGGAAATAAGACAGTATCGAGTATATAGTATATAGCGAAGAAAAGAAGAGATAGGATTCAGGGTCAGAGGATTATTAGTATAGGACAGGCATCTCGCCTGTTTGTGAATTACAAAAGAAGGGCACAATCCATTGTGCCACTACGCCTGAATCTTATTTCTTTAACTCGATACTCGATACTCGATACGATATACTAACGACCATTCACTATTCACTAACGACTAAATTGACCGGTAGACTAAATTAGGGAGAAAGTTATGCACGAAGGTTCGATTGCTCAAAATTTATTAGCCATTGCCATAGAAAAAGCCAAAGAATACAAAGCGAATACAATAACTCTTATTCGAATAAAAGTTGGAGAATTTGCCGGAGTAAACCAATCTGCTTTAGAGTTTGCTTTTGATAATCTTAGCCAAGGCACCATTGCTGAAAAAGCATCTTTACAAATAATATCATCTCCCTTATTAGGGAAATGCCGAAAGTGTAACGAAGTTTTCGAGATTAAAAAAGATAAATTTAAGTGTTTAAAATGTAACAGCTCAGAAATAGATATAATTTCTGGTGATGATTTATATATCCAAGATATTGAGATAGAATAAAATATTTTGCATTAAAAAAAATAAAATGTTATACTTTATTTTGTTAATTTAAGTTAAAAGGGGGAAATGATGATAGATTTTATTGTAACCTTTTTGCTTAGCATGCTTGCCTATCTAATTCTTACGGCCAGTCAGGGAGAAGTATGGGGGCTATGGAGCATTTTCGAAATTATAACCGGAATTGTTCTCTCTATTATTGTAGCTTTTATCGCCAAAAAGGTTTTATTCAAAAAAAGAAGTTATAGGATGTTAAACCCACTTAGGTGGGTTATTTTTTTGATTTATTTAATTGGTCCATTTTTCTGGGCAATGGCTAAAGCTAATATCGATGTGGCTTATCGAGTGATTACCGGGAAAATAAATCCTGGTATAGTAAAAATATCTCCTGGATTAAAAACCGACTTGGGGATAACTTTATTGGCAGATTCGATTACTTTAACCCCGGGAACCCTCAGTGTTGATATTGATGAAAAAAATAATGATTTATACATTCATTGGATAAATGTTACCACTTTAAAGCCTACTACCCACCATATTTGTGCTAATTTTCCTCAATGGATAAGGAGGATTGCAGAATGAACGAATTTTTTAAAATTTTTATTATTCCCGGGGGGTTGTTGTTGATATTTATGTTATTATCCTTGATTAGATTGATACTCGGGCCCACTGTTCCCGATAGAATAGTAGCTTTAGACACTATAAATACTTTAGTGGTAGCCGGAATGATCCTTGTAGGTGCAGCTTATGAAGAAGTTATTTATATCGATGTGGCTATTGTTTATGCTTTGCTATCCTATATTGGGACTTTATATGTGGCAAAATATTTAGAAGGAGGGCCTAAAAAGTAATGGGAATATTGTTAACCATTTTGTATATTTTTTTAGGAATAGGTGTAATATTTAATTGTTTGGGCTCGATAGGTCTTCTTAGATTTCCAGATGTCTACACCCGACTTCATGCTTCAACTAAAGCTACCACCTTTGGTTCAATTTTTACTTCTTTAGCAGTTATTGTCTATAGTTTTTACCGTTGGAATATTAGTGGAAACTCTAAATTTGGAGTTCTTGCTCTCCATACTATTGTGGCATTAATCTGTTTAGTAATTACCAACCCTACCGGGGCTCATGCTATTGCCCGGGCAGCTCATCGTAGCGGAATAATGCCCAAACAAGCAGTAATTAATGAATTAAAGGAGGCTAAATTAAAATGAATTCCTTTATTGAATTAGCCCATATTTCTACTTTAATAATAATGATAATTGCTGGCTTCTTAGCAGTAGTATTTAAGAAATTATTGCCCTCAATAATTGCCTTGTCGGTAGCCAGTTTGCTTCTTTCATTAGAATTTTATCTTTTGCATGCTCCCGATGTGGCTATAGCTGAAGCAGCTATTGGAGCAGGATTGACTATGGCAATATTTATTTTTGCAATTAGAGGGACTAGATAGAGGAGGATAAAATGAAAAAAATTATTTTCGGTATCGCCTTTATAATATTCTTTTCTTTCCTGATAGTTAGCGCTATAAACATGAGAACATTTGGAGAACCTAATTATAGTGAGATGGATGATTATTTTATTGAAAATGCTCAGAGTGAAACCGGAGCAAACAATGTAGTAACTTCTGTCGTCTTTGATTATAGAGGATTTGATACATTGGGTGAAGCTACAGTATTGTTTACCGCAGTAGTGGGAGTTGTAGCTCTTTTCAGGGGGGTTAAGAAATGAAAGAAATGTCTAAAATAGTAAGAACTGTTACCAATTTTGTTTATGGTTTTATTATTATTTTTGGTTTTTACATAATAGCACATGGCCACCTTACTCCAGGTGGAGGTTTTCAGGGTGGAGCTGTAGTAGCTTCTGCATTTGCTCTATTATTAATATCTTATGGTAGATTGATTACTAAAAAATTTCTTAAAAAGGATATAATGTCTATTACTGAAAGCTGCGGATTAACAATGTTTATAGTGGTAGCTTTTTTAGGATTAGGAATCACCTTTTTTTATAACTTTTTAGCTAATACTGGAAGTTGGTTTGGTAATACGACTGTTATAGGAATTAACCCAGGTGACATGAATACAGGAGGAGTGATACCCCTGATGAATATTGCAGTCGGATTAGAAGTTTTATCTGCTTTAGGAGTTATTGTTTTAATTATGGCAGGTGCAGCGGAATTTACTAAGAAGAAGGAGAATTCATAAAATGATAGGCAATTTACCTTATGTTGCAGTAGTAATATTTATTGGATTAGGAATTTATACTCTTATGTTTAAGAAGAATTTAATCAAAATTGCAATTGGCGTTGTTTTAATTGAAAATGGTGTAAATCTATTTTTAATTACTTTAGGTTATAGAAAAGAAGCAATTGCCCCGATTTATACCCAGGCACCCTCCGGGCAAGCAATGGTCTTACCAACTCCTCAAGCACTGACTCTTACCAGTATAGTTATAGGTATTGCAACTACTGCCCTAATATTGTCGGTTGCCATGATGATTTATAAACACTACGGAACCTTGGATACAGATCAGGTAAGGAGGTTAAAAGGATGAATCTATCGAACCATATTCCTATATTAATAATAGCTATACCTCTATTGGCAGCTTTTTTAGTGCCGCTTATCGGTCGGATAAATAAAAAAGCTACGGGGATTCTTACTACCCTTGCTTTAAGTGTAAGTTTAATTTTAACCATTGCATTAGCGGTTAAAATACTAACAGTTGGTCCCCAAGTTTATGTCTTTGGTGCAACATCTCCATCTTTAACTTTACCTTCAGGGCTTAAATTTCCCATTAGAATTATTTTCGAAGTAGATGCAATGAGCATATTTATGGGTTTAATTACTGCGATTGTTTCTTTCCTGGGGGCGATTTATTCCCTGGCTTTTATGAAAAATGATAGTGGACTTGAAAAATATTATTCTTTATTGCTACTTTTGACTGTAGGTATGTTTGGTATGGTATTTACTGGTGATATGTTTAATTTCTTTGTCTTTTTAGAAATTTCTTCGATTGCTTCAGTGGCTTTAATTTCCTTTAGGGGGACAGATTTAGGTGAACCTGCAGAAGCTGGTTTTAAATATATGGTAGTCAGTTCAATATCTGCTCTACTAGTCTTATTTGCAGTGGGTATTTTTTATGGACAATACGATGTTCTAAATATTGCTGCCATAGCTAGTGTTATGAAATATTCTCAATTGGATAAAATTGCTTTAGGACTTTTAGTACCTGTGCTGGCTATGAAGGCAGGAGCAGTGCCAATGCATATGTGGACTCCTGATGCCTACTCAGAAGCCCCAGCACCAATTACTATGATATTGGTTGTTGCCAGTCAGGCTAGTCTATACGCTTTGTTTAGAGTAGTTTTTTCTTTATATAATATTTCTTTAAATGCCTTAACTGTAGGCTGGATAATTATTATTTTTGGTCTTTTATCTATGTTTATCGGTGTTACAATGGCTATTATCCAGAAAGACATAAAGAGATTAATGGCTTATCACGCTATCTCTCAGACAGGTTATATGCTTCTGGGAGTAGGAGTAGGATTAGCTGTATTAGCTAATCCAGCTGCCTTACAAAAATATGGAATTACTGCTATGGAAGGTGGTATCTTTCATATTATGAATCATGCTATGTATAAAGGATTATTATTTTTAACTGCCGGCGCTTTATTCTTTAGCACAGGGACTAGAGATCTTAATAAAATGGGTGGGTTAGCTCACTATATGAAATATACTACTATCTTCTTTATTATTGGAGCAGCAGCCATTGCCGGACTTCCACCTTTTAATGGTTTTGCTTCTAAACTTTTAATTTATGAATCTGTATATAGATTCAATCCGCTTTTATCTATAATAGCTATGGTGGTTAGTATTTTAACTTTAGCCTCATTTGTTAAAGTATTTCATAGCGCGTTTTTAGGACCAAAATTACCTCAATTTAAAGAGGTTAAAGAAGTGCCCCGAAGTATGATCTTTGCTATGGCTGCCTTATCCTGTATTATAATATTTTTTGGATTATTTCCGGATTTAATAGTAAAAAATTTAGTGCATCCCGCGGTAATGTCTTTAATAGAACAATTGCAATATACCGGCACAGTATTAGGAGGTATGTAGAAATGTTAGGATTACTGGAAACAGGTAGTGGTTTTTGGAGTGCTATTGTTTGGGTAATAGTAGTTTTAGTGATTGGTTATATAGTTTATTATATAAGAAATAAAGGGGAAGAAAGTTATAAGAAAAACACTGAACAGGACAAACCTTTTATTTCTGGTAATCCTGAGTTAACCAAAGAAAGTTCTCATATTAGCGCAAGCCATATTTATTGGGGCTTTACGGAAGCATTAAAAGGTTACTATAATCCTTTAGTTAAAATACATACTGGTAATATAAATGATTATTCTGGCTGGATAATTATAATAACCGTAATAATATTAATTATGGTAGGATTGAGTGGATAAAGTGAAATTAAACAAATATTTCGAGAGATCTTTATGGGTCTTTCACCTAAATTCAGGTTCTTGTAATGGTTGTGATATTGAAATTGTAGCATGTCTAACTCCTCGGTACGATTTAGAAAGGTTTGGGATTAAATTGGTAGGTAGTCCTAAGCATGCAGATGTATTATTGGTAACCGGTCCAGTCACCGGTAAGATGCTCGATAGGGTAAAACGTATATATGAACAAACTCCCGATCCTAAAGCAGTAATAGCAGTTGGGGCATGTGGAACAAGCGGAGGGGTCTTTTATAACTCCTACAATCTTTCAGGCTCTATTGACAAAGTTATACCGGTAGATGTTTATGTCCCAGGATGTCCTCCTCGGCCAGAAGCTATAATAAATGGAGTGTTACAAGCCTGGATAAAATTAGAAAAGCTAAGAGAAAGTATAAAAGCTGCTTCAGCGAAATAGCGAAAAACGTATCTCGCATCTCGTGAATCGTATCTCGTCGCCCAGAGCATAGTTATAAAGATTTTAAGTTTCTTGCGATATACGATATACGAAATATGATATACCAGAGAAAAGGTAGTAGAGAATGGAATATATGAAACCAGAAGAAATTATAGAATTATTTAAAGAAAAATTTAATGGTTCGGTTACAAATAGTAAAATAGAAGTTAAAACAGCAGGATTAAAAAAGAATAGCTATAGTTTAATATGGTTAGAGATAGAACTAAAGGATTTTAAAGAAGCGGTTAAACTTTTAGGCACTATTCAATTTCCTCATTTTGCTATAATTTCCGGAGATGATTTGGGTGAGCAAATTGAATTAACCTACTATTTCTCTCTTTATTACGGGGAAAGATTTAAGGAAATATCCCTAAATATTACTACTTTCTTGCCTAAAGAAGATCTTAAAATATCAACTATTACTGATTTAATACCAGGAGCCCAAACTGCTGAAAGGGAAATGATAGAAATGTTTGGAATAAAAGTAGAAGGGCTGCCTGATTCACCTAACTTATTTTTACCGAAAGATTTTGCGAAAGATACCTATCCTTTCAGAAGAGATGAAAAAGGAATATATCCTTTAAGTAAAAATGGTAAATATGTAGGTGACAACATAGTCAAGAGAGAAGAAGAGGTGAAGAAAATTGAGTAAAGAAACTTATTCTATCCCCATAGGTCCGGTTCATTGTTCTCTAAAAGAACCGATGACTTTTAATTTTGAAATATATGGAGAGCATATAGAAAAGGTAAATTTAGCCCCCGGAGATAATCATCGAGGCATAGAATTTATGGGTATGCAAAGGAATCCTGTTCAAATTATATATTTAGCTGAAAGAATATGTGGTATCTGTTCTGCTTCTCATCCTTTTGCTTTTTGTAGGGCAGTGGAGAATGCTGCTGGGATTGAAGTTCCGGAAAGAGGTCAATATATCCGTGTAATTATTGCTGAACTAGAAAGAATACATTCGCATATTTTATGGGCAGGGGTTGCTGCTCATGAATTAGGTTTTGATTCGGTTTTATATATATCCTGGAGAGCAAGGGAAGAAGTATTAGACCTTTTAGAATATCTTACTGGAAATAGGATTAATTATGGAGTATTTATGATAGGTGGGGTAAGAAGAGATATTACCGAAGACCAAATACCTCGAATTCGAAAAACTTTAGAATATTATAAAGATATCTACGGAAAAATAGAAGATATATTCTTAAACGATCCTACTATTGCTTTAAGAACAAAAAATGTCGGTGTTTTAACTAAAGAAGATGCCCTCCGTTTATGTGCAGTGGGACCTACTACTAGAGCATCGGGAATAAAAAAGGATGTAAGACAGGATCAACCTTATTCGGCCTATGCTGATTTGGAAGTGAAAGCCATTACTCCGGATGTGTTAACTGGAAAAGTAAATGGCGATGTCTATGACCGGATAATTGTCCGATTGTTGGAAGTAGTACAATCGATACAGATTATCGAACAATGTTTAGAAAATATGCCTTCAGGAGAAATTGTAGCTGAGAAGAAATTAGTTAAATTATTAAATCAATTAAAGAAAGCTAAAGGTGAAGGAATTGGAAGGCATGAAGCCCCTCGCGGTGAAGTATTTCATTATGTAAAATTAGAAGAAGCAGAAACACCGGAAGTCTGGAAAGCTCGCGCTCCAACGTATAATAATTTAATGACCTGGGTTCCAATGCTTTTAGGGCAGCAGATAGCCGATATTCCGATTGTAATAGCCTCTATTGATCCCTGTATAGCATGTATGGACAGGGTTACAATTTTAAATAAAGCCACTGGTCAAAAGAATATATTGACTAAAAAGGATTTACATGAATTGAGTGTGCAAAAGACAAGGAGGATTACTCCATGACTTCTATAAACTTATTTGGAATATTAATAAAGATAATAGGGGCAATTATCATTGCCTTTTTGGGAGTAGTAGTAGGTTTGTTTTATAAAGGTATTGACAGAAAATTAGCAGCAAGGATGCAGGCTCGAGTTGGTCCTCCCATAAGACAGCCTTTTATGGATTTCTTTAAGTTAATGATTAAAGAAAATATTGTGCCACAAAATGCAGTTCCCTGGATATTTAACGGAGCGCCAATTATGGCTTTGGTATCTTCTATTACCATCTTACTTTATTTGCCTGTAGGGAATATTCCTCCTCTGTTAAGCGGATACGGAGATGTTGTGTTAATTATTTATTTGCTGACTCTACCGGCAATTGGAATGGTAGTGGGAGGTTTTGCCTCTGGTTCTCCTTATGCTAGTGTGGGAGCACAAAGAGAGATGGTAATGATGATGAGCTATGAATTGCCTTTAGTAACGGCAGTAGTTGCTATAGGATGGAAACTAAGTCAGGTTTATCCTCAGCTTAATATCTTCTCTTTAGCGGTGATCAATGCTAATCCTATTTGGGGATTAGTGGGTCCATTAGGTTTTATGGGAGCAATTTTGCTATTTATTACTCTGGCAGCGGTTACACCCGGAGAACTCTCTAAAGTCCCTTTTGATGCACCGGAAGCTGAAACAGAATTAGCCGGAGGAATATTAGTAGAATATTCGGGAAGAAATCTTGCTCTATTTGGTTTAGCAGATGCGGTAAAGACCATAGTAATGATGTCCTTAACTGTGGCTTTATTTTTCCCGTATAACATATCTCATTTACTTGCTTTAAGTGGAGCATTTGCCTTAATAGCAGATGTACTGTTCTTTTTAGTAAAAATGTTTTTAGTAATGTTTGTTGAAGTAACTTTTATTAGAGTTGCAGTTGCGCGTTTAAAAATAGACCAGGTTTCCTATACTTACTGGGTTCCGGTAGCGATTATAGGTTTACTCGGTCTTACATTAATCGTTTTAGATACTATTATAGTTTGAGGTGATAAAATGGCAACGCCAATGGGATTTGAACTGTTAAAACAGTTATTTAAAAAACCAGCTACCAACGTATTTCCGGTTACTTATTACCCTGATTCGATATTAAAATTATTGGAAAAAGTTGAAAAGGGAGAAGCAAAGATAAATCCTCCCGTAGAAATACCTAAAAATTTTAAAGGGAAAATTGTTTACGATAGAGATGAATGTATAGGGTGCAAATTATGTATTAAAGTATGTCCGGCTGAGGCAATCGAATTTATTCCCGATAAAAAGAAGATTAAAATTCATGTTGATCATTGTATTTTCTGTTCTCAATGTAATGATATATGTCCCAAAAATTGTTTGCATATGAGCGAAGAATTTCTTCTTGCGGATACAGATAGATCATCATCTAAATTGATCGTAGAATAGGATAATTTAATAAGAATAAATAATAAAAATCATAGTCTTATAATTTTTTAAGGAGTTTAAATTTTTTATCTTTCAATATCTTTATTATTTTTTCGGAACTCTTTAAAACTTTAGGACTAACAGAATTAGAATAGTCGATAATTTTAGGCTGAATACCAATAAAAATAAGTTCCTGAGTATATTCTTTCAGATAAAATATTAAAAAGGATAAAGGCATACTGTGGGTAGTGAGGTGCAGGGCACTAATTCTATCAGGAGAGATTATTCTAAATTCACCAGATTTAAGGTCCATCTCTACAGCGTCGATAAGTACTACGAGATTGGGCCTATTTTTTTTGATGATTGAGGTAAAATTTTCAGGAACAACCCCACAGTCTATAGAAAGCCAGTCGCGATCTTTAAAACTTTGGGCAATAATTGATCCTATTCCATCATCACCTCGAAGAGTATTTCCAATGCCCATTAGAATATACTTTTTCGAATCCATATTTTTCCCTTTAAATTAGTCGTTAGTGAATAGTGAATAGTCGTTAGTATATAATATAGTGTATAGTTATGGCGAAAAACGAAAAGCGCAAAATGCAAAACCATAGCTTAAAATTTAAAATTTAAACATGCATTATTATATATTGATTTTCATCCATCTTATTTCACATGCTATATTGTAAAAATGAAAAGGAAAGAAACAATAAAAAAACTTAGAATTTAATATTAAGAAAAAAGTTTTGAATTTTTAATTATGGTTTTTCGCTTTTCGTTTTAAATTTTTAGTTGAGTAGTGAAAACTGTCAGCTGAAAACTGAAAACCAGTTTTGCATCTTGTTTTTAATGCCATACACTATTCACTAATGACTAGCGACTATTTGACAAATACACAGACATCGCGAACCCAAAAGTTTACACACATCGTGAACCTTAATGAAAAAAAGTTTACACACATCGTGAACTATACTGGTATAAATATTCTATACTGGCCTTAAAAAAGGAGGTCAGTATGAATATCAAAGAATTACGAGA
>Ga0315546_1001248_pt1 | contig 16446 bp, 12 predicted proteins | sample SalMarSW160170MG_FD_203833 | JGI IMG/M metagenome (GOLD analysis project Ga0315546, IMG submission 203833) | Salt marsh sediment microbial communities from the Plum Island Ecosystem LTER, Massachusetts, United States - Salt Marsh Sediment SW1601-170 ... | reverse complement strand
TGGAACGATATTCTTCCCAGCAGCAGTATAGGCCTTTCATCCTGATAGAATACACACACGCCATGGGTAACAGCAATGGCGATGTTTGGAGCTATTGGAATCTGATTTACAATAGGCCCTATTTGCAGGGTGGCTGGGTATGGGACTGGGTAGATCAGGCTTTCCGTCAGTCTATCCCTGCTGATCGCAAACTGCCGCTGGCTTCGTTCCTGCCCGTAAAAAGAGGCGATAAAACCTTCTGGGCCTACGGTGGTGACTTTGGGCCTGAAGGAACCCCCACAGACGACAATTTCTGCTGCAATGGACTCGTTTCAGTAGATCGAACACCTCACCCAGCCTTAGCAGAAATGAAGAAAATCTATCAGAATATCCAAGTCAAGGCAATAGACTTATCTAAGGGACAAATCGAGATTAAAAATGGCTATTTCTTTACAACACTCAGCGACCTTGTGAAAGGTACATGGACAATCAGTTCTGATGATAATGTAATTGAAACCGGCACCCTGGATAAGCTGAACATTAAACCCGGCGAGTCCAGGCAATTAACCATTGCATTTAAGCCGATTTCTCCCGAGCCGGGTGTCGAATATTTCCTTGATTTGAGCTTTGTACTGAAGGATAAGCAAGCCTGGGCACCGGCTGGTCACGAGGTGGCATGGGAACAGTTTAAGCTGCCCATTGAAAAACCGGCTGTCGCTGCGGCTCAAGCCGAAATTCCGTCGCTTAAGTTAACGGACACGGACGGAACTATCCGCGTGGACGGCAAAGACTTCTCAGTCGTTATTGACAGGGCGTCCGGCTTTATCAACTCGTTGCGGTATAAAAATGTGGAATTGGTCAAAGAACCGTTAGCTCCTTATTTCTGGCGCGCACCGATAGACAATGACCGCGGCAATCGTATGCCGAGCCGCTGCGCCATTTGGAAGACCGCTATGCAGAGCTACAAGCCGCAGAGTGTTGAAGCAAAGCAAATCTCACCACAGGAGATCCAAATCTCAGTGGTCTCGCGTATTGAAAATGTGAAGGGCAACTACAAGTTGGGCTATCGTGTATATGGTGACGGCACCATTATAGTTGATGTAGAAGGTCAGGCCTCTGCCGAGAAACTGCCTGAGATCCCACGGTTCGGCGCGCAGATGGCGCTGCCTAAAGGGTTCGAGACTATTCGTTGGTTTGGCCGCGGTCCGCAGGAGACCTACTGGGATCGCTGCGACTCCCGGATCGACCTGTATGAAGGCAGCGTCGATGATCAATTCTTTTATTATTCCCAGTTGCAGGAGACAGGCAACAAAGTCGATGTTCGCTGGGTTTCTCTTACTAATGAAAAGGGTATTGGTTTGCTTGCAATTGGTATGCCGCATCTCAGTGTTTGTGCTTTGCACTATAGCGCTGAGGACCTTACCAGCGAAGATGACGTCGGTCCGGAACATCCCTTTGAGATACAGCGTCGTGATGAAGTATATTTGAATCTCGATTACCGGCAGATGGGTGTTGGTGGTGACGATAGTTGGGGTGCCCGTACGCATCCGTTGTTCATACTCCCTGGGAGCCAAAAATATGCGTACAGTTTCTGTCTGCGTCCGTACGACCCATCTATGGGAGATATTCGCCACGTTGCGCGGATGGCACCGCCGGTAGCCAAGTAGGAATAAATGCGGCAAACATTAGATAAAAGAAAAAAGACAATCTCGAATCGAGTATCCGCCGAAAGGCGTCCTGTGGAGAGTATCCTGGTTTTTTTCCTGACTATTTTTCTCTCTTTGCCTTGTTTTGGCAGCTATAGCGAAAAACCTGATGACTCGTCTCGGCGTAGGCGCGAGCCGGAGCGGGACTGGTACCGCAGCGCCGAAGCTCGGCAAATAGCTGACAATATTCTTTCGTGGCAGTCTCCGCAAGGAAGCTGGCCCAAGAACGTTAATACCAGGAGAAATCCGTACTCTGGTGATCCGAATAAGATTGAGGGCACCTTCGACAATGGCGCAACCACCGGTGAGCTGCGCTTTCTTGCACGGGCCTTTAATGCGACAGGTGACCGCCGTTTAGAGCAGGCATTTCTCAAAGGGCTCGACCATATTCTCAAAGCTCAATACCCAACCGGTGGCTGGCCACAGTCTTATCCACCCGGTGATAGTTATCCTCGGCACATCACCTTTAACGATGGGACAATGATTCGGCTGATGTTTTTACTGCGTGAGATTGCCGAGTCGCCTGATTACGATTTTGTTGATGCGAAGCGCCGCCAGGCAGTTAAAGAAAGTGTCGACCGCGGCATCGAATGTATTCTAAAGTGTCAAATCCGTGTCAACCCCGTTAGAGACACCAGCTTAGAAGGTTCTGGTCTACAAGAAAAATTCTCTAACGGGGTAAATGATAAACTGACCGTCTGGTGTGCACAGCATGATGAAGTTAACTATAGCCCACGTCCGGGACGCACTTATGAGCTGGTTTCCCTCAGCGGTTCCGAAAGTGTTGGAATTCTAAGGTTTCTGATGAGCCTCGATAATCCAAGTCCTGAGATTATCCGGGCTATTGAGGCAGGTGTAGAGTGGTTCGAATCGGCGAAGATTACCGGCATCAGAAAGAAGTGGGTCCATGGCGACAAGGTTATTGTTAAAGACCCTGACGCGCCTCCACATTGGGCAAGGTTTTATGAAATTGAGACCAAAAGGCCCATATTTTCCGGCCGTGACGGCGTGAAGAAATATGATGTAGCAGAGATCGAAGCCGAGCGCCGCAAAAATTATGCTTGGTACGGTGACTGGGGCAAAAGCGTAGCTAAACAATACGAAAAATGGAAAGAACAATGGTCGATCCCGTATTAGAACCAAGATAGAAAAGCTTACCCTTAATTTTCTTGTAATCTGGACCCATCGGATGTAAATTACGTAGGGATCTATAAAAATAAAGGCTGGAGAGGTGGCCGAGTGGCTGAAGGCAACGGTTTGCTAAACCGTCGTATGGGTATAAGCCCGTACCGCGGGTTCGAATCCCGCCCTCTCCGTTCTACGCTGCGCTACGAACGGCAGGCCGTTCTTTGAGGCGATAAGAATGGCACAATCTATCTTTGCTTCGCTGCGAATGGAACAGCCGTTAGAGGTCGAAGGATGTGGTATACATATATTCTGAAAATGGCTGACGGGGAATATTATGTTGGCTCAACCAACGACTTGAAGAGGCGAATGGAAGAACATGCAAGAGGACGTGGAGTTTCGACAAAGTGAAGGTTTCCAGTAACATTGGAAGCTTACATCGCAGTTAAGTCAGAGGAAACAGCGCGATGTCTTGAGAAATATTTAAAGACATCGTCTGGAAAGGCTACTCTGAGGAAAAGAATTTTACCCGACGAAGCGTTAGCGTAGTCGGGCCCGCCCTCTCCGTTTTTAAATCATGTATTTAAGTTCTTCTTTATTTTGTTTTTTTATTGACGATTAAAAATTGTTCTGGTAGCATTTTATCGGTATTAAGGAGTATACTTTCGTCCCTCAAAGTATACGCCCTAACAAAAAAGAGGGATTATTTGTTGTTGGCCTGCGGGCCTGAGGAGAATATTGTGGCAAAGGGTAAAGTAAAATGGTTCGATGAGAGGAAGGGATTTGGTTTCATTATTCCTGACGATGGCGGCGAGGATTTGTTTGTACATCACACGAACATTTCAGGCCAGGGTTTCCGCTCTCTCACTGAAGGCCAGGAGGTAGAATATGAGGTCGGACAAGGCCGAAAAGGCCCTCAAGCAACAGATGTCCGCCCAAGCTGAACTGAATCTCGGCTTACCAGGAAGGTTAAACCTATAGTCTCGCTGAAAAGCGGGACTTTTTTATTTTTGTTAACGGTTGTGATAAGTGAACCTACGATAAGGAAATATATCGGGATGCAGGGCAAAAAAAACAGCGGATAAACTCTGTTTGAATTCTAAAATGCCACCAGTTTTAACTGGTGGTTCTTTACTTGTTCTAAAATCTTCTTTTTCTTTCTTCGGGATTTTTTCGAAACTCTTCTCCAAAGTCATTATCTCTCAAAGGCCGGCCTGGATGCCTTTTATAAACAACGCGAATAATATTGGATACCATATCACGAAAATTCTTATCAGGATTTCTCAGAAAATCCCGAATAATCTTTACACCTGCATCCGTCTCTGCAATGGAAATATCTAAATCAGGATTTTGCAAAAGAGCTTCAATAGCTTTGACTGATTCTTCAGTTCGGGACCGGAGGATTTCAGCAATCATAGGTATTTGCTTTGGATTATTAAAATCCATTGCTTCAATAACCAGTTTTGCTGTATATTCATCATCCGTGTATTTTGGGTAAACTGGATGACGCTTATAAACGGCTTGGATAGCTTCAGCGGTTGTTTTTCGAATATATTCATCCGTATCATTCAAAAGAGTCTTAAGAGCGAGGACACCTTCATCAGTTCGGTTGTAGGCGATTGCGTAAATTGCCCAGACGCGCTCTATTGAATGAAATGGTTTGTTTCGGCTTAGCATATTCGGATCTGTCGCTATCGAAATTAATGCAGACATATATACATCGTCAGGATGATCTTGCGAAGCTTTTATCCCTTCACCCATGATATCAAGATCGTTTGATGCAAGAGATATCTTAATAATTTCTTTGAAATCTTCCTCGTCGCACCTAAATTCTTCCAATACGGTTTGCAGACCAGGGGCCAATCCACATGTTTTTGCCACTTTAAGAACATCTTGTTTTACTTTTTCGTCACACGGCAAGTAGCATAGAAAAGCCTCTCTTGCCGTGAATACCTCGTTGTTATGATAGTTCTTATACATTAGTTCAATCAAAGTGGGAACAATCCTGTTATCACAAGTATATGCCAATTTGGAAAGTATCGCCTCTCTCTGTTTGACTACCTCCCATTTCTGTGATGGTTTAACTTCCCCTAATTGTCTAATAAGTGATTTTATATATCTTCCCATTGCCCAGCGGCTGCGAGGTTTTACAACAATTTTGATAGGAAGCGAATTTATCGGTATCTCCTTCATTCGCACGATACCTTCTATCTGTTTTGCATTAGTATCCTTATCTGCGTAATAATAAGTACCAGTTACAGTATAAACGCTAGCCTATTTATCAAAGCCCAGCGATTTAGAGCAATTGTTTTTGTGAATGATTCACCCGTTCTAATCATTCCTCTGCCACTACTTAAACCGCCGCCAAGTCCTTCTACATAGTTCTCTCTGGGGTCAGGAACAACTGTTCCATTTTCCTCTCGTGCATTTAATTGGTACTCCCGAAAGCGTCCACTGCGATCATACTCCCGTTGGTCGTAAGAATAAGCGGACTTGCCCTTATTAATAATAGTAAAAACGATGGGGATTTCGTCTCCGACCTTGATATTGTTTTTGGTGCAGCGGATGGTCAATTCCAAACGATGCTCACTGATTTCGTTAGCTTGAACAATTAGTCCGAAGCCTGCGATAGTGATAATCCATACCCAAGAGAATCTATATAGAAAATATTTCATCGCTGTACATTCCTCACTTATCAACAGTAAATAATACTATTTTATTTTGTTTTTGAGGATTTGGCCATAAGCAATAATATTTGTCTGCATACGCTTTTACAAACGTGGAGCAACGAAAATCTCAGCGGAATCATTTCGGGTAGCTGGAAATCCATACATATATTTTTTGGGAATTCATCACCCAGGATTTTTATTTTGTCCCTATCCGGAAGATCTATTCCCATTTTCTTTGCAGTTTTGATAATCGGCACATCGTCAGGCTTGATATTGACTAATCTGGAGCAAATAGTCTCCAGCGAGAAAGGCTCAGTTCCCCCGATGATGTATCCCAACAATTTGTTCCTGCCGCGAATAGGTCCTGGGCCGTCCATTGCGACGACACCATCAATGATGGTCAAAACAGGATTTAAGAATCTGAAAAGTTCGATCAGGAGCTCACAGAAATCATCCATGCTTTTGCCTTTTCTGAAGTGCCAGAGTGCTTTGCGTTTGCCGCTAACACAGCCAAACATATTTTTAACCGCAAATGTGGCCACCAACTGCTGATGCGTCTTGAACTTTGGCAGATTTATAATTTTGTCGGCGTCCAGAGCAATTGAGCTTATGCCGACTTTGATATTTGTTGCTCCTATCCGACACATCCTTGGTTTATTGAGCTGCTTTATCGGCACCGATAATTTCTTCAAGGGTTCTTCCAGTTTAAGCGCCTTTGCACAGGTAAATACATTGCTCCATGCCGATGAATCGCCGACGAAAGGCTTCGCCCCGAATTCTTTCAACAGCCGGGCGACCTCGATTATTACTGCAGGATGAGTTTGCGTGGCATGACGATGTGACCTCGGAGCGATGAAATTCGGCTTGAGCAAGACTGTGTCACCCCGGCTTATGAACTTGCCCAGTCCGCCCAGTAGTTCGAACTGTTTTTTAATCGCCTCGGTGATTTGTGGCTGGCTGTAATCACTGCACCGGATTAATGTCACTGTTGTATTAGCCATACATTCGTCAATTACTCATTCCAGCACAAACCAAAAGAAATATTCTTACAACCGGCTTAAGCTCGGGTGCTATGCGGCCGGTTGTGCTTGGGAACAGGCTGCCTTCAGGCTTGCTGAAGAACAAACCGTCTAAAGTTGTTTTGTCCGCCGTCGGCGGATTATATTTTTCCGGTCCCAGCACGATAAAATCACCTGGAGCCATTCTCAGCCCAAAAGCAACAGAGGAGAAGGAGAACTCTCGTGCCTTTGCGCGGATGAATAATTGGGGTATAGAGCTTCTTGCCGGTACGGTAAAGACAGGACAGGCGGTAAGTTCGCATACATCTCTTAAATTGGGGATTTTTTCAGCTTTTATCCGTAGGGCAAGAATGCCCGGCCCAATCCGGCAGAACTGCCGGATTCCTTCACTTTGGCCGTTGGCAGCTATATAAGAGACATTCTGTTTAATATTTAATCTTCTAACAGTTAGGTCATTAACCTGGCCGTTCGGTATAATTAGCGAAACAGTCATCAATTTTTGACCGCCGGCGGCACGCAATAAATCGTTTATCCTATTCCACATCCTAATTCTGCCGAAGCGAACGACAAACGAATTGGCTATAAAGGCCTGATTGCTGTTGAATTGTAATGGCTCTGTGTATAATAATCCCCAAAGGTCACTTATTTTGTCTGCGTTTTCAGCCGGCACTTCAAAAATATGGACGTCAAAATCAATTGTGTTTAGCGATGTGACTACTGACCGCTGGTTACTGTAAGGAGAGGATATATCACCGATTTTGACCTGCTCTTGTTTAGGCTGGCTTTGCTCAGGGCCTTTACAACCTATCATACAGAAGCTTACATAGCATAATACTGTAAATTTAAAAGCACGAATCATAAGGATAGATTAGAAATTATGAAGGCATCTGTCAATGGATAGTCGAGTACTTAATGTCTAATTCAAACGCGCGTTAATTTCCTTGACCTGCTGTGTCATCTCATCTTTAATATGTTCTGTAATAAACAAGAAATCGAGATTGAAAGGTATTAAGAAAATGAAAGTAAGCAAAAGAGCACAGAGCGTGCCGGTCTCGGCAACTATAGCTGTTACTTCACGAGCCAAGCAGCTAAAAGCCCAGGGCGTGGATGTAGTAGGTTTTGGAGCGGGAGAGCCGGATTTTGATACGCCAGATTACATCAAACAGGCGGCTATAGAAGCACTAAAAGCCGGTAAGACAAAATACACACCAGCCGCAGGCATAATCGAGCTGCGAATGGCCATCGCCGCTAAGCTTAAAAATGAAAATGGTCTTGACTACAAGCCGGAACAAATCATCGTTAATATCGGCGGTAAACACTCCGTTTACGAATCCATGCAGGCAGTGCTTGACGGCGGCGATGAGGTTATTCTACCCACACCATATTGGGTAACTTATCCTGAGGCGATTAAGCTCGCCGGCGCTACGCCTAAAATAGTCCAGACCAATAAAGCCAACAGTTACAAAATCACGCCGAAACAGCTAAAAGACGCTATCACCAAAAAAACTGCAATGTTGGTGATTAACTCACCCAGTAATCCCGGCGGCTTTACATATACACCACAAGAACTAAAAGACATCGCGAAGACTCTTGAAGGTACTGATGTAGTTGTGCTTTCAGACGAAATCTATGAGAAACTGATTTACGGCGACACCGAATTTGTAAGTTTCGCTTCGCTGAGCGAAGATGCATACAACCGAACGCTGACTCTGAATGGTTTCAGCAAAACATTTTCGATGACGGGCTGGCGCTTGGGTTATACGGCAGGACCTTTAGAAGTCATAAAAGCTATGGCACGTCTGCAGGACCACATGACGTCAAACTCTGTAACATTCACTCAATACGCAGCGATTGCTGCTCTCGGCGAGCCTGCCAAGCAGGCTATAGAGAAAATGAGAGTGGAATTTGAGAAGCGTGGTAAATATATGGCCGAACGGCTAAATAGTATTCCAGGCGTTCAATGTCCCGAACCTACCGGTGCTTTCTATTGTTTTCCTGATGTATCAGAGCATTATGGCCGAAATATAAATGGTGCAGAGATTAATGGCAGTATGGACTTTGCGAAAGCGCTTTTAGAGCAGGCTAATGTAGCTGTTGTACCAGGCCTTCCTTTCGGCTGTGATGGTAATATTCGCTTAAGCTTTGCCTGCTCGCTCGATGATATTAGCAAAGGATTAGATAGACTACAGAAATGGCTAAGTCAGTAAGAAGCAAAAAACGCCGTGCCGAATCTGCTTCGCAGGGTGATGCTTCGACAGATTTTGACCAGGCAATAAAAACCGATAAACGTCGTGCTTTCTCCGGCTGGCCGATGATTCTGGCCTGGGTGGGTATGCTTATTTTCGCCTGTCACGCCTGCTCACACATGGTTGCTGCCGGCGATACCTGGGTAGCCATGGCCTGCGGACGACACTTCGTCAAACACGGCGTTGATACTGTCGAGCCGTTCAGTGCGAACTCGCACAAGGCAGGACCAACACCGGAAGAGGTAAAAAACTGGCCAAAATGGGCGCAGTGGCTTACGGATAAAGTCGGTATCGAGACAGTGAAAAGATGGCATCCGACCGGCTGGATCAACCAAAACTGGCTAACCCATGTGATTTTCTATTGGTTGTCCACGAGTCTCGGTTCTGAAGAAGATCCACTTTTCAACGCCTTGGTGTACTGGAAGTTCGCTATTTACTTTCTGACAGTTATTTGTCTTTTCTACACGGCTGTTTTATTAGGTGCTAATCCTGCTCTTGCTGCTGTTTTCGCTTGTTTTGCGCTGTTCACAGGGCGTTCATTTTTTGATATTCGTCCTGCCGGTTTCTCGAATCTTTTAGTAGCTGTCTTTTTGCTTATACTTGTCCTTACCACATATCGAAATATATTGTATATCTGGTTTATTGTCCCCCTAACAGTCTTCTGGTGTAATATCCACGGCGGCTATATTTATGTATTCATAATGCTCATACCATTTATAGGCCTGCATCTGTTGATTAGCTGCAGTAAAAAGTGGACCGCAATCTTATATAATGTCACCGCCTGGCCGTTCTTCTATTTTGTTGTTTCCAGGGCCGGTTTTACGTTGTCCACATTTCTTTTTTTGATTCTGCTGATTGCACTCGATTTTATTTTGATTTTTAATAAGCAAAACCTCCTCTGCATTAAGTGGAGGGGCGTTTTACACACGATTGCCGCCGGCATTGTTGCTTTTGTAGCTATGGTGTTGCTCAATCCATTCCATTTAACCAACCTGACTCATACCTTTGTCATCAGTGTCAGTGAGCATGCTGCGAGGTGGCGTGACATCCACGAATGGCAGCCTGCCTTCGACTGGGACAATCCTGTCGGTACAGCGATGCCTTTTTTAGTCATGTATATTTTTGCCTGGGTAATTCTTGTTGTTTGGATTATAGTCCCAATACTAATTTCTCGCTCTGTTGGCAGAGAACATAAGCGAAGGATAGATACCTCTGACAGATATCAGTGGCCTAAAATCGATATGCCCTTATTACTAATTGCCGCTCTTACAATTTATATGGCCATTCGTTCCCGTCGATTTTTGCCAATAGCCGCATTTGTAGCCTGTCCTATCATAGCAATGATCATTGACCAGATAGTTCGTGCAATCTCGGCAATGCGGAACTTCCGTAAGTATAATCGTCTGGTGGTCTCAACGATGCCGACTAATCTGCAATTGGTTTTCACGGTTGCCGGTGCTGCGGCGGTTTTATTCTTCGGTACATGGTGGGGTCTTAAGTTTAAGTATGTCTATCTTGATCCCTGGCCTTCTGATTTGAATCCGAAATTATGTACTGTATTTATGCGAATGACTGCTTCTGATGCTAAACCGTTTGAGGCCGGCCGGTTTATAAAAGAAAATAAGCTGAAAGGCAAAATGTTTAATTACTGGACTGAGGGCGGTTTCATCGCCTGGGCCCAGGAGCCCGACCCTAATACCGGCAAAATACCTTTGCAGCTGTTCATGGACGGCAGGGCACAAGCAGCTTATAACCGTAAAGCATTTGATCTTTGGTCAGCTATTATGTCCGGAGGCTGGACCGCGGCGGAGATAATAGCAAACGCCCAGGCCAGACAAAAAAGATTAAGTGCCGCCGATTATATAAAAATAGGTCGGTGGGTGGATGAGCAGTTAAAAAATAATAACGTCTGGATTGTATTAATGCCCGTAGCGGTTTTTGGCGAGCCTCGTCCTGAAGAATATTATCAGCAAAAGTCTTATCACGCTGTCAAAGGGCTTGAATATAATCGTGATTGGCCCGTTGTCTTCTTTAATGACAAGCAAAAGATATTTGTTGACTACACAACGCCTCAAGGCAAAGAACTTTTTGACGGCATACGTAGTGGAAAAACACTATACCCTGATGATTTCCATAAGAATCTCATACTCGCCTATAGTCTGCTTCGGTATAGAGCAGAAATGATTAGCAAAAAAGAGGGGCTTGATTTTGCCATTAAAGCCTTCAACATAGAAAATGTGCCAAGCGCGATGCTGGAAATAGTACTTGCTTGCACACGTTTCCCTGAACTAAAACCTGCCGTAACAGATTTTTGTAAGGATCATTTCGATAACTTCGAAAAAAATAAGGAAACTTATACCAGGCAGAATGGCTACCGTATAAGAATCGAAGCTGCACGATTGGCATGTATCCATTTAGCACAAGCTGCCCAGGAGCAAAATAATACAAAGCTCGCTAAATTTTATGCTGATAAAGCTGTAGAATATGCAAATGAGCGAAACAAATCGTATAAAAGATGGTAGTCAGACTGGATGTTCGATGCCGGATACTCGATGCACGGCGAGTATCGAGGAACGAGAATCAAGGATCGAATCATTTTCTATAAGCGTTTTTTTCCCATGTTTTAACGAACAGGATAATGTCGCCTACATAGTTGAAAAGACACTTAAGCTGCTGGAAAAGCTCAATGCCGACTTTGAGGTGATTATCGTTGACGATGGCAGTACAGACGGCACAGGCCGACTCGCAGATGAGATTGCCCGCCAGTATAGCAGAGTAAAAGTTGTGCACCATCATACCAATCTCGGTTACGGAGTCGCCTTGCAGTCTGGTTTTAAAACAGCCGCTAAAGAGCTTGTATTTTATACCGACGGCGATGGCCAATTCGACATCAACGAATTTCCGCCGTTGCTGCCGTTAATGAAACAATATGACATTGTTAGCTGCTATCGACTGAATCGGCAGGAAGGTCTCATACGCAAAATCAATGGCTGGTGCTGGACAAAACTGGTTTGCTGGCTGTTCGGCATGAAAATACACGACATTGATTGTGCTTTCAAACTATATAAAAGAGAAATCTTTGATAATATAAAGATGTCAAGCACAGGGGCTATGATTGATACCGAAATCTTAGCTAAAGCTTTATGCAAAGGTTACCGCGTGACCCAGAAGGGTGTGCATCACTATCCGCGGGCGGCAGGCTCACCGACAGGTGCAAAGCTGAAGGTAATTTTTCGTGCGTTTAAAGAGCTTTTTAAGCTTTATAAACAAATTAAATATGAGCGATAAGAAATTCAATCTTTTCATCTACGGCTCGTTGCGTGATCCGGGCATCTTTAAGTCGGTCAGCGGTTTGAGCTTTACTATTAAGGCGGTTCAAGCCGACAGCGAGACTCTTTCGGCCGAACCTGCCTTTCTGCCGGGATATAGAAAAGTGTCACCGGATAATGTCTATTTCTATGCTGTAAAAAGCTCTACTTCAAGGATTGAAGGCATTGTGATTTTCGATGTTCCCGCCGTGGCTTTGGCTGAAATCGACAGATACGAAGGCAAACGCTATGACAGAGAAACCGTCCATGTTAATACAGCCAAAGGCACTGTTGAAACCCAGGCTTACCTGGCGTCACACGAGTCGATGAAAAAACATTTCGGCGACAGGTTTCATGTTAATTTAATACACGAGCTTTGGCTTCGAAAACGCATCGAGAAATTTATGGAGAAGCACACACGACCCGGCGAACAAACAGCCGATGCAGAATTGGAGCGACGGGCAGAAAGAGAGCTGCTGGCGACCACAGAAAGAGATTTAGTTATAAGCCATTACCGCAAAGGTCCCGTTAGCGATTATTACCTCGAACATGAGCTGGATCGGCCACGGCCAAACATAAAACATCTATATGATGACCCCAAGGTTCAGCCCTTTATTGAGAAATATTTGGCTCTTGTTGTCAGGCAGGTCCTGCTCAATCAATTAGAAGAAAAAACTCAAAATCAATTTCGATTCGAAATTGAGCGATTGCTTACTTCGGAAAGATATTTCAGACGCTCTATTAGTTTACTTGTTGCTTTGCAAATGATAAATGCTAATAGTGCTGCTGTCGATCTGATAATCGACGAATGTCTTAAGACTATGCCCTGCGCAGGGCATGACCTTATCGACTACGTAAAATATGCTGTGCGCGCAGCCGACAGCATGTTCGACAGCCGAGTTGCCAAATCACTTTTAGGGTGGATAAGGTCAAATCTTCAGCCGGGTCTTGTGCCCCTCGGCACAGAGTTGGAATTGAGCAATCTCGGGTTTGCTGCTGTCGAGCCACAAAGAACTGCTTACAAGGCCTCTGACCCGGTATATGACGATTTTAGGTATTTTAACGACTTTAGCCTGGACGTCTTGTCGTGGAAGCTCGGCGGGTATATTGATGACCATACCGGCTCGATCGACCGCGCACGCCGGCTCGGCTTTTTAGAACTGGCACCAGGCAGACTAAACGTCGTCGGAGAGCTGTCACGACCGGCAACAGCGGACCCCTGGGTGCTTAACAGGTTGATAAATGAAATAGTTGCTTTCTATGACGTTCGGCCGCACAGCTTGCATCTTTCCTTCCAGCTTCGTAAAAATCAAATCGGTAATCAGAAGGTTCTGCCCTTGGGTTTTGTCAAGTGCCTGCTGGTGCTGGGCGGAGGCCTTAGCCAAAAGGACACCGGCAGACTCTGGATATCAAGAATGGGCTACGATGAAATAAAACGATATGAATTCGGTGAAGAGCTTGTCTTTGCCAGAACCAGTAAACGCGGCTGGTACCTCGGTGAAGACGAAATTGCAGACAAAAGCCCTATTCACGCGATCTCTTACGTTCAGCAGTACAAATTTATTCGTCTGGAAAAAAGAGCTAACTATGAGCCGCTAATCTTGTGCCTTAAAGGGCTCCAGTTGGCATATAATCCAGCCGATTACATAGCTGCAGAGCAGCTAAAAGCAGATAAAAAGCTGCGGCGTGACTATAGAGAGCTGAAAAAATGGGCTGCCGAACCAACCGAAATTAGCACTAAGACTATAAGCAAATTTATTTCCACGGTCCAGCAGGGCTTAACAAATGAAGCGCATCACCGAGCCGCTCATAAATTGCATTATATCGATTGGGCTCTAAGTGCTATAGATGTACAACTACGGATGTTCAATAAGCAGCTCAAAAAACCATTGAATCAAACAGCAGACAATTCTCCTGCTTCTTAGTTGCTTCGCTGAGTTGTCTTTCAATGCAAGACATACTCTCTATATGATTTCCTCTTTGACCACTCTTTTATTTGGCCTTAACAGTCAATCACAAAAAAAAGCTCATACGTAAAGCGCGTACCTGTGGCATAGCTACGCGCTTTACGTATGTCCCAATTGGGTAGACAAGAATAGTGTAACATTTGCTTTGGTGATTTCTGGTTGTGAACGCTAAAAAATGATTTATATCAATCATAAAGATCAAGAATGACTCCCGTGTGAATTCTACGCCAGTTTGTAGGCGATTTGTTCATACAGAATGTCTTTGACGGTAAAGGCAATGATGCTCTTGCCAGTCTTCTTGAAAAATGATTGTATTTCGCTGATGGCGTCGAATGAAAAATCGAAGGAAATAAAGAACCCTTTTATTCGGTTTGGCGGGAAATCAAGAAACGAGTATCGAGAGGCAAGCATCGAGTTTTTTATATTGACAAATAATACGGCAATTGGCTATAAATCACATTCATCCGACCGGTTTTTGGCGGACCCCAGATAACGAAATTCTGGGGCAGGCCCTTCGACTCCGCCTCGTTCAGGACAGGCAAGATAAGCCGGAATGGGTAAGGGAGAATATATGTTAGCACAATTAAAAATAGAGGAGAAAGCATATGGATAATCCACAGGAGGCCCTCGTGGTGGGGGACGCAACTCAAAGGCAGAACCTGCACAAGCTCCTTTCAGATTTACTTATCACGGTGGCTGATCAGATGTTCCAGAATAGGGACATCTATATTGACGGATACCGATTCATCAACTGCAGTTTCATAAACTGCAGGATATTTGTCCTCAGAGGCACATTTGAATTCCACCATTGTCTCATGCTTGGCTGTACCCGAATATGGTCGGAGGATGCAATGAAATGCATCCAATACTACACTTTGGAGATACCACAGTGGCAGGTCACACCTTCATTCGCAGCCAAAATACATCCGGATGGCACATTTTCCATTGGCAAAGGGGCGTCGCTGCTATGATGTCGCAATCTACACCAAAGGGTCGCTGGTCACTCGCTCTGACAGGCAAATTCGCCCAGTTCAACCTGTCGATCCTTTTAGTTTTTACATGCTTGATTGCCATTTTCGTCGTTAGCCTGCACTCCACCAACTCAATCATTTTGTACGGAGGAACAGTTATAAGCATGTTGTTGATCGCAATTTGCGTTAGTTTTGTCATTAGGTACTACAGCAAACAAGAACCTCGTCCTAACGAAGGCCAAATGTCGCTTCTTGAAATGCAGAACGTCGAAGGCAGCAAAATCACAATACGAAATCCCCCTGATTCGTTTTTCGCAAAGGATCAAACCCAAGCACTGATGAGGGCGATGTTGCTTGGATATGACGAAGGATTATGCCCCGACGGGAAGGTGATTGGAGATGTCGCAAATAAGCAATACAAGCTCTATTCCGAAGAAGAGAAGAAGAAATTTGCCACTGAACACAAGTCCCAGATCAGTGGCAAAAAACACCATGTAGAGCATCTTCTGATAGAAGGAGATGTCACAGAGAAGACATGATAAATTGTTCCATTTCTGCTGACGATGAACAAAGAATAAGCCGAAATGGTAAGGGAAAATAAACATTAGACATACTATATTATTTGAGCATGATTAGCCAAGAACAATTCAAGATGTTGCTACCACTGGCTTGTGAATGGGCAGAGAAGCAAGAGCGCATCATCCTCCGCGATGGCTTACCTCTCTCACTTACTCAGACGACTGATGCCAAGAGCGTTGGTGTCACTCATCCTGAGCGAGTCAGACTGCTAAGAGTTGCACGGATTCCCATCCCAGGGCACCCGGCACTCCGTGCTGCTGCTACCCAACTCATTTCGCCTCGAACTGCAGGTCTTACGTTGAGGTATGGCATTTTCATACGGTCGGACTGTTGGTGTGATCGTCGATTAGTTGTGCATGAGCTCGTTCATACTTTCCAGTATGAGAGACTCGGAGGCTTCCAACAATTTCTAGAGCAGTATTTATATGAGTGCATCACTATAGGGTATCCCGCCGCTCCGATGGAGCAGGAGGCAGTCACGACGACAGCGAGATTGTGCATGTAATATCGGGTGAAATCTGGGGACACCGTACCAATATCTTTTTACTGCATGACATACTCTCGATATAATTTTTTTAGCTTTAATTTTCTGATGCCGAATGCAATTACCTTATCGTGGTCGAAGGCCATATCCTTCGGCAATTTATCTATATCGAACCATCGTGCCTTTGCCGCATCATCGCCGGCTTTTATTTTGTCCTTGCCTTCGGTTGCGATGCCCATAAATACTATCGTAATTTGTCTGCCTCGCGGGTCTCTGCCGCATTTGCCGAAGGTGTGCATTTGCTCCAGCTTTATGCCGGTCAGGCCTGTTTCCTCCGCCAGCTCTCGTACCACAGCGTCTTCCAGCTCTTCATCAATCTCTATAAAACCACCC
>Ga0315546_1001240_pt1 | contig 16496 bp, 13 predicted proteins | sample SalMarSW160170MG_FD_203833 | JGI IMG/M metagenome (GOLD analysis project Ga0315546, IMG submission 203833) | Salt marsh sediment microbial communities from the Plum Island Ecosystem LTER, Massachusetts, United States - Salt Marsh Sediment SW1601-170 ... | reverse complement strand
AACGCCGGGTATCTGCGTGCAACCGGCAATTATACATGGGAACACCGCTTCTCTGGTTTATCCGATTTGTTGCGAGGGCGCGATTAATGTGTGGCATTTACGGACTTATCGACTTCCGTAATCCGGTCGAGCATGCCGAACTCCAGCAACGGAGCATGCTGCTCGCCCATCGTGGCCCTGATGACAGCGGCACCTGGGTGTCTGCTGAGAAAACAGTCGGATTAGCTCACAGAAGACTTTCCATAATTGACCTGTCACCTGCAGGCCATCAGCCGATGGCAAGCGATGACGGGCGGTATCGAATTGTTTACAACGGCGAGATTTATAACTTCTGCGACTTGCGCTATGAGCTTGAAAAGGTTGGTTGCCGTTTTCGCGGGCGCAGCGATACTGAGGTCGTACTGGCTGCCTATCAGGTTTGGGGAGAAGAATGTCTCAAACGTTTCAACGGCATGTTTGCACTGACGATCTATGATGCTGGAGCTGGGAATGAATCGCCGTCGCTGTTTCTGGCACGTGATAGGGCCGGTAAGAAGCCGCTCTATTATCGTCTCGACGGGCAACGGTTTCAATTTTCATCCGAATTGAAAGCAATAGCGAGAGGCGGCAGTCTTAACCTAACGGCACTTAACCATTATCTGGCCCTTGGATATGTTCCAGATGGCCAATCCTTAGCTGCAGAAGTGTACAAACTGCCGCCAGCCCACGCAGCTCGGTTAAGCCTCCCCAGCCTTCATCTAACGACCTGGCGCTACTGGGAACTTCCAATTAATACTGCCGATCCGTCTGACGATGGTGAGGAACTCGCCCACCGTGTGCAAGCATTGCTGGAAGACTCAGTACGGCTTCGTTTGATCAGTGACGTACCACTCGGTGTCCTCCTAAGTGGCGGACTCGATTCCAGTCTTGTGGCAGCCGCTGCTGTCAGCCAGTCGAGCGAATCAATTAAAACCTTCACTATCTCCATGCCGGGTTCAAGGCTGGATGAATCGGCCTATGCCCGAAGAATAGCCGATTTCTTAGGCACCGAGCATCATGTTCTTGAAGCCGATTCACTTTCCTTGTCGGTTATAGATGATTTGGCACCGTTTGTTGATGAGCCGCTTGCTGACTCATCCCTTATCCCGAGCTTTCTTGTTTCGCAGTTGACCAGATGTCATGTAAAGGTCGCTTTAGGTGGCGATGGGGGCGACGAACTGTTCGGCGGCTATCTGGATTATCCTGTTTCTCTGGCTGATGAACAAAGACTTGGAAATATGCCGCGTGGACTGCTCAGGACTGCAGCACAAGCTGTGGCACGACTTCCGGCCGGGATCAGGGGGCGGAACCGGATTGCGTCATTGCGTGGTGGTCCGTTGCAGCAAATGATTTGGGGATCGCCTTATTTTGATTTGGAGCTACGGCGCAGAATTTTGGCCCCTCAGTCTGTAGCCGAGCTTGACGGTGTGCTTGATACCCCGGAACAGTGGCTTCTTAGTCTATTTCGCATAGGTAATGACCCGGTTGACTGTATGACGCGGACCCATTTCGGGAGTATTCTCCCCGACGATTTTTTGGTAAAGGTAGACAGGTCGAGCATGGCCAACAGCCTTGAAGTTCGCACCCCATTTCTCGATTACCGGTTGATTGAGTTCGCCTTTGGAAGTATTCCCTCGGCCTGGAAGGTGCAAGATGGTGAAACGCGGCGTATTCAGCGTATTCTGGCCAGGCGAATGCTGCCGCCAGATTTCGATATGAGCCGCAAGCAAGGGTTCTCTATTCCTCTTGACGACTGGCTGCGTGCTGACCGCTGCAAGAAGGTCAGGGAGTATATTTCCTACCTTCCTGAGTTCATAGAACGCAAAGAGATCGAGAATCTGATTGTAGGCGAGATGAAAGGAAGGACAAATGGCTCCCGGTTGTTTGCTTTGATCATGCTGGGGATTGCACTCAAAAACAATGGATGGACATCATAATGGGCATTACGTTGTCAGTCTGCATACCTGCTTATAACAGATCCGAGGTTCTGCCTGAACTCCTTGACTCTATTTTGTCGCAGGATTTTGAATCTTACGAGATAGTTATCTGTGAAGATAATTCGCCGCAACGGAAAGAAATAAAGGCTGTGGTGAATCGCTATAACGAAGCCCATCCGGGACGTATCCGCTATTTTGAGAATAAGCAGAATCTCGGATATGACGCTAATCTAAGGAACCTGATTGAAAAATCGGCTGGTAATTACTGCTTCTTTATGGGGAATGACGATTTGATGAATCCTGGAGCGATGAGGACCGTTGCATCCGCACTGGAACGATACAAACGTGTTGGCGTAATTCTTCGTAGTTACGCATCATTTGACGAAACGCCTGCCAATATTAATGAGATCTTCCGCTATTTCGACCGTGAAATGTTTTTCCCCGCAGGACCATTAACGATTGCCACTTTTTACCGCCGGTCGGTAGTCATTCCCGGTTTAGTGTTAAACCGTGCAGAAGCTCTCAAGTTCGCAACAGACCGCTTCGACGGTACGCTCCTCTATCAACTTTATCTTGTAGCCAACATTTTGGTTGATATGAATGGGGTTTTTCTACCGGAGATTCTCGCTCTATACCGTAATGGCGGGATCCCTGATTTCGGCAATAGTGATAAGGAACAGGGGAAATTTGTGCCTAAGGAACAAACGCCGGAATCGTCACTGCACTTTATGCAAGGTATGCTCGATATCGCCGATTGGGTGGAAAAAAATAGAAAAATATCCATCTACGCACCAATCCTGCGTGATATCAGCAACTACTCATATCCTATCCTGGCCATCCAATCTTGCCGATCGCTGCCGGTGTTTGTGAAATATTCCCATAAGTTGGCTATGATGGGTTTTTGGAAGAGCGGAATATTTTTCGTTTATTTCCTTTCTATTTTGTTGTTGGGAACAAAAAGGATCGAGACCCTGATTCGCTTTATTAAGCAAAAGCTTGGACACACGCCAGCCATTGGGACAGTTTATAGGGGTAAAACACCTTGAAAATTGTGGTTGCTGGCGACTGGCATTCCGAGTTGCACGAAGAGGCTGTCTACAAGGCATTTGTGACTCTTGGTCACGAAACATTCCGTTTTTCGTGGCACCAATATTTTAAGTCCGTGGGTAGTGGTTTCACTTATACTATGTCAGGAGTAGTGGGAAGAATTCAGAACAAGCTCATTGCCGGACCACTTATTCCCAGGTTGAACGCGGACTTCTTGGAAATGGTCTTCCGTGTACGGCCCGATGCAATCTTCGTTTACAGGGGCACTCACATCATGGGTGATTCGCTCCGCAAAATAAAGGATGCTCTGCCAGCTACTGTTCTTGTTGGTTATAACAATGACGACCCGTTTTCAAAAGCACATTCCCGGCTGCTCTGGCGCCATTTTCGTGACGCGATACCCCGATATGACCTTATGCTGGCTTATCGCCTTCAGAATATTGATGATTTCAGGAAAGCGGGGGCGCAACAGGTAGAATTGGTCCGGTCATGGTTCATTCCTGAACGAAACAGGCCGGTGGATCTAACGCCGGAAGAGCGGGAACGATTTGGGTGTGATGTGGTATTTGTTGGGCACTATGAAGCTGATGGCCGCGTGGAGATTTTGGAAGCTATAGTCGCGGACGGCTATAAGTTGCGCCTGTTTGGGCCAGGTTATGACTGGGACCCGGTTTTAAAGAAATCAAAAATACTGCATTCACTGGTGCCAATACAACTTGTCTGGGGGGATCAGTACAACAAAGCTCTTTGTGGTGCAAAAGTAGCACTTAGCTTTCTTTCAAAATTAAATCGAGATACCTACACCCGACGATGCTTTGAAATACCGGCTACGGGTACCCTTCTTATGTCAGAGTATACGGAAGATTTGTCGAGTCTCTTTGTAGAAGACATAGAAGCCGTATTCTTTAAATCAAAAAGTGAATTCATTGATAAATTGAGGAGATACCTTGCGGATGATCCTTTGAGAGATAGGGTGGCTAAAGCCGGATATGAGCGCGTATTAAAAGATCATCACGATGTAGTATCACGAATGCGACAAGTACTTGCTTTAATAGAAGATTTTTATGATAGGAATACTATCTGAAATGAGCATGATGCGTCTTCTAATTGAATTTTCAACTAAGTATATAGGCAAATTCAAAAGAAATCGTAAAGTAAAGACCTCTTCGGAAGATGTGGTTAAGATTAATCTTGGCTGTGGCCTGGCAGTTGCTAAGGGATGGTTAAACATAGACGGAAGTTTGAACACGCTGATTGCCTCGCTTCCAAATTTCGTCCATCGTCTCGCTTATCATGCCACTGGCGCGAACCGTTATTATTCAGGTGATCAATATTGCTCCCTGCTGGGTAATCACCGGTTCGTGCATCATAATCTTGTTTATGGCATCCCTTTTGATGACCAATCAGTGGATTTTATTTACAGCTCACATTTCCTTGAACATTTGGATAAAGATGAGGCGCTTAGCCTATTGCGAGAATCTCATCGCGTCCTCAAAACAGGCGGCGTTATAAGAGTATCAGTCCCAGATCTATCATACGCCATTTCCCTATATGAAACTGGTAATGTAGAAGAAATGCTGGAGATGTATTTTTTTAACGAAGACGAAGGAAGCAATTTCTCTCGACACAAATATATGTATGACTTTAAGCTTCTGAAAATAAAATTGGAGGCTGTGGGTTTCAAGCATGTAATTAGATGCTCATACCAGCAGGGAATGACCCCTGATATTGATATACTTGATAATCGTCCCGAAGATTCACTGTATCTAGAGGCAATCAAGGAAAAATGAAAACCGAATCTCTTGGGATGAGCCTACTGAGGAAAGTCGGATTCGAGAGTACTGCTTGGTCGCTACGCAGGCTTTACTGCCCTGTTGATAAAAATGCGCTTGTTCTTGAAGTTGGTTCTGGTGGAAACCCTTATGCTCGCTCTAACGTACTTCTCGATGCTTACGAAGAGACAAGAGAGCGTCATTGGGTACCTTTAGTATCGGATCGGCCAACCGTCTTGGGGTTTGGCGAACAACTTCCTTTTAGAGACAAAATCTTCGATTTTGTTATTGCCTCGCACGTGCTTGAGCATTCACCCGATCCAGAAAAGTTTCTGTCCGAGCTTCAGCGTGTTGCAAAAGCTGGATATATTGAGACCCCTGATGCATTTGTGGAACGGGTAAACCCCTACCGCGATCACCGTCTGGAAGTGACAGTGCGCAATGGAGAGCTTTTAATCAGAAAAAAATCGGGATGGGTGGTTGAACCTGATACCGTTGAGTTTTATGAGGATCGAGTTAAGCTGTTATTAACAGGAGAAGTGATACCAAGACATCCTTTTTTGTTTCATGTTCGCTTTTATTGGGAGGGAAAGATTCCGTTCAGGATCGTCAATCCAGACACTGATGCGACTTGGCAGGCGCCTGTGGTTGACTTTAAGAGCAATGTTTCGACTAATGTTGGACTCCGAATGTTACTTCAAAAGATTTTCAAAAGGGCTTATTCTCAAAAAACACGGAATAAGACAATAAATCTAAAGGAACTGTTACAATGTCCCAATTGTGGAGGAAAAATACAAGCAACCGGAGATGAATTTGTTTGTCAATCATGTAATTCTTTATTTCCTATCAGAAATGGAGTTCCAATTATGTTTACTCAACAGGTAACTAACAGCTGAATGAGCTGATTCAAATCACGGTAGTTGAGCTTCATTTGTCGTTACAATTCTCAAGTATGCCTTGTCTTTATAAAAAAATGGTTGAACAGTGATACGCAATCAAAAAATTGGAACTTCTAAAAGATGCCATAGATATATCTGTTAAGATATGATTCTAGGAATTGATGCTTTCAATCTTCGCGTCGGCGGTGGCGTTACCCATCTGGTCGAACTGCTGCGCGCGGTGGAACCGCATGCACACGGTTTTGATCTGGTAATTGTGTGGGGCGGCGAGGCTACGCTTGCGAAGATTGACGATAAGGATTGGCTGCATAAGGTGTATGAGCCGCTTTTGGATCGAGGCTTGCTGCATCGGGTACTCTGGCAACATTTCAGAATAAGGAACCTCGCTCGACGAGCCGGATGCGATGTCTTGTTTGTTCCAGGAGGTTCCGATGCCAGCGGGTTCAGGCCCATGGTTACGATGAGTCAAAATATGCTGCCGTTTGAGTGGCGGGAGATGCGGCGATTTGGGTGGTCTTTATATTTACTGAAGTTTCTGCTGTTGCGATGGACCCAAAGCCGTTCGTTTCGCAGGGCCGATGGGGTGATTTTTTTGACAAGGTATGCTCGTGATGCTGTCTTGAAGGTAACCGGCGCATTACGAGCCAAGATTGCGGTTATTCCTCATGGCATCAATCCCCAGTTTCTGATGGCTCCCCGTCCACAGTCTTCTTTATCGGATATGAATGAGGAGCAGCCCTGCCGGTTGCTCTATGTCTCGATTGTTGATCCGTACAAACACCAATGGCATGTCGCAGAGGCGGTGTCACAGCTACGCTCAGCAGGCATTCCTGTTAAACTGGAACTGGTTGGACCGCCTGCCGGGGGGATGAACCGCCTGAAAGAAACCTTGAAGCGTGTTGACCCAGAAGGTGACTTTATCAATTACCGTGGTGCAGTACCGTATGAGGATCTTCACACGTTTTACAAAGCTGCGGATATCGGGGTATTTGCATCAAGTTGTGAGAACTTGCCTAATATTCTCATGGAATATATGGCAGCCGGTTTACCGATGGCCTGCTCCCAGATGGGTCCCATGCCTGAAGTCTTGGGGGACGCCGGCGTCTATTTTGACCCTGAGAGTCCAGATGACATTGCCTGGGCACTTCGCAAACTGATTGACCATCCTGATTTACGAGCAAAAGCAGCGCATGCGGCATTTGATCGTGTACAGCAATATTCGTGGAAACGGTGTGCGGATGAGACATTTGGCTTTCTGGCGAGGGTTTGCCGTATAGAGGATTCTGTCGCACCTTTATAAGAAAAACTCTTCCTTGTCCTCCCATTGATGAGGGAGCCAAGGACTTGGTTTATTTTCAGCCTTTGTTATGGATGCATAGAGAGAACTTTGGATTTTTCCCCGAATTTGGCATATGGTTATTTCCCGAAATAGATGAGCACCGTAATTTTTTACACGTAAAATCCACGTTCTTTAACGAAAAAGACAATAGGAGCAGCTTTTCGAAGCTTTCTATGCAAGGATAATCCCGTGACCCCCTATCTTCTCGATTACCTTTGCGAGCCCATTACTGCAGAATCATTAGACTTTTTAGTATGCGGTGGGTATGATAAGCAGTAGTAGTCAGGAGGAAATGGATGTTTAAAGATAAGACTCTCCTAATCATCGGCGGCACCGGTAGTTTCGGCAATGCGGTATTACGGCGCTTTCTTAACACGGAAATCAAGGAGATTCGTGTCTTCAGCCGTGATGAGAAGAAACAAGAAGATCAACGGATCGCGCTTGCAAACCCGAAGGTAAAGTTCTTTATTGGCGATGTCCGGAATCATGACAGCCTTTTGCCCGCCATGCAGGGCGTGGATTATGTATTCCATGCGGCGGCGCTCAAGCAGGTGCCGTCGTGCGAGTTTTTCCCCCTCGAGGCGATTCGGACAAATGCTCTCGGCGCAGAAAACGTGATGAATGCGGCGATGGCCAGCGGGGTAAAAAACCTGATCGTCCTGAGCACAGACAAGGCTGTTTATCCGATCAATGCGATGGGCATGTCCAAGGCGCTGATGGAAAAGCTGATGGTCGCCAAGGCACGCATCTATGGGGACAAAAAGACTATCTTTTGTGGGACCCGTTACGGGAATGTGATGGCATCGCGTGGTTCAGTGATTCCTCTCTTTCTGCGACAGATTCAGCAAGGCGCGTCCTTAACCCTGACTGATCCGAACATGACGCGTTTCATGATGACGATCGAGGATGCCCTGGATCTCGTTCTGTATGCCTTCCGGAATGGGAATCCCGGAGATATGTTCGTTCAGAAAGCTCCGGCGGCTACGATTGCAACACTGGCTGAGGCGATGCTGAAGCTCTTTGGTGCGAAAAATGAAATCCGCATCATCGGTACCCGCCACGGGGAGAAGCTGTATGAAACGCTTCTGAATCGCGAGGAGATGGCCAAGGCCGAGGATATGGGTCATTACTACCGCATCCCCGCCGATGTGCGCGATTTGAATTATGCCTGCTACTTCGTTGAAGGAGAGGAAGAGATTTCGCTCAAGGAGGATTACAATTCCCATAATACGGAGCGTCTCGATGTAAAAGGGATGACCAGGCTGCTTCTCAAGTTGGATATCATTCAACGGGCTCTGCAAGGGGAGAAAATCGAGGCATGATAGAGGCTTGGCTATAGGACAAGAAAAATCGTGTTGGGGAATTGAATAAGGCTGCTATGAAGACAGTTTTGGTTACCGGCGCGAAGGGCTTTATCGGAAAGAATCTTGTCGTTGCGCTCAAACGAAGGGCCGGTGTAGAGGTCATCGAGTACGATATCGATTCACCGCTCAGTGCTCTGGACGAGGGGTTGCTTATCGCAGATATGATTTATCACCTGGCCGGGGTGAATAGGCCGGAGCGGATTGAGGAGTTCACGGAAGGAAACTTGGGCCTGACACGCCAGATCTGTAATAAATTGAGACAGATCAATAACAAACCGATTTTCGTCCTTTCCTCTTCCATACAGGCTGCATTAGAGAATCCCTATGGGATCTCCAAGCGCCTTGCGGAAGAGACCGTGTTCGACCTTGGTAGGGAAACTGGGGCCGCGGTCTTTGTCTTTCGCCTGCACGGTGTCTTTGGTAAGTGGTGCCGTCCCAGCTACAATTCAGTAGTTGCCACTTTCTGTAACCATATCGCCCGCGATATGCCCATCGAAATCTCCGATCCGGCGAGAGAAATTGAATTGGCTTATATTGATGATGTTGTCCGCGCGTTCATCGGCATTATGGATGGCCGCACGCCTGATTTAGAAGGCAGATATTGCTTTGCAAAGCCGACATATCGAATCTCTTTGGGTGCTTTGGCGGAAACGATCCGGGGTTTCCGGGAGAGCCGGGTCAATCTTTTCCTGCCGGACATCGGCGATCCTTTTGTCCGTGCCCTCTATTCGACGTATCTTTCCTGTCTTCCCACAGATTCTTTTGCCTATGCATTGACCCAGAGGGCCGATCCCCGGGGCGAGCTGGCCGAGCTTCTGAAATCGCCGCGCATCGGCCAGATTTTCGTATCGCGCACCCGGCCGGGATTTACGAGGGGCAATCATTATCATGACACCAAGGTGGAGAAGTTTGTCGTCATGGAAGGGGAGGCGGTAATTAGGTTTCGCCACATTCTGGGCGGCGATGTGATCGAATACCCGGTTTCCGGCCAGGAGTTCCGCGTGGTTGATATCCCGCCGGGATACACCCACTCCATCGAGAACGTGGGCCAGAACGATTTAATTGTGCTCTTTTGGTCGGATGAGATTTTTGACCCTGATATTCCGGATGCCTTTGGAATGACGGTATGAAAGACGCGGAAGGAGCTTCAATGAAAGTCATGACAATCGTCGGCACCCGGCCGGAGATCATCCGCTTGAGCCGGGTCATCGCTGCGCTGGAGCGGTATACCCGTCATGTTCTTGTTCATACGGGGCAGAATTATGATTATGAATTAAACCAGGTGTTTTTCGATGATCTAGAGATGAGGGCGCCGGATCACTTTCTGGAGGCAGCCGGGAAGACACCGGCGGAAACGGTCGGCCTCGTCATCGCGAAGGTGGACAAGGTGCTGGCCGCGGAAAAACCCGAGGCAATTCTGATTCTCGGCGACACAAACAGTTGCCTGGTTGCCTATCCGGCAAAGCGGCGCAAGATTCCCGTCTTTCATATGGAAGCGGGAAACCGCTGTTTCGATCAGCGCGTGCCGGAGGAGATCAATCGTAAAATCGTTGATCATATCAGCGACATCAATATGCCTTACAGCGCCATTGGTCGCGAATATCTTCTGCGCGAGGGGTTGCCGCCGGATCGGGTGATCAAAACCGGCAGCCCCATGTACGAAGTCCTGCATCACTACCTGCCGAAGATTGAAAAATCGCCGGTGCTTGACACCCTGGGATTGAAGCCGCTCGATTATTTTATTTTGAGCTGTCACCGAGAAGAGAATGTGGATGAAGATGCCAACGTTCGGGGCCTGGTCGGTGTACTGGAGGGTCTGTCTTACGCTTATGGCAAGCGCGTTATCATCACCACTCATCCCCGCACGAGAAAGCGCATCGAAAAAGAAGGAATCGAACTGCCTTCGTTAGTGGAGCTGCACAAGCCTTTTGGCTTTACCGATTACGGGAAGCTTCAGATGAACGCCCAGGCAGTCTTGTCGGACAGTGGTACCATCACCGAAGAATCTTCCATCCTGAATTTTCCGGCGCTCAATATCCGCCAGGTCCATGAGCGGCCGGAAGGAATGGAGGAGGGAGCGGTAATGATGGTTGGTTTGGATTGGGCAAGGGTGCAGGAGGGGCTCGCTGTTCTTGAAGGTCAGCCACGGGGCGTTGAGCGATCCCTTCGCCTGGTTAGAGATTATGATGTGCCCAATGTTTCGGAAAAAGTCGTCCGGATCATCCTCAGCTATACGGATTATATCAATCGGGTGGTATGGCAAAAGCATTAAGTGGTTTGAAATCAGGATTGTCTTCGGGTTACAACTGAACTGATAGAATGTATGGCTGAAGTATTGTTGCTGTCTCTTGTTTTTCCGCCGGATAGCGTATCGACAGCTCAGATTATGGGTGAGCTTGCTGTTGATCTGGACAAGTATCATGGCCATCGGGTGACAGTGATCTCGACGATACCGCATTACAACCGGAATTTGGAAAACGAGACATATCAGCCATTACGGCCAAAATGGGGGAAAATACTTTACCAGAGTGACTATCACGGCATAACCGTTTATCACATCTTCATGCCCCCCAAAGCACAATCTATATTGTGGCGACTTCTGGGATGGGCATTTTTCCATATCATAAGTGTTATAGCTGGACTGACGATCCTGCCTCGCCCGTCCGTTATTATTGCACCGTCCCCACCTTTGACAATTGGACTCTGTGCTTGGTTACTTGGCATGCTGTACCGAGCGCCATATATTTACAATGTTCAGGAAATCTATCCTGATATCGCCATTCGGCTGGGAGCATTACGAAATCGTTTCTTCATTGATCTTCTGTATCGCATAGAAAAATTTGTCTATTCTAGAGCGGCAGCAGTGACGGTGATCGCATCGCGCATGCGCGAGCAACTCTTGGAGAAGGGTGTTTCGAACGAAAAAGTGCATGTGATCCCAAATTTTGTTGATGTACGCGATTTTGTACCTTTACCCAAAGACAATGATTTTAGTCGTAAACACAACCTATATAGCAGATTTATCGTCAGTTATGCAGGCAATATGGGACCGGCTCAGGGGCTGGAGCATTTCATTGACGCCGCCAAAATATTGAGGGAGGAGGGTGGAATTTGTTTCTTGATGATGGGAGACGGCATTCTCCGTGAATCCCTCCGGCAGAGAATCGCGCGGCATAATCTTGGAAACTTTGTCTTTTTGCCGTATCAGCAATATTCGCTGATGGGGCAGGCTTATGCTGCATCCGATCTATGCCTCGTACCGCAAGCAATTGAGACTGGTTTCGAAGCCGTACCTTCGAAAGTGTATCGAATCATGGCGTGTGCACGGCCTGTATTGGCTGTCACGGACAAGAATTCTGATCTGGCACGCTTGGTGAGTGAGGCTTCGTGTGGAGCTATTGTATTGCCGGGATCGGCTGAAGTGATGGCAGAAATGATTATGCAGGTATACCAGAACCAGACAGAATGGCAGAAAATGGGCATAGCCGGGCGAGACCATGTTGTTCGCCACTACGCGCGTGAGAGTGTTACCAATCAGTATCATGAGTTGCTAGAAACGCTTGTTTCTCAATTAGGAAGATAGAGTACATTTGTCAGATATCAATACATTCGTTTTTGTTACCGGAGCGTCGGGCGCGGTTGGACCGCGGGTCGTTCACGCTTTGGATCAAATGGGTTTCCATATCCGTTCTTTCTCGTTTGATGCTTCTGCCGCGGGCATGTTCCCGCAAAGCGTGGAAGTGTTGATTGGCGATGTCACTGATCAAGTGGCTGTCCAATCCGCAATGCGAGGCGTGGATGCCGTCGTTCATATGGCGGCGCTCCTGCACATTGTCAACCCGCCGCCTGAACTGCGGGAAAAATACGAGCGCGTAAATATTGGAGGAACAGAGACGGTAGTTGACGCTGCGATTCAGGCGGGCGTGAAGCGCATTGTCGTGTTCAGTACGATTGCGGTGTATGGGCCCTTAGATGGTCGCGTAGTAAATGAGATGTCACCAACTCATCCAGACACTTTTTATGCTCAGACAAAACGTGTCGCCGAGCAGATTGTCTTGAATGCAAGAGGGGCCGACGGTCAACCATTGGGAACCGTGTTGCGCCTGGGTGCGGTCTATGGTTCTCGCATCAAGGGAAACTACGAACACCTGACGCATGCTTTGGCGCGTCATCGTTTCATCCCTGTCGGAAGAGGTATCAATCGCCGGACCCTGGTTTATGATAAAGATGTAGGCCGTGCGGCTGTGCTGGCTGTTTCTCATCCTGCCGCAGCAGGTCGTATCTTTAACGTAACTGATGGTGCATTTCATACCTTGAAAGATATTATTCAATCTATTTGCTCTGCCCTTGGACGCAAGCCGCCGCGATTGTCGCTGCCTGTAGGATTATCGCGTATCTTGGCAGGTATAATAGAAAAGGCCGGCTGTTCAATGGGTTTAAACCCCCCGGCTATAAGGGCGATGATTGAGAAATATACAGAAGATATTGCTGTTGACGGCAGCCTCATTCAAAAAGAATTGGGGTTTGTGCCACAATATGATCTAAAGACCGGTTGGGAAGAAACGATTAAAGAAATGAGGCGGTCAGGAGAGTTGTGAACTTATGCTGAAATTTGACAATGCTCTTTATCTGATAAGCTTAATATTAGGGGGAGTTGGGGCTTGGGTAATTCATAAATGGGGATATATTTTCGGTTTACTGGATAAACCAACTGATCGGAGTTCTCACGGAAGCCCAACTCCGAAAGGCGGCGGGATTGGAATCATGGCCGCTTTTATTGTTGTATCGTCATTTTTAAAAATACCTTCTTCATTCTGGGTTCCCGCTACATTTCTTGCCTTGTTGAGTTTATGGGGTGATACATTTGATCTCTCACCAAAGATCCGCCTCCCATTGCAATTTATAGCTGCCCTGATTCTTGTCTGGTTATCGTCTTTCAGTTTTCAGCCTTCAACATTCTTGTTTTTCTTCCTGGGTGTATTCATAGTAGCAACTGCCAATTGGTATAATTTTATGGATGGGATTAATGGAATTGCCGCGATAACAGGGATAGTCGGCTTTGGTATCTTGGCTGCATTTAACGTCCTTTCAGGAGGAGATAGTAGTTTTTCGGTTTTATCAATTGGTATCGCTTTTTCCTGCCTTGGATTTCTTCCCTTTAATATGCCAAAGGCAAAAGTTTTCATGGGTGATGTGGGCAGTATTTTGCTTGGGTTTGTTTTTGCGTCCATGGTTATAGTACTTTCAAAAAGCCTTTTAGATTTTGTTTGTCTGGCAGGTTTCCTGTTTCCATTTTATGCGGATGAATTGACCACGATGGCTATTCGCATAAGAGATGAGGAAAATCTGCTTAAACCACACAGGAGGCATCTTTACCAAATCCTCGCTAATGAGATGGGAATAGATCACTGGAAGGTTTCAGGGGGATATGGCATCTTACAGCTTGTTGTTGGATTATGCATATTGTCAGCAAGGCCTTTTGGGATTTTGGCGGTTCTTATTCTATTGGTGATTTTCTTTGTGGGATTTGTTTCGACTGATTATGTTGTCCGGTCAAGAATAACCAGGTTGTTGTAGAGGGGAGAAAAATGCGGGTTATTTGTATAGTGCCAGATGTATTTCCATAGCCTTGTCTATATTGTTCATTTCGTCTTTATCCAAAGAGCCGATGAATCATATAATTCCTTTGGGAGAGTAATATTTAATCTGACACTATCTGTATTCAGTATACACCTGTTCATGTGTAATATAAAACTTACTATATCATTTTTGTCAGAAATTGTCATTTCAAGGCCAGTTCACTAATTATACGAAAAATTCAAAGGTCTCAATACATGAGCAGTAAGCCCGCGAGGTGGCCGAAGATTTGTTCAACCGCGGGCTCTGCTCGCCTTCGGGGCGGCAATGACAAATGCCGGCCTCGAGCGCATCATCGGAGAGATCTCCAAGAGCTGATAATAACCCCATTTTGCCAACCCGCTTTCTCTTCCGCTGCATGCTCTTTTTTTCATGTGGTGTCAGATGAAGAATAGTAGTATAGAAAGCAGTAAAGAAGGCATATCGAGTAGTTATGAGTATATGAGAAAACAACTAGACAGGCTATTTTCTGCTGCACGGCAGTATAAAAAACCGCTCGCTATCAGCATAGATGCAGTTTTGGTTATTCTCTCCCTTTGCCTTGCTTATTTGATTCGATTAGGCTCATTTGAAGAAATCGGAGCGAAGTATCTCTATCAAATCCCCTTCATTGCGATGATTATTGTTCCGGTTAAGATCATGGTGTTCTGGATATTTCGTCTCTATCAGATCTCTTTCCGCTATATTTCAATTGAGGAGGTTTTAGCTATGGCTAAGGCAGCTGCCTTAACTTCCCCTTTGATTGCTGTGGTTGCCTTAGTTTTTCGGGATATGAAAGTCTTCTTCGAGTTTCCCCGTTCCGTTATATTTATCGATTTTTTCCTCACCTTCTTTTTTATTGGCGGTATTCGCACACTGTTTCGTCTCTATTATTCGGACTCAAATAGAAAAAAAGGACTGGAGACACTGGTTGTTGGTGCCGGCTCCGCAGGCGAACAGCTGGCGCGGGATATGCTGCGATCAAAAAAATATAGCTATTTGCCGGTTGGCTTTATTGATGATAATCCTCGGAAAAAGAGTGTCTTCATACATGGTATAAAGGTATTAGGCAGAAAAGAGAATATACCAAAACTTGTAAAAGACCTGAATGTGAAAGAAATCGTCATTGCGATTCCATCTGCTACCTCGAAAGAGATCAGGGAAATAATGGCATACGTGAGAAAAACCAACATAAGAGACGTGAAGGTGCTGCCGGGCCTCTCTGACCTGATTAACGGAAAAGTTACACTCAGAGACATACGAGACATCTCCATTGAGGACCTGTTGGGACGCGAGCCGGTACAGATCGATATGGGGCAGGTTTCTTCGTATATTAGGCTTAAGGCGATATTGGTGACGGGAGCCGGTGGTTCAATCGGTTCGGAGTTATGTCGGCAAATTGCCAGATTTAATCCAGCCAAGCTCATAATGCTTGATATGGGGGAGACGGAGCTTTTCAATATAGACAGAGAGATTAAGGAAAACTATCCCAGCCTTCCGTTACTGCCTGTTGTCGGGGACATACGGGATGAGGAAAAGGTAAGGGTGCTTTTTAAAGGAAACAGCATTGATATTGTGTTTCACGCAGCCGCTTATAAACATGTGCCATTGATGGAGGCAAATCCGAGGGAGGCGATACTCAATAATATCTATGGAACAATGGTGGTAGCGAAGATCTCATCTGAGTTAGGGGTAAAGAGATTCATTAATATCTCGACCGATAAGGCAGTGAATCCCACGAGTGTAATGGGGGCAACAAAGAGGGTGGCGGAGAATTTGGTGCTGGGGTTACCAAATCATACAACCTCATTTATTTCTGTTCGATTCGGAAATGTCTTGGGAAGTAGAGGCAGTGTGGTGCCTATCTTTCAGGAACAGATAAAAAAGGGAGGCCCCCTTACCTTAACTGATCACGAGATGAAGCGGTATTTTATGACCATCCCGGAGTCAGTGCAGCTGGTGTTGCAGTCAGGCGCTATGGGCAATGGCAATGATGTGTTTGTGCTGGATATGGGCGAGCCTATATCCATTTATAAGATTGCAGAGGAATTAATCAGGCTATCGGGATTGGAGCCGGACAAAGATATCCCCATTGTGATCTCAGGAAAAAGGGCAGGGGAGAAGCTTTTTGAAGAGCTTCTCACAGCTGAAGAGGGAACATCCGCAACCCGCCACCAGAAGATCTTTTCTGCAAAAAAGAGCCAAGAGATAGACAAAGAGTATCTTAAAAAAGTTGAGAAACTAATCTCCCTGGCACGAGAGAATAAGGATTTCGCAAAGATCTTCTCTCTTTTAAAGGAGCTTGTCCCTACCTATGAGCGTTCAGAGCCCGGAAGGATGGAGTAAGCCGTAAGCTGGTAGCATACCATTATCGGTTATTTTCATCTAGGATAGTGAATATGGACCGGGAAGCCATGAATTCCTTGAAGAAGGACTATAGCGTATTAGGGGTGAACCTGAACCAGCTTCATATCTTCATTGAATAACGCTTTTTCCATACGGGA
>Ga0315546_1001235_pt1 | contig 16543 bp, 16 predicted proteins | sample SalMarSW160170MG_FD_203833 | JGI IMG/M metagenome (GOLD analysis project Ga0315546, IMG submission 203833) | Salt marsh sediment microbial communities from the Plum Island Ecosystem LTER, Massachusetts, United States - Salt Marsh Sediment SW1601-170 ... | reverse complement strand
CGTGAACCAAGGCCGGTGCCCATAGGGTCGCGTATTACGCCGCCAATACCTGTAGCTGAGCCGCCATAAGGGTCGAGGGCAGATGGGCGGTTGTGGGTCTCGACCTTGAAGCATATCGCCGAATCCTCATCGAATTCCACCACGCCGGCATTGTCGGCGAAGACGGATATACACCATTCTTTATTAAGCTCTTTAGTGGCCTTGAAGATGGTATCTTTTAGCAGATTGTCAAAGTGTATGTGTTGTAGCACGGCCATCTTGGCCGTGTCTTCACGGGCCGGATGCCCGTGCCACAGTTCCATATCCACAGAGCTTTTGAGCGTTTTATGAACGCAGTGCTCACTCCAGGTCTGGGCAAGCGTTTCCAGTTCTACATCTGTTGGTTCTTTAGCCAGCTGTTTGAAGTATTTTTGAATCGTTTGCATTTCAGTCAGATTCAGAAACAAATCTTTTTCTTTGCTTAAAGCTGCTAAACCCTCGTCATCAAGCTCGCATATCGGCCAGTGCGTTATCTTCAGTTCGTATGGTTTAAGGTGTGGGCTTGGTGGCTCGGCTTCGCTGCCGATTATCACGTCTTCGATGCAGTCATTCGCCAGGATTTTTTTCGCAATTGCTTCGGTCTGGCTTGTTGTAATATCACCTAATAAGACATACTTTCGCGCGGTCCGAACATTGTTGGCTTTAACGCCCATATCAGCGAGTGCTGCCATAACTGATTCTGCAACAGGGTCGGTAACTCCGCTTTTCAGGTGTATCTCAATTAATGTTGCTTTGGCCAATCCAGCCGGAGCGCTGCTTCTGCCGATATAATATTCTTCGCAAACCAGGTCGGTCAGTAGCTCTTGAGCCACACGCCTGGCCAAGGTCTTGTCAAAATCTGCCTCAATCAGAAAGACTGTTGCTGATTGAACTGCTTCGACAGAACTAATGCCTAACTCATTGATGTCTTCCAAAACGCTTTTGCCGCGCACATCTGTAAAGCCCGATTTATTAAAGACCTCGAAACGCCATTGCTTCACGTTAATATTTCCTTCCTTCCGTCATTGCCAGCGGCTTCGCCGCGAGGCGAGCGAGCGCATCAAAAATCTATTTTAAAACGTCATTGCGAGGCCGTAGGCCGCGGCAATCTCAAATCGACAATTGCAAATCGCAAATCGGAAATTGTTTTGTCCGCATTATAGATATTGCCTCCGCACCCGTCAAGGAATAACCCACGTTTTCATTAGACATGGACTTGTCCGCCGAAGCTTGCTTGTCCTCCGTAGCCCTTCGTAGCTTTATGCGAAGAAGGGGCGAAGGAGGAAGCGAAGGCGGATTAACGCGGACCTGTCTTGAGCGAGGTAAAACCGAGGCGAGGGTGTCTTTATTATATCATTCTCTCTTCCGGTCTTCTCGGGCGTCATGCTTGGCGCGACGCAGGAAGGATTGGACCGCGTCCGACTTCGCCAATTCGCGCTGCATGCTCTCGTACTTGTTGCGCTCCGATGGGGAGAGGGCATTAGGGGGGGCATTGAGTAAGCGGTTAAGTTGCTGCCATCTGGCCACCTTCTCCTCCATTGCTGATACCCTGTCCGCACGTGCAGTGCTTTGTTGGTACTGCGCCTCCCGAACCCTGCGCTCAACCATGTTGAGTTCGGACTGTCCTTCCACAGACGGAGCAGTCGATAGAAGTTGTTTTTGAATAAGTGCACGTTCGCAATCTGGACAGATATCGCTTCGTCTTCCCCTCTTTGGTCGGAATTGCCTTCCACAAGCGCCACATTTGACCCATCCCAGCATTGTCTTTACCTCCAAACTTACTTCTTGTCTTTCTTCTTCGATCCCATGAAGATCAGAGCACCAATAAGCAGAATCCCAAACGCGATCGCGGCTGGACTGCCCAAGAAATCATTTAGTGCGTCCATACCACCAATTCCTATAATAGCAACAAGAATTATTATGAGCACAATTACCGTTCCCACTTCGTGCATCTCCTAATGCGAAGCTGAGCGCGCTGGCATCAGACTGGCCCCAGCGGTTTATTAAAGAACAAATTCGCTAACTCATTTGGTATTACTATTATTTAACCACCGAATGCCTCCTCGAAATCGGTCAGTAGCTGGCGAATCTTCTCCTTTTTCGTTCCGACAAAGCTGAAGAAGGTTATATATACTTCGGGTGGTGTGGTCTTGGTCCTAACGCGTACACATGTGCGTGGGGGTACTGTTGCATATCGGTATTCGTCAACGGCTTCGATGTCTACAGCGTCAACGACATACTTTTTTCTTCCACATTGGAAAAACACTTCCTCCGAGCCGAATACGACAATACCATTCTCGAATCCATCTAGGCTTCTCGCGCAGCTGAGAGCGGTCGGCTTGGAGAGTCTTATATAAGCGTCGTCAAAATAGTCGTAACAAACTCCTTCGCTTGGCATTTTCTTCATCTCTGAATCATCCTAAAGAACTTAACTGGATCCTGTAGCCGGCATGAGACCAGTTACAGCACAACCATAGCTGTATTACTGTGTTCACCATCGCCGGCCTTGTTTACCGCGATGATGTGATATTCAAGCTCTATTTTTTCCGGCTGGCAATAAATTACGCTTTCAGTAATAATTTTATAATAAAAAGCAGGTAATTTGCAAGTTAATTTTTGTCTTAAGGGAAGAAAAAACCTGCGAATTTTGTCGCTAAATCACTTGACTTTACGGCTAAGCCAGTTTAATTCGTGGCTATATTTCTCTGTGTAAATCCGTGTTAACCTGTGTCTTACAATTAAAATATCATCGCGTAGCGATACCACAACTTTACACTTTAGCTCACTTTAGGCACTTTAGTTCACTTTTAACTCCTTCCCCCTCTGTGTCTAATTTTCTTTTTGTGTCTTTTGGTGCATGAAATCAAGCCAGCCGCATAGAATTATGAGGCCATCAATTGATGGCCAGTTGTCTGAGTACGAAGTTTTAGCAGAAGCTTGTTTCGATACAAGATTCGGATGAAGACACTCGGCTGGTGTCTCTATGTTCTCGGTGATCTCTGTGGCGAAAAACAAATTAGTGTAAATTCGTGTTAATTCGTGGTTAGTTTTCGTTCCTTTTCTTGGCTATATATCTCTGTGTAAATCCGTGTAAATCTGTGTCTAAAACCTCTGTGTCCTCGGTGTACTCTGTGGCTCAAAGTAACAAAATTACTTTACGATATTAGTTCTTTTTTCTTTATCTTGTATTTGATTAATGCACTGCGTTTAAATCTTGCTTTCTCGAGCAGATTCTCAATTTGTTTTTTATTTTTTTCCTTAATTGCCTTTTTCATCTTTTCTAATTCAGCGATAATTTTATCAATTCCTATGGTGGTATTACCGGCATTTGTCAGCAATACGTCAGCCCAGATATTAGCAGGTCCTGATGCTATCCTTGATGTATCCATAAACCCTTTGCCGGCAAATTTCAGGTCTTCGTTGTTATTGGCATTAATCAATGCCATTGCTACCATATGTGGCAGGTGGCTTATATTTGCAAAGATTCTGTCATGTTCTGCCGGTTTCATTAGTTTCACAGAGCAACCAAGCCCCGACCAGAATCTCTTAAGAGTTTGAACGGCTTTGTGATTGGTATTTTTTGTCGTTGTCAAAATGCAGGTGGTTTGCTCAAACAAATCGTCCCTGGCGAATTCGATGCCTCTTTGCTCTGAGCCAGCGATTGGGTGTGAGCCAACATAGTGAACGTGTTTTGGCAGTTTCTTGGCTGCCCAGCGGTGGGGCAGAACTTTTGTTGAACCGACATCAGTGATAACGCAGCCGGTTGGTAATGAATGGGCAATTTCGCAGAAGATTTGCTCAAAAGTGCATATAGGGGTTGCAAGGATGACAAGGTCTGCATCTGATACGCTTTTTTCTATGTTATCGACTATTTCGGTTGCTACTGCCAGTTGCCTCGCTTTTTTGCGGGTTGAAGGGCGATGTGTGTAACCAACTACTTTTACTCCTGAAAAAGTCCGTAAAATGGCTAATGTAATTGAACCGCCTAAAAGACCGAGTCCTATCACAGTTATTTGCTTTAAGTCTCTCAATGTCAAGACCTTATAAAATTATGGCTCGAAAAGAATTATGCTAAAAACTACAGGACTGGGATACGGATGTCAATTTTTTTCTTTTATTTATATGATGAAAATGTTAATATCCTTGTTTTAATAGAGTAAAGTTAGGTGTTGATATTTGGCCCCTCGTTTTACGCGGGGTTGTTCTACAAATGGGAACAACAGACATTAACAATACAATCGGTAATGGTGGTTATCTCGCATTTGAGGAAAAAGTCGCAGAACTTGATCGCCAGATGGATGAGTTGCGCCGACTCAGCTCGGTTAAGGGCATTGACTACTCCGCTGAGGTTCGTCAGCTCCAGCAAGAGCAGGTTGCTGAGCTGAAGAGAATCTATTCGAATCTGACTGCTTGGCAAACTGTTCAGGTGGCACGGCATCCGAAAAGGCCTTTGCTTGAAGATTATCTCAGTCTGATGGTAAAAGATTTTCGTGAATTACATGGCGATAGATGCTTCGGTGATGACAATGCGGTCATGACAGGTTTTGGACAAATCGGCAGGGAGAAAGTATTGATTGTCGGTCAAAACAAGGGCAGAACCACAAAGCAAAAGGTTGCCTGTAATTTTGGATGCGCGAATCCTGAGGGCTATCGCAAGGCGTTATGCAAGATGAAGTTTGCCGAGAAGTTTGGCATTCCTGTTATTACGCTTATTGATACACCGGGTGCTTATCCCGGCGTTGGAGCTGAAGAACGAGGTCAGGCCCAGGCAATTGCCGTAAATCTTGCAGGAATGTCACGTTTAAGAGTGCCCATAATCTGCATTTGTATTGGCGAGGGGGGCTCTGGCGGTGCTTTGGGGATAGGTGTCGGCGACCGGCTGTCGATGCTCGAGTTCGCATATTATTCTGTGATATCTCCTGAGGGCTGTGCTGCGATCTTGTGGCGTGATGGCTCACAAGCTCCTGATGCTGCTGAGGCGCTTAAGCTGACGAGCAGTGATTTGCTTAAACTCGGCTTGATTGATGCAGTTATTCCCGAACCTCTTGGTGGAGCACATCGCAATATACACGATACTGTTTATAATGTCGAGCAGTATATTACGAAAACGCTTAGAGACCTCAAACGGACAAAGATTGATAATCTGCTTGAGAGTAGATATAGGAAGCTTCGCTCAATAGGTAATGATTTTGCCAATCGGTACCGGGGTAAAGCTCAAATTGGCAAGGCCAGGATAAAAACGGCCGCAAAAGCTACTTCTGTTAAATCAAGGCCTGTTCCCGTAAAGGTTTGACTTACTTTTCGTTTGCCCCCCACCATAGTCAGCCGGTAACGAATTTCACCCGTTATTTAATTCCCTTGGGTCTTTGCCTTCTTCAATAGCCGCTATTTTCCTGACCCTTCTTTCGTGCCTTCCTCCGGAAAATTCTGTATTGAGCCAGACTTCGACTATTTTACGAAGTAATACCTCGTTGATTTGGTCGCCGGATAAGCAAAGCACATTTGCATCGTTATGGTCGCGTGAAATCTGTGCGCTCAAATCGTCATGGCACAATGCGGCTCTAACTCTTTTTATTTTATTTGCAGCCATGCTCATTCCCAAGCCGGTTGCACAGATTAATATTCCTCTGTCGGCTTGTTTTTTCGATACCGCCATCGCTGCTGCGTATGCTTTGTCGGGGTAATCAACCGGATTGCTGTCATTAGTACCAAAGTCTATGAACTCATGGTTTAACTGAGTTAATATGGCTTTAATTTGTTCTTTTGCCTCAAAACCACGATGGTCACTCCCGATCGCTATTTTCATAACTCAAGCTCGCTAACTCTCTTTTTCACTGCCTGTTCTATTAACTCAGCACAATTATTGTAAAACTCTTCCGACCGGCCTATCGGGTCAGGAATTTCTTTGTTTTCTGCCAAAAGCATACATTTTTTCGCTGACGCAGGATTAAGATTAATAATTCGCTCTAAATGAGCTTTGCCCATCACATAGATTAAATCACTCTCTTCGATAAGCTGTTGTGACAAATCCTGACTTTTATGGGCTTTTATATTAACTCCCCTTGCTGAGCAGCTTTTTATTGCTTCTACACTTGCCGGTGAGTCTTTTATGCCCATAGTGCCAGCAGATTCCGTTTTATATCCCATTTTTTTGAGTTCGTCAACCTTGCATTTTAGTTTTTTCGCCAGATATTTACGAAATATTCCCAAAGCCATTGGGCTTCGGCAGGTATTGCCTGTGCAGACGAACAGAAAGTTGACCATCGATAATTCTTCTAATTTAGACTGGAGATATGCGCCGGGCCTTAATATTTTTAGTCTATTTTTGCTTATTTTCACAATAGTGCTGCTTTTTTTGTATTTACAGGGGCCGCCATCCAGCAGTAAATTTATTTTACCTGAAAACCGGGCAATTACTTGTTCTGCATTAATAGAAGGTGTTTTGCCTGTTATATTTGCGCTTGGAGCAACTACAGGACTTTTTGCCTTTTGCAGCAGCATTGAGGCGATTGGATTGTCCGGGCAGCGGATACCTATTGCATTATCTTTATACAAGATTTCGAAGGCTTCTCTTTTCAGTTGCGTTAGCTGTTGTTTTAAGTCCTGTTCATTTAACTCAAAAATTATAGTTAAGGGTCCTGGCCAGGCCTTTGATATTAATTTTTGGGCCTTTAGTCCTATTGTTGGCAGATATTTTTTTGCAAATTTTTTATGGCCGATATGTAATGTATAGTGTTTGTCGGCGCCACGGCTTTTAAGATAGTCGAGCTTGGCCAACGAGGCAGTTTCAGCTCTGCAGGCAATTCCATAGACTGTTTCGGTGGGAAATGCCACCAATCCACCGCTATCGATGATTTCTGCCGCTTCCCTGATTTTGACCGAATCAATTTTCGTGGGGTCGAGTTTTACAACTTTTGTTTCCATTGAACCTGATAAAAGGACATCGTACATCAAATAGTCTAAAATCGCAAGATAACTCAGAGGATATTTTGATTTATTTGTAGATAAAGTGTTAATCAATTTGTCGTGTAGTGTTAGGTCAGGTAAATGAAAAATATGGCGTCGCACGGATGAGGATGATTGTTTGAGTGCATTTCTTGATTTTGACGGCTGATAATGAGGGTCGTTCTGTATATCAAATCAATTTGGTTTCACCGCCCGGAATTTAAGGCACTGTTCATAATTTTATGTGTTTTTGTTTTAGGGATTTTTTTTGCTAACTTGTCAAAATTGTGAGCCCGATAAGAAAGTCGAAAATGAAGCGGTTTGAGAAAAAATGAAAGAATTTTTTGAAATCCTATAATATTGCCCATATACGCTAAACTATCCAACTTAACATTGACGATAACACAGTTATTTGATGGAATGGTAACTTTATGGAGAAATGAATTATGGAGACTTTAATAGAGCAACGTAAGGAGGCAAGAAGCAACCTTTCATGGCCTGTTAGTGTTTGGATTCCGGAGGCCAATAGATTTTTTAACGGTCGCAGCGCGAATATCAGCAAAAAAGGAGTTTTTATAACAGTTCCTATGACGATACCAGTTAGGTTGGGACACGTTGTGGAAATCAATTTTCCTCGCACAGTTACTTTGGCGAAAGAAAAAGGGCAATTTGCTCGTATCAAAACCGGTAAAGTTGTTAGGGTTGACCGCAAAAATATGCTAAAAAGTGCTGAAATTGGTGTGGCTGTTTCTTTTAATTAAATTAAAAAATCGCCCTTTTACTTTTTAATAGGGATAAATGTGGATGGGATGCTGCCGTTAGATACGCGGGGCAATGAAAAAGCAGAAACTGATGGCTGATTATGGTCATCAGTTTTTTCTTTTCCACCTTAATTCACCTCAATTTTGCGCCCAGTTTTTGGGGAGTATTATAGCAGGCAAATCTTACCTATATTCAAAAAACGTGTTTTTTCCTAAAAATAATCTTATAAGACTTGTTTATTCAAAGGATATGGAATTATTCTATAGGTTGATATTGTGAGCTATATTTTAGGGGTATTTGTTATGATTATGTTTACGGGATGCAGGATTCCATTTTGGCCGATGGTACCAATACTCGGAGCTGGAATATTTGTGGTACTGTTGGCAATCGCAGGTATAGTTTTTTCTATTTTTATGCTTATAGATTGCCTTAAACGACCGGCATCAAAGTTTTATTACCCGCTTACGAAGGAAGGCCAATATGACAAGTTGATATGGGCTGCTGCGATTGTATTTTCTCTTTGGTTTTATTTTTTGGGGGCGATAGTTTATTTGTTTGTTGTAAAGACGGCAAAGCCCGAAAGTAACAGTTAGGTTCAGGCAGAAAAAGCAAATTATCAAAGTCAAAGTTAAGATGAAAATCTGTAATTTTATTCATATAAATACAGATTTTTTAAGTTATGTGAAAAAAAATTAAAAATATCTTTTATCTATGATGAATCTTGGCAAATGTGCAAAACTTATGATTATCGGGGTTAAGTGGGATAAGATGTTGATTGTGGGCGAAACAAATAAAGGCAAAAAATTATAGTCTGGGTGAAGTAATGGTTTAGTGGAATAAATTCTGTTTTTTGGTCATTTTGCCTACCTTTAACAGCATTATTTTGTTCTTGATAAGACCAGAGAAAAATGCTGGAGATTAGGGAAAGCTTTTGCCGATTGTTTATATGACAATTAAATATCGGTGGCTCTGAAAAATGACCAAACGGGCCATATTAGCTTTAACCTTGTATTGCCGGTTAGCTAACGCATAGCATACAAGTCCGAGCGTAATCGAGGCATAACAAGCAAAGGGCTAAGGTATAAAGGAAAGGGCCACATAAACGACGGGAGAGCTTACCTTAGCTCTCCCATTTTTATAAGGTCATTTTTGGAATACTATATTTCCTGCCACGATGGTTGTATGGACTGAGCGGTCAGAATTTAGCAGCACCAGGTCGGCGTCTTTACCGACTTCAATTTTCCCTTTTTTGTCTTCGAGCCCTAATAGTTTGGCTGGATTTTCGGTGACAGTTTTTATTGCCGCATCGACGGGACAATTGGTATAGGTTATAAAGTTGTTTAGCATTTGACTTAGGCCGAGAGCAGTACCGATTAAAGTGCCGTTTTTGTCTTTTGCGATTCCTTTTTGGGATTCATATTCTACGCCGTCGTATGTGTATTTGCCATCGGGTAGCCCAAGAGCTCTCATACCATCTGTAATTGGTATAATTCGATTAGGGCCGAGCGTTTCAAAAACGAATTTAAGAACGCAGGGATGTATATGAACACCGTCGGTAATTAGCTGGGTGGTTATTCTATTTGTTTCAAAGATGGCGATAAGCGGACCGGGTGAGCGATGGTGCAGCGACGGCATTGCATTGAATAGATGTGTTACGTGTGAGATGCCGGCATCGAAGCCGGCAACGGTCTGCTCGTAAGTAGCGTTGGAGTGGCCGAAGGAAGCGATGATGTTGGATTTTACGAGATACTGAATTATTTGCCTGCTGTCAGAAAGTTCCGGGGCGATTGTCATTATTTTAAGCCGGCCACCCGTCATATCCAGAATATTGTCGAGGACTTGTAAGGACGGAGGACATATACCATCGGACGGGACCATTGCTTTTTTTTCGGTAGATATGAACGGCCCTTCGAGGTGAATGCCAAGTAAATTTGCACCGCCGAGGTTGCTGTCTGTATATTCTGATGCAATTATGAGATGTTTGTTTTCCTGATTTGGTTTAAATACCGTTGTAGCAAGAAAGCCGGTGGTTCCGAAACGTGCACAAGTTTGTGATATCGTTTTTAGGGATTCCACTGTTGCGTCGAGTATATCGGCGCCGCCGGCGCCTTGAATATGAATATCGATGAAACCGGGTGCAATTATCCGCCCTTGGGCATCCAGGGTGCTGTCGCAGGCGGTAACATCGCTGTTACCGATTTGTGCAATAATGCCGTTTTCGATAACAATAGAAAGGGTTTGTTTAACATCTGTGTATAGCCTGCAATTTGTTATAAGAAGTCTTCCTGGCATATCGATTGGAACAGGATAGCAGTTTCGGAATCTGATTGCAAGTCAGAGTAAAATGGTGGATTATCTTTTCAGCCAATTATTGTTAATTGGGATTCTTACGCACTTGACATAGGATGGGGCGGGACGTATTATTTCAGGCAAAGGAATTTATTTTGGAGAAAAGAAATGATCAAGCCGGAAAAGAGTTGGGAAAAGCGGTTGGCTTCTGAGCCGGATGAGCTTTTGGTGGATTTTATGGAGTCGCTGTCTGTGGATAAGCGTCTTTATAAATACGATGTCGTCGGTTCGATTGCTCATGCCCAGATGTTGGCTGAACAAAAGGTAATTACAAGAGACGAATTGAGGCAGATTAAAGACGGCCTTATTGAGATATCACAGGAAATTGCAGAAGGGCGATTCAAATTCGATAAAACATACGAAGATATTCATATGGTAATCGAGACGGCTCTGATTGCAAAGATTGGCGAAGCGGGCAAAAAACTGCACACCGGCAGAAGTCGCAATGACCAGGTGGCTACGGATATTCGGCTTTGGATGCGAGACCAGATTGAAATTCTGCAGGCCAAGATAACGCTCCTTCAAAAAGCGTTTGTGAAACTTTCAGAGAAACATTCGGAAGATGTAATGCCGGGTTATACGCATTTGCAGCGAGCTCAGCCGGTAACTATTGCGTCTTATTTATTGAGTTTTGTAGAGCAGTTGGAGCGTGATTATGTTCGTCTGAAAAATTGTAGAGTGCTGCTTAATGTCTGTCCATTAGGCAGCGGGGCAATAGCCGGCTCGACCCTGCCGCTGGATAGAAAGGGCACTGCAGAGCAATTGGGTTTTTCCGATATCAGCTATAACAGTATTGATGCGGTTGGCGACAGGGACTTTTGCGCAGAGTTTATTTTTGATTGTGCACTTGTTGCGACGCATATGAGCCGAATGGCTGAAGACTTGATAATTTATTGTTCAGAGGAATTCGGATTCGTGCGGATTGATGATAGTTTCTGCACATCTTCGAGTATGATGCCTCAGAAGCGAAATCCCGATGTGCTCGAGCTGATTCGGGGCAAAACCGGTTCGGTATATGGTTGCCTGATGGCTATGCTTACGATTTTGAAAGCTCAGCCATCGGGCTACAATCGCGATCTACAGCAGGACAAGGTTCAGATTTTTACAGCCAGCGATACGGTAGAGGCCTGTTTGGATATGGCGAGAGCCGTTGTTTCAAATATAAAGTTTGATACGAAAAAGATTTCGGCTGGACTGGAGCAGGGATTTCTTGATGCTACAATCCTGGCTGAGTATTTGGTTGGTAAGGGTATTGCCTTTCGTGAGGCGCATAGTATTGTTGGCTCGTTGGTTGCATACTGTGAGCAACAGAATAAGAAGTTAGCTGAGCTTGATTTGGGCCTGTTTCAGCAGTATTGTGCTTCAATTGAGTCGGGTGTATATGAAAACCTTGGTGTTGAAAAAGTGGTAAGTAAATATGTTACTGAGGGAGCAGCCGGGTCCGCGCAGGCAAAAAGACAAATTGCATATTGGAATAAACAGTTGGCACAGCGATGAGTAACGGTGAAGATGAGATTACCGCCTGGTTTGCACGCCAAAGCAGATTGTCGAAAGCAGATTTCCCCATAGGTATCGGTGACGATATGGCCGAGATTCGGCTCACCTGTGATGTGTCGGTCCTTATTACCACGGATATGCTGCTGGATAGCGTTCACTTTGACCTTGAAAAAGCAACCTTAAGGCAGGTCGGATATAAAGCTATGGCGGTTAGTCTTAGCGATTGTGCTGCAATGGCAACTGTGCCTGTAGCTGCGGTTGTGTCCGTCGCGTTACCTGTAGGATTTGGCGAGAAAGAATTAAAGGAGCTTCATTCCGGCATTGTTTCCGCAGGCGATAAATTTAACTGCGAGCTTATTGGCGGTGATATTACAAGGTGGAATAACGACAATCCCTTTGCAATATGTGTATCAATGCTCAGCAGGTCTTCTGGCGATAAACCTTTAAGACGCTCCGGTGCCAAAGTCGGGGACAGTATCTGTATAACCGGCTCATTGGGTGGCTCAATCCAAAAAAAGCATCTGGAATTTGAGCCCAGAGTCAAAGAAGCCGTGAAAATAGCTCAAATGGTGACTATAAATTCAATGATTGATATAAGCGATGGCCTAAGCAGTGACCTGAATCGAATCTGCCAGGCCAGCCAGGTGGGGGCTGTTATAGATGCTGTAAAGATACCGATATCGGATGAGGCGAGCAAGGAGGCCGACCCACTAAGCTCAGCGTTAAACGACGGCGAGGATTTTGAATTGCTTTTTACTCTTTCACAAACGGATTGCAGGGAATTGTTTAAGAAATGGTGCGGGCTGATACCTGTTACGCAAATCGGCCAAATAACTGACGCAAAAAAAATGCAGATAAAAATGCCCGATGGGCAAATCAGTGATTTACAACCGGGAGGATACAATCATCTCAGATAGATTATTATGGATTTGGAAATCACTTCGAAATCACCGGATGAGACAATAGAGCTTGGTCGGGATATCGGCTCAAAGTTAAAAGGCGGCGAGGTTATAGCTGTTTGTGGTGCATTAGGCAGTGGCAAGACGCTTTTAATTAAAGGAATCACGGCAGGGTTGGGGGCGGATGATTACAGGGAGGTTACAAGTCCTACGTTTGTCATCATTAATGAATATACCGGCAGGTTGGATATTTATCATATAGATGCCTACCGATTAGGTTCTGTCGCTGAGTTTGAGATGCTCGGATTTGACGATTTATGCTACCCCAATTCGGTGGTTCTGATTGAATGGGCCGATAAGATTGAATCTGCCTTACAGGCAATTGATTACGTTCGGATAGAACTCAGCCATATCGCAGAGACCGAGAGAAGAATACATATCAAAAACGCACCTGAATATTTTATCGCATAAATAATTGTTTTGAGCACGTCTCCGGGGATTATTTTGGATGTTATTTTTGATTTTTTCCTGCATAAGCGAATCTGACAATTTGGCAGTAGAAAGCATATTTCTTATATTTTGCATGGATACTGTTATAAGTCCTGTAAAAAGAGACGTCCGCTTGTTTTCGGACGTGGGAATGTGAAGTTCTGTTGTTGGTTCAGGGAACCGGATAAAATTATTGAAGTATTTTTTGATGATGTTTTTAAGTTTCGTTATTTGGAGGATATGCGGCTTACAGAACAATGCGTGGATAGTTAAGTTGCGTATCGATTAAGTCGATACCTTATTGTTGTGTGGGAAAATTGTGTAGGTTGTTGTGGGGTTTGAAAAACAATAAAGTTTTTATCAAAGAGGAGTGAAAAATGAAATCGAAAAGTGGTTTTACATTAGTGGAAATTCTGATAGTGGTGGTTATCCTGGGCATCTTGGCGGCCATTGTGATACCTCAATTTACAGAGGCCAGCACGGAGGCCAAAACGTCGAGTTTGTGTACCGACCTTCAGACTGTGCGTTCTCAGATAGAGCTGTATAAGGTTCAGCATAACGATGAAATGCCCGGATCCGGCACGGCTTCGTTTGAGGAGGCCTTGACGGGACAGACAGATATCGACGGCGCAGTAGGCACTGATTATGGTCCTTATCTTCAGAAGGTTCCGACCAATCCGTTCAACAATTTGAATACTGTTCAGGTGGAAGCCGGCAGCACGGGTCTTGGTAGCGGCAATACAGGTTGGCACTTTGATAGTTCAACCGGTGCTTTCCATGCCGACTCTGATGACCATATAGACCTTTAAAAATTTAACCGGGCTTAAAACGTGCTGTGAACATTTTTGTAGCGAATTTGCCTGTATCAGGTTCGTGAAAACCGAAAATGGATAAATGGGCTGACCGTGCTGAGGCAATTGCCATTAGCAGGTCAGCTCTTTTAATGAGAACACAATAAAGGATATATAGAAAGGACAGGTAATGAAAAAAGCAAGGGCCTTTACGCTTGTTGAAATTCTGATAGTCGTGGTTTTACTCGGTGTTTTGGCTATGATTGTTATTCCGACATTGGCCAGTAGCACAACATCAGCCAAAGAAAGCGCTCTCGCTACAGATTTGAATCTTCTTCGAAGACTTATTCTGATTTACAAAAGTCAGCATTTGGAGGTTAGTCCTGGATATCCGGATGGTAATACCACTCAAACACCCACCGAGCAGGTTTTTATTGAACAGGCAACAATGGCCAGTAATACTAATGGTGAAACCGCACCTATAGGTACTGCCGGTTTCAATCGCGGCCCTTATGTGCAGAAGATACCTGTTAATCCTCTTAACGGCAAGAGCACTGTTCAAATGCTTGGCAATGATGAAGCGTTTCCAGGCGAGCCGGATAACAGTCACGGCTGGATATATAAAGCAGCTATATCGGAAATAAGGGCCGATAGCACAGGGGCTGATGGAAGCGGAAAGCTGTATTATGACTATTAGCCGGAAGAGGTATTTGAATCCGCAGATAAGTAAATGACCGCGATTATATATCGGCTTAAAGATAATGTATATATTCCTGCTTTCGCAGGAATTATGAAGAGCAGCGGCAACTTAACAGACAGAGGCAGGAATAACAATATGTGCCATAAAATAAGCAGAGTTTATCTGAGTCGAAGAGGGTTTTCCCTCGCTGAAGCGATGATGGCCACTGTCATATTAGGAATCGCTGCGGCCGGGGTGCTGCTTCCGTTTACATCCGGAGCGGCAGTGCGGGCCGAAGGTATGCGCAGAACTTTAGCTGCAAATTTAGCAGGTGACTTGATGGAGCAGGTTGTAAATACGCCGTTCGAAGATGTAGTGGATACTTATGACGGTTACTCCGAAGCCCAGGGGCAGGTAAGGGATTTGAGCGGGGTGATATTTACCGGTTCAAATTACGCCAGGTTTGGTAGAGATGTAAGCTGTGTATATGTTTATATGCCGCAGGAAAGCGGAGTAGCAGAACCGGAATTTATCCGGGTTACGGTGCGGGTCTATTATAGTGGTAATGAAATTGTGAGTATAAATCGGCTTATGGGCAAGTAAAAAATGGTAAATGCAAAAAGACCATTGTCGGTTTTAAATCGTCGGGGGCTTACATTGGTTGAGCTGCTGGTTGCCTTGATGGTTACCAGTATTGTTTTAGCTGCGGTAGCTACTCTTGCCTTTGCTATGGGGTCGGCCTATGAAACAAACGACGACACGAGTCAGAAGCAGGCACAAGTCCGTTTCGCAACACTGAGGATTTCAGAGCTGATTCGCCACTGCAAACTAATATGCAGTGCACACGGCGATGATTTGGCTATCTGGCGGGCGGATGATAATGGCGATGGACAGGTCAATATCAGCGAATTGGTTTATATTGAGTGTGGGGCGAGTGGAGAGCACTTGCAGCTATGCGAATTTCCTTCTTCCAACAATTCAGTGATAAGTCTTGACTCTATCAAGGTCTTTTCAACTGATTGGTGGTTGGTATATAGTAGTGATGTAAATTACACACGATTAATACCACAGTGCAGTAGTGTGCAGTTTGGTTTTGATGTAGCGCCGCCGCAGAGCAGATTCGTGAGTATCTCATTCGACCTTATTGAAAATGGTGTTGTTCACACGTATCAGGTTGGCGCCGGGCTTCGCGGCTGGGCAGGGAATCTGCTCAATCAGGCAGGGGATGGTTTTGTGAGTGATGATGATTAAAGAGAGAGTAAAAATTAGAAGAGCGGGAAGGCCGGGGGTGGCGCTGCTTGTGGTTTTGTTTATTGTTATGACAATAACAATTTTGTCTCTTGGCTTTTTATCTCGCAGCGATGTTGAGCTAGCCTGCGGCGAAAATATGACGCTTCGAGGCGAAATGGATTATTTGGCTGAATCCGGCCTGATACATGCTAAGGGTCTTATTCTCCATCCTCAGGAGGTCGGCCTGGAATATTGGGCGGGGGACGTCGGACAGCAATTGGTTGCTGGTAGCGATGATTACTATGATGTTGAGGTAGTTCGAGATGATTCTGTTCCGACAAATCGCTGTAATTATATTATAGATTGTAATTCCTATCGTCTCAGGAATGGCGAGAAGATTGGTCGCAGCAGTATAACGGCTGAATTGCGACTTGACAACTGCATTGCGTACTGGGTTGGGTCGAGTACAATAATTTCGCAGCAGGTTACAGTAAACGGCGATGTCTATTGTAATGGTAATTTGGTAAACAATGGTAGTATTAACGGTGATGTTTTTGCCAGTGGCTCTGTAACCGGTGCGGTTATTGAGGGACAAAAAAATGTATCGGTTGCTCAGGCGCCTGTGGATTGGCCGCCGCTTGAGGTCAGTGATTTTAGTTCAACATATTACATCGGCTCAACAAGCTATTCCGTAGATTTTATTGGGTTTTCTATTCATCCGACCGGTAGTTTTAATCCTTCTACAGATAACCCAGCAGGAGTACGATTCCTCAACGGCAACCTGGAGCTGCCGGGTAATGTGGATATTGAAGGTATGCTTGTGGTTGACGGTTCGTTGAGGATAAGCGGAGTGAATAATACTATCACTGCAGCGAAAAATTTCC
>Ga0315546_1001233_pt1 | contig 16552 bp, 12 predicted proteins | sample SalMarSW160170MG_FD_203833 | JGI IMG/M metagenome (GOLD analysis project Ga0315546, IMG submission 203833) | Salt marsh sediment microbial communities from the Plum Island Ecosystem LTER, Massachusetts, United States - Salt Marsh Sediment SW1601-170 ... | reverse complement strand
TAAGCGCTGATCCTTCTGAACCAGTAATTGGTCCTGACGGTACGATCTATATTGCTGATGATTTCTATTTACATGCTTTAACGCCTAATGGAGAAAAGATTTGGTGGAATGCAGAATTAAGTAATGGTCGCTGGATTCGTTCTCCTGTTATAGATTTCAGCGGTGTTATTTATACTGTAGGAAAAGTTAGTGACTGTTCTGGTTGTAAGTATGTTTATGCCTTAAATCCAAAAGACGGCACTTTTCTTTGGTTAGATAATCCTAGGGGGTCATATAATACAGCCCTTAGTTTGGATAATCAGGGGACGCTTTTTGTCGGCGGCAGTTCTGGGTTATATGCCTTAAATTCTTCAGATGGCAGTAAGAAATGGGATAGTCCAATTGGCGATATTAAGTATTCAATTCCGGCTATCGGTTCCATTGGTTCTAATGGAATTATTTATGTAAGCAGTCAGGATCATCAGCTTCATGCCATTGATTCTAAAGGCAAGGAGCAATGGCCGTATAACATGGTTAATACTCAAGACGAAATCAGTGCTTCACCGATTATTGACGCGGCTGGGACGATTTATATCGGCTCTAACAACAAGATATTCTATGCTATTAATCCAGAAGGTACGGTTAAATGGCAAGCGGAGTTGAGTGATAAGATTCAATACGGAGCAGTGATTGGCTCTGACGGTACTGTCTATGTGGTTACTGTTGATGGTTATTTGTATGCTTTCGGAGAGTGATATTATGATAGAATAGGTAGGCTCGCCAATTTTAAGCGATTTAAGATTAATTGCTTTTTTCTCTTTCCCTCTTGACAAATTTTTTTGGGTCTGATATGTTTAAATTAACAGGCCAGAAATTCAGAAAAAAGGAGGTGAATAAAAAGAAGTACTTTCACAATTTGGCCTTAACCTTTAGCGAGCTCCAGAAAGGAGGGATCGCCATGCGAAAGCTTCTTCTTCTAGCATTGGCAGTCTTTGCGTTGACAGTTGTACTACTTCTAACGTTTGCGGTTCCCGCCATGGCAAGGCCACCTAATACGGCAATGACAGCGATGGCAGCAAACAGCCAGACCAGCTTGGATCTATCGGTAGTAGTATCAAGGGGCATCTCAGTGCCCAAGACCATGGCTACGGCAAGAAATGGTCCGCGTATCCTGACGCCGACGGCTATGGCAGCGAATGATCCATCATCGGAGTTACTGTCATTGATAGCGGAGGCGCAGACCCAGGAGGCTTTGAATGCAAATCGCCTTAACTATGGTGGCCTTATCGGTTTGCCCGGCGCCCTGGGCTATACATCTACCTTTACCTTGACAGACAGTCCTATGATCCAAAGAAGAAGTATCGGTTCCCTTCCGGTATGTGTCCCTGTGGCCTATCTTAACGGTCTTGGCCAAAGACAGGCGCAAAGTGCGGCTTATTACAACTCGATGCATATATGTATGGCCGCCACCGCCAGGGGAAATACTACCCATACTATCACCGGCAAGAGCACAGTTCTAAGGCTATAGGACCACATAGTCCCGGCCTTCAGGGGAAGAGTCGAAAGAAAACGACCCTTCCCCTTTTTATTTGCCTGAAATAGAAAAATAATTTATACTGGAATAAAGAATCAAGGACTGTATCTTGGGGACTGTCCCTAAGATACAGTCCTTAGAAAATATGCGCGTTTCTCGTAAAGATCAAATTTGTCATCCGGGAGCTTATTATCATATTTATAATCGAGGTATCCATAAACAAGATATCTTTTTAGAAGAAAAAGATTATGTTTTTTATTTACAGAGATTAAGGCAGGTAAAAGACAAGCAAAAGGCCTCGGTAATTTGTTATTGCCTAATGCCTAATCATATTCATTTATTACTTCGGCAAGATTCAAAAATACCTATTTATAAGGTTATGTCTTGTCTTCATACGGGTTATTCAATGTATTTTAATAAAAAGTACAATAAAGTAGGTCATCTGTTCCAAGATAGGTTCAAGCAGAAAGAAGTTAAAAACGATGAATACCTTTTGCAGCTTGCTTCCTATATCCATCTTAACCCCTTAATTGATGGGTTAGCAGAAAAATTAGGAGATTATCAATGGTCAAGTTATCCTGACTATATTGATTTACGGCCGGGGACGCTTTGCGATAAAGAGTCGGTTCTATTGGGTAAATCTTCGGATTGGTATAAAAAAATTACTGAAGAAGAAGTAGTGGAGAAATTAATAAGAAAGGAATTTCAAGAACAGTTAAATATCAGGGACTGTCCCTAAGATACAGTCCTTAAGGACTGTATCTTAGGGACAGTCCCTCAAAATATGAAAGGTATTGTTTTGGCTGGTGGTTTTGGCACTCGCTTAATGCCCTTAACTAAGGTAATAAATAAGCAATTACTGCCAGTTTATAATAAACCATTAATTTATTACCCTATTTTAACCTTAAAAGAAGCTGGCCTTAAGGAAATCTTGATTATTTCTGGACCTGGTCATGCTGGTCAATTATTGGATTTATTGGGTTCGGGCAAAGAATTAGGCGTTGATTTAAACTATGATATTCAGGAAGAACCTAAGGGAATTGCCCATGGTTTAGCCATTGCTGAAGATTTTGCTGATAATGGCCAGGTAGCTTTAATTTTAGGCGATAATATTTTTGAGGATAATTTAAAAAAGGCAGTTGATGATTTTAAAGAACAAGCCAAAGGAGCTAAGATTATTATTAAACGAGTGGCTGACCCAGAAAGATTTGGCGTGGTTAAATTTAATAAAAAAGGCGATAAAATAGCTAAAATCATTGAAAAACCGAAAAGGCCGCCAAGTAATTGGATGGTTACCGGCTTTTATTTGTATGATAATCGGGTTTTTGATATAATCAGGGGATTAAAGCCATCAGCCCGCGGCGAATACGAAATTACTGATTTAAATAATTTCTATGTCAAGGAAGGGACAATGGGTTATCAAAAGACTAAAGGAGTTTGGATAGACGCCGGCACTTTTGATTCTTTATTAGAAGCCAATATTTTTGTATCTAAGAGGGACTGTCCCTAAGATACAGTCCTTAAGGACTGTATCTTAGGGACAGTCCCTCAAATGATTTGTGAAAAAAAGGGAATTTGTTAAACTTTACGACCAATACGCGCCGCGAATTTACCGTTTTAATTATCTGAAGGTTAATTCGCCTCAAGATTCTGAAGATTTGACTTCAGAAACCTTTTTTAGATTTTGGCAGAATTTAGCCGATAAAGATAAAAAAATTGACAATCCACGGGCTTTGCTTTATCGGATAGCCAATAATCTGGTAACCGATTTTTATCGTAAGAAGTCGCGGACCGAGCTGATTTTAGACCCAGAAGAAGATAATGTTTTAGCCAAAATTCCTGATAAAACGGATTTAAACAAGAGAATAAACTTAAATTCAGATATGATTAAGGTTAAAAAAGCGCTTAGTCAGATTAAGGGCGAGTATCAGAATATAATTATTTGGCGCTATTTAGACGATTTTTCAGCTAAAGAAATTTCTCAAATTATGGAAAAACCAGAGGGAACAATTAGGGTTTTAATCCACCGGGCCTTATCTGCCCTAAAGAAAGGACTGTAAGAGAGGGACTGTCCCTAAGATACAGTCCTTAAGGACTGTATCTTAGGGACAGTCCCTCTAAATCCCCCAAAAAGGTGTAATAGAATAGGCGTTTATTCGTCTTAATTAATAGAATGGAGAAAGATTTAATCAAGAAAATTAAACAGTTAAAGAAAATCCAGCCCTCTCAAGAATGGCTGGATTTAACGCGTCATAATTTAGTTAGCCAGATTAGTTTTGGAGAAGAGAATGACAGGGGTCTGAAACTAATAATTGGTCTTTTTAATTGGTTAAGAGGGTTCCATCTTCAGCCAGTGGCTTTAGGACTCTGCTTATTGCTTATTTTCACGGCCGGCCCCTGGTTAACACTTAAGGCCTCGCAAGCCAGTTTGCCTGGCGATATGCTTTATTCAGTAAAAAGAGCCAGCGAGGGCATTCAGACCACGGTGGCTGCAGATGACAGCAAAGCCCAGCTCCAGTTTGAGTTTGCCAGTCGCCGAATAGAAGAATTGACTAAAATAACTGGAGATTCTTTTACTTCAGAGGAAAAAACTGAAAAGGTCAAAGAAGTGGTTAATAATCTTAAAGATAATTTAGCTGAAGCTAGTGTTTATGCGGCGAGAGCTTCCAAAGAAAAAGCTATGGTCATGGCTAAAAAAACTAAGAGCATCAAGGAAGAATTAGATAAAACCAGAGAAGAAGTGTCTTTAGAGGTCCAGAACGAGTTAGCTGAAGCAAAAAAGGCAATTGAAGAAATTAATTACCAGGTTTTGACTGTTTTGGTTCAGGATAGCCAGGAAAGCGCTGAAGAAACGGTGACCTCCCCGGCTGATGAAGAAATTCTTATTTTCCTGGAAGAGTTGGAATCAGGCATGATAACGACAACCGAAGAGATTATTAATAAAATTGAAGAATAATCGTTTGTCCACAGTTAAGCTATTTAAAAAGTTTATATTTTGTGTTATTAAATATTGAGAGTCCGATTAAGTCAAGAATCGGTCGAGTTTCCTATTTATAGGAATTTCTTGACAATGTCGGGCAAGTATAGTAAAAATAATAGGTCAACCGTAAATAAAAAATCGTCCCGAGCAAACTCGGGATTCCATAAATGGTCGATGCGGTTGAAAAAATATAAGGTCGAATGAGATTGTCTAATAGCATGTGAATTAGCCAATCTCAGAAGATAAAATAAATTAAAAATGAGTAAAAAAATACAAAAATCAGTTTCGATTTTTACTTCCATTACCACGGCGGTCTGGCTTTCTGGAATTGCTATGTTAGCTCCCATGGCTGTTGGCGCAGCTATTATTGATGGTGATATTGTCAGTCCTGACGCTGAATTTACTGAAGGGGATATAACTTATTATCCTTACGATGTTTTTATTGTCAAAATAGTTGGCACAAAGACATTTAAGAGGTTAATTCTTAATCCCGAAGTATTTGAAAGCTATGGACATTTGGAATGGGGAAATATTCAAACCATTTCTGCCAGCACAGTTGATGGTTATATCACTTCTGATTTAGTGAGAGAGCTTAATGACACTAAGGTCTATAGGTTGACCCCGGATGGCGATGTCGGAACTAAAGGATGGGTCAATATGACCGCGGCCGAGTTTGAGTCAGAAGGTTATGATTGGGATTCCATCTATGTCATCAACGTGACTGACCGCGACAATTACACAACCGGTTCAGATGTTGTGGTTGGCGGCGGCGGCGGAGTAGTCAGCACAGGGACTTTATCAGTTACCTTAGCGGCTGACACACCAGCGGCTAGCATTGCTGTCCAAGGGGCGGCTAGATTACCTTTTACCAAGGTTAATTTGACCGCGTCAGGCGGCGATGTCATTGTTGATTCCTTAGTTGTTCGAAGAGTTGGTTTGGCCAATGATTCTAACTTTAGCTCATTGGATATTATTGACGGGGATACAAATTTGCCAATCAATAATACCAGCAAGACCTTTAACTCTTTGCACGAAGCTACCTTTAACGACGACTTTACGATAACATCAGGCACAACCAAGCCAATTATATTGGCTGGTAATATGGCTACCGACTTGTCGTCTTACGGTGGCGAGGTGCCTGCCTTGGCTTTGACGGGCGCGACATTGAAAGGCGACGCAACATTAAACGCTTCTTTGCCGCTTACCGGCAACACGATGACAATCAATAACACAATTACGATTGGCACGGCTATAATTCAAAGAGGCGCTTACGGCAACGCTACCTCTTCGAGTATTCAGGTTGGCAAAGAGGACTATACTTTCTTCTCCTTCCAGGTAGCGGCTGGAACAGTCGAAAAAGTTGAATTCAGCCAAGTTAAGATTTATCAGGAAGGCAGCGCCAGCCTGGGCAGTGATTTAGTTAACCTTGAATTGCTTCAGGATGGGACAAAGATTGCTGATGGCATTATAGCAAGCAGTAAGTATGTTAATTTCAGTTTTGACAAGATTACCCTTGACAAGGGGCAAACCGCTCAATTTCAGGTTAGGGCAGATGTGGCAGATGGTTCAGCCAGGACTATTGACTTGGGCATTTACAAGGCAACTGATTTATTGGTCAAAGGCATAACCTATGGTTATAACATCACGCCAACTTACAGCGGCACTGGTTCCAGCGCCGGCAATCCTGTCTTAAGCGATAACCTATTTACTATTTCCAATGGGACATTGACCGTAACCAGAAGCAGTGCGGTTGGGGCGGCTAATATTGGCGTGGCTAACGACCAATATTTGGGCGCTTTCACTTTCACTGGCAGAGGCGAAGCGATTGATATTTCTTCTTTAACCTTGACTATTGCTTCATCGGGTACTGGCGCACAAATTGAAGACGCTTTGACAGGGGTTGAATTAGTTGATCCAAACGGCAATGTAGTAGCCGGTCCGACAGATATTACCAATAATACTTTGACTGTTGAGTGGTCGGACACCTTTACGGTTCCGGTTGGTGAGACGGTTTATAAGGTTAGAGGCGATTTGGCTACGGGCGGCAAATGGACAAGCGATGACAAGATTACTGTCAGCTTTACTCCTTCGGCGATGGATGCTATAGGAGATATAACCGGCAACAGCATTACGGCAAGTCCGTCTTCAGCTGTCAGTGGCAATACCCAGACAGTTAAAGCCGCTTCTTTGACGGTGTCTAGAAACACATTGCCAGCCTCCGGCAGTATTGTTGTTGACCAGCAAGATGTGAATCTTTCCAGTTGGAATTTTGACGCTTCTGATTCTGGAGAAGACATCAGAGTAACTTCAATTCTCTGGGCTGGTCGAGGTCAGGCGGCTACCAATACTAACGCTTTGACGGTTTATGTTGATGGAGTAGCCCAATCACCGGTTAATGACGCTTTGGCTGATGACCTTGGAACACCAACCAGTAGTTTTGCCTTTGAAAGCCCGATTATTATCGCCAAAGGGACGAGCGTAGACATTGAACTGCATGGAGACAAAGATTCAACCGCTTCTGATGATTCAGAGAATTGGGGTTTGACCGATAATGGCGGCGATTCAATTATTGCCTACGGGGTATCAACTGGTAATGAGGTTGAAGAAGATTTAACCGAAGACGATGGTCCGACATTAACTTCGTTAGTTAATGGAACCTTGACCATTGAGACAGAGAGCAATCCTTCTTCGGCTATTGTTCTGGCCGGTTCAACTGGCAACGTATTCAGCAATATCAAATTAACTGCTAAATATGAAGATTTGGATTTGAACCAATTAATTATCGGCGTGATTGACAGCGGCAGTACTAATTTCTCTCAATCAGCTACTGGCGAATATAGGGATGTAAGTCAAGTTTGTATCTACCAAGGCGGCAGTTATATCACAGGGAGTTCTGGAAGCAGCTGTCATACTATTCCGTCAACTGCTCAATATACCTTTAATTTTGACAAGGGCACTTTGACCGTTCCTAAGGGTGGCAGCAAGACCTTAGTCGTTAAAGCAGATATGAGCACGATTAATCCGGATGCCGACAATTCTCCGGGCACTAATTCAGCTGATGTCAAGATTTACTTAGTTGGCAACGCGGCCGGCATTAAAACAACCGGCAACGCTTCTAACGCCGAGATTACGACTGATACTTACGAAGATTATCGCGATGCGACCAGTTCAGCAATGATTTTGCGTTCAAGCAAGCCGACCGTAACCTATTCTACAACAGCTGACCGTTTAGGAGCGGCCACTTCGTTGACTAACGGCGATCAGGTTATCTTTGCTTATAAGATAACGGCCGACGCTTCCGGCGGCGATATTCTCTTATTCAGGAATACCTTTGTCTTTGCCACTTCTGGTGATAATATGACATTAACTAATGTTTATATTAAAGACGAGGCTGGCAATACGATTGGTAAGACAAGTGTTCCAACCTCTTATACTGATGCTTCTACACAATCATGGGATACCTTTACCTTTGATAATCCGGACTTTAGTGTTGACGACGTATCCGAAGCAATTAAGATAACTTCTGGGGAGAGCAAGACATTCTATGTTCATGGTACAGTAGCCGGGGTAGGTACTGGAGAAAATTTAAGCACTTTCATGGTTGGTGATCCAGATTGCGCTGTCGCCAATGGGAACCCGTGTTATGAGTGTTATCCGATTGCCCACAGCAACTTTGCTTTGGCAACAACAACCGATTACGGACATGGTTGGCAGGAGCCGGGTAAGACCACTGATGGTGACTTAGCTTCAACTACCTCTAACTTCATCTGGTCTGACAATTACAAGAACGCGAATATTTCAGGAAATGGCGCCATGAATAATGCTACTTCGCAACCAATGTGGTACAATGGTTACTTAGTTCCTGGTTTGCACAATGCGGTTACGAGCACGTCTTATGTTATCGGCTGGTCTGGTTAATCTTTAATTAGAATAGACAGAAACGGAAAAGACCCCTGATTCCTTGCAGGGGTCTTTTTATTTGATTTTTTATTCAAAGTTATATAAAATGAAATAAATGCTTAAAAAATATTCTAAATACGGTTTAATTATTATTGTTATTTTGATAGCGGCTGCGGTATCCTATTTTTATTTGACCGAATTTTATTTACCCAAGCACGAAGAAGAAAAGACATTCTATACAGCTGAAGATTTTCCTAATGCTCTTCAAATGATGGAGGAGGAAATTTTACAGATGAGCTTGGATGATTTGAATAAACAGTATCAGAAATTGGCTGAAGGCGACGAGTATATTTATATTAGATGGGTTAATATCGGCATCTTAAAAAAACGGTTGGGTGATTCAAGGGGCGCGGAAAAGGCCTGGTTAAAAGCCGCAGAATACAATCCGGACCAATCTTTAGCTTATGGAAATTTAGCTGATTTATATCAATTTGATTTGGAAGAGAATAAAAAATCAGAAGAATATTATCAGAAGGTTTTGTCAATGCCTACTTATAGTTATAATTATTATCTTGGTTTGGCTACTTTGTATCGTTATCGGATTACCGAAAAAACTGGCTTAATTGAAGGATTGATGCTGGAGGGAACCGAAAGAGTTCCTGCCGAAGCAGAAAATTATTATATGTATTTAGCTAATTATTTTGACCAAGATGGCCATGATCAAGAAAAAGCCAAGTATTATACTCAAAAAACTTTAGAACTCAATCCTGATTTAAAAGACCAATTGCCTGATTTATGAAGAAAGTTATAAAGTTTATTACGAAAGAAAAAGTTCTTTTATTTTCTTTGTTTATTTTAATATTATTGTCTAGATTACATTTCTTGGGTTCTAGTTTATGGCACGATGACGCTTTTAATTTTGTTGATAAAGCAATAAATTTAGCCGTTAATGGTCAATATCTTAACGCTCACAGCACTGGTTATCCTCTTTGGATTATCTTTTTGGCCTTTGTAATGAAAATTGGCCATTTTTTTACTGGTCAATGGTCAGTAGTTTTTTTACCAAACTTGACCGCGGCTATTTTCGGTTCTTTGTTATTATTGCCAATTTATAATTTATCAAAGAAAATTTTAAATAATCCCCATTACGCCTTATTGACGGCCCTGACTGTTTTAGTTAACCCAATTATTTGGCGTTGGAGCGAAATAGCTGTGAGCGATATTTTTGCCCTTTTCTTTGTCCTTTACGCGATGGTCTTTTTTATAGATTTTACTGAAAAAGATAAAAATAAGTATTTATGGCTAAGTAGTTTGTTTCTCTATTTTGCTTTAATGACCAGAGTCTTATATGGCTTGGTCCTTTTGCCCTTTATTATTTTTTGGTTCATTTCCAATAAGCAATATAATTTTCAAAAACTAATTTATATTATTAGCAGTTGGTCTTTGACAATACTATTTATGATTTTTACTTATGGTTTATTTCATGATTTTGATTTTTTGGCCTTTTTATCTGGTTACGGTTCGGTTATGCCAAATCTTAAAGAATTTTTATTGTCGTCAACAATAATTTTAAAATCAATTGGCCCGACAATGATTTTAATGTCTGGCTTAGGACTAATATATCTGTTTAAAAAAGACAAAAAATATTTCTATTTTATTTTAAGTTTTTTAGCTGTATTTTTCTGTTATTTATCCAGTTGGCATAGGAATGGTTCGTTTGATATAGAAAGGTATTCAATTTTAATGACGGTTATTTTATTAATCGTGGCCGGATATTGTTTAGTCATAAATAAACTGACTAAAGTTTTATTTGGAATTTCTTTAATCATATCTTTATTTTTGTTTATTAAAGGCGTGAATTTGCCGTTAAATCAGTATAGTGCTTATGGATTTTCCGAGAGTAATTTTATCAACTATGTCGTTAAGGCTTCCCAATTAAAGCAGCAAATTAAGACCGATTCGGATTTACAAACCTATCAAGATTTAGCTGGTTATATTGATAATCAAGACCTCATTTTTTATTGGCGTAATGATTGGATAATGCCTAAATTATTATTGGCCGGCGCTCATTTGCCAAAAAAGGCCTTATTGGTTAGTATTAAATCAACCGAAGATTTAGAAGAACAATTAGCTAAGTATCAAAACAGGGAAATATATTTATTAAGAGGCGCTTACGATGCTTATCTTGAGATTATGGAGAAATATAAACCAATAAAAAGCATCGCTTTAAAAAATCGGTCGGTTATCAATTTCATACCGTCAGATTAAACTAATTTTATGAATTTGGAGAAAATCTTAAAATATATTATCTGGGCTGGTTTAATCGGCATCTGTTTTATTCCGCTGATTGTTAAAAGCAATTATTTTTTCCCTTTTATTGTTCCTAAAACATTGGCTTTTAAGGTAATTGTTGAGATAATTTTTCTGGCTTTTTTGGGATTGGCCGTGATTAAAAAAGAATACAGGCTAAAACTGAATTTAGTTTTGGTCTTGTTTTTTTTATACATTGTCACTGTTTTCCTTTCTTCAATTGCCGCCGGCAGCTTTTATTTTAGTTTTTGGAGCAATAATGAACGGAGCGAAGGTCTTCTTTTATTATTGCATCTTTTTCTTTTTTTGATAGTTTTAAGCGGATTTCTCCGTCGGATTAAGGATTGGTTAATCACTTTTGAGGCCTTTTTTGCCAGCGGTCTTTTGGTTAGTTTATTTGGTTTGGGACAATATCTAAATTTGGATTGGATATTAGAGTCAGCTGGCGGGAGTAGAATAGCTTCAACTATTGGCAACGCTGGTTATGTGGCTGGGTATTTGATTTTTAACATTTTCTTCGGTTTGCTCCTTTTCTTCTTTAGAAAAAATAGATATCTCCGCCTTTATTATATTTTGGGCATTATTTTACAAATATTTATTGTTTTGAATACCTTAAGCCGGGGCGGTATTTTGGCTTTGGCTTTCTCTTTGACTGGTTTTGTTGGCTACTTAGTTTTTTCCTATTTAAAGAGTAATAAATTAGTTAGAAATACTGGAATTATCATATTACTATTAATAGTGTTTTTTGCTGGTTTAGTATTTTTTAATAAGCAGGCCAATTGGGTGAAAAATAATCCTGTTTTGAATAGGATAGTTTCTATTTCTACTAGTGCCACTACAGCTCAAAATCGTTTAATGACCTGGCAGTCAGCTTATCAGGGGTTTAAAGAAAAGCCTTTCTTGGGTTATGGTTACGAGAATTTTTATCAGGTTTTTGATAAATATTTCAATCCTAAAATCTATCGGCATGCCGGGTCAGTGGTTTGGTTTGACCGGGCTCATAATATTATTTTTGACCGCTTAATTACCGGCGGTCTGATTGGCTTACTTTTGTATTTAAGCTTATTATTTATTCCTTTAATTTATCTTTGGAAATATTTTTGGAAAAATAAAACAGCCAGCGGTTATCTAATCCCAGTCATCTTTAGTTTAGTTATGCTGGCTTATTTTATTCAAAACTTATTCATTTTTGAGGCCTTAGTCACTTATATTCCTTTATTTTTGGTTTTGGGATTTTTGTCTCAATTTAGTCCCACTTGGGGAAAAAAAATCTCCCAATCAAAGAAGCCCTATCTGGTTTTATTAACTATTGGTATTATTATTTTCCTGCCAATTTTATTTAGTTTTAATATTAAGCCAGCTTCGGCTAACAAGGGATTAATTGATGCCATGATTAAAGTTCAAACCCAAAAATATCAAGAGGCCTATGATCAATTTGTTAATGTTATAGATAAGAATACAGCCAATAATCAAGAATATAGACAACATTTTGCTGAATTTGTGACTGGGTTAATTAATAAAGAGGACTTAGATCAAGCATGGATAAACCAAGCAATAATAAGAGCAGAACAAGGATTTGATAAGCAAATAGAGGAGAAACCATTAAATACCCGCAATTATTTAATGTTTATGAGATTTTTAAATAAGGCCTATCAGTTTAATATTGAGCGATTAAATAAATCATTGGCCTTAGCCGAGAGGGCAGTTCAATTAAGCCCGGCCAGGCCGCAAATATATTATGAGTCCGGTTACAGTCAGATTTATTTGGGTAAATATTATCAATCTTTGGGGCAGACAGAAAAAGCTGAAGAACTTTTTAGCCAATCAATAACTAATATGCAGAAAGCGATTGATTTAAATGACCAAGTGCCTGAATCCTATATCAATATGGTCATGGTCCTTTTCACGGTTGGCCGGAGCGAACAAATTCAGTTTTATTTGGATAAAATGGACGAACTCGGCTTAAATTATCATTCCGAAGGGGTATTAAATAGAATGGTTAATTCGGCAATCCGGGCAGGGGAATACCAATGGACTCTTAAAATTCATCAGGAACTGACCGAGCTCGTTCCGGAAAAGCCGGATTATTGGATTGATTTAGCTTTATCCTATGCTTATTTAGGCCAAAAAGAAAAAGCCGTAGAAACGGCTGAAAAAGTAAAGTCCTTTGGCGGAGAGTATGCCGAACAAGCAGATTTGTTTATTCAGGATGTTTTGGCGGAGAAATATGGGGAATAGATTTATCATCAAAATTTATATCTATACCATAAAAATCAGTGTTGCCTAAAGAACATTTTTGACATAAGTCATATTTCTTTAAAAGGGCCATTTTCCTTTTTTTTATTACATTAGGCGAGATGAGCGTATTAATAAAGCCTTTATCTTTAATGTTTGGCAACTGAATAATGCCATCAAAGTCATCACAGCATAAGCCCAGCGTTCCATCCCAATAAACTACAGCTTGCCTTAGCGGAACGGTACAGATAGTTTTGTTAATCTTGGATTTCTTTCGTCTAAATTTTTTGCTTGGCAATAAATAACCATATTTATTTTTCATTTCGTCCGTGGTATAAGTTCCCATACTTAACGACTTTAAATTTATTGCGTTGGCTCCTATACTTCTTGCCCAAGAAATTATTTTATTTATTTCTTTCTCTGAAAAAGAAGTTAAGAGGGTCTGGATAGTAATAAGTGGCGTTTTAGTTTTTAATTGTTTTTTTAAAAATACGAAGTTCTCAATATTGTTTTTAACTTCTTCAAACTTAGAAACAATCCTATAAGCTTCATGAGATTTTTTTGTTATTCCTTCAATGCATAAATGGATAGAATCCAATCCGCCCATTATTAGGTCTCTTGATAGTTTTCTGTTTAATACTGTTGCGTTTGTGCTGATATAAGTTGAGCATCCTTTTTGATGAGCGTATTTAACCAGCTTGTCTATATCTTTATGTAAAAGTGGTTCTCCGGCAAAGCTCATTAATATCCTGGGTTTTGTTTTTTTATTTTCAAAATCATCAATAATAGATTTAAATAAATTAAAATCAATAAATCCTCTTTTTCTTGTCATTGCAAAGTGAGTCGGACAAACAGGACATCTTAAATTACAGGCGTTAGTCGGCTCAATGACAATTTCAGAAGGAATTTTTTTGAACATTTGTTCTGGATAAAATCTAGCTATTTTAGCAATAATGTCCCAAGCTATTTGATGTTTTTTTAATTTTGATTTAACTATTTTATAGAAAGTCATACTCTTTTAAATGATAATTTTTAATAGTAAAGATTTTTAGTTTCTTGAAGCATTTTTCCTAAACTAAATTCTTTTTCTGCTTTTTGTCTGGCTTTGCCTCCCATTTGTTTGGCTGTCTCTGGATTATTAATTAAGTAAGAGATTTTTTCAGCCAAGCGCAGGCTGTTTTTTGGTTTAACAAGTAATCCTGTACTTTGGTCCTTAATCATTTCTGGAATACCGCCGACCTCAGTGGCAATGATTGGGATTTCTGCGGCCATGGCTTCAATAATCGTATAAGGTAATCCTTCTTTAAGAGATGGAAGAACAAAAATATCAAAGGCCTTAAGATATTTAACTGCTTCAGGGAGAAATTCAATTAAGTGGACATTATCCAAATTATATTTCTTATCATAATCATACATTTTCTCTTTATCTGGATTTTCGCCACTGCCGATTAAAATAATGTCCAAGGACTGTCCCTCCAATACAGTCCTTCTTTGAAGGACTGTATTGGAGGGACAGTCCTTCAAGGCATCCAAAAGATAAAAAAGACCTTTATTCTTAGTCCATTCAGCGATTGTGCCAATAACTAATTTAGAAGTATGGCCAAGCAGTTTTTTTTGAGATTCTTCTTTAGAAAGAAAAGAAATATTTTTAATATCAATGCCATTATGAATAGTTACCAATTTATTAGCCGGAGCAATTTTATTTTCAATGGCTATTCGCCGGTCGTATTCAGAAACGCAGATTATTTTGTCGCAAAAAAGAGCAGTTAGTCGGCTAAAAAATTTAATTAAACTAATTTGCCATTGCGGTCTATCTTCATTAAAGGCCCAGCCATGAGCTGTAAAAATTAGATTAATTTTTTGATGGGAAAAAAATCTGTAAATCTGACCGGCTGCGCCGACAACCCCGCCTGCCTTAGAACTATTAACATGAATAATATTTGGTTTTAATTGGAAAAGAAGGCTTAAAATCTCAAAAAAAGTGAGCAAATCCTTAAGAGGATTAATAGTTCGCTGGAAGTTGGTGATTTGATAATAGGGTAAACCGGCTTGTTTAATTCTTTGAGCAAATTTTCCCTGACCACCAGCCGCTACGGCTACTTCAAATTTACCAGACAGGTTAGTTGCCAAGTCATAGACATACTTAGCCGCCCCACCCCAGACCGATTTAGTAATAATGTATAGGATTGATTTTTTAGCCATTTTATATTAGAATAAGCCATATATAGTTAATAATCAAGGTTAAAAAATGAAAAATAGGAAAACAATTTTAGTCACTGGCGGTGCCGGTTTTATTGGTTCTCATTTATGCGAGCGGCTAGTTAAAGATAAAGGGAATAAGGTTATTTCTCTTGATAATTATTTTACCGGCTCAAAAAATAATCATATTCCCGGAGTGGAATATCGCCGGGGCCATACTAAAGATATAGAGCGCTATGTTCCCGAAAAGCCTGATATTATTTACCATCTTGGGGAATACTCACGCGTGGCTGCCAGCCTTGAAGAGCCGGCTCTTGTTTGGGATCTCAATATAGCCGGTACCTTCGGCGTATTGGAGTTTTGGCGCAGTCGCCAATGCAAGCTTGTCTATGCTGGCTCATCCACGAAATTTACAGAAGTGCGTTCCGATGGCGTAAGGGGTCGCGACCTGGCACCATACACTTGGGCAAAAGCTGTCAATAGCGAACTGGTGGGCAACTATAGCCGTTGGTATAATCTTCAATACGCCACCGTGTATTTTTATAATGTTTATGGTCCAGGCGAGCGGGCCGGTCAATTTGATGGAAACTACGGGACAGTTATTGAAACATTCAAACAATGTTTTCTGAACGGCCAGCCGTGCGCAGTGCGTAAGCCAGGCACTCAAAGGCGCGCTTTCACCCATATTGATGACACGGTTTCTGGCATTATTCTTGTTGGTCAGAAAGGGAAGGGGGATGATTATGGTATCTGCAGCCAGGAGGTTTATTCTCTTCTTGGTGTTGCCCGCATGTTTGGATGTGGAATAAAGATGCTGCCGTCCACCAAGACCAGCCGGTCATCTGAGGTAGTAGATTCAGCAAAAATAAAATCATTGGGCTGGAGGCAAACTAAGACACTTAAAGATTATATTAAATCCATCAAACAAGAATCAAAAAAGTAATATGAAAAAGATTCTTATTTTCTCACTAGCCTATTATCCTAACAACGTCAGCGGCGCCGAAGCGGCTATTAAGGAGATTACTGATCGTATTGACCCCAACGATATTGAATTTCACATGGTCACGCTAAGATACGATTCTACATTACCTAAAGTTGAAAAAATGGGAAACGTATTGATTTATCGGATTGGCCTGACGGCCAAGAATCCGACATTTGAGGATTTGGGCAAACTGCCCTTGGATTTGAACAAACCTCTCTATCAGTTTTTAGCGCCTTTAAAAGCGTCTTTTCTTCATTTTAAGCATAAGTATGATGTTGTTTGGGCAATGATGGCTCATTCAGCTGGTGTGCCGGCGGTAATTTTTAAGATGACGCATCCAAAGGTAAAATATATCTTGACGCTTCAGGAAGGAGACCCGACAGAATATATTGAGAAAGTTATGCGTCCCTTGTGGCCTTTATTCAAAAGGGCT
>Ga0315546_1001231_pt1 | contig 16557 bp, 11 predicted proteins | sample SalMarSW160170MG_FD_203833 | JGI IMG/M metagenome (GOLD analysis project Ga0315546, IMG submission 203833) | Salt marsh sediment microbial communities from the Plum Island Ecosystem LTER, Massachusetts, United States - Salt Marsh Sediment SW1601-170 ... | reverse complement strand
GACCGCCAACCCAACAACCGCTGCCGGTCACGCTGCCCGTGAAATAGGAGTTGATCACATTGCCACGACTAAATCCCAGCAGACCGCCAACCAACTCGGTGCCGATCACGTTGCCGGTGGAATAGGAATGGTCCACACCGCCGGAACTGAATCCGACCAGACTGCCAACATAATAGTTGCCCGCCACGTTCACGTTCTCGTTCCCCACCTGGGTGATGTTTCCACCGAGGGCAAGGAATCCGAACAATCCAACATAGGAAACAAATTCAAACTCGAAGCTCAAGTTGGATATTCTGTGACTATTGCCATCAAACTCTCCGGCCAGATAAGGGATGTAGAAGTTGGGTTCACTAGCTAAGTCCAGGTCATTTGTTAATCTGAATCTTAATGAAGCATTATGACCAACTGCCAGTAGCTGTTTGAGATCGTTGACATCGTTTATCAAGTAATAACCATTCTCTTGAGAAAGTCTTCCATTGACATCTAAAAACTTATCGTTGGCGAGCCACTGGTCGAAGTCCTCACCGGACAAAGCTCCGACAGTAACAATGTGCTCGCCATTAATCAGAACCTCATCGTAGTTATAATAGGAGTTACCCCCGAGACCAAACCCCGCCAGACCGCCGACACCGTCTTCGCCAGTAACGCTGCCCGTGAAATAGGAGTCGCTTACATTGCCGGTATCTCCCAGACCGAAATCGCCGGTACCTACCAGACCGCCAACATACTTACAGCCAGTCACGCTGCCGGTGCAATAGGAGCTGCTTACAGTGCCAAAGAAGTTCGATCCCACCAGACCGCCGACCACATCTCCGCCACTCACGCTAGCGTTGGAAGAAGAATTGCTCACGATGCCCGGAGCGTTCCATTCCTTGTCCCCGACCTTCACAGTGCTCTTAGTATTGGATCCTACCAGACCGCCAACATTGAATTTTTTGCCAGTCACGGTGCCGCTGGTATAGGAGTCGCTCACGGTGCCCCAACTTTGTCCCACCAGACCGCCAACAGAACTGGCGCCAGTTATGTTTATGTTTTCGACACCCACTTGACTGACTTCTCCAGCACGCCCAAGGTACCCAAACAATCCAACATTGCAAACGAATCCAGAGTTGAAGCTTAAGTTGGAGATTTTGTGACCATTACCATCGAACTCTCCCGCCAAATATGGGATGTACAAGCCGGGTTCGGTGACCAGATTGAGGTCGCTTGTCAATCTGAACTTCAGATTAGTATTCTGACCGAACGCCAGCAGCTGCTTGAAATCACTGACATTGTTTATCAAGTAATAACCATCTTCTTGAGAAAGCCTTTCATTGATATCTAAGAACTTATCATTGGCAAGCCATTGGTCAAAGTCTTCAACGGATAAAGCTCCGATGGTGATTATGTTCTTGCCGTTAATCAGGTTGTCATCGTAATCATAGTAGGAGTTGTTCACGTTGATCCCCAGGTCAGTGACACCCGGCCATGGAAGAATTCGATACGGATCCCCTGACCAACTCCACTGAGTCCAATGATTATCTCCCACCAGACCGCCAATACCAGCTTCGCCAGTCACGCTGGCGGTGGAATAAGAGTCGCTCACAGTCCCACCAAGAGTTCTCCCAATATATCCCACCAGACCGCCAACACCATATTCGCCAGTCACCCTGCCGCTGGAATAGGAGTCATTCACAGTGCCGTCCCGGTTTGCCCCCACCAGACCGCCGACAGACCAAGTGCCCGCCACATTGCCGGTGAAATGGGAGTTGCTCACAGTGCCAAAATTCTCTCCCACGAGACCGCCAACATAGTCATGACCAGTCACGCTGTCAGTAAAATAGGAGTCCATAACAATGCAGCGAGCACGTCCTACCAAGCCACCGACATCATCATTGCCAGTCACACTGCCGCTGGAATAGGAGTTGCTTACAGTACCATCATAGATGCCCCCCGCCAGAGCACCTACAGTATCTCCGCCAATCACAGTAACGTTAGTCACGCCGACATCTTCGATGACTCCGTCTTCGACATACTTAAAAAGCCCGACACTATCTTCATCGGGGCGGTTGATAAACAGGTCACATATCTCGTATCCTTGCCCATCGAAAGTACCCATGAAACCTATAAAGTCCCACTCAGGGATATAAGTTGCAATCGGCTCCCAGCCCTTTCCATCGTTGGCTGTCGGGCTTGCCATCTCCTCATAGCCGTGGGTGCTAGAATCAAGGTCGTTCATCAGAGTGTGATGGCCCTCCAGGTTATTTCTGACGGCATCCAGATCATACCAGGTCCGTATTTCCAGGTCTTGGGAAGGAGGAAGAATAGGATAATCCCAGCCACAACCGCAACCGTCACAGCCTCCCATCCCGGCGATTAAAGCCGCCATAATCAAAAAGATGCTTAGTCTTATCAGGGATTGGTCTATCCTTGAACCAAGTATTGTCTTCATCTTCCGCCTCCAGACTTTCGCTTAGGGCTGCCAGCTCAGGAATGGATAGGTCTCGTCATCAACTATGTTCCAGATGTAGGAAAGGTTGCGCTCGCTAGAACCACCGACCGCTACTATGTCCCACGCCGCCCCTAAGAACGTGGCGATGCTCTTCATTTCGGCCGTGGTCTTGCCCGTCCCGCCAGCCGAATTAGATTGTCCGCTGGTTTCGATGTCCCAGAAGGAGTTGCTCACGGTTGCTTCCCCTTCATTGTTTCCCACCAGACCTCCAACATGCTCATCGCCGTTCACGCTGCCTGTGGAATAGGAGCTGTCCACAGTGGCAGTGCCACCATTAATTCCCACCAATCCGCCAACCCACCCGGTGCCGGTCACGCTGCCGCTGGAAGAGGAGTTGCTCACAGTGCCATAAAAATTACTTCCCACCAGCCCGCCAATAACTTCATACCCAGTCACGCTGCCGTGGGAATAGGAGTCGCTCACAGTACCCTCCCAGGTATATCCCACCAGCCCGCCAACGGCCTCCCAGCCAGTTATGTTTGCGTTCTCGACGCCCACATTAGCTACCTTTCCACCAGGAGCAAGGTATCCGAATAATCCAAGTGGCGCAACTAAATCAGAATTCAAGCTTAGATTGGCGATTTTGTGATCATTTCCATCAAACTCTCCGGCAAGATAGGGGACGTAAAAGCCGGGTTCGGTAGCCAAATCGAGGTCGTTTGTCAACCTGAACTTCAATAAATCATTTTGACCAAACGCCAGCAGCTGTTTGAGATCACGGATATCGTTTATCAAGTAATAACCACTTTCTTGAGACAGCCTTTCAGTGACATGTAAAAACTTATCGTTAGCCAGCCATTCCTCAAAATCCTCACTGAGCAAAGCTCCGGTAGTAATTATGTTATCGCTATTAATGAAGACCTCGTCGTAATTATAGTAGGAGTTGCTCACAGTACCGTAGGCAATTCTTCCCACGAGCCCGCCAATCTCTGTGTCGCCAATGACGCTGCCTGTGAAATAGGAGTCGCTCACAGTGCCGGCATACCCATTAACTCCTACCAGACCGCCAATAGCGTTGTTACCAGTCACACTGCTGCTAGAATGAGAGTTGCTCAAAGTAGTAAAATCATTATTCCATCCCACCAGACCGCCGACACTATCGTTGCCAGTCACGCTGCCACTGGAATAGGAGTTGCTTACAATTTCCGCATTCCTTCCTACCAGACCCCCAACGTGTTCATCGCCAGTCAAGGCACCTGTGAAATAGGAGTTGCGCACGGTGCCATCATTATGTCCCACCAGACCGCCAACTTGATCCTTGCCACTCACAGTGGCGTTCACTACACCGATATCTTCAATGGACCCTTCACCATATACCCCATATTGCTCAGCGAGCACAATCGAACGGAAAAGCCCAACCCTATTCTCATCAGGCCGGTTAATGAACAAGTCACGTATCTCGTATCCTTGTCCATCGAAAGTACCCATGAAACCCATAAAGCCCCACTCAGGGATATAAGTTGCAATCGGCTCCCAGCCCTTTCCCTCGTTGGCTGTCGGGCTTGCCAGCTCCTCATAGCCGTCGGTGCTAGAATCAAGGTCGTTCATCAGAGTGTGGTTGCCGGCCGGGTTGTACCTGACGGCATCCAAATCATACCAGGTCCGTATTTCCAGGTTGTGTGAAGGAGGAGGAATAGGATAATACCCGCCATAACCGCAACCGTCACAGCTCGCCATCCCGGCAATTAGGGCCGTCATAATCAAAAAGATGCTCAGTCTTGCCAGAGATTGATCTCTCCTTGAACCAAGTATCGTCTTCATCTTCCGCCTCCAGACTTTCGCTTAGGGCTGCCAGCTCAGGAACGGATAGGTCTCGTCATCAACTATGTTCCAGATGTAGGAAGGGTTGCGAGTGTTAGGATTGGCGACCGCAATTATGTTCCAGCCTGCCCCTGAGAAGGTAGCGATGTCCTGCATTTCCGTGGTATTCTTGCCCGTCCCTCCATCCGAAGTAGCTTGTCCGCTTGTTTCGACGTCCCAGAAGGAGTTGTTCACAGTGGCATCATGATTCCATCCCACCAGACCTCCAACATTTACATCGCCGTTCACGCTGCTGGTAGAATAGGAGTTGCTCACAGTACCCTCAAACTGATTTTCTCCCACCAGACCGCCAACATTCACATCGCCAGTTACATTGCCGCTAGAATAGGAGCTGCTCACACTGCCCATAATATTAGTTCCCACAAGACCTCCAACATCCTCATTGCCAGCCACATTACCGGTAGAATATGAGTTGCTCACAGTGGCGTTAAGCAGATTTTCTCCCACCAGACCGCCAACACCCACATCGCCAGTCACGCTGCCGGTGGAATAAGAGTTGCTTACAGTGCCATAATTCCATCCCTCTAAGCCGCCAACACCCCTATCTCCAGTGACGCTGCCTGTAGAATAGGAGTTGCTCACAGTGCCTGCACCATATCCCACCAGGCCGCCAACAATGTCCTCATAGCCAGTCACGCCGCTGGTAGAATAAGAGTTACTCACAGTGCCATGATTCTCTCCCACCAGACCGCCAACACTCCTCTCGCCGGTCACATTGCCGCTGGAATAGGAATTGCTCACAGTGCCAACAACATTGATTCCCACCAGACCGCCAACGAGCGAATTGCCAGTCACGGTGACGTTCACCACGCCGATATCTTTGACGGCTCCCCCCACATGGAAAACACCAGCATTGATAACACCGAAAAGCCCAACAAGATCCTCGTCAGGGCGGTTGATAAACAGGTCCCGTATCTCATATCCCTGCCCGTCGAAAGTGCCCGTAAGGCCCCTAAAGTCATTTGGGGGGAGACAAGTTCCAATTGGCTGCCAGCCTCTTCCCCCATTGGCTGTCGGGCTCGCCAGCTCTTCATAACCGAGAGTAGCGGAATCGAGGTCGTTCATCAGAATGTGATGACCGCCCAGGTTGTTCCTGACGGCATCCAAATCATACCAATCCCGTATTTCCAGGTTTTGGGAGGGAGTACAACCGTCACAGCCTGCCATCCCGGCGACTAAGGCCGCCGTAATCAAAAAGACGCTAAGTTTTGTCAAGTAACGATTCAGTTTTAATAACATCTCTAGATTAAAATATTATAAGCTACTTGTGTTAAAATCCTGTTAATTTTAAATATATGTTAAAATTTTCCAGATGATTATATCGCACTAGCCACATTATCAAAGGGATCGCTTTGACATGTGTGCTAATTTGGATATCACCTCAGAGGAAAGCCTACTTGCCTTGTCGTATAAGGCTTACTTCTACATCTGTCATTGAGGAGGCGAGATTCCTCGTTTCACTCGGAACAAGCTCCGCAATCCCATTTATGAGACTGGATACCGGATTAGATGATAATATAATAATAATAATGTAGTTATGCCTGAGGAATCAGGTAACTATATGAATCGGGGTGAGGACAATATGACGGTAAAATACTATGTTGGTTGCAGTGGCTGGCATTATGAGCACTGGCGTGGGCTTTATTACCCCGAGGAATTGCCCAAGGCTGAATGGTTACCATTTTACGCCCGTCAATTTACTACTGTGGAGCTCAATAACAGTTTTTATAAGCTGCCTTCAGAGAAAGCTTTCACCACCTGGCGAGAATCCACACCAGACAACTTTGTTTTTGCTGTTAAGGTGAGTCGATTCATCACGCACATAAAAAGGTTAAAGAATTTAGGTTCAGCAGTGGAAAACTTTCTATCTCGGGCCGATTTTTTGAGAGAAAAACTGGGTCCTTTGCTATATCAACTGCCTCCGAACATGAAGCGCAACGATGAGCTATTACAGAATTTCTTATCTTCGTTGCCGCCAAAATATCAGCATGTAATTGAATTTCGCCATGAATCCTGGATTGATGATGCTGTATTCGATATTTTACGAGGGCACAATGTTGGATTGTGCGTTTTTGACATGCCTGGCTTCGGTTGTCCCCTTATCGCTACCAGTGATTTTGCCTACGTCCGTTTCCACGGTAGCGAGAGCCTGTATTCCAGTTGTTATTCTGACCAAGAGCTTTCTCAATGGGCACAAAGAATTGCCGGGCTGGGCAAAGACGTTAAGGCCAGCTACATTTATTTTAATAACGATGCTGAGGCATTTGCGGTTAAGAATGCGATAACGCTGGGAAACTTCCTACAATCGCTCCGCTCCAAATTCTAAATTCCGAGCACCAAATCCCTTCGACTGCGCTCAGGACAAGCCTAAATAAATTCCAAATGTCAAAATCCAAATAACAAATGAAATCCAAATGCTTAAATGCCAAAACTATTTCTTTTCATCCTTTGGGGTTTGAGCTTGATTTAGCATTTGAGCTTTGTTATTTGTCATTGTTTAACGAGTTCTTCTTTAACTTTCTTCGCCAGGGCCAAAGTTATGCCTTCTGTCTGGCTGAGCTCCTCCGACGAAGCCTCCTTGATAGCTTCAATTGAGCCAAACTTTCTTAGCAAAGCCTTCTTGCGCATTGGCCCGATGCCGGGGATGTTGTCCAGAGCAGAAGTAATGCCTTCTTTGTGACGCAACCTCCGGTGGTAACTTATAGCGAAGCGATGGGATTCATCCCTGGCTCTTTGTAGTATATGGATGGCTGGAGAATCTTTAGCTATGTAAACTGGCTTGGGGTCGCCGGGTATAAATATCTCCTCGTTTTCTTTAGCCAGGCTGGCCATGGGGATAGAGTCTAGCCCCAATTCTTGCCTCAGCTTCAGAGCGGCATTAAGTTGTCCCTTGCCGCCATCAATGAGGACAAGGTCGGGGATGATTGCCCAGGTACCTTTGCCTGTCAGGCCCCGTTTAAACCTGCGCCTCAATATCTCTTGAATCATGGCATAATCGTCAGCACCAGCCACAGTTTTGATGCGGAAGCGGCGATAATGCGATGGCTTAGGCCAACCTTTTTCCAAAACAACCATGCTGCCTACAGCTAAAGCCCCCTGAATGTTGGAGACGTCATAGCATTCTATTCTCCGGGGCATTTTGGGCAGGCGCAGTCTGTTTTTTAACTCTCGTAAGCCTGAGTTTATGACCTCTACCTTTATCTCTTTAGCCTGGGCTAGTTCGAAACCCTGGACAGCATTTTCAACCGCTGTATCCACCAGCTTCTTTTTGGCTCCCCGCTGGGGCACTTGAAGTTCCACCCTACTCCCCCTTTGCTGTTCCAGCCATTTAGAAAGCACTGCTGGTTCGTCCACCGGGTGCTGAAGCAATATCAGCGGTGGGATATATGAAGCCGAGGCGTAGTATTGTTTTATAAAACTCGTCATTATTTGCCCGGGCGATTCGCCCTGGATGCCTTCCATAATAAAATGGTCCTGGCCGATAAGTTTATTATTGCGAATAGAAAAGAGCTGGACATAAGCCTGCTTTTCATTTTGTGCCAGACCAATGATATCCTTTTCCCCCTGTAACGTTGTAGCAATTTTCTGCCCCTCTATGACTTCTTCTATGGCCTTAATTTGATCGCGCAGCAAAGCTGCCCTCTCAAACTGAAGCTGCTGCGCTGCGGCTTTCATCTTGGTGTCTAATTCACGAAGAATGAGCTCCTGCTTCCCCTGTAAAAATAAAATGACCTGGTTAATTACGTCGTGGTATTCCTGTTTTTCCACTGCTCCAATGCATGGTCCAAGACAGCGGCGGATATAATAATCGAGACAAGGGCGTTTATCTTTACCATCGATGCGCTTACTGCAACTGCGAAAAGGAAAGATTTTCTTTATTAACCTCAATGTTTTACGTACTGAGCCAGGACTGGCAAAAGGACCAAAGTATCTAGCTCCATCTTTCTGAACCCGGCGGGTGATGTGAACCCCCGGCCAATCTTCATTAATATCCATCTTAAGGTAAGGAAAACTCTTGCTATCCTTAAGGTGCACATTGTACCGCGGGGTATATTTCTTTATCATGTTGCATTCCAGGATAAGCGCCTCTTGCTCGGAATTGGTAACTACGAACTCGAAATCCTGTATTTTTGCCACTAATCTTTGGACCTTGTTTGACAGGCTGGAGGGAGCACCAAAATAGCTCTTTACCCGATTACTCAAGTTAGCAGCCTTGCCAACGTAGATAACCTTACCCTCTTTGTCCTTAAATAGATAAACTCCGGGCTTTGCTGGCAAAGCTTTTAATTGCTCTGATTTCACGGCAAATTTATTGTAGCAAGTGGCTTGTATAGAGGCAAAATAACTAGCATTATGTTACAATAATACAGTTAACTACATAATATCGTATAGAGTTCCTCTCCCTTGATGGGAGTCCCTCTCCACTTGATGGAGAGGTTTAGGGTGAGACAAGGTGTGGATGATATCCCTCTCCCTCTAACTCCCTCCCGCCAGGGGAGGGAGAGGTATGGGGAGTTTTACAGTTGTCTGGAGCTATGATGAAGCTGGATATAGACGCCTTCCTTCAATATTTGGCCAAGGACAAGGGCTATTCCCAGAATACTGTAGCTGCTTATCGCAATGATTTGACTCAAATGGCAGCATTTATTACCACAGAGCAGGAAAAGGGCATAATCAAGTCCTATGATGACCTTTTAAAGAGCTATTTGCTCAAGCTCAGGGAGAAGAGATATTCTGCAGCCACAACTGCTCGTAAGGTTGCATCAGCCAAATCATTCTTCAAATTTATGGTTGATTCGGGGAGAATGAAGGAGAATCCGACACAAAATTTGCCCTCTCCTCAAGTTAGCAGGCATGCCCTCAATTTCTTATCTCCCTCTGAGTACCAGAAGTTGCTTGCCGAGGCCACCAAACTATCCACTCCGGAAGCTAAAAGAGATGCCATGATGCTGGAATTACTTTATGCCACTGGTTTACGCATAAGCGAATTAGTATCATTGAGTGTTAAAGATATTGATTTGAAGCAAGATTGTGTACATATTAATTCTAGGAGAAAAGTTCCCTTTGACCACCACTTAAGCCTGATTTTAGGCCGTTTCCTCAGAAGTGATAGGCTGGATTTATTATATGACGAGACGGAGGAAGCCCTATTTCTTAATCGACGTGGTAAGAGGTTGACCCGGCAGGGGTTCTGGCAGATTATTAAAAGTTATGCCTCCAGGGCAGGGCTGGGTGGCAAGGTCACACCGCAGGCCCTGCGGCATAGCTTCGCTAGACGTAAATTACAGAGTGGCACCGAGCTCCGTCAACTCCAGCAACTTTTAGGTCATGCCTATATTTCCAGTACAAGAGTTTATAATAAACCTGCACCAAGGAGAGGATAATGCCGAAAAAATCACGGCGTACTAAAGCTAAGCAACGGACTAGAGTGGCAAGGGTGGCACAGGAGGAGCGTTCGCAACAACCAGGGCCGCTGCCTGCTGAGTTACAATCGCCGGTTCGAGTGTCTCCAAAAGCTCCGGATTTAACCAGCCGCTATCAATATGTTATGCCTGAAATAAAACGTATCGGCATTATTGCTGGAGCTATAATTCTAGTCCTCATAATACTGTCTTTTGTTCTTGGTTGACATCTTCGGCTAGTGAACTGCGGTGGATTTAGAGCGGGCTAGGCAGAATTTATTTAATTCTCTTGACCACGAAATCGCTGACAACCTTGTCGTTGACGCTATGAGGCGTGTTCCCCGTGAAGCCTTTGTACCACAAGAGCAATATCATGCCGCTTATGACGATAGACCCTTAAGCATTGGCTTTGGGCAAACTATCTCCCAACCCTTCATTGTGGCTCTCATGGTCCAAGCTTTGGAGCTGAGGGGGGATGAAAAGGTGCTGGAGCTAGGCACTGGAAGTGGCTATGAAGCGGCGATATTAGCTGAGTTAGCTCAAAAAGTGGTTACCGTGGAGTGTATACCTGAATTAGCGGAAGCGGCCAGGCAAGTTCTGGATAAGCTGGGTTATTCCAACATCGAAGTTCACGTAGCTGGCAGAACTTTGGGTTGGTCAGAGGGAGCCCCTTACGATGCTATTATAGTTTCTGCTGGTGCTCCCACCGTGCCTCAAGCTCTTGTGGAGCAACTAACCTGGAATGGGCGATTGGTAATCCCTGTGGGCTCTCGATGGCAGCAAGAATTACTCAGGGTCACCAAACTGAGGAAAGGAAACGAGATAGAAAACTTGGGTGGTTGCTATTTCGTGCCGCTTATTGGTGAAGATGCTTGGGAGAATTGAGTAAAAAGGGGTTGCAACTATGGAAATACTGGAAATAATAAGAACGAGGCGAAGTATTCGCCATTATGAATCTCAGCCTGTAGAAGAAGATAAGATTAATACGGTACTGGAAGCAGCTCGCTGGGCACCATCTTGGAGTAATACCCAATGCTGGAGATTCATAGTAGTTAGAGGCGAGGCAATGAAATCCCAGTTAGCTGAAACTCTTACACAGTGGAATTCAGCCCGTTCTGCTTCTAGCGTCACACAGGCGCCGGTAGTTATTGTAGCTTGTGCTGAACTAGGAAAGTCTGGCTTTAAGGATGGCGTACTCAGTACAGGCAGAGATGATTGGTATGTTTTTGACGTAGCTTTGGCTGTCCAGAACCTCGTCTTAGTTGCTCATTCATTAGGTCTGGGAACACTACACATTGGTGCCTTTGATGCTGGAGAGGCAGCTCGAATCTTGAAGGTACCGCCGGGAGTGGTCGTGATAGAAATGATTCCTCTGGGTTACGCCGAAAGGGTAGGAAAAACACCACCCAGGAAGGAACTCTCTGAACTAGTATTCTATGAGTCTTACGGGCAAAAGTAGAGTGCCCCCAAGGGGATTCGAACCCCTGATCTTCAGCTTGAAAGGCTGATGTCCTAGGCCTCTAGACGATGGGGGCAGTGCTAAGCATTTTACGGGTAAAGATCTAAATGTGCAAGGCCGGACAGCTAAAATAATAAGCCCGCCCACCTTTTATCACCTGTAGTGCAGGTAAGGCAAAAGTCATTGTCACTCGTACTTGCGCTGGACTTATTAGCAATCATTGTAACTTTGCTATAATTCTGGAAACCTTTTTCTACATAATCTAAAATATAGCGCACTTCGGCTTGCCAGTAACTCGGATATAAGTTATTATGTGGCGGTTACTATGCCCACAACTGATAGCCTCGAACTGTTTGAAAAGAATTGCCTGAAAGCGCCGAGAACATTGACCTTGCACGACTGCTGGACTGTTCACGCGTAGGGATCTAAAGGAGAAATAAGGCATGGCTAGAATTGGAGTTTTCCTCTGCCACTGCGGCAGTAACATAGCCGGGGCTGTGAATATCCCGGAGGTAGCTGAGGCGGCGAGAAGGCTGCCTCAAGTAGTTCACGTTGAAGACAATAAGTTTACCTGCAGTGACCCCGGTCAGGCATCTATTCAACAGGCTATAACCGAGCATAAGCTTAACCGGGTAGTCATCGCAGCCTGTTCGCCGCGTATGCATGAGCCAACCTTTCGTAGAACAGTGGCTGGTGCCGGTTTGAATCCCTATCTCCTGGAGATTGCAAATATACGGGAGCATTGTAGCTGGGTTCACCGTGGCCAGGTTGAGGAAGCTACAGCTAAGGCAATAGACCTGGTGCGGAGTGCGGTGGCCAGGGTTGCCTGGCAGGAACCCCTGACTCCCAAGAAGGTTGGCATAACCAGGCGAGCTTTGGTCATCGGAGGCGGCATTGCTGGCATCCAGGCCTCCTTAGATATCGCAGATGCTGGCTATGAAGTTATCTTGGTTGAGCGAGAGCCCTCCATCGGGGGGCATATGGCCCAGCTGGACAAGACTTTCCCCACCCTGGACTGTTCTGCCTGCATCCTGACGCCCAAGATGACTATGGTGGGACAGCATGGCAATATTAATCTAATGAGCTACAGTGAAGTGGAGGATGTCTCAGGGTATATAGGTAACTTTCAGGTCAGGATCAAAAACAAGAGCCGCTACATTGATGTTAACAAGTGCACAGGCTGCGGTGAGTGTGCTAAGGTTTGTCCCGTCGAACTAAATAGTGAATTTGACGAGAACCTGGGTAAGCGAAAAGCCACCTATATTCCTTTTCCCCAGGCAATTCCCAATAAATATACGATAGATAAACGTGGTTATCCACCATGCCGCGTTGCCTGTCCCGCCGGGGTCAATGCCCAGGGTTATATTGCTCTCATCTCCCAGGGCAAGTTCAAGGAGGCTCTAGAGGTGCTTCGCAGGACTATGCCCTTTGCCGGAGTTTGTGGACGGGTGTGTACCCACCCCTGCGAGCATGAGTGTGAGCGTGGCAAAGTTGACCAACCCGTAGCTATCAGAACTCTTAAGCGTTTTATGGCTGACTATGAACTGAAAGCAGGTAGGGAAAAAGCAGCATCAGTGGAAAGGACCAAAGAAGAGAAGGTGGCTATCGTCGGCTCCGGTCCAGCCGGCCTGGCTTGTGCTTACGACCTGGTCAGGCAGGGATACCCGGTTACAGTGTTTGAGTCTGCCCCCGAGGCGGGAGGTCTATTACGCTATGGTATCCCTGAATACCGATTACCCAAGGAGGTACTCAGTAACGAGATAAGCTATATACAAGAGTTGGGGGTAGAGATTAAGACAAATACACCGGTGAAAGATCTCACTGAAATCTTCAACGAGGGATATAAAGCCATTTTCCTGGGTACAGGTGCTGGAGTCAGTCAAAAGATGGGGATTCCTGGTGAGAATATCCCTGGAGTGCTTCACGCCCTTGACTTCCTGAGGCAAGTCAACTTTGGAGTCAAAGTCAGCCTAGGAAGCAAAGCAGCAATTATCGGCGGTGGCAATGCTGCTGTTGATGCCGCTCGAGTAGCCCAACGCCTCGGTGTTAGTGAGATAACCGTTGTTTATCGTCGCAGCCGCGCTGAGATGCCAGCTATCCCCAGCGAAATTGAAGAGATGGAACGAGAAGGCATCAAGATTCAATTCCTGGCAGCACCGGTTAAAGTGTTATCTAAAGATAACAGAGTAAGCGCGATACAATGTATTCGCATGGAGCTGGGTGCACCAGACGCCAGTGGTCGCCGACGCCCCATGCCCGTCAAAGGCTCGGAATTCACCATAGACGTTGATAATGTGATTATAGCTGTCGGTCAGGGCGTGGATAAAACAATGCTGCCAAGGGAACTGGACTACACCGGTTGGGGCACACTAGAAGTTGACCCGGTTACTCTGCAAACTAATATTGACGGTGTATTTGCTGGTGGGGATGTTGTTTCTGGTCCGGCTGATGTTATCGCGGCTATTACTGTCGGTAAGGAAGCAGCCATTTCTATGAACCGCTACCTCAGAGATATGGACATGAAAGAGGGGAGACCGGAAACAGTTAAAAGGGTAAAAGAGGTATCAAAAGATGGGGTAAGACCAATAGCAAGAAACTCCATGCCGACTCTTGAACTGGAGAAAAGAAATGGGTTTGATGAGGTTGAGCTTGGCTTTGATGATAAAACGGCAATCGAGGAGGCCCAGCGCTGTTTGAATTGCGCAGTCTGCTGCGAGTGTCGGGAGTGTGAGAAGGTTTGCGAGGCCGAGGCTATTGACCATGAAATGCAGGACAAGATATCGGAGGAGGATGTGGGAGCAATAGTAGTGGCTACTGGAGCGGGGGTCTTGGATCATACCCAGTTCAGTATCTACGGTGGTGGTGTCTATCCTGATGTTGTCAGCAGCCTACAGCTAGAGAGGATGATGAATGCTGCTGGCCCTACTGGTGGCGAGGTGCTCCGTCCCTCCGACGGGACTCATCCCAAAGAGATAGTGTTTATAAGTTGTGTAGGATCTCGGGATGAACGTACTGGAAGTGGCTATTGTAGTAAGGTATGCTGCATGTATATGGCTAAGGAAGCTATTATGCTAAAAGAGCACGACCCAGAGGCCCATAGTTATATCATATACACCGATGCCCGGGGGCCAGGAGGTAAGATTTTCGAGGACTTCCTGACACGGGCGGAGAAAGCAGGGACCACCTACATGAGAGGCCAAATTGACAGTGTGGCAAAGCAAGATGGCAGATTATTAGTCTCCGGGCAAGACTTTTTCACAAATGAGGCATTTAACATAGCTGCCGACTTAGTGGTTTTAGCCACTGGGTTAATACCCAACGAGGATGCAGCCAAACTATTCCAGATCATCCATATTAGCTATGATGCCAAAAACTATCTCCTCCAAGCGCACCCCAAACTGCGCCCGGTGGAGACTGCCATGGATGGCGTCTATATCGCCGGATGTGCTGTTGCTCCCACCGATGTACCGGAATCTGTAGCCCAGGGTAGTGCTGCGGCAGAATATGTACTGAAACTATTTAGCCAGGAGTCCATTGAAGCTGAACCCATGACCTCCATTGTGGACATTACTAAGTGCGCAGGCTGCCTGCTGTGCCGTCAGGTCTGTCCCTTTCAGGCTATCGAGGCGGAAACTCTTCGTGATGGGCGCACCGTGGCTTCTATCAATGAGAGTATATGTAAAGGATGCGGTATCTGTGTCGTTGCCTGCCGCCCCGGGGCAATAAAGCTCAGGGGCTTTGGTGACCAGCAAGTTCTCGCGGAGGTGATGGCGCTGTGAGTGTAGAGTATCAACCTAAGGTTATTGGTTTTTTATGCAACTGGTGTAGCTATGCCGGCGCTGATGTGGCGGGAACCAGCCGCATGGATTATCCCCACAATATTCGCATTATTCGCGTCCCCTGCTCGGGACGGGTTGATCCTCTCTTCGTATTGAAGTGTTTCCAGAGGGGGGCTGACGGAGTCCTGGTCTCAGGCTGTCACCCTGGAGACTGCCATTACACTGAGGGCAATTATCATGCCAGGCGCAGGTTTGCACTACTTCGTGAGTTCCTCGACTATCTAGGTATAGCAAAGGAACGGCTGCGGCTGGAGTGGGTTTCAGCATCAGAAGGACAGAGGTTTGCTGAGCTGGTATCTGATTTCACCGCGGAGCTAAATAAGCTCGGACCAAGGAGCAAAATCTGAGATGGATACGGAGTTAATCCAGCAGATTCGAGATAAGGCTCGAAGCCTTTTGGCAGAAGGGACGGTTGAGGGTGTTATTGGCTACGAGCGGGCTAGCGACGGTATTAGTTCTCGTCCTCTCTTTGCTTATGACTCCTCTGCCACGGAGCGGCTTATATTTGACGAAACCTGTGCTCACAATCTGGTTAAATATCTCTTAAATAAGAAGAGTAGGAAGATGGCGGTTGTGGTTAAGCCCTGTGACTCGCGAGCTATCAACCTGTTGTTGAATGAAGGACAGATAGAGCGGGACAAGATATTCGTTATCGGGGTTGGCTGTCCCGGTATGGTGGAAACGAATTGGAATTATAAAAGCGAGACTTTGCAGGCGAAGTGTCGTAGCTGCCAGCTATCTAAACCGCTGGTCTACGACTTTCTGGCTGGTGGGGAATTTGAAAGACAAGCCGAAGAGGAAACTTATTCCGACATTACAGAAGCAGAGGCTGAGTCCCTTGCCAACAGGAGAGAATTCTGGCTGGAGCAATTTGGCCGCTGCATTCGCTGCTATGCCTGCCGCCAGGTCTGTCCCGGCTGTTACTGCCCCGTGTGCTTTGCCGAACGACTCGAGCCGCTGTGGGTAGGTATCCGCATCACCCCAGAAGAGAATGAGTTGTGGCAGACCATCCGAAGTTTTCACCTGGCGGGACGCTGCATCGGCTGTAATGAGTGCGAGCGAGTTTGCCCCGTGGACATTCCCCTGAGCCTGCTCAACCGAAAGCTGGAGAAGGATGTGAAGGAACTTTTTGCCTTCCAGGCGGGGCTAGACCCTGAAGAACAACCCCCCTTCGCCACCTTCAAAAAGGAAGAAAAACTGGAGTTTGGAGAATGAGTTTGCTTGCTTCCAAGGACGACCTGATTCGCTGGCTTGATTCACTTCTTCAGGAGCGAATCGTCGTTGCTCCAGTCCGGATTCAAGGGCAGACTGTGTTTCAGCCCATATCTAAGGTGGAGGAAATTAATTTTGATTTTGATAACACCACTCTCTCACCCAAAGGATGGTTTCTCCCCCCTTCAGAGACCCTTTTCTCGGTGCAAAGAGATGATGGACAGGTCGAGCTGGTTCCCACGCTGGTGGAACAGGACGCAGTTCTCTTTGGATTGCATCCTTGCGATGCTAAAGGCATTGCCCTGATGGACAAACCCTTCCTACAGGAGCCGG
>Ga0315546_1001225_pt1 | contig 16603 bp, 19 predicted proteins | sample SalMarSW160170MG_FD_203833 | JGI IMG/M metagenome (GOLD analysis project Ga0315546, IMG submission 203833) | Salt marsh sediment microbial communities from the Plum Island Ecosystem LTER, Massachusetts, United States - Salt Marsh Sediment SW1601-170 ... | reverse complement strand
AGATGGCGAACGCAGGCCGTCTCATCAGGGAAGAGATGCTGAAACTCTAACAGAGTCCGGGGGTAATCTGACATGCGTAGGATCATACCCCAAAACGCCGACCTGTGTCAACCGGATAGGCATGGTTCTTACTTCCAAGCAACCATCAATTGAGCGATCATTGTCAAAAATGAAGACGCGACCCCAAGTTTTCCTCTTTCATTCACGCAGGAAATTGTTTTCCCATATCCTGGTATAGTTCAATGACAGCGGCAAGTGCATCGTGAACACATGAATTTAGATCATCGAGTTCATCGATCTCTGTCACCAATTCAGGAACCAAAGGACTGGTTATTGTCCAACCGCCTTCCTTTTGTGGTTCAAGAACTAAGGGGATCTTCATCATTGTTTTCATAATGTGCATCCTTGTTTTATAATGAGTTCATAATAGGGGACATGGCAGTTTAGTCAGTTTATAAGCTTATCACTTAAATTCCTGTTCTTGTCGAGTATTTTTTCACCCCTGGTCACACACTGGCCAGCACTCACATGCCTGACATCTAAATCATGAGCAACCTCGGAGGTGCTGGAAATCTTGGAGACAATCTTGTTGAATTTGTGAACTTAGCCCCGACATCTCGGGGAACTTTTTTGACAAGATTGACAGGATTAACCCGCCCGCCTCGCCTGAGCGAGAGCGATAGCGGGCAGGCAAGATTTATTTATATTCTTTATATCCAGAACATCCCATCTATCCTGTCTAAAAAAGGAAATCCCCATACTATTGAATTAATTTCATTATAGATTAAGGGTTATGAGTTATAGACCAGGATTTGCGACTTGCTGGACATTGTTACCTTTTGCATTTATTGCAAATATCTTTAAAATCTTCCCCCAGATGATTCACGAAGGCTGGAGGGGAAATTAGTGCCAGATCTTGACAGCCTGTTGACATAAGTTTTTTAAATATTGTGAAAAAATAAGCATAATATGTTTTCTTCGTGTCTTGTAAGCGCTTAATCCTAATGAGATCCAGCTGTTTGATGAGTAAATAATTTTTTTTACCCCATGAAATGCTGCATTTGCAGCCCCGTAAGGGGATTTCATTGGGGGCGGAGCACGATTCATGAAGTTTACCCCGTGAAATGTGAAACCTATTTAACTGGGGTGAACCTATTTAACCGACAATATGTATATTGACAAAATGTCATAATCAGAATATACTCTTTTCAGGTATGCGGCCAAACTATAACATATTTATATGAAAGTGCCTAAAATGAGCCTGCCCTGGTGCGACGTCATTTGAATATACACTTGCTTCTGATGTATCACCAGTTCTGGCTTATCTTTGCTGAGGCTGCTATTACCAGGTCTGGGCCAGGGCTTAAGTGCCTAAAGTGCCTAAAGTTAACTCTTTTACTACTCAACCACTTAACCATTTGACCACTCAACTACTTTCATCCTTCGTTGTGCCCGAAAGGCCATGAGTGTTCATAAAAGGGGGATTATTATGCTTGTAACAATTGACAAAAGAGGCAGCATCAGTCTGCCTGCTTCAATAAGAAAAGATCTTGGGATCAAACACGGCACCCATCTTGAACTTTCAGTGGAAGCCGGCGGTGCAATATATCTCTACCCTGTTGAATTTTATCGAACAATAAAACTCAATGATTCTGGTTTATTAAAATTAAAGGAAGCCAGGGATTCGGAAACAACTAAACTCCCGGATTGGTTTGAACAGGAGCGTAGCAATGCCAGAATTGATTCCGAATAAAAAATTTGTTTCTGATCTGGAGAAATTTAAACATCAAAAAGCATTATTGAAAAAAATTGCTAAAACCATAAATTTGCTCGAAGAGAATCCATCTCATCCTGACTTGAGGATTGAACGCATTACGAATGATCCAACAGCGTGGTCTGCCCGTGTTGACAAGAACTATAGAATTTCATTTGAGCCAGTGTCTTTTTTGACAACCGGTTCTCCGGATTGGACGTCGCAACTTAAACTCTTACGTATTCTTGACCATAACGATCTTTACCAAACGCCTCGCTAATTCAAACCTTGAACAGCAGATGGAGTCTACACTCTTGACAGCTTCAATCTATTTTGTATCAGCATGATCTTTTTACTAAGCTTCTTGTCCCGTGGGGCTCCACATGAGCTTCATCTGAAAATTACTTTACCATCGCGTGGGCGTTTTACCACTAGTTTGACGCCATCTTCATCACTTCAGGACTGGGTATCGTCCCAAACGAGATCATAGCTGGCACTTCGCCCCTCTCCCGGGTTTGGTCGCAGGATGCCCTTTCCCACCAGGTCGGCCAACTCACGCTGGGCCGTGGCCCGACTGATATGTGTCATGCCGGCGTACTTGCGGTTCGTCATCCCGCCCACAAACCCACCTGGTCCAGCCTCAAGTAGGCTGTTGATCGCCTTCCGCTGCCGATCGTTAAGCTCCGTTTGAGCATGATGTTTCCAGAACCGAGCCTTTTGCATTATGTTGTATAAAAGCTCGTTAGAGCGTAGAATTGCCCGGGACATGCACTCCAAGAACCATTTCAGCCATTCTGTAATATCGACATTTCCCTTGTTGGTGTGTTCGAGAACCTCGTAATAATCGTCTCTTTCCGCCATGATCTGCGATGCCATGCTGTAAAACCTTGTTGAAAGATTTTCATCCTGAGCAAGCGCCATGTCGCTCAAGGTTCGAGCAATTCTTCCGTTCCCGTCCTCGAAAGGGTGAACGGCCACAAACCATAGATGGGCAATGCCGGCCCTGAGGATGCCGTCGATCTCATTTCGGCTTTTCCCCCACCATAGGAAAAAATTTTTCATCTCGCTTTCCAGCCGGTTCGCTGGCGGGGCTTCGTAATGGACTATTTCGCGACCTATGGGGCCGGAGACTACCCGCATCGGACCCTCCCGGTCATCACGCCAGGCGGCAATCTGGATTTCGCGCAGGCCGGAATAACCGGTCGGAAACAATGCAGCATGCCAGCCGAAAAGCCGGGCAGCATTAAGCTCCTGCTCATAGTTCATCGTGGCGTCCAGTAAAATCTCCACCATCCCATCGGCGTGCTGGTCCCTAATCGCAGGTAAGCCGGCAGATGGCAGACCCAGCCGCCTGGCCACCGATGAGCGCACTGCATTTGGGTCTAAGCGTTCACCTTCGATTTCGGCGGTCTTCAAGGCGTCTTCGATCAATACCTCAGCCCGAGCTTGCTGTTGAATTTCGAAACCGAGTTCTCGCATTTGGGCTAAAAGAGAACCTTGCTGAAAACGGCAATCCCCAACAGATTTCAGTAAGGCAGCACCTTCCCACCGTAACTCCGGCCACGCCAGGTCTTGCCAAATATATTGTGTATCGTGAGTCATTTAAGCCTCCTTATCGACTCAATATTTAAGTCGATTATAGAGCCTAATTGCCCCACAGTCAACCATAAAGTAGCCCCATCAAAATGAACGTGAGGGGATATTTTCGCCTTTCTCTTTCGTCTCAGTCCTCATCACTTATTTCTTGCCTTAATGCCCACAAAAAGGCCCGCTCTATCGGGAAGAGAGATTCGAAATTTGTTAATGAGATCCTGTGTTTTACCTTGACAAATTGTACATCCTATGTCATTTTAGTTATTAATTTGTACAAATCAACGAGGTGTTGCTATGGAAGATTCAATAGTAAAGCTTAAACTAAGCGAAGCCCGATCCAAATTGACCCAACTGGATAAACTTTTGAAGCCTGGTGAAACCTTGCAGGTTGACAAAAGAGGCAAGGCATATGCCCGCATTGAGCTGCTCGGCGAGATGGATCCGTACGAGAAGGTGTTGCACATGATTGAATCCCTCCCGGAGCCAGAAGAAGAATTGCGGCCAGTAGCGCAGAACTATAAATCAATCGTATATGGAAACAAAAATGGAAACGCTAAAAGGGTTTGATGAGGTTTACTGCGATGCCAGTTTCTTTGTCGCGTTATTTTCAAAAAGGGACACAAAACACAAGCGTGCTTTACAGCTGTTCAAGGAGATCAAGGAAAACCGAATCTTGATCCACACCTCCTGGTTTATTATCTCGGAGGCCATGACCGTCCTTCTTTACCAATACGGTTACTCTGAGGCGCTCACCTTCAATCAATCGATTGATCTTTACAGTATCTATCATTCCACGGAAAGCCAACACCATCAAGCCATTGCCTTATTCAATCTCTTTGGTAGGGACAGAAAAATCTCCTTTGTGGACGCTCTCTCACGTATCCTCATATCAGGGGAACGTAAAAATATGCCGGCTCTCTCTTTTGATAATGATTTTAAGGCCTTAGGCATTACTACTATTACTTGATACTTCTTGACACCCGGAGGCTCCCTCAAAATTGTCATCAGGTCTTGACATTAGGGAAGAGTAATTCATTTAGGGTGTTGGGCGCCAAGAGGCGCCGCAATGGAACTGGGCTCATGATAGAAACATCCTCTATGGCATTTGGAGAATCTGTGAGGGATAAGTGAGGGGTGATTGTGGTAAAAATAAAGATTTAAACCACAAATTCAGACCAATGTCTAATTTTAAATCGTTTTGGAACCTTTACTCCCCCTTTTATGCTAAACTCCCCCCATACGTATTACTTTGACAATATATGATAAGCTATGATAAGTATATATCATGAAAGTCTTTCAAATGCCGCGATTCAAAAATTATGTAAAGAAGCTTCCACGCCACTTCCAGCAGGTTATTTTAGATGCCGTTGAAGATGTCCTGGCTAATCATGATCTCGGCAAACTTAAAAAGGGGGACTTGGAGGGTTTTAGGGTTCATAAGTTTACGATGGTCCGCCAATTGACCCTGATTGCTTATAAGGTTGAAAATGATTCCATTGTCTTATATCAGGTTGGCCCTCACGAAAACTTTTATAAGAATCTGAAAAAATATTTAAAAGAAACTGGAGATTAAAATGTTAACAGCACAAAAAGTCATAAAAGAAATATACCTTCTTCCCATAAAGGAAAGGGAAAAAGTTGCACGCCACATTATAGAGTTTGGAATAAAAGGGGCACATCACGATCTCCCTGAGATTCTGGATATGAAAACATGGCAGGATGAAATTGCAACAAAGCCATTTAATCTAAAACAGGCATCAGAATATCTTGGGGTATCGTCAGTGACACTCCGAAGATGGGTCAAAAAAGGTCGGGTATTGGCCTATAAAGTAGGCAGGGCATATACTTTCGACGTAAAGAAGCTCAAAGAATTTAAAAAATCTCATGTCGCAAAAGAATTTGCTAAATAATTATAATATTTGCCTTGCTGAAATTTTATTGCTTGCCCTATGGAATGCCTGCCCAACCGATTTCCGACAATATGTATATTGACAAAATGTCATAATCAGAATATGCTGTTTTCAGGTTTACGGCCAAACTATAACATATTTATATGAAAGTGCCTAAAATGAGCTTAAGTGCCTAAAGTGCCTAAAGTTAACTCTTTTACTACTCAACCACTTAACCATTTGACCACTCAACTACTTTCATCCTTCGTTGTGCCCGAAAGGCCATGAGTGTTCATAAAAGGGAGATTATTATGCTTGTAACTATTGACAAAAGAGGCAGCATCAGTCTGCCTGCTTCAATAAGAAAAGATCTTGGGATCAAACCCGGCACCCATCTTGAACTTTCAGTGGAAGCCGGCGGTGCAATATATCTCTACCCTGTTGAATTTTATCGAACAATAAAACTCAATGATTCTGGTTTATTAAAATTAAAGGAAGCCAGGGATTCGGAAACAACCAAACTCCCGGATTGGTTTGAAGAGGAGCGTAGCAATGCCAGAATTGATTCCGAATAAAAAATTTGTTTCTGATCTGGAGAAATTTAAACATCAAAAAGCATTATTGAAAAAAATTGCTAAAACCATAAATTTGCTCGAAGAGAATCCCTCTCATCCTGGCTTGAGAATTGAACGCATTACGAATGATCCAACAGCGTGGTCTGCCCGTGTTGACAAGAGCTATAGAATTTCATTTGAGCCAGTGTCTTTTTTGACAACCGGTTCTCCGGACTGGACGTCGCAACTTAAACTCTTACGTATTCTTGACCATAATGATCTTTACAAAACGCCTCGCTAATTCAAACCTTGAACAGCAGATGGGTTCAGCAGCTCAATAGCTTACACCTTTCTTCAATCTTTGGACTATCTCCCACGGCAAATAATGCCAATTAATTAATCGTAAATTCCAGCGGGTTTTCACTGAGAAACACACCACGCCACTCGGAGAGGTTCTCGGTGAGGGCAAAGTATGCCACGTAGTCGCCTGGTTCCATAACCACATCCCCAACTCCGGGCCGCCCTGACTGCGGATTCCACAGCACGTGATAACTACTGTCGAGAGCAAAGGTTGTGGAGGTAACGTCGGTATCAAAACCGTCGAATATCACATACCCTAACACATCATCGGTACCTTTTAAGGTCTCGTATTGGATGTCAGAATAGATGTTAGCGTTCGTAGTGTTATTCCACCAGCGACCGATATATCCAATGGCCTCGTTGGACCACAATTCAGTTGGGTCGGCACTCTGTGAGCCCAGACCTTCCAGTTTAATCTGAAGGGGCTGTGGAGTTGGCGGCGTCACGATGTTGCTCAGGACCACCGCACTCTTAAACGTATCCGATACCGTGGAGTAAAAAACAACTCCCGTTGTGTCCATATACCCCGAATCACTTGAAGGAGGTTCACATGAAGACTCGCACCAGGCGCTATCTGCGAGGACAAGCCTCTCGACTGCCAGCCCATCCGCTATGATTAGGTCCTCGTCATAGTTGAAGCCCCGCGGCCTTTTAACCCTTCCGTACTTCCGGTCCCCATTCATGTTATTCATCATCATAATGTTGGCGTCAGGTGAGCTCAGGCGCCAGTCAAGCTTGATAAAAAACTTCAGGTTGCAGGTGCCGTTTAAGAGGGGAACGTCAAAGCTAATCCTTCCTCCATAATAATCATCCTCGTCAATGGCTCCGCTCTTGTTGCTGTCGTATTGCTCAAGATAGAAAAGCTTGACATCTGCATACGGGCTGCCTTCCCAACACCCATTCGTGCCGCCTGGAAAGGTATCACCGTACAGTTGTGCCCATGGATTCCAGATGTCGCAATCATAGCCGGCAAGCGTGGCTCCGTCAGCGGTATCCACTGTTAGTACATATGGCCCTGCCTGCTTAAACTTACGCAACCTAACCACACCCTTAAAGCTGTCGCTTTGATGGATAAACTTGATCTTCCCGGACTCACGACCAGTGAAAAATTCGTCTGGAGCTGACCAATCGAAATGCTGTGCCGATTTAAGTGGCGCATCAACCACGGCATCCCAACCTCTTTTTGCTCCCACCGAAGACGTCAGCCAGACAAAACTGATCAAAAAGACTAATGCGAAAACGATCGCTATATTTTTACTCGTAATAGCTCTATTTCTCATAATCCCCTCCTTTTCAGTTAAAGGATTGTTTGTAAATCTTCCTCATACTTCAATGCTTAGGCCTCCTTTTCAATGGGATCATTCTTATGAATCCAGAACAAAGAATTGGGCTTCATACAGGGTCTGCATGAACGCGCGGGCTGTCTGTGGCAGGGCAGAAGAGAGCTTCAAGAAACTTCAACCACCTTTTTCTGTAACCGAAACGTTATTTAGCTTTTTAAGAGCGTCCCGCTTTACGCTTGTTGGGCGGCGTTAATAGATTCAAAATTAATCGGTCTTTCTGCAAATCATGCACCATGACCGAGTAAGCAGAAGATCTCTAGGATAAGACGCCAACTCTGTGACGACTTCTGGCGTAAGGAAGCGTTCACCTTCCAACTCTCCAGAGTCGTGATTGATGCCCACTCCTTCAAAGCGTAGAACCTGAAGATATTTAGCAAAGGCGTCTCTATATTGTTCTGGCTTGTAGCGATTGAGATATGTCCATGCAGGAAAACGGTTCTCGCGCAGGTGATCCCATGGAGGCACGTTACTGGATGGATGTTCATCGGGAAATGCCCATTCGAGGTTGTGTCCCCCTGACAAGGAGAAGAAATTATGAATGATGGCGTAAAAATATCCACCTGTATTGAGTAGCCACGCGACTTCTGTAGCGAATTTTGGCACATCTATTACATGTTCAAGAACCGCATTGGATGCTATCAAATCAAAAGACTGCGGTGGCAGAGGATACTCATCACCTATGGGGTCAGACACTATAAAGTCTATTCTTGATTGATATGAGCGTAGGGCTTTTTTTGCATTGATTTCAAGTGCATGATAGTACTTATCGTCCCACAATACTCTACGCAAGATGGATTTTGCGGCCCGCTTGACGCCGTTATGCCTGATCGTGCGATAAAAAGCTAAAGGTAAGAAATCTGGTTTGATATAGGCTATGTCCAGTGCAGTAACTCTGGCACCGTTAGCAGCGCATTGAAGAGCAAAAGGGTATCTCTGGCCACATCCAAGGTCAAGCACCCGTTTTCCCACGAGGTCATTGAATCCAAATCGCCTCAGGTCACGTATGGTTTTGTCAAAGACATTGTGAACATCGTGTTCAGCAAATCGGGTCGTTGACTTTGAATGGTAAGAAAACAGTTCCCGCATTTCCCTTAGCATTGTCAATCTCCTTGATTCGTATGGTCGCAGTCCTAAAATATGGCTGTTTGAGGCGCCCAAAGTGAGAGATTCGCCAACAAAAAAGCCCTAAATGGGAGCATCAGAGGTGTATCCAAAATAAGCCATATCTCATAATCTACTGATATTACAGCAAATACAATTTATTCATTTTTCTTTACAGGACCAATATAGGATGTCCCGAAAGCGCCGGTCAAAACCGGAGAGGTGTCGTGAATGAAAGAGTCATACGGCGCAGGAGTCATAAGCACCACCTGCCATGGAATCGGATGGAGCGATTGATTGCCAAATGGATTCCCGTTTCCCGTGTCTGCCACCCTTATCCTTTGGTGCGTTTTGGCGTTATTACCTGAGGCAGGAGCCGTATGAGGTAATTCCTCACGTACGGATCTGAGCGGGGGATGCCGGGCGACCGGCATTCCTACCGCGACCGGTTTTCCCGTTACCTCCATAGATTTACATTAGCTTCATCTATCTTTTTTATTATGATTAGCTGACTTCAACCATATGCCGCACATTCACAGCAACTTACGATTTTAAATTCATTCAGAAACTACGTCCCCTTTTATGATTAGTTATTCAAATTGTATTATTTTAAGAGAATCAATTTTAGAGGATAATGCCATGACAAGGATGATATCAGTTCCGGAAACCCTGATTCAGAAAATATCAGAAACAGGAAGAGCTTTTCAGGCTTTGGAGGATGAGTTGAAAGATTTTTTACTTGTATCGGATACTGAATTTATTGAAAAGATGCGACGATCAAAAAAAGCACACATTGAGGGCAACACCAGATCCTTCCACAACCTGAAAAAAGAATTATGTATCGATTAGAAACGACACCTGATTTTGATAAGGATTTAAAGGCGATTGAACGAGATGTTGCAAATCGTATCTCAAAAAAGCTTGAATGGCTTTCAAAAAATCCGGAATCCCTACGTTTTCCGACTCCTTCTCAACTATGGTTTTTAAGGAAAAGTACTTAAGGCAATATTATTAGTCCAGTGTGATCATACATAACGGTTCATGTTTAGAGTGGATGGAATGGTTCGGAATGAACAGATGGTTTAAATCGGAATGGGTGGATAGATTAGATCGGAATATGCACTCAGTTAATAGTTAAGGTTTGACCCTACATTCACACGCACTCGCCGTTAAACAATGCGGCGGCTCATTCGGGTTTTCTCGCTATAAGAAATACTCCAGCCACCATAAGTTCTTCATCCGACAAATCCTTAAACCTATTACTAAGCTTGGGACGAATTTTGTTGAGAAGAGAAATTGTAGCTTCAGAATAATCAACATTTAATTCAATTCTTTCTTTTGGAGGAAGTACCTCTTCTTTTCTCCCAACAATATGTGTTACAAATAATTTTGTATCATATCTTAAATCAATCATTTTTTGGCGGTAGTAGTTGATTAATCTTCGATTTGGTTTGCGCGAGTTCTTTGTCATCAGCCGATATATATAATCGGGAATAGTGAGGAATGTAAGAGGATGCATTCCACCGCGACTAAAAATTCCATAATCTCGAAAATCTATATTATGTATCATGAGCCCACCTGGGATTAGTACACTATCCATAACAATAAAAGCAGCATCAATATCATAATCATATATTTCTTCTAGAACAGCTAGCGAAACAATGAAGTCAAAAGATTCTTTCTCCAGAAAATTATCTGCTTCTTCTATGCCATGCCCATATATGTATCTTAATTTATCAGACTTTATTTCAATTTTACAATCAAGGTTAATGGCCATATCAAAAAACTGCCTTGAATAATTGTTTAATTGCAGTCTCAATTCCTGGTATATTTTACGTTCTTGTTCTGCATCTCGCTTTGAAAAGAATTTATCTAGAGATACTACTTGAGCAGCTCCCGAAGCCAAAAACATTAGAGCTACTCCAAGATTATCCCCAGGACCAATTTCCAAAATTTTTTTATTCGGAAGACCCTCAATTGCGATACCAGAATACTTGAGATAATCATTAAAGACAGTGTTTATGTAGTCCAAGCTTTCTGATAGTCTCATTCTATTATGCCTAGCACCAGAAAATGTTTCGTAATTTCCTAAATTGAACCGCCTCTTAGTTCGCCAGTTATGGTAGATGTGGAAGGCAATAATTGCGATCTTTGACTTTTTTGCGAACTGTTTAAGTTGCATTATTGCTTTTCAATCTTTTTTATTAAGTATTTATGAGCCGCAGTTTTGTATAGCTGGTGGGTTAGTGAACCTAAGGCCTCGGAGCGCCACTGAATAGAGCACGGATAGATAGATCTTATTTGCAGCCTGGTACATAGCAAAAAAAATTTCAAAATAGTTAAGGTTTGACCCTACATCCACTACTCAAAATAAGCCATACTTTATATCTCGTTGATATCACAGGAATTATAGCTTATTCATTTTTTTCTTGACAGGCGGAATATAAGATGTCCCCCTTGACGTGTGATCACATCAGGTTCTGTTTGGTCCACTCGATGCTCTTCTTAAGCCCATCGGCGAACTGGACCGTCGTTTGGTATCGCAGCAGTCCATGAGCCAGTGAGACATCAGCCACGCTATGCTTAATATCGCAGGGACGGGGCGGGCCGTATTTCGGCTTGATGCCCGTCCGGAGGATGTCTTCTATCACTTCATAAAGCTTGTTGATGCTGATCCGTTTTCCGGTGCCGATGTTCATGAGCTCGCCGACAGCTTTTTCGGCGGTCAGCGGCAGCACGTTCGCACGGACGACGTCTTCGATGTAGATGAAGTCGCGGGTCTCCCTTCGGTGTACTCTATGTGAAGCATCTGGGAATCCCCTTACCATCTCGTGAGCGGTTTAATGTTAGTTGGTTTACAGTACTTTAGGCTTGATCCCGAATAATGGCAAGAGCGAAGGTTTGAACCTCCTGCTAGTAAGTTGTTTCAGAATCTACGAGCTGTCTTTTTTATCCGCCGTTTTTATGGCGGAGTGGCGGACTTGTCAGCCGGTCTTATGGCGGACTGAACCCAAATTTTTAGTTAATAGCCAACGACCCCGCCCTTCCGGGCGGGGCATTAAAGGACGGCGGTAAAGGTTTGACCCCATCTTCATGAGAGTGATGAGTAATACGACAACTACCATATACATCAGAAGTGCATAACTCAGCACGAATTGTTTTTGATTCGTTACCTCCATAGATTTACATTAACTTCATCTATCTTTTTTTATTATGATTACCTGGACCCAACAATGAGCCGCACATTCAGAGCAACTTACGATTTTAAGTTCATTCAGAAACTATGTCCCTTCTTACAAATTTTTTGTTCATTTATCAGTTTAAAGATATTTTCTCCGTGTTTGAAGGGCCAATTTAAATATTCTGTAAATAAAAAGCGAGTTTCCAATTAAATATCGGCGCCAGAGAGTGACGGGATCACAATAGAGTCGATGAAGCCATTGCAAACCTGTTCGGCGCCAGAAGACAGGGGCTTCTTTTATCGTACCAGCAAAGATTCTTATTGTGCCCGCTCCAATCCCCCACACAATTGCTCTGGGGCATATAGCAGCCGCAATTTCGCTGACCTTTTCAGTTCTGGGGGTGCTCATTCCAAGAAAGATGAAATCAATGTCTTCAAGCGATGAAAAGATTTGCTTATAATCACCATCGTTTAGGAATCCCGATACCGATTTTATTATGCGGCAGTGAGATGAAATTTTCTCTATATTGGCTGCTGCTAACCTTGCTTCTTCCTCGGTTACCCCCACAAGAATTCCTTTACTGCTTGAAATTTTTTTACTTTGTAAGAAGGCACGGAAAGCCTCCGTCATATTGCAACGTTCCGGCACTTTTACACCAAATAAGAGTGAGGACCATACAATTGCCATGCCATCTGCAGTAACTATGCGCGCTGCATTTAGAATTTGCCTTAGGACAGCATCTTTGTAGGCTATGTTATAACTATGTGCATTAACGCATAAGATTGTTCTTGGTTTCAGGTATTTATTGCTTAAGAGCAGACTTAATTCATCAAGCAATTGGGAGGTGGTATGCGTAGAGCAGTTGACGATGCCCAACCTGAAATTATATGGAGCTTTCATGGTCTGATCATGCTCCCTTTTCAAACAAAGGCGAAATAACTATAGTATAGTAACTCAATAGAAAATTTGAGACCCCTTTATAATATGACATTAATATTATCCAAAAAAGCACAACCAAATCTTAACAAAATAGACTCAACCCACAGTCGAATGTCCGGCGTATCACATACGTTTTGTTAACGGCGTGAGAGCAACAAATTATGTATACAGGGATTTCAGCAACGATTCGATACATTCGGGGCTAGTCATCACCCCTTGTCTATAGCGTGGGAAGGTTAAATTTGGTTTAATGAACACCGTGTCACCAGTCCCAATCTTGGCGGCCATGTTAACAAACGAAAACCCTTCTTGAATTCGTGTGATATAGTTTTTATCGAGATATTCAATAAATATTTTAGGTGTGTCATTTATAATCATAAGGCTCCAACTGCCCTCTTGAAACATAAGAATTCCAATTTACTCCATGCCGGCCATCCTTTTTTAACTAGTGACGAATTTTAACACTTTAAAAGAGGCATGTAAGTAAATAAGCAACTCACAACAGTATATGTTATTCATTAAATGGCCCTTAACCAAATTTACCTCTTGTTAGTTCCTTATTCGTAAATTTGTTGTTTTTAGTGGGAAAATATATTTTGCGACCTTTGTAAAGGGTAGCGTATTAAGGTTTTGCGGCAATCCGAGCGGGCGCACAACTTTTTTCAACCTGTTTGGTTCCTGCTTGTCCGGGTTAGGTATTAAAAATATATATGATATTTATAATTTAATGAAGTACCTCTGTTTAGAATCAGTTTTCAACAATAAGACTACGGCAGTAACCCACAAAACGGTCGGTCCACGTCTTTGTGTCAAACAATCCGCGTCTTATCAAAACCCCTCGGCGAAGTCGAGCATAAAGCTCCTTGTCCTCCACTACCGCCTTCATCGCCCTATATAATTCATCAGCATTATAAGGTTCAACCAATAAGCCACATGTCTCATCGACGATCTCGGGCAACGCCTGCCAGCGGGTGGCGATTACTGGCAAACCCGCGCGATAGGCTTCTATAATAATTCCAGGATAGCCTTCGCCTTTGTGGTGCGTCGGCAGCACAAGCACATCGTACTTAACGAGCACGGAAGCGACTTTCTCTGGATCAACAACCCCGCAATAGTGCACTCGTTTCAACCCAGCAAAGATCTCCTCGCTGAGCCCCTTCTGGAAAGGCCCAAAGACATCCACTCTGAAGTCTTGACCCAAACGCTCTCCGGACTCAATCAGTTCACGAATTCCTTTTTCCGGGCTTATACGACTAAGAAAAATAAATTTTCGGCAAGATTCGCGCTTTCGTGGTTGTTTTGAGAAATCCTCATCCAATGGCCGATTATTAGGATACCATTCCACGTGGGCAGCACCATCATTGAGTGCGGATTTCACGAGAGCCCTTGTTTCCGCCAGATACAGATCACTGTGATTCACAACCCATCGGGCGAAGCCGCGTTGGGGCTGTTTGTAATCTAAGTAATTACTGCCCTCATGTTTCCGGAGTAGAAAGGGGCGTTTCCATAAACGGGCAAGCATATAAACAATGAAACCAATAGAATTCAGCCTTTTGGTTACCAGATGTGCTGTGACAACATCTACCTGCCTGATTAAGCCTATTATACAGTAAACTGCTCTTATCGTACGCCACAAGCCCTTGACCAATCTGCTCGACTCTCCTATCGAGGTATTGACAATAAATACTTTGATGTCTTCTCTTTCCGCCAGCGCGTCTGTCAGATACTTCATAATTACCCTCGTTCCACCAATAGGAGGAGGCAGTGAGCCAATCACCATAATTCTGACGATTTCATTTAAACTTTCACTATGTTTATCAGCCATCTATATACTCACGCTAATAAGTACGCAATTCAGCCAGCTTGCACTCTGCTCTGGTAAATACTATTCCAGCAAACATACCAAGACCTAGCATGCCCTGTGATACAAGCGAGACTACGGCGGCGCCTAGCCAACCCATTCTCGGTATGAGAACAAGGTTCAGAACTATATTCAAAAAAAGCACCGCAACCTGAATCTTGGTTCGCAACGGCTGCCGCCCGAGACCAGTTAGCGTGTCCGCAAGCGGATAGAGGATCCCCATCAGGAAGATAATTGGTGATAACCAGCGGATAATGTTGATAGCTTGAGCGTATTCTTGCCCTAAAAAATAAGGGATGAGCGGCGCTGAAAAAAACAATATCAATGTCGCTAAAAGACCGTAGCATATCGTCCACGGGAAGATGCTTGCCAAAAACTGGAGTATTGATTTCTTGCCTGTCTCACCTGCTTTTAAAAAACGAGGAAATGTGACGGTAAGAAACGAAATCAAAGGAATGAAGGCCATCTCAAGGATTCTATAAGCGGAAGAATACAAACCGGCAGAAGATAGACTTGCAAGGCGCGGCAACATTGTCTTGTCTATATCGTTGTAGACGCTTTTCGATAGAAGTGAAAAAGAAAAATACAATCCCAGCGAAAAATCCGCTTTGAAGGGAGGTAATGTCTTGATCTCACCTTCAAAATGCTGACCGATTCTTCTGCAAATGCTCTGCCAGAAAAAATAGAGAACAAATGCATTCGCCATTACCTGAACTGTTGCAATCGTGATGAGAGATAAATAGCCGACCCATACCAGAAAAAGGTTCACAGCTAATCTGATTGCCTGAACGGCTATCGCATAAGGAACAGATAAGTGTACTTTGTCTGTAGATTGATACATGGCGAAGAATAGCTCGTGCAACGCTACCAGGAGGACGTCGGAAAAGAACATCAACGTCACAAACAATAGTAGTCGACTGCTAAATGAAGGCAAGACTATGTAGCTTGTCGACAATGCAAACATATACCAAAAAGCGGCAGTCAAAAAAATTAGGCGGACATACCTGCGGAGATGAATAAATCCGTACCCTTCGGAATGACGCTGCACGAGCAGAAGGGGTGCTCCATAAGAAGCAAGCGGAGTGATAATTCGGAGGATTGCGAGTACACTAGTGTAAATACCGAACTTCTCGACTCCAAGATACCTTGCCACAATAATAAAATTTATAGCGGATACCACAATGCCAATTGTACGGCCTATACCAAGTGAAAATGTGTTTCTCAAAATATTTTTCAGATGTATATTCACTATCACGATTATGTTGCTTAATTATGTCGCCCTTTAGGTAAGGAAAATATGATTTCATTAATTGAATATACCTCTTCGCGTTACTGAGTTTTAATTATTCAATCATCATAATTGCCTTATCTGAACTAATATTATGTAATATCTTCCTCAACAGTTGCTAAAAGTACCAAAAGTTCCCATTAAACTAATTTAATAAATTGCCTGCACCATTTTTGGTAGCTGAAATCGTAAATATAGCTATTATCTAGAAAAAATTTAAAGTGATCTAAATCCATTTCGCCACCCATGCGGGGAAGTATATATCTAAAGGTATTGTTTAATATTTCGCCTAATACAGCAGTAAAGCCCAAAAGGTATTTATTCTTAATAACACTCTTAATGGAATCTCCAGTAATATATAATCTTCCCCCATTTGGATAAGCAAAATAATTACAGTTACCACAATTTTCTTTAATTAGATTCTTACTGAGTTCTAGTTGATTATTCATTAACTCTTTGCTTTGATTGCCATTTAATATGAAATGGTCATGACAGTGTGATCCAATTGTCGCGCCCAAATGCTTAATCTCTTTAACATCATCCCAATTCATGGGCTTATTTGAAGTAAATTGGTTGTCTATCTCTAACCATCTTTCCTTTGGGATTAACTTAATTACTGAACTTGTGCATTTTTAAGCGGCCAAAAGCTGTTCGGAAAGCCAGATGCGACCTTCTTTTGTTCGAGAATATTTGAAAATAATACGAAGTCTGTTCCGGTCAAGGAGGTGTCGCAAGTACAA
>Ga0315546_1001216_pt1 | contig 16693 bp, 29 predicted proteins | sample SalMarSW160170MG_FD_203833 | JGI IMG/M metagenome (GOLD analysis project Ga0315546, IMG submission 203833) | Salt marsh sediment microbial communities from the Plum Island Ecosystem LTER, Massachusetts, United States - Salt Marsh Sediment SW1601-170 ... | reverse complement strand
GAGGAATACCGGGTCGAATTTGCTCCATAAGCCCTCTTCCCCACGAAAGGGAGGAATCCCGCTTTCTACCGATATTCCTGCTCCTGTAAATGCAACAGTACGCGATGAATGTCGTATCAGCTCTGCTGCCTCTTCCAGTTTATGTGTTAAACTATTCATCGTTGAAAACACTATTTAAAGCCTCCTGAATATCCCCTTTCCTGAAAAAGAGCTTCATTCCTCTTTCACGCAGCCTTTCTATCCCTTTTTTCCCGATAAATGCAGCTATAATTATCTCACAATCATTAACTACCGTATAAACATCAAGTGTTTTTAAATGCTGCATTGTTGTTTCGTACGGATTAGGTCTTTTTTCAACAAGTGTGAATTGCCTGCCTCCGGTAAGGGTATAAATGTAAAAATATCTGGCCATGCCCAGCATCTTCGGGAAAATAGTTATCCCATCATTGGTGGGGATGGCTATTAACAGACCCATCTCTGAATAATTTACGATAGTTTTGAGCATTTAATAAAATAACAAAATAATATTTTATATGTTATCAGAAAACCTCATAACTGCCGATCGGAATCGGAAAATTTAACCGGTTCAGGATTCGTTCTAACAGTATGCCCTGGTTCTGATCATATTTATATCCGAAAGTTGCCCTTACGCCACAAACCCCCGCACGATACGGATTTGTTTATGCGAACCCAGATATCGGCTGTAAATGGCGTTCAATCACTTTAGCCCCGTTTTTATGCAACAGGTTAACCAGGCTGGTAAGCCCGGGTATTTTATTATCATCATCGATTCCCAGTTGTGTGGGGATTTCTCTTAAACCTTTGTCTAGGTAAAGGGGTTCAAGAGTAATCGCACCAATATTATGGCTTCTTTTTTCATAAAAAATAAGGTGTCTTTCATTAACAAAACCATCCACAGCATACCCCAGTTTAATAGGGGCCATTATGAACTTATTTTTTAAGCTCTTCATTTTTTTATGGTATTAATTACATGATCCTTCCGAAAATTTATTCAAACCATGGATCCATATTAAGATTTGTCGATCCGAATATATCCCTGTTCTGGTATTCCATTATTTTTTTAAGTTGTTCCATTAGCGCTAATGCTCTTTCATTTTTATTATCAGCTTCTATTATTTTCTGTAAATAATTTATTGCCTCACCATACTTTTGTTCACAGATAAGCTTATCTATTATCTGTTCAAAATCATCCTTTTCATTATAACTATTCATCTCTGCCGGTTCTTAATCGGTTCTATTTATTTATAAAAAGTTGAATCGCTGATAAAATTTTCATCGTGATGGCCCAGTTCCTTTTCCATTATTTCGTTCTGAATGCTTTTTACACAATCCACAGAAGGCAGATAAGGCTTAATATCCAATACCGGAGTACCGTCAAAAGCATCAACCCCCGATATATAAAGAATCCCCTCTTCTATCTTTTCAAGTTTTACAATGGAAAGCCCTATTGGATTTGGTCTCTTGGGGCTTCGGGTGGAAAACAGTCCGAAATCGTGTTCTTCTGTTGATGCCGGAGGATTTACAGTGGGTTCCCATCGCTCCACTTCGCTGAAATGGAAAAGCACTATAATGTATTCGAAGAAACTCAGAGTTTTTAAAGCGCTGCGATATGGGGGAAAGATTTCAATTGTTCCCCTGGTTTCGGGCATTAATATACCCTGCCTGGGAGCTCCCGTTTGGGGCGTAAAAGAATTATGAAACACCCCGATAGGTTTATAAATTATTTGTTGAATTGTATCCTGTCCACTCATGCTATAAACTATTAAGCTGTTAACAATCAGGAATAAAAATATTCTTTTTAACATTTGCTATTGTTTTACGGCTTTCAATAACCTTACATATTTTTTTAAATAGAAATGCTCACTGAAATTTTCAAAACCATAACCCTTCAGAATCTCCTTCCAGTCGCGTTTAATGTAATCAAAAGCGTATTTACACTCAATTTTTTCAAATATAAAACGATGAAGCCACGGCATTTTTTCCATGTCGAATTCGGCAAAATCGAGAATGAAAAATGCACCGCCAGGTTTCAGTTGATCAAAAGCATTTTTTATCACAGTATCCCTTACTTCATGCGGAAAACCGTGTATTACAAAACTTATAAAAACTTTATCGTAACTCTTTTGCAAATCAAGCGGCTGATCGATTCGCCTGTTGATAAACTCAACCCTGTTATCATTTTTGAACCTTTTACTGAATTGCTTTTCCATATCTTCAGAAATATCCAGGCCGGTTATCCTGCCTTTACCGTTAAGATAAGCAGACATCAGCCCTGCATTCCTGCCTGTTCCGCAGCCTAAATCAAGGATCTGATCACCGGGCTGGATCTCAAGATCTCGTATCACATTTTTTATGAAACTTCTGTACATTCCCATGGAACCGATATTCAATACTTTATCATAGTTCCGTGCAGTAAAAGGGGTCAGTTCAACACCCGAATCATGATAAATTTTTGTATTCATAATTACCATTTAAAATTAAATATTTTTAAATACTCTTGCTAAAGAAAACCCGGGAGCATCAACCTGTAAATCAAGAAAATATCCAAAAGGCGTCTGACCTACTGTATAACCGGCATTTGCCATCCGCTCTTCTGTTTTGTCCAGAAGCAGTTTTGTAAATTCAGGTTCAGCTTTGCTTTCCGACAGATGTGCAAACGAATGAAGGATAATTTTATTCACCTGGTTTTTCCCGCATACCCATTTAAGGTTTTTCACCAGTTTCTTTTCAACTTCGTTTCCCCTTTCTTCATCTTCCTTCTCAACCTGAATAAATGCCACCTCTACATTCTGGTACTGAACAGGAGAAATATTTTCCGAAGCTAACTCAAGAGTTTTTATCGTTGGCGTATATCCAAATTGCCTGCAATAGATTAATAATAATTTCATTCGTACATAATTTAATTTCAAAGCTCAAATGAAACCATACATGACTGATAATGAATTATTTTCATTCTTGTTTGTGATCATGGTCAATCATGTGGATTTCATAACTATTCTCTTGTTTATTTGTGACAATTGATCTTATGGATGAAATAAAGCGATGACAACACAATCATTATTATGATTATGAAGAAAGTCTGGTACCCTGCCATATTTATTATCCATCCTCCTGCAAGCGGGAAAATTGCCGGCAGAATATATCCCGCACCGGCAAAACCAGTGTATAACGCCCGATTCTCTTTGTCTGATACTTCAAGAAGCAATCCGTTCATGGTTATTGAATAAAGTGAATAAACCACCCCGCCAAAAACAAAAATATACCGTAAAGTTGCATTATCATTAATGAACATTGTAACTATGATCGTCATAACTGATAATGCTACATTGAGATAAAGCAGCAGATTATATTTTATCCTTCCGGAAACAAAAAAGACAATCATGCTCACAGTTACAATACCAATAACTTTGAATAGCAGAAAATAGCCCGTGTCATTACTCTGAGTGCTGAACAGTTCTTTAGCGTAAAGCACTACAAAAGGGAGGAAAGAAATAATAATACCCTGGGTATTTATAAAGCCGAGGAAATATAACAACTTCTTATTTTGTCTCAACTCAATATTCAGAATATTAAGATAATCTTTAAGGCCGTTAATTTTTAATTTTGAAGAGACAATCTCTTTTATTTTCCAAAACCCCAGTGATGCAGTCAATAAAAGCGAAGCTCCTATAAAAAACATATAAGCAAAATTAAGAGGAGGCTCTGCAACGGTAAGGATTTTTTTTGCTATAAACGCGGATATTAAAACTACACTGCCTGCGATAATTTGTTTTGCTGAGAAAAATTTTTTCCGTTTGTCTTCATTTACCACCTTTCCAAAGACATCAGTGTAACTGATATTTGCGAAAGCGCCGCCAACAGAAAATAAGGTGATAAAAAGAAAGATAAACCACAATACAGAACCGGACTGATGCTCTCTGAGATAAAACAAAATGAAAGCAAGGGCAAAAAGCGATAATATACGTATATTGATTCCTGCCAGGAGAAATTTCTTTTTAAAAGCCTGGTTGCTGATATATGGAGCAAAGAATAACTGTGTAAAACTCGACCCGCCCATCATAATAGCCGCCATTAAGCCGATATGTAAGGCTCTTCCTCCCGATTCAATGACCATTGATGGGACTATTGTGTCAACATCCATAAAGTTCTGGGCCAACGCCAGAAAACCCGCATGCCACAAAAAAGAATTAAAGTTATGTTTTGATATTTCGGGCTTTACAGACATTTCATGTATTCCTTCCGGACAAAGAAGATTTTAAAATGCCGTTTTGTATGGTAAACAGTTTAAAATTTTCAGCACTATTCATAAGCTCATCTTTAATCCATCGAATCTATTTCTGCAGTACCTTTAAGACCTCGTCTGTTGTTTCGGAATTCACAACTACAGGCACAAAATACCGGTTTTTCATTTTATTTTCTATTAAAGCCTGCTATTTAACCTTTCCAGGCTTCTGTCTCCAACTGCAAGAATTGCTGCCTTTCCTGATTATTCATTACCCTTGCAGTGTATTCAAACTCCAGGCCCATTTGACTGACCGGCTCTTCTATTGATTGAATCAGCTGGTTGGCTATCGGAATATTTGGAAACGGGAATGCAAAGACAAGGCTCACCTTGTTTTCAACTAATTTAATATCAGTTACAATTCCCAGTTTAATCAATGAATAGCTGATAGCGGGATGCTCTACCTGCGAGAGAACTTTTAATACATCTTCATATGTCATAACATTAAGTGTTTTTGGTTTTATATAAAACTACTGTTCAATAACTCTTATTTCGGAAGTCATCTCGATTACTTTTTTATAAACAGCACTCACCCCGCAATATCTTTCTTCCGAGAGATTAATCGCCTTTTGTAATTTGTCCATTGGCAAATTTTTACCAGTAAATTCATAGATTACATGAATCTTATAAAAATATTTCGGGTGTTCGCTGGTCAGATCGCCTTCAACCTTAACGTTAAACTTTTCAACATCCACCCGCATTTTTTTAAGGATCGAAATAACATCCATTGCAGTACATCCCCCAAGGGAAAGAAGCATAAGTGGTTTTGGCGGAACACCACGGTTTTCTCCTCCTACATTGGATTCTGCATCAAGCATTATTTTGTAACCTTTGATATCTGCTTTAAAAGCCAGATTATTCAGCCACTCTGTAGTAACTATTTCCTTATTTAACATAACCTCCAATTATATCTTATCTGTTTCAACAATCTTGGCCATGATTTCGGAATATTGAATCAACAGATATTTTTCCCCTTCAAATTCAGTCTCAGTACCGCTGAGTTCTTTATAAAGCACTTTGTCGCCAACTGCAATTTCAGCATTCTCAATATTGCTCATGGCAATCACCTTTCCAACGTTTTGTTTTTCTATTGCTGAATCTGGAATTATTATACCAGATACTGTTTTTTGTTCCTTTTTATCATCAGCTATTTCCAATAGCACATTCTGGTTTACCGGTTGTAATTCGTTCATTTTAATTAAGTTTTATTATTAGACAATTTATTTAATTTTATTAATGCACTTAAAGCTATCCATTTATGCCCAACAACTGGTTTATGCGGACTTTGTTAACACCAACTATAATTTCACCGTTAATGTCGGTCTGGGGAACTCCTGTCTGCCCGCTGCATTTAACCAAAGCTTCGGCAGCCCTCTGATCACGTGATACATCAATATCGGTGTACAAAACATTATGTAGTTTGAGATAGGTTTTGAGTGTGTTGCACCACGAAAAGGTTGGTGTCGAATATACAGTTACCCGCTTTGCCGGTTTCTCAGCATTTTTTTTTCAGCATGAAAAACTGCATCTCCAAAACAGGCTTTATATTGATTGGCATCAATACAACCTTTTATGATATTAATGAATATTCCATCCCTGAATTCAAGCAGGGCAGGTACCGTTGTAATATCGTACCGCGTATGGATATCGTTTATATTGTTTACATCGGCATGGAAGATATGCACATCTTTAACCTTTTCACTGCCTGACTGAACATTGGAAAAGGCACAGTCACTTTTTCCACTTCCCTTTTTATACAAGAGCAAGTATACTTTCCTCTTTCCTTTTAATCTGGAAATGAAATCTGAATAAGAATCTACCTTTATCATTATCTGCATGTTTATTGTTTACTATTTCTTACATATTCCGAAGCGCTTAATGCTGCAATTGTGCCTTCTGCTACGGCAGTATTAATCTGGCGGTATTTTTTTGCAATACAATCGCCGGCAGCAAACACTCCCGGTATATAGGTTTTCATATCGGGGTCCACCATAATTTCATTTAGTTCATTAAGATTTACGACATTTCTTATGGAATCGGTATTGGGCAGATAACCGATAAAAATAAATACCCCTCCAATTTTCATTTCGGTCAGGTTGCGGGTAGACAGATTTTCTCCCGGGATATTTAATGATCGGGGTTTTCCACCTGGAGCCAGAATGACCGCTCTTGCCCGGAACTTAAGGCCATCCTCCAGCACAATTGTTTTTAGTGTATCATCAAGCCGGTATTCTTTTATCTTAATATTGGATATTATCCTGCAACCAAAATCTTTTGCCTGTTTTTTCATGATACCGGCTAAAGTATAGCCTTTTGTGGTTGCCACTCCGGGGTAATTGGCAATTTCGTTGGTTAATACCATCTGTCCGCCAATGACTCCTTCATTTAGTATCAGTGTGCTTAACCTGGCTCTTGAGGAATAGATGCCTGCAGTAAGTCCTGCAGCCCCCGCTCCCAAAATCATCAAATCAAAAATCTCTTCCATAATAGTCTGATAAATATCCGCATTGCAATAATTACCAGGGCAGAACCGGTTTTATTATTTGCCAAAATATTCATCCAGAATGGATGTTATCTGTTCCCTGTCCTGGATACTGCTGGTTGCTTCCACCAATCTGCCATTTTTATAGTAAAGGTTAAATGGCAGTCCCATAAATCCCATGCACATGGGGTTATTGCGTATAGGAGCGGCTTCAGGTGTATCGAATCCCATAGTGTAAAATTTAACATCGGAGCGCTCCTGTTCAAGTTCTTCCATAATGTCATAAACGGGAACACACATAGGCCCCATCCTTCCGCAACTAACCATTACATTTTCGTTCTCGCTAATTATTCTTCCCAGCTCTGCTGCTGTTTCTATCTCATGAACAGCGGTGTCCAACAATTTCATATTATTCTGTCTTAATTAAATATTTATTCTTTCCTGATATTCTGTTCCGTGATCTCTTTAATGATTTTTTCGTCCGATCTTAAATTGCCATTAAGGTAATCTTCTATCAATATTCCCGGTGATTTTACGGGGACGCCGACAAACAGGTTGATCTTGTTCCCGGCAAAAAGTGTAATAATTCTTTTATCAATCTTATGAACAATTACATCTGTTATTCCCTGCCGTGCCGCCCATGCCGGTAAATTTGTAATATCCTGATCAGGAGGAACTTTAATAGAATCACTATTAATATTGCCATCGTCAATCTCATAAATTTTGTAATAACTGCACTGACCGAAATTCTCACTTAATTTGTCTTTTAATATCGGAATCGTTACACTTTTCATAAAATAAATTTTTTGACACAAAATTATTCGTGATCCATTTCTTTAACAAGACAAAATGGTTTGCGGATTCCGGTAGAAAGACTGAAATATTTCAGTTTTTTCCCTGTCATATTTCACTTATTAAGCTGGCTGCAATGTCTTATCTGAAGGGTATATGAAAACGGCTTATAAATAGTAAATCCATTCTAATTTCTGTTAAAGTCTGTTGTTATTTGTCAGGATTTGATATTTTTGTGTTGTACTTCATTAATTTTAGCAGGTAAAAGTGTCAGAAAATCAGAATATAGTTAATTGCAAGGAATGTAAAAGTGCATCCCTTTGTTTTCAGTATTTATCCCGGCAGGATATTGCTGATTTTGCCTCTGTTTCAACCGAAAGTGCAATTAAGTTTACAAAAGAATTTGAGAAAGGAGGAATTTTGAAGCTTGAAGGAAAAGAGATTAAAATAGTCGATAAAGATAAAATGATGGAAATAGCAGAAAGAGGATAGGTATGCAATTAACGGGAAACGAATAATAAAACCGGATTAATGACCTTTTAATTAATTAATTTGCATAGCTATTTTTAAAAAATAACTATCCTGAAGAAGATTTAAAACAAATTCTGGTTCAGCCAAAGTCAAAAATGGACTCGTTAATGGATGGGAAGTGAATTTTTACTCAAAATCCCGCATTGCTTTTAGCAATTCTTTTTCGATTGGTTTTTCACTCATCAAATGCCTGGCTTCTTCAACAATAATCAACTTAGATCCAGGTATATTAGAATTCCTATGAACTCCTGTTAAACATTTATTCATTTTTCAATGCATTTGAAATTATTCTCTTAGTTTTCATTTCTGACCTCCTTTAATAATTTTTTGAGTTCGTTTTCTGCATTCCTGGGTGATTTATTCATCTCGTCACTTATAATTACACCATCGGAAATTTTGATAATTCGCCTGGCATGCTCTGCGATATCCTGTTCATGAGTAACAAGAACTATTGTCCTGCCTCCATCATTCAATTTCTGAAAAAGAGAGATGATCTCATAGCTTGATTTTGTATCAAGGTTTCCTGTAGGTTCATCTGCCAGAATTATTTCCGGATCGTTGACAAGTGCACGGGCAATAGCTTCCCGTTGCTGCTGACCTCCCGATAATTCACCAGGATGATGATTGATCCTGTCTTCAAGTCCAACAGCAACTAAAGCATCTTTAGCAAGTTTGCTGATATTTACTTTATCAGAGTAGATCAGCGGCAGTTCAACATTCTCCAGGGCGCTTGTTCTTGCAAGAAGGTTGTACGACTGAAAAACAAATCCTATTTTTTTATTCCTTAACAATGCAAGTTCCTTGTCACCCAGTTTACTGACTTCATCATTATCGAAAAACAGACTCCCTCCTGAAGGGTTATCCAGACAGCTAAGAATATTCATCAATGTTGATTTACCTGAACCTGAGGCACCCATAATTGCAATCAGTTCTCCCTTGTGGATTTCCAATGATACATTACGCAAAGCAGCAACTTCGCCGGTTGCGTCTTTATTGTAAATCTTACTAAGATTATTGGCTTTAATAATTGCGTTTCCCATATATGATTCTCCATATTAAGCTTTGCATAATCATAATCAGCTTTTGCTTTATTAACTGCAGCGATATTCTGATTTAGTTTTGCTCTGAGTTCAGCATCGTCAATTTCAGCAATAATCTGCCCGGCTTTTACAAAGTCCCCTATATTGGCACGAAGTCTCTTTACAACTCCCGATATTCTTGAGCCAACCTTCACTTCGGCTCCTACTTTAGGTTTGATTATCCCGGTAGCAAGTACAGTTGAACCGATATCTCTCCTGGCAACAACGGTAGTATTTAGTTTTGTATTATCTTTTTTATCATATTTAAAAACGAATACCCATAACAGAATCGATGATATTATTAATAATAAGATTCCGATTATTAAGTAAGATCTTTTCATTTTTGTTTAATTTGATATTTGTCTATTTCCCAATAGTTTTTTCAAGTTCAGCATATGAGATCTTATAGTCTGATAGAGCCTGAATATAGTTCTGTTCAGCCGTTACAAAAGTTGTCTGGGCATCTGTCAACTGAATAATGGATCCTATTCCTTCCTTGTACTCACCTTCCGCAATCAACAAATTTTCTCCGGCACTTTCTAATGCTTTGGATGAAGTTGAGATTCTTTCAACAGATTCTTTTACTGAAAGCCAGGCGTTCCAGACTTCCTGACTTATTTGCTGTTTTAAAAGTTCAAAATCCTTCTCAAGGCTTTTTATAAACAAATATTGATAAATTTTTTGCCCGAAGCAAGTATTATGATACCGAAACTGACAATCTAATTTGCCAGTAAAATACTCGAGGGTAAAAGATCCTGGGTAAACATGGTTACAAATAACAGACGGAGCCCGGATTCAGGAATAATACCAATCAGCATAGCTTTATTGATTAAAACTCAAGAATATCACCCGTTTTTAACATATCTGATTCCGTCAGGCCTTAACAAAACCAGTGCGCTGTCATCCATTACATAATCGGTAGTGCCGTCTTCAAAAACATATCACTTTGACCGGCATCGATAAGGATCCATTCCCCGTCAAATTCAATCAAATACGACGAACCATGCTCTGCCGGAGTAAAAGGCCCTGGTTGATTTTCTGTAAGTACTGATATTCTCATATAAGTTTTTATTCAAATTTAGTCTAAATAATTTTAATATGAACAAATGTTCATTTAAATTTACTCTTGATAAAGAAATTGATCATATTTTTGATGTCGTCAATTTTCACTTTTTTAATTGTATTAAATAGCATTACCCGTGCAGTTACTAAACATGAGTTGAATAATGCTGTGGATCTATAAGTTCACGATATTTATAAACGATTTTTTTAAAATCCTCCCATGTATCTCGTTTTAAGGAGGGATCGCGAAGCAGGGCGGCAGGGTGGTAAACCGGCATGGCCAGCCTGTTTTGCCAGTTCAGCCAGGTTCCGCGTTCACGGGTAATTTTATGGCCGTCCCCTGCCATATATTTTAATGCTGTGGCGCCCAGAAATATCAGTATTTTGGGGTTTACCAGTTCAATTTGTTTTAACAGCCATGGCATGCAGGCACCTGCTTCCTGTGGTGTGGGCACCCGGTTGTCGGGCGGCCTGCATTTAACGATGTTACTGATAAATACGTGTGTGTCGCGTGTAAAGCCGCAGGCAGCCAGTATTTTATCGAGCAACTGGCCCGATTTACCTACAAAGGGTCTTCCCTGCAAATCTTCATCCCTGCCGGGGGCTTCGCCAATAATAAATATTCCGCCATCTGTATTTCCTTCTCCGAAAATGACATTGTTGCGCGATTTAGCCAATTCACATTTTGTGCACTGAAGAATCTCTTTTTTTATTAATTCTATTTTAAAATTCTGTATCACTTTTCTTTAACCTAATGCCACATCAAGCAGCATCATTGTCGCAAATCCCAACATTGCCCCAATCGTTGAAAAATCAGTCTTAAATTCCCTTTGTGATTCCGGAATTAATTCCTCTATTACTACAAAAATCATGGCTCCCGCAGCAAACGCAAGGGCGTAAGGCAATAAAGAGGTTATTGTTGAGACCATATAAGCTCCTATTACACCTGCAATGGGTTCTACAATACCGGATAACTGCCCGTACCAGAATCCCTTTAATCTTGAAAAACCTTCCCGCCTTAAAGGAATTGAAACTGCAGCTCCTTCGGGGAAATTCTGTAATCCGATCCCGAATGCAAGTGCAACAGCCCCGGAAACTGATTGCACATCTGCATTGCTTGCAAGCGCTCCGAATGCAACTCCTACTGCAAGTCCTTCAGGTATATTATGAAGAGTAATAGCCAGAATGAGCAATATACTGCGTTGCCATGTCGTTTTGATCCCTTCCGCTTTGCTCATCGGAAGCCCCAAATGTAAATGAGGCAGGATTTTATCGATTAATAATAAAAAAAACCCTCCTGATAAAAAGCCAACTAAGGCCGGCAACCAGGCTATTTCGCCACTTGCTTCCGACATTTCTATGGCAGGCTTTAAAAGAGACCAGAAACTGGCAGCTATCATAACACCTGCTGCAAAACCAAGCATCGAATTCAATACCCTTTTATTGATACTTTTGAAAAAAAAGACCATTGAAGCACCTAAAGCAGTAACAGCCCATGTAAAAAGTGTAGCAAAAAGGGCCAGCAATACCGGTTCATAATTACCTAACCATTCTAATCCCATTATTATAAGTTATTGACAAATAATAAACTATGCTTTCATTCCAACTATGAATCAATATCCAGATTCGTTGAACCAAATATATATTTATTTAAAATAAGGTGAATCGTTATTAAATTTTTCGCCGTGGAGCCCCAGATCTTTTTCAATCAACTCGTTCTTGATGCTTTTCACACCATCAATCGTAGGTAGATAAGGTTTTATATCAAGCACAGGGGTACCTTCAAAAGCATCAACCCCCGAAACATACAAGATGCCATTTTCAACTTTTTCAAGTTTAACGGTGGCAAGCCCTATTGGGTTCGGCCTGTTCGGGCTTCGAGTTGCAAATAAGCCGAAAGTATAACCGGGATTTGATGCCGGCGGCTTTGCTGTATGGCTCCATTTCTTTGCCTTATCAAGATGATATATAACTATGACATATTCAAATAGTTCTAACGCTCTAAGAGCATTTTGATATTCAGGATATATTTCAATCTTACCTTTTCCCTCAGGCATTAATATTCCCTGACGGGGAGCTCCGGTCAAAGGTGTATAATCTGTATGAAAAACACCAATGGGAGTATAAGTTACCTGTTGTTTTTCATTTTCCTGTCCTTCCATTGGCATTACATAAAATCCGAGAATAATAATAAATATAATTTTCTTTTTTATCATTGATATTTTGTATTAAATATTACCAGTTTACATGTTTATCTTTTTTTAATAATATTTTCAATTAAGATTGCATTACTTCAGCAGCTTTTCCTTGCAGAAAAACATCCGTAATAGTATTCGTAAAATTAGTCAGAAAACCTCATAACTGCCGATCGAAATTGGAAAATTTAACCGGTTCAGGATTCGTTCTAACAGTATGCCCTGATTTTGATCATATTTATATCCGAAAGTTGCCCTTACCCCACAAGATATAAAATGCACAGCCCTGTCGAGCGCTATGGGCAGACTATCTCCCTGTATAACGCACCTGTTAATACGCTGGTAAAACAATCGCCTGTCCCAGGAAAATCAGCCGGAATATAATCTATGGGGAGCTTCCAGAAACGGGAATCATTTTTATTATAGGCTATTACCGAAAATTTATTCATGGAAGAATTTTCGGGGAAACTGGTAATAACTACCATTTCAGGGCCCATATCCGATAATCTTAAAATCCATTTTTTTATTTCTTCTTCATCAATATCTGAATGAAAAGGTTCATCCAGTAACAAATATGCTTCAGTTAAATTAGGAGTAATAATATCAGCTTTTTGAATCAAAGACCTTATTTCAGAAACCATTTCTTTATTTATTGGTCCGTACATTTTTCCCATTATCCCCAAGAACGGGGTCAGTTACGATAAACTGGTCATTATTTTTGAATGTATCAATCATCCCCTGAACAATACGAATTTGTTTATGCGAACCTAAAAATCCGCTGTAGATAGCGTCAAACGAAGTATTCAATTCTTTCCAATGATCAATAACAGGTTGCATGTGATCTGTAAGATCTGCAAAATGATATCCTTTATACCGGCTATGAGAAGATAAAACGGCAGTAGCCAGCGGGCACACTTTAATTCCCATAGCAGACAATATTGAAATTACAACTGAAAGGGATGTCCTTCCAAACCCTGACAAATCATGAATGGCGGCAATTTGTTTGATGGGTGTTTGTGAAATCATTTTTATTACTTTATTTCAAATGGTATCTTCAAAGATACTGAAACATTTCTTCCCTGATTGTAATAATTCAAAGGCTTTAGTGTGGAAAGATGATCGTAATATTTTGTATCAAATAAATTATTTGCCGAAATGCCAAAAACAAGTGTTTGTTTAAAAACATTTATATCAGTGTTCTATTTACCTGTCAGTTGTCTTTCTTTAAATGTGCCCGGTCGGTGGTATGTGCTTTCACCCTAAAATTAACTATATATCGTGACTTTAATCTCTTTTGGGTTTAATTCCCCGCCACTTGTTGCGTATCCTGTTTGTTTTTGGGTGTTGATACCCCGACTGCATGAGGTAGGGTAGTTCATTCCCGATTTTAATACCGAAATAAACAGTTCGGGGCGATACCGGTCCATAAATATATGCCGGATCACGGTCAATACCTGAATCAAAATCTGACTGGAAAGAATTGAATATGTTTTTTATTCCGGTAAAGAGCTGTAAAAAAGCGCCATTAAGTTTTATATCATAGTGAATTTTACTTCCCAGATCGAAAAACGGATCAGATTTTCTTAATTCTCCGATATCCGGGTCAGTCAATGGGCCGAAATATGGCACAAGCATCCTTCCGGTATAAGTTCCTGTAGCAGAAAGACCTGCGTTTTGAACAAAATTCCAGTCAATGTTAAAGTAACCATAGTCTGAAGGAGTGCGGAAGAATTCTTTCCTGGTAAATTGCTGAGTTACATCATACATACTGGACTGAACCGTAAAACCTGATGTTAAAGAAAAATTCCTCAAAGGCCTAAGCTTTAGTTCAATGTTAATACCTTTTACAACAGCCCCGTCTTCGGCATTTTTCCTGGTATATAAAACTTTGCCATTCTCATCAGGCACTCCGATTTCATTAACAAAAGGATTTTGCAATCTGGTATAAAATCCTTCGACTAAGAGTCCGGTTGTAACAGTGCCGATAAGCTTGTTGAAATCGAGGGAAGCCATTATACTATGGCTGTTTTCCTGCCTTAGACCAAGATCATTTACATTGATGACCTGTCGTGAACCGGATGTTTCGATATGAAGATCTTCATCAAAGATCTGTGGCGCCCTGTAACCATGTGAATAGCTTACTCGTGCCTGCAATGAACTGAGGACTTCATACATCAGACTTACACGCGGACTGAAAACATTCCCGTCCTTTACTTCATTCTCTTTTGCATGGTCAACTACGCTGTAATGATCAAATCTTCCTCCGAGCCCGACTTTTAATCTGTTTATTTTCAGGTCATACTGAAGAAAAATACCTGTTGAGACAGATGACTGGTCAGAAATTAATATGTTGTCAGTATGCGGAACACTAATGATAGAATCATTGATAATTATAGCATTGGCATAATCGGGGTATCCCAGTTTCTCATCTTTCAGATAATCCCCTGTATTTTCAATGCCTGCAATGACAGAAGAAATTCCAAAGAAAGCTTTATATTGTATGCCGGTATTATATGTCAGGCCTTCTGACCTGCCATAATCTTTAAGCGACCGGTTGGCCCCGTAGTATGAATTACGCATGATATGCTGTGCAGAAAAGAATACAGATAAAAGATCATAATCCCGGAAATATTTCTCATAAGTTACCGCACCGGTTTTAAAGTCGTGTTTTATAGTTTCTGACACATCTCTTTCGTGCAACGGATACTCTTGTCTGTTTCCACCGTTCCTTTCCTCTTTAATATTGAAGAAGTCGATGGATATTTTACTTCTGAACCCGAACCTGTGGAAGAATCGCGCCCCGATTGTCTGATTATTCATTGGCGATATTTCGGAATAGCCATCGTTATTGGCATCGAACATTTTTCTTTCACGTGTAAATCCGTAAAGAGAAAAACCTGTTTTACTGTCATCAGAAAGAATAGATGTATTCAGATTTACAGAGTAATCGGGTGCAACGCCTCCCGACCCTTTTAGTCCAATCCCGGTCAATCCTGTATTAATTCCGGCTTCGTAAGAATTTGAGACCGGCTCCTTCAAAATAATATTTATTGTGCCCGCGATTGCATTGCTGCCGTAAAGAGCAGAACCGCCTCCTCTTACCACTTCAATACGCTCTATCATGTTGGTGGGGATAAGTTCAAGACCATAAACGCCGGCAAGACCGCTGAAGATCGGACGACTGTTTATAAGTATCTGTGAATAAGGACCTTCCATCCCATTCATCCTGACCTGTGAAAAACCACAGTTCTGGCAATCGTTTTCAATTCTGATTCCCGGAGAAAAGCTCAACCCTTCACTTAATGTTACTGATTGGGCAGAAGAAAACAATTTAGGAGAAAGAGTATTAACTATAGTGACCGATTCAGTTCTCTTCATTTCGCTTCTGTCAGCAGTCACAACAACCTCCTCAAGACCGAGAATATCCTGCTCAAGATCAAAGTTGATTTCCAGTGTTTCCCCTGACTTGATTGTAATCTCTTTTTCTGAAGGTTTAAAACCTACATATCGGGCTATGAGCGTATGAGTTCCTGCAGGTAAATTAATCAGTTGATAGTGGCCTGTTTCGTCTGTATTGACCCCCATCGTGGTACCTTTTACGCTGACCGTAGCAAAAGAGATATGGGTATTGTTCCCTACTACATGGCCGAAAATATTTGCATCTGTTTTTTTCTGCGAGAAAAGTGTTGATGCATAAAGAATTATTATAAATAACATCCATATATATTTCTTCATGATACTACCCGTAAATATTACACAATATGATTATTATGCAAGAAAGCCCTGCATTATAAGGAGAATCTGTAATTCTCTGAAAAGCCTGATTGTGTAATTATGAAGTTGGCGCTCGCGGGAGATGATGACTGCAGAGATATAAATTAAGATAAAGATTTTCATCCTTAATGGGACACCGGCTATTTAAAGTAGTTCGAATAATTGCAACTCCAATAAAGACTATGGGAGCAGTGACAATAAAATTCGAAATAAATTGTATCAGGATAAATCCATTTTTTGAGTGATTATGATTAACCGGATCACTTCCCGGTTGTGATTTATAAGGATGAGAATGAACAATAGTCATCCCGTCAACTACATGAGTATGAGGGAAAAATGTAATGGAGCCAAGATACCCGCAAAAGAGTATTACCAGGAAATATACAGGTAGTTTTTTATAAATCTGATTCAAGAAGTATGACTTCATTTCTAATAATGAGAACCTGCCGTAAATATAACAATTTTTTTCTCGTGT